>Ga0213834_100122_pt1 | contig 79018 bp, 62 predicted proteins | sample SWPTP12_FD_160580 | JGI IMG/M metagenome (GOLD analysis project Ga0213834, IMG submission 160580) | Coastal seawater microbial communities from Marineland, Florida, United States - SWP TP1 #2 | ecosystem: Environmental > Aquatic > Marine > Coastal | place: USA: Florida | collected 2016-08-06 | reverse complement strand
CCCGCGCCTGTTGGCGCGCGACTGACACGGAGTTCGACCCCGAGCCATGCTCAATACGCTGCGCAAGATCGTCCAGGAAGTTAACTCCGCCAAGGATCTCAAGGCGGCGTTGGGGATTATTGTGTTGCGCGTCAAGGAGGCCATGAGCAGCCAGGTCTGCTCGGTCTATTTGCTCGACCCCGAATCCAATCGCTTCGTGCTGATGGCGACCGAGGGCCTGAACAAGCGCTCAATCGGCAAAGTCAGCATGGCCCCCAACGAAGGCCTGGTCGGTCTGGTGGGTACGCGCGAAGAACCGCTGAATCTCGAAAACGCCGCCGATCACCCGCGTTATCGCTACTTCGCGGAGACCGGCGAAGAGCGTTTTGCCTCCTTCCTCGGTGCACCGATCATCCACCACCGGCGTGTGGTGGGCGTGCTGGTCATTCAGCAAAAGGAACGTCGTCAGTTCGACGAAGGTGAAGAAGCCTTCCTGGTGACCATGAGCGCGCAGCTCGCGGGCGTCATCGCCCATGCCGAAGCCACCGGCTCGATTCGCGGCCTGGGCCGGCAAGGCAAAGGTATTCAGGAAGCCAAATTCGTCGGCGTGCCCGGTTCGCCCGGCGCGGCAGTGGGCACGGCCCTGGTCATGCTCCCGCCGGCCGATCTCGAAGTGGTCCCGGACAAGTCCGTCACCGACATCGACGCCGAGCTCAAGTTCTTCCAGAACGCCCTAGAGGGCGTTCGTAGCGACATGCGCACGCTTTCGGCGAAATTGGCTACGCAATTGCGCCCGGAAGAGCGCGCGTTGTTCGACGTCTACCTGATGATGCTCGACGATGCATCGCTGGGCAGCGAAGTCACCAATGTCATCAAGACCGGCCAGTGGGCGCAGGGCGCGCTGCGCTCGGTGGTCAACGAACACGTCAAACGTTTCGAGCTGATGGACGACGCCTACCTGCGCGAACGTGCATCGGACGTCAAAGACCTCGGCCGTCGCTTGCTGGCGTACCTGCAGGAAGCGCGTCAGCAGGCACTGGTATATCCCGACAACACCATTCTGGTCAGTGAAGAACTGTCCCCGGCGATGCTGGGTGAAGTGCCGGAAGGCAAGCTTGTCGGTCTGGTTTCGGTACTGGGTTCGGGTAACTCCCACGTGGCGATTCTGGCCCGGGCCATGGGTATTCCTACCGTCATGGGCGCGGTCGATCTGCCGTATTCCAAGGTCGACGGCATCGAGCTGATCGTCGATGGCTACCACGGCGAGGTCTACACCAACCCGAGTGAAGTGCTGCGCAAGCAGTATTCGGTGGTCGTCGAGGAAGAGCGCCAGCTGTCCCAAGGGCTCGATGCCCTGCGCGAATTGCCGTGCGTCACTCTGGACGGGCATCGCATGCCATTGTGGGTCAACACCGGTCTGCTGGCCGACGTTGCCCGCGCGCAGCAGCGCGGTGCAGAAGGCGTCGGGCTGTATCGCACCGAAGTCCCCTTCATGATCAACCAGCGTTTCCCGAGCGAAAAGGAACAGCTGGCGATCTACCGCGAGCAACTGGCCGCTTTCCACCCGCTGCCTGTGACCATGCGCACGCTGGACATCGGCGGTGACAAGGCGCTGTCGTACTTCCCGATCAAGGAAGACAACCCGTTCCTGGGCTGGCGCGGCATCCGGGTCACGCTCGATCACCCTGAGATTTTCCTGGTGCAGACCCGCGCCATGCTCAAGGCCAGTGAAGGCCTGAACAACCTGCGGATTCTGCTGCCGATGATTTCCGGCACTCACGAAACCGAGGAAGCGCTGCACCTGATCCACCGTGCGTGGGGCGAGGTGCGTGACGAAGGCACCGATGTGCCGATGCCGCCGGTGGGCGTGATGATCGAAGTCCCGGCTGCGGTGTATCAGACCCGCGAGCTGGCGCGCCAGGTGGACTTCCTCTCCGTGGGCTCCAACGACCTGACGCAATACCTGCTCGCGGTCGACCGCAACAACCCACGGGTGGCTGATCTGTACGACTATCTGCACCCTGCGGTGCTGCAGGCGCTGCAGAATGTCGTTCGCGATGCCCATGCCGAAGGCAAGCCGGTGAGTATCTGTGGCGAAATGGCGGGCGATCCGGCAGCGGCGGTGCTGTTGATGGCGATGGGCTTCGACAGTCTTTCGATGAACGCCACCAACTTGCCAAAAGTGAAGTGGATGCTGCGCCAGATCAACCTCAGCAAAGCCAAGGAACTGCTCGATCAACTGATGAAGAACGACAACCCGCAAGTCATCAGCAGTTCGCTGCAGCTGGCGCTGAGAAACCTGGGGTTGGCGCGGATGATCAATCCGGGGTCCGTCAAGGGTCATTGAGCCTGGGCCGGTCCTGCCAGGGGCCGCCCACAAAATCGGGTTCCACGGGGTTCGGTCCGCTAAGGTTCGTTCGCAGCGTCAATCAGAGCTGCAGGTCTATCTCTCCCAATCGCCCGCCATACGGGCCGAAGCTGCGCTCGATCAACCTGCGGCTGCCGTCGGCGTTGACGAAAAGCACGGTGCTGGCGCGCGTTCCGTAATTGGGGCTGGCGATGAATACACTCGACAGCAGTTTCTCGGTCGCCAGCCCGACACCGGTGTTCGGCAATTCTGCGTCTGGCGCAGGTTGGGGATCGGCGAGTAATTGCAGCAGCGCGTCAGGTTGTGGATCGTCCAGATGCGCCGACAGCTGCGCTTTGGCTTTCACCAGCTTGGGCCAGGGCGTATCGAGCCCTGCGTTGGATACGCCGTAGATTCCCGCCTGCAAGCGCAACGGCGTCGGGTTGGCAGCGTTGAGGAAGTGCAACTGCTCGCGGTTGCCCACCAGCAGGTTGAAACCGCCATATTCGCTAGCGCGTGCAGCAACTTCACGCAGGTAGTCGTCGATGGACAGCGCGCCGGTCAAAAAATGAGCAACCAGCTCGCCCCTCGACCGCCGGCCCATGGGTTGGTCTGGATCGCGGATGTTGGTCAGGGCTGCAAAGCGGCCGTCTTCATTCACGCCAAGCCAGGTGCCGCCGGCTTCCAGATCACGGCCGGCGCAGACTTGCGGTACTTCCTCCCAGCGACCCAGTGGCAGCGTGGGTCGCGCGTAAAACTCGTCACGGTTGGCTGCCAGCACCAGCGGCTGCGCATGGGTCGGGCGCCAGGCAAAGACGATCAGGCACATGAATGACTCCTTTTTTGCCACTCTACCCACACCCGGCGCTGACATCCATCGCACGCTGCTAGAGCCGATCGGCGCGCTCCGGTAACATGCCGCACTGATTTCGGGAGACGCCCATGGAATTTCTGCTCTATCTGGCTTTGGGCGCATGCGCCGGGGTGCTGGCGGGATTATTCGGCGTGGGCGGCGGCATCATCATCGTGCCGGTGCTGGTGTTCAGCTTCACGTTGCAAGGTTTCGACAGTTCGGTTCTGACCCATCTGGCGGTCGGCACGTCGCTGGCAACCATTGTCTTCACCTCGATCCAGTCGGTTCGCGCGCACCACCGCATGGGCGCCGTGCGCTGGGCGGTGTTCGCGTGGATGACCGTCGGTATCCTGATCGGTGCGGGCCTGGGCTCGCTGACAGCCAGCTACATTGCCGGGCCGCATCTGCAGAAAATCATCGGCGTGTTCGCCATACTGGTCGCCATTCAGATGGCTCTGGACTTCAAACCCAAAGCCAGCCGAGGGGTGCCGGGCAAGCCCGGGTTGACCGCAGCAGGTATCGTCATCGGCTGGGCCTCGGCGATTTTCGGGATAGGCGGCGGCTCGCTGACAGTGCCGTTTCTCACATGGCGCAGCCTGACTATGCAGCAAGCGGTCGCGACGTCGTCGGCCTGCGGATTTCCAATCGCGGTGGCCAGTGCCATAAGTTTCATGATTCTTGGGTGGCACGATCCGCTGTTGCCACCGCATAGTCTCGGTTTCGTGTATCTGCCGGCGCTGATCGGCATTGCCGTGACCAGCATGTTCTTTGCGCGATTCGGTGCCAGGCTTGCGCACAAACTGTCACCCAGGCTGCTGAAACGACTGTTCGCGCTGCTGCTCGTAGTCGTAGGTACCAGTTTTCTGATCTAGTTTTGCTTTGTCGCTCAGTGAGCGTTCTATTTTAAGGAGTCGCAATGCTGCCTTACCCGCAGATTGATCCGGTAGCCGTGGCCATCGGTCCGCTGCAAATTCACTGGTACGGCCTGATGTATCTGGTCGGTATCGGCAGTGCCTGGTATCTGGCGTCCCGTCGCCTGAATCGCTTCGACCCGACATGGACCAAGGAAAAACTCTCGGACATGATCTTCTGGGTCGCAATGGGTGTGATTGTCGGGGGACGGCTGGGTTACGTGCTTTTCTACGATCTGCCGAATTACATCGCCAATCCGTTGCTGATCTTCGAAGTCTGGAAGGGCGGCATGGCGTTCCATGGTGGCTTCATCGGCGTGATGATCTCGACGTACTGGTTCGGTAAGCGCAACGGCAAATCGTTCTTCCAGCTGATGGACTTCATCGCACCGATGGTGCCGATCGGCCTTGGCGCCGGGCGCATCGGCAACTTCATCAACGGCGAGTTATGGGGTAAACCGACCGACCTGCCGTGGGCCATGATTTTCCCACCCTACAGCGACCCTGCTCAGTTGCCGCGTCACCCGTCGCAGCTTTATCAGTTTGCGCTGGAAGGTGTGGCATTGTTCGTCATTCTCTATTTCTTCTCGCGCAAGCCGCGTCCGACCATGGCCGTATCCGGCATGTTCGCGCTGTTCTACGGGATCTTCCGTTTCATCGTGGAGTTCGTCCGCGTGCCGGACGCCCAGTTGGGTTATCTGGCCTGGGGCTGGGTCACCATGGGTCAAATTCTCAGCCTGCCGATGATCATTGGTGGTCTGGTGCTGATCTGGCTGGCTTACCACCGCGCGCCTGCTGCCAACAACGCAGCCGTTTGATTCGAATCGCCGGGCCCCGGGCTCGGCGGATTCACGCTACAGAGGGCCTTTGGGCATGAAGCAATACCTTGAGCTGTTACAGGACGTCATTGCCAACGGAACCCGTAAGGGCGACCGCACCGGCACGGGCACCACTGCGGTGTTCGGGCGTCAGATCCGTCACAACCTGGCGGATGGCTTTCCGCTGTTGACCACCAAAAAGCTGCACTTCAAAAGCATTGCCAACGAGTTGATCTGGATGCTCAGCGGCAACACCAACACTAAATGGCTCAACGACAATGGCGTGACCATCTGGGATGAATGGGCGACTGAAGAAGGCGATCTGGGCCCGGTGTATGGCGCGCAATGGACGGGCTGGCCGACGAAGGATGGCGGCAAGATCAACCAGATCGACTACATGGTCGATTGCCTGAAGAACAACCCCAACAGCCGCCGCATCCTCTTCCACGGCTGGAACACCGAATACCTGCCGGATGAAAAGCTGTCTCCGCAGGAAAACGTGAAGGCGGGTCGTCAGGCGCTGGCTGTATGTCACCTGCTGTATCAGGCGTTCGTTGCTGACGGCAAGCTGTCGATGCAGCTGTATATTCGCAGTTCCGATGTGTTCCTTGGTTTGCCTTACAACATCGCGGCGCTGGCATTGCTCACCCATATGCTGGCCCAGCAGTGCGACCTGATCCCTCACGAGATCATCGTCAGTCTTGGCGACACGCATGCGTATTCCAACCACGAAGAACAGATCGCCACTCAGCTGACTCGCACGCCGAAAAAGCTACCCCAGCTGAACATCAAGCGTCGCCCGGACAGCATCTACGACTACCGTTTCGAGGATTTCGAGATCGTAGGTTACGAAGCGGATCCGAGCATCAAGGCGCCGGTCGCCGTCTGACCGAGGAGCCGCAAGGCTTGCCTTATGCAATCGACGGGAGCCAGTGTGCTCCCGTCGTCATTTTTGCTGTGCCAAATCAACCAGTTATCGTCATATGCCAAGTGACAGGGGATGCGCTGTTCATATTGAAGACTACCGGAATTGTTATGTCCTCTAGCGCTTTGTGGCTATATAAAAGAGCACATACTTACTATGTTCCATCTGGTTAAAAGTCACCTGTCTATCATATGAAGGTCTAGGGTAAAGTCGTATTGTTGCAGCCGCGTAATAAGTCTTTTGCACGTTCGTAAACAAAATCGGCACGATAGATATTTTCAATCTATTGAGTGTCTTTATTGAGTTTAAATCCGTTGATGGGTTGTTCTATAGTCGAGGTCTTCCTATAAGTCTTTAGCCTGACAACGCGTTTGGAATTAATCATCCATGACCACGACGAACTTCAGCACGGACACCTTTTCGGAGCATACCTCCGGCTTGTATCGCACCGCAGCGCGCATCCTCAACGAAGCAGGCATTCAGATTAACGGGTCGGCACCCTCCGATATCCGCTTCAATGGGCCGGGCGTCATCGAGCGCGCCTTCGCGCAGGGCAATCTGGGGCTGGGCGAGGCCTACATGGATGGCCAGTGGGACAGTGAGCAACTGGACGAATTCTTCCACCGACTGCTGAAAACCGGCATGACCGACGACGTCAAGCCAATACGGCTGGTGTTCTACGCGCTCATGGCCAAGTTCATGAACAGGCAGAACATCCAGCGCTCCAAGACCGTGGGCGAGGTGCACTACGATCTCGGCAACGAGTTCTATTCCAATATGCTCGATTCGCGCATGACCTACACCTGTGGTTATTGGGAGAACGCGAGCAATCTGGAAGAAGCGCAGGCCGCCAAGCTGGACCTCATCTGTCGCAAGTTGCAGCTCAAGCCCGGCATGCGCGTGCTGGATATCGGCTGTGGCTGGGGCAGCTTCATGAGCTATGCAGCGGAGCACTATGGGGTAGAAGCCGTTGGCGTGAGCATTTCCAAAGAGCAGATCGCCTGGGCCAAGGAGCGTTACAAGCATCTGCCACTGGAGTTTCGTTTTCAGGACTACCGTGAGCTCGATGAAGAGTTCGACGCTATTGCCAGCGTGGGGATGTTTGAACATGTCGGGCGCAGGAACCACCGTGAATACATGGAACTGGCTCATCGGTGTTTGAAGCCGGGTGGTCTTTTCCTCCTGCATACCATCGGCAAGAACCAGCGCAACTCTTATCCTGACCCATGGATCGACAAATACATATTTCCCAATGGCGACTTGCCGTCCATTGGCCAAATGGGCGATGCCATGGATGGCTTGTTTGTCGTCGAAGATTTGCACAACTTTGGCGCGGACTACGACAAGACTCTCATGGCGTGGCACGATAACTTCATGAAGGCCTGGCCGCAGTTTCAAGATCAGTTGGGTGAGCGCTTCTATCGCATGTGGCGTTATTACCTGCTTTCCTGTGCAGGTGCTTTCCGTGCACGTGACATTCAATTGTGGCAATGGGTGCTGTCCAAGGGCGGCGTGCCGCATGGATACCACCGCAGCCAGATTTGAGTAAGCCCCGTCTCCGCAGGAGCACGCTGGCTCTGAGTCGCATTCAGACGATTGCGGCTTAAGCCAGTGCGCTCCTGCAATCGTTAATGGACCGGCAATCCGTCCTGTCTATCGTCTGACGAACAAACGATTGAATTCCTCTATTCACCCAGTGCGGCATCACAATGAGCTTACGCGCCGGGTTTTGCTTATCGTTCTCCACATCGAACAGATAAAGGCAGGCCGCTCAAGAGGCCTTCCGAACAGTGATCACTTGTGGAGAAATGCGCATGAGCAACAAATTGACCACCGCCTTCGGCGCTCCCGTCGTCGACAACCAGAACATCCAGACTGCTGGCCCAAATGGCCCCGCGCTGCTGCAGGATGTGTGGTTCCTGGAGAAGCTGGCGCATTTCGATCGCGAAGTCATTCCTGAGCGCCGCATGCACGCCAAGGGTTCGGGCGCATTTGGCACCTTCACGGTGACCCACGACATCACGCGCTTTACTCGCGCCAAAATCTTTTCTCAGATCGGCAAACAAACCGAGATGTTCGCCCGTTTCTCGACGGTCGCCGGCGAGCGGGGCGCTGCGGACGCTGAACGCGACATTCGCGGTTTCGCGTTCAAGTTCTACACCGAGGAAGGCAACTGGGACATGGTCGGCAACAACACGCCGGTGTTCTTCTTGCGCGACCCGCTGAAGTTTCCCGACCTGAACCACGCGGTCAAACGCGATCCGCGCACCGGTATGCGCAGCGCCGAGAACAACTGGGACTTCTGGACGCAACTGCCCGAAGCGCTGCATCAGGTCACGATCGTCATGAGCGAGCGCGGTATTCCGCGCAGCTACCGCGAGATGCATGGTTTCGGCAGCCATACTTACAGTTTCCTCAACGCGCAGCACGAGCGCTTCTGGGTCAAGTTTCACTTCGTCTCGCAACAGGGCATCGCCAACTTGAGCGACGCCGAAGCCGAAGTGCTTGTCGGTAAGGATCGTGAGTCTCACCACCGCGACCTGTACGAAAACATTGAAAACGGCAACTTCCCGCGCTGGAAACTGTTCGTGCAGATCATGCCGGAGAAGGAAGCGGGCGCTTACCACATCAACCCGTTCGACCTGACCAAAGTCTGGCCGAAGGCTGATTATCCGCTGATCGAAGTGGGTGTCGTGGAGCTCAATCGCAACCCGGAAAACAACTTCGCCGACGTCGAGCAGGCTGCTTTCGCGCCTTCCAACGTGGTGCCGGGCATCAGTTTCTCGCCGGATAAAATGTTGCAGGGTCGTCTGTTCTCTTACGGTGATGCTCAGCGCTACCGGTTGAGCGTCAACCACCATCAGATCCCGGTGAACTCGCCGCGTGCCGCGTTGCATGTGAACAGCTACCACCGCGACGGCCTGATGCGTATCGACGGCAACCGGGGCGGCATGACGTCTTACGAGCCAAATACCAAGGGTGCGTTCCAGGAACAACCCGACTTCAGAGAGCCTCCGCTGTCCATCGAAGGTGCGGCGGGCCACTGGAATCATCGGGTCGACGGTGATTACTACTCACAGCCGGGCAATCTGTTCCGCTTGATGAGTGCGCAGGAGAAGCAATCGTTGTTCGACAACACGGCTCGCTCGCTCAGAGGCGTGTCGGCGCCGATCATTCAGCTGCACATCGAGCACTGCACGCTGGCCGATCCTGAGTACGGCGCAGGCGTCACCGAGGCGGTCGAGCGCATTCACCACGGTTGATCGACAGCGTTGTTGAAACACGCTTGCCCGCGATCGGGGACTGTCAGCGACGATAAGTCGATTGGCTGAACCTGTTCGCGGGCAAGTGCATTTGTGCGTCGGACTTTTCCGTTGTGCGTCAGTGACCGTGGCTGCGGCCGACATGGGAATGTTCGATATCAGGCTGAACAACGCCACCGCTCACTTCCAGCCGATCCAGAATCCCGCAATGATCCGGCGCGCCTTCGCTGCAGCGCTGACGCAGATCAATCAGTTGTTCCTGCAACGCCAGCAGGCTCGAGATGCGAGCGCTGACATGCTGGATGTGCTCGTCAATCAGCGCATTCACGCTCTCGCACTGGTCCTGCGGACTGTCGCGCAGCGCCAGCAGGCTTCGGATTTCATCCAGCGTCATGTCGAGACTGCGGCAGTTGCGGATGAACGTCAGCCGTTCCACGTGTTCTTGCGAGTACAGCCGGTAGTTGCCTTCACTGCGAGCGGGCTCCGCCAGCAGGCTTTCACGTTCATAGTAACGAATGGTTTCCACCGGGCAATCCGTGAGCTTTGCCAGCTCGCCGATCTTGAAAGACGCTTTCATCGCTGTCGACCTCCATTAGTGGCTTGACCCTATAGTGGCTACAGGGTGTTCACTTGGCAACACGCACACCAAGAGACTCAACCGATGAGTGACTCTGTACACAAGCATTCTCCCCACGATCACGCAGGTCACGATCACGCAGCGCATGACCCTGCGCAGGATCAAGCCACCGGCAAGTTCACACCCGTGCACAAACACGAGCCTCACGCGCATGCGTGCTGCTCCCATGACAGCGCGCCGGCGGTGGTGACGGTGGGTAATGGTTCGAGCGCCGATGGGCGCTTGAGCAGTTTTCGCATCGAAGCCATGGATTGCCCCACCGAGCAGACGCTGATCCAAAACAAGCTTGGCAAGATGCCGGGCATTCAGAAGCTCGAGTTCAACCTGATCAATCGCGTGCTCGGCGTGTGGCACGAGTTGCCTTCGACCGAGCCGATCACTGACGCGATTGGCTCGTTGGGCATGCAGGCTGACGTCATTGAAGAAGGCGCAGACAAGGACACTGAATCGCTGCCTGCGGCCAGAAAGCCCTGGTGGCCCCTGGCGTTGTCTGGCGTCGCCGCGGTGGTTGCCGAAGTCGTCCATTTCACGGACGCTGCGCCGACCTGGGTAGTGGCGCTGATTGCGCTGGTCGCGATTTTCAGCGGCGGATTGACGACCTATAAAAAGGGCTGGATCGCCCTGAAGAACTTCAATCTGAATATCAATGCGCTGATGAGCATCGCGGTGACCGGCGCCGTATTGATCGGGCAATGGCCAGAAGCGGCCATGGTGATGTTTCTGTTCACCGTGGCCGAGCTGATCGAGGCCAAATCCCTGGACCGCGCGCGCAACGCCATTGGCGGGCTGATGCAGCTGACGCCTGACACCGCGACGGTGCTGCAGGAGGGGGAGTGGCGCGAAGTCGAGGTCAGGAGCATTGCGCTGGGCAGTACCGTCCGTGTGAAGCCGGGCGAGCGCATTGGTCTGGACGGTGAAGTTGTAGCCGGTCAGTCGAGCATCGACCAGGCACCGATCACCGGTGAGAGCCTGCCGGTAGAGAAGGGCGTGGGCGACAAAGTGTTCGCCGGGACCATCAACCAGGCCGGCTCGCTGGAATACAAAGTGACCGCTGCTGCGAACAACTCGACGCTGGCGCGGATCATTCATGCAGTCGAAGCAGCGCAGGGCGCGCGGGCGCCAACCCAGCGCTTCGTCGACAGCTTCTCGAAGATCTACACTCCTGCAGTGTTCGCTTTGGCGTTGGCCGTGGCAGTCATTGCGCCGTTGTTCATGGGCGCGCCATGGTTCGACTGGATCTACCGCGCGCTGGTGTTGCTGGTGGTTGCCTGCCCTTGCGCGCTGGTGATTTCGACGCCCGTGAGTATCGTCAGTGGGCTGGCGGCTGCGGCGCGCAAAGGCATTCTGGTCAAGGGCGGCGTCTATCTTGAAATGGGCCACAAGCTCGACTATCTGGCGCTGGACAAGACCGGGACGATCACTCATGGCAAGCCGGTGCAGACCGATTACGTGCTGCTTGACGACACCTTGGGCGAACAGGCGCTGACGATTTCAGCAAGCCTGGCCGCACGCTCGGATCATCCGGTTTCCCAAGCCGTTGCCAATGCGGCGCAGCAGCCTGCGCACCTGCCGGTCGAAGCGTTCGAGGCGCTGCCGGGCCTTGGTGTGAAAGGCGAGGTGCAGGGGCGTCTGTACCATTTGGGCAATCATCGTCTGGTGCACGACGCCGGTCTGTGTTCGCCGGCACTCGAAGAGCGGCTTGAAGCGCTGGAGACCCAAGGCAAGACCGTGGTGCTGTTGTTCGACGCATCGCGTCCTCTGGCGCTATTCGCAGTGGCCGATACGGTCAAGGAAAGCAGCCGCGAAGCCATAGCCCAGCTGCACGCACTGGGTGTCAAAACCGTGATGCTGACCGGCGACAATCCGCATACGGCGAAGGCGATTGCTGCGCAGGTGGGCATCGATCAGGCCCGCGGCAACCTCATGCCGGGCGACAAGCTTCAGGCCATCGAGGACCTTTACGCACAGCATCATCGTGTCGGTATGGTCGGCGACGGAATCAACGACGCTCCGGCCTTGGCGCGGGCCGAGATCGGCTTCGCGATGGCCGCTGCGGGAACCGATACCGCTATCGAGACTGCGGATGTGGCGTTGATGGATGACGACCTGCGCAAGATTCCGGCATTCATTCGCCTGTCCCGAGACACCTCGGCGGTGCTTAAGCAAAACATCGCCCTGGCCCTGGTGATCAAGGCGATCTTCCTGGCAGTGACGTTTGCCGGCGTTGCCACCATGTGGATGGCCGTCTTCGCCGACATGGGCGTGAGCCTGCTGGTGGTGTTCAACGGCTTGCGGTTATTGAGGAAGTAAGCGGTCCGACGTCGCCCGTGAATGCGCTGCGCAAAATGTGTCGGAATGCGGCGTGGCTCCGACCAGCAGAACATCACAGGGCCCTTGTGGGCGTGAGCCAACGCCTTCCCGGCTAAAGCCGGTCCTACGAAGAGCTTGCGGCGGCTGTAGGACCGGCTTCAGCCGGGAAGCGGCGGTGCAGGCTGTAGAGATGCAGTGTCTGCCGATGCATCTTCAGCGGATGCATCGGCCTCTTCGCGGGCAAGCGCGTATTACCTAGCGTATTTCTCGCGTCCCCAGGCGATCATGTCTTCGAGCAGTGCCTTCAGTACTGCGCGGGTGGGTTCGGCCAGATCGGGGCGGTAGTGGAACGGGACGAACTCATCCATGTAGGTGCTTTGCGCCAGTTCCAGCTGCACGGCGTGAATGTGTTCGGCGGGATTGCCGTAGTGACGGGTGATGTGGCCGCCCTTGAAGCGCCCGTTCAGCACGTGGCTGTAGTGACTGGCGGCGGCACAGGTGGCTTCGAGGCGCTGAGCCAGAGACGCGTCGCAGCTGGCACCGTTGAACGTGCCGAGGTTGAAATCCGGCAGTCGACCTTCGAACAGGTGCGGAATATGACCCCGAATCGAATGGGCGTCGAACAGCAGCGCATAGCCGAACTCGTCGCGCAGGCGATCCAGCTCGTTGCGCAGGGTGTCATGGTAAGGCGTCCAGATCTGCTCCAGGTATGAGGCTCGCTCTTCCTTGCTCGGCTCCTGGCCGGCCTTGAACAGCGGATCGCCTTCAAACAGCGTCGACGGATACAGCCCGGTCGTGGCGCCGGCATACAGCGGCTTGTCGTCTGAGGGACGGTTGAGGTCTATGACGAAGCGCGAATATTCGGCAGCCAGCACGCTGGCGCCCAGATCATGGGCGAAATCATAGAGGCGCGGGATATGCCAGTCGGTGTCGGGCAGGCTGACCGCTTCGTCCACCAGTCCGTTGCGTACGGTGGGCGTAAGGTTCAACCCTGGGTGAGGCATGCTGATCAGCAACGGTACGCTGCCGCGAGTGAAGCTCAGAACCTTGTCCACGATATTCTCCCGAATCAGAAGTAGCTGTCAGAACGTGCACAGTACGCCGTGACGCACGACGCGTTTGTCCAGATCGCCGCCCAGCCAGTAAGCCAGGTCAGCGGGTCTTTCGATGTTCCACGCCACGAAATCGGCGACCTTGCCGACTTCGAGCGAGCCGTGGGTATCGGCCATCCCCAGCGCTTTGGCGGCATGAATGGTCGCACCGGCGAGGGCTTCCTCAGGCGTCATGCGAAACAGCGTGCAAGCCATGTTCAGCATCAGTCGCAGCGACAGGCCCGGCGATGTTCCGGGATTGAGGTCGGTGGCGATAGCGATCTTCACGCCGTGCTTGCGCAGCGCGTCCATGGGCGGCAGCTGGGTTTCACGCAGGAAATAAAACGCGCCGGGCAGCAGTACCGCGACGGTGCCGGACGCCGCCATGGCGATGGCATCTTCCTCGGTCATGAACTCCAGATGATCGGCCGACAGCGCCTGATAACGCGCCGCCAGACTCGAACCGTGCAGCGAGGAGAGCTGCTCGGCGTGCAGCTTGACCGGCAGGCCCAACTGGCCCGCCGTGATGAACACCTGCTCGACCTGCTCGGGCGAGAACGCCAGGTATTCACAGAAGGCATCGACCGCATCCACCAGCTCTTCGGCCGCCAGTGCCGGCAGCATTTCACTGCAGATGTGGGCGATGTAATCGTCGGCGCGGTCTTTGTACTCGGGCGGTAATGCATGGGCCGCCAGGCAAGTGCTGCGCACCGTCACGGGCAGATTTTCACCGAGCTTGCGAATGACGCGCAGTATCTTGCGCTCGCTGGCGAGGTCCAGCCCGTAGCCGGATTTGATCTCGACCGTGGTGACACCGTCCTTGAGCAAATGCTGTAAACGGCGTTCGGCGCTGGCATACAGGTCGGCTTCGCTGGCAGCGCGGGTGGCGCGCACGGTACTGGCGATGCCGCCGCCAGCGGCTGCGATCTCGGCGTAGCTGACGCCTTGCAGCCGTTGCTCGAATTCGCCGCTGCGGTTGCCGCCGAAGACCGTGTGCGTGTGGCAGTCAATCAGGCCTGGCGTGACCCAGGCGCCATTCAGGTCGACGCTCTCGATGCTGCCTTGATCCGGCAATTCGTTGCGCGGCCCGATCCAGGCAATGTGCGCTCCTTCGGTCACGATGGCGGCGTCCTCGATGATCGAGTAAGAACCGTTTGCCATGCTTGCAGCGTGACAGTTGTGCCAGAGCGTTTTCATCAGTACCTCCAGAGAGTGACGTTCTGTGGGCGTGGGCTTGCTCACCCAGGGGCGTTACCTGCATGAGCAGCCCACACCCACCGGTTATTCATTGGCCGTAAGATCTTGCGTTGATCAGCTTGGGCTTGACCCAAAGCCGGTACGCAATCACCAGCAACACAATCCAGACCGCGCCCACCACTAATGCGGGCCGGGTGTCGGGGAAGTAACCCAGCACGCCGAAAACGAACAGCATGAAGGCCGTGGCAACAAGCGGCGCGACGGGCCAGAACGGCACCGGAAACTTCAGCTGCGCCACCTCTTCTGCGCTCATCGAACGGCGCATGGCGATCTGCGTGACGAGAATCATCAGCCATACCCACACGGTCGCAAAGGTCGCGATCGAGGCAATCAGCAGGAAAACGTCTTCGGGAATCAAGTAGTTCAAGACCACGCCGCACAGCAGCGCAATCCCCATCACCACCACCGTCATCCATGGCACACCCTGTTCGGAAAGCTGGGCGAAACGGTGCGGCGCCTGCCCTTGGCGGGCCAGGCCATACATCATGCGCCCGGCGCCGAAGATGTCACTGTTGATGGCCGAGACGGCGGCAGAGATCACTACGATATTGAGGATGATCGCGGCAGAGGATATGCCCAGATGGTCGAAGATCTGCACGAAAGGGCTGCCTTGGCTACCGATCTCCTGCCAGGGATAAAGCGACATCAGCACGAACAGCGTCAGCACGTAGAACAACAGGATGCGCAGCGGCACGGCATTGATCGCACGCGGGATCACCCGTTCCGGATTGCGCGCCTCACCGGCTGCAACGCCGATGATCTCGATGCCGCCGAAGGCGAACATCACAACGGCCAGCGAAGCCACCAGACCGCCGACGCCGTTAGGCATGAAGCCGCCATGCACCCACAGGTTACTCACGCTGCTGATGCTTTGGCCCGCCGCCGAACCAACGCCGAACAGCATGATGCCGAAGCCTGCAAGGATCATCGCAATGATCGCGCCGACCTTGAGCAATGACAGCCAGAATTCCATTTCGCCGAAGACTTTGACGCTGCACAGGTTCAGCGCGCCGATCAGGAACACGATGCCCAGCACCCAGATCCAGCGAGGGACATCAGGGAACCAGAAGCCCATGTAAATCCCGAATGCGGTGACGTCGGCGAGACAGACGATGATCATTTCGAAGGCGTAGGTCCAGCCCAAGACGAAGCCTGCCAGCGGACCCAGATAAGTCGTTGCGTATTGGCCGAATGAGCCGGACACCGGATTACGCACGGCCATTTCGCCGAGGGCGCGCATGACCATATACACCGCGGCGCCCGCGATGATGTAAACCAGAAGGACCGCAGGCCCGGCCAGTTTTATCGCCGACGCCGAGCCGTAGAACAGCCCCGTGCCAATCGCCGAACCCAGCGCCATGAAGCGAATGTGACGGGCGCTGAGCCCGCGTTTCATATCTGTTGCGTTTTGCGATTTCATTTCACACTTTCCTAGTATTTCTTTGCTGTGAAACGACGGTGAGTACACATCCCTGCAGGAGCGAACTCGCTCGCGAAGAGGCCGGTACATCCGCAGGATAATCAGCGGCTGACAACCAGCATTCGCGAGCAAGCTCGCTCCCACAGAGGCCGGCGTTTTGCACGCAATCGCGAGCGAACCCCAGCACATCAATCATGCGTCCTCACCCTCATTCCAACGACAGGCCCTCCTGGCCTGTCACCGATCAGAAACTCGGCAGCAGATCAGCAGAAACCAGCTCGCTCAGGCAGTTCGAAGCCAGCAGCTCGGTGGCGGCTTCGATGTCTGGGGCGAAAAAACGGTCTTTCTCGTAAAACGGGACCTTCCCGCGCAGCGTCGTGCGGGCGATTTCCAGTTTTTCGGAGGTTTTCAGGCCATTGCGCAGGTCCAGGCCCTGACACGCAGCCAGCCATTCTACAGCCAGCACGCCTCGGGTGTTTTCTGCCATTTCCCACAGACGCTTGCCGGCGGCCGGCGCCATCGAGACGTGGTCTTCCTGGTTGGCCGATGTCGGCAGACTGTCGACGCTGTGAGGATGGGCCAGCGCCTTGTTCTCGCTGGCCAATGCAGCTGCAGTCACCTGAGCGATCATGAAGCCGGAGTTCACACCGCCGTTAGCGACCAGAAAAGGCGGCAGCTGGGACATGTGCTTGTCCATCATCAGCGAGATACGGCGCTCGCTCAGCGAGCCGATTTCGGCGATGGCCAGCGCGATGTTGTCGGCGGCCATGGCGACCGGTTCGGCGTGGAAATTACCGCCGGAAATCACCTCGGCCGCGGCCGCGAACACCAGCGGGTTGTCGGACACCGCGTTGGATTCGATCGCCAGCACTTCGGCGGCCTGACGCAGCTGAGTCAGACAGGCGCCCATGACTTGCGGCTGGCAACGCAGGGAGTAGGGGTCCTGAACCTTGTCGCAATCGCGGTGCGAATCGGACACCTGGCTGCTGTCGCCCAGCAGGTTGCGATAGGCCGCAGCCGCGTCGATCTGGCCGCGCTGGCCGCGTGCGGCGTGAATGCGGGCATCGAATGGCGAGCGCGAGCCGAGCACGGCTTCGACGGTCAGCGCGCCACAGCTCAGTGCGCCAGCGAACAGGTCTTCCGCTTCGAACAGACCGCGCAGGGCGTAAGCGGTCGACACCTGAGTGCCGTTGAGCAGCGCCAGACCTTCTTTGGCGGCAAGCGTCAGGGGCTCCAGACCGGCGACCGCCAGCGCTTCCTCTGCGTTGAGCCACTGGCCCTTGTAACGCGCCTTGCCCTCGCCGAGCAGCACCAGCGACATGTGCGCCAGTGGCGCCAGATCGCCGGAAGCACCCACCGAGCCCTTCAGTGGGATGTGCGGATAGACCTCGGCGTTGATCAGGGCGATCAGCGCATCGATCACCTGACGACGGATACCGGAGAACCCCCGGCTCAGGCTGTTGACCTTGAGCACCATGATCAGGCGCACCAGTTCGTCACTGATCGGCTGACCCACGCCAGCGGCATGAGACAGCACCAGCGAGCGCTGAAGGTTTTCCAGATCGGCGCTGGCGATGCGGGTCGAGGCCAGCAGGCCGAAACCGGTGTTGATGCCGTAGGCCGTGCGGTTTTCGGTCAGGATCTGCTCGACGCATGCCACGCTGGCGTCGATCTGCTCATCGGCACTGGCGTCCAGTGTGAGGGTGACAGGTTGCTGATAGATCGCGCGCAATTGCGCCAGGGTCAACTGGCCGGGGATCAGGTTCAGCGGGGTCGCCTTGTGGGTATCGGTCACGATGCTGCTACTCCTTCATTGATGTCTGTCGCCTCAGAACCGGCTCCTGCCTGTACCGCGCTTTTGGCGCTCGAGCTGCGACTGTTGCTGTTGTGATGGGGCGCTGCCGCATACTCGCGGCAGCGCTGGAATACGGTTTCCAGTGATTCTTCGTTTTTGAGCAGGGTCACGCTGCTGGCGATATCGGGCGCCAGCCAGCGGTCTTCGTCGTAGGCCGGGACGCGCTCGCGCAACAGGCGCCAGGCGACTTCGGTGCCCACGCCAAAGCGCGGGCCCTTGAAGAACTCGAACGCCTGAGCGGCCAGCAAATACTCGATGGCGAGAATCTGAGTGACGTTTTCCAGCACCTTGTGCAGTTTCAGCGCGGCGCTGGTGCCCATGCTCAGATGATCCTCCTGAAGCCCCGACGTGACGTAGTTGTCGATGACCGCCGGTTGCGCCAGTTGGCGGTTTTCAGCGCACAGCGACGCCGCGACGTACTGCACGATCATCATTCCGGAGTTCACGCCCGGCTGGCTGACCAGAAACGCGGGCAGGCCACTGACGGTGGGGTTGATCAGCCGGTCCAGGCGCCGTTCGGCGATGGAACCCAGCTCGGCCATGGCAATGGCCAGCAGATCGGCCGCCATCGCGACGGACTGGCCGTGCGGGTTGGCCTGGGAGACTACGCGATAAGCCTGCGGCGTGCCCAACAACAGCGGGTTGTCGGTGGCCGAATTGAGCTCGACCTCGATCTGCCGCGTGGCATGGGCCAACTGGTCGCGTGTCGCACCGTGCACTTGCGGAATGGAGCGGATACTCAAGGCGTCCTGCGTGCGAATGCCCTGACTGTTGGCCAGCACCTCGCTGCCCGCGAGCAGCCCGCGCAGATTTCTGCCGACCTGCTGCATGCCGGGGTGCGGTTTGAGCGCGATGATGGTCTCATCGAAAGCATCGAGCTGGCCGCGCAGGCCCTCGAACGTCATGGCGCTGATCACGTCGGCCCACTGCATCAGGCGATTGACGTCAGCCACTGCCAGGCAACTGAGACCGGTCATGCACGGCGTACCGTTGACCAGACACAGGCCGTCCTTGGCGCCGAGCTCGACCGGCGAAAGACCTTCTTCACTGAGTGCCTGCAGCGCTGAAACCGTTTGGCCGCGATAGCTCACCTGGCCCACGCCAAGCAGCGCGACGCCGATGTGCGCCATGTGCGTCAGATAGCCCACCGAGCCCTGCGAAGGCACCTGGGGCGTGATGCGATGATTGAGCAGCGCGAGCAGCGCTTGCACCACCTGACGATGGATCCCGGAGTTGCCCTGGCTGTAATTGATGATCGCGGCGCAGGTGATGGCACGGGTCTGCTCGTCGGGCAGTGCAGGCCCCACGCCACAGGCATGACTGAGCAGCGTGTTGCGTGACAGGCGACTCAGTTGCTCGCGTTCCAGCGAGACGTTGCACAACGCGCCCAGACCGGTGTTGACGCCATAAGCGCGCTCACCGCTGGCAACGATGCTTTGCACGATTGCCTGCGCATTGTCGATGCGCGCCCAGGCGCTTTCGGACAATGCCAGCGTGGCGCCGTGGCGGGCGACAGCGACGACGTCCTGCCACGTGACCGGTGCTTCGCCGATGATGACCTGTTCTGCTCGCGACATGACTGCAGCCGTCCTTAAATGGTCGCCACGCGCCGCTGGACGAAACGATCAACGTATTCGTCTGCTGGCGAGTAAAGGATTTCTTTGGGGGTTCCGACCTGTATCAACCGGCCGTCCTTGAGAATGGCGATGCGGTTACCGATGCGTACGGCTTCGTCGAGGTCGTGGGTGATGAACACGATGGTTTTCTTGAGCGTCGATTGCAGCTCCAGCAACTGGTCCTGCATCTCGGCACGAATCAGCGGATCGAGCGCACTGAACGCTTCGTCCATGAGGATGATGTCGGTATCGGCTGCCAGCGCACGGGCCAGGCCGACACGCTGGCGCATGCCGCCAGAGAGCTGGTGTGGGTACTTTTTCTCGTAGCCCTGCAAGCCCACGGTGGTGATCCAGTGCTGTGCGCGTTCGGCACACTGCGCCTTGCTCTCGCCACGTACGGCGAGTCCGTAAGCGACGTTATCCATCACGGTCTTGTGTGGCAGCAGGCCGAAACTCTGGAACACCATGCTGATCTTGTGCCGACGGAAGTTACGCAGCGCTTCCATGTCGTAGGTGAGGATGTTCTCGCCGTCGACCAGGATCTCGCCGCTGGTCGGGTCGATCAGGCGATTGAAGTGCCGCACCAGGGTCGACTTTCCGGAACCCGAAAGTCCCATGATCACGAAGATCTCGCCGCTGCCGATGGACAGCGACAGATCATTAACGCCCACCACGCAGCCGGTCTGCGCCAGTACCTGATCCTTGCTGTGGTTCTGGCGAACCATGGCCAGCGCGTCTTTGGCGCGGCTGCCGAAGATTTTGTAAACGTTCTTGACGACGATTTTGTTTTGCTCAGCGCTCATTATTTGCTCGCCTCATGTCGTGGGCGGCCATAGGCCTGAGTGATGCGGTCAATGACCACCGCAAGGATCACGATGGCCAGACCCGCTTCCAGGCCGCGACCGACGTTGAGCGTCTGAATGCCCACCAGCACGTCTTCGCCCAAGCCACGCGCGCCGATCATCGAAGCGATGACGACCATCGACAGGGCCATCATCGTGGTCTGGTTGATCCCGGCCATGATGCTTGGCAGGGCCAGCGGCAGTTGCACCCCGAACAGTTGCTGCCAGCGATTGGCGCCGAATGCGTTGATCGCTTCCATCACCTCGCCGTCGACCTGACGAATACCCAGATCGGTCAGGCGAATCAGCGGCGGTGCGGCATAGATGACCGTGGCGAAGATCGCCGGCACCTTGCCCAGCCCGAACAGCATGAGTACCGGGATCAGGTACACGAAACTCGGCATCGTCTGCATGATGTCCAGCAGCGGCATCAGCACCGAACGCAGACGATTGCTGCGTGCCGAGAGAATGCCCAGCGGCACGCCGATGAGCACCGATATGAACGTGGCGACCAGCATCAGCGCCAGGGTCTGCATCAGCTTGTCCCACAGCCCGACGGCGCCGACCAGGAACAGCAGACCGATGATGATCGCCGTCGTGGTGATTTTGCGCGTAGCGTGCCAGGCGATGATGCCGACAATGGCCAGCAGCACCCACCACGGCGCGATGCGCAACAGGCCTTCGAGTTTGACGATGGCCCACAACAGCGTGTCGGAGATGTGCCGGAACACATCGCCGTAGTTGGTGACTAGCTTGTCGACCCAGTCATTGACCCAGTCGGCGATGGAGAACGTGAAGCTTTCGGGGAACATAAGCGTGTCTCGATCTATGAAGTGTTCGCTCAACGTCTGTAGGAGCGCGGCTTGTCCCGCGATCGGCGGTGTAACCGTCGTAATACCTGCCATTGCACTCTGCCTGACAGGTCGCGTTTACAGATTTACTGCCGCTTCGCGCCAGTTCGCGGGACAAGCCACGCTCCTACAGGCAGCGCTGCCCGTCAGAGTGACGCATCAACCTTCTTGGCAGCATCTTCGCTGACCCACTGATGCCACACTTCAGGATGTTCCTTGAGGAAGATCTTCGCCAGTTTCGGCGACTCGATGCGGTCCTTGGTCATGCGCGCCAGATTCTGGTTGAGCAGGTCGATCGGGATGTTGACCTTTTCCATCACGGCGACCAGTTCAGGGGCCTGATCGTGGAAGGCTTTGGACAGGCCCACCTTGATGTCGATGGTCTTGTTGACGCCGGCTTTCTCTTCCAGACGCACCAGGTCCACCTGACCCATCAGCGGTGTCGGCGACCAGTAGTAAGCCAGGATTGGCTCGCCACGCTTGTAGCTGGACAGAATCGCAGCGTCGAGCGCCGGGCCGGTGCCTGGGCGGAAGTTGGTGTATTTGCTTTCCAGCCCGTAGCTTTTCAGCATCTCGCTGTTTTCCAGCTCGCACGTCCAGCCTGCCGGGCAATTGTAGAAGCGACCTTTTTCAGGCTCTTCGGCGTCCTTGAACAGCGCTGCGTATTTGCCCAGATCAGCGATGGATTTCAGGTCCGGGGCCTTGGCCTCCAGTTTGCGTTTGGCATCGCCTTCAATCACGTAGCGCGGCACGTACCAGCCTTCCACGGCGCCTTTGACCGGTGCGCCCACGCCGACGACTTTGCCAGCGGCCTCGGCCTTGTTCCAGACCTCGCTGCGGCCCACCCATTCTTCGGAAAAAATCTGGATGTCGTTGGTGCTCAGAGCGTTCTCCATGGTGATGGAGTTGCCAGGCAAGCTGTCCACTTCACAGCCATACCCTTTGTTCAGCACGACTTGCAGCACGTCTGTCAGCAGCATTGCGCTTTCCCAGTTCAAACCGGCGAATTTCACCGGCTTGCCGGACTCGCACCATCCCGCCGCCTGACTCGCGCCGCTGGCAAGCACACCCACTGTCAGCAACGTGGATAGCAGGGCCTTTTTGGTTTTCATTGTGAGACGCTCCTGGTCTTGAGTTGGATTACGGCAGTAAGCAAGTGGCATCCAGCCGATGGGAAGGACACTTGGTGGTCCTGTCCCGCTTCACTCCAGCTTAAACAGACGTGCATCAGCGGCGGTCAGTTCATCGCCGTTCCAGCAGGTACACCGTGAGGCCGTGCGTTGGGCGCGTCCTGCTCTGAGGGCAGGATCAAGCGATCCGCAATCCTGCCGGGCCATTTCTTCGCTGCCACGTAATACAGCGCAGCCGGCACCACCAGGCCGATGATCCATGAGATATCGGTGTCATCCAGGCTGGCCACCAAAGGTCCAGTGTAGAAATGCGTGGAGATGAATGGCATCTGGATCAGCACGCCGACGACGTAAATGCTGATCCCGATCCAGTTCCAGCGGCCATAGCGGCCGTCAGGGTCTGACAGGGCAGGGATGTCGTAACGCTCTTTGGTGATGCAGTAGAAGTCCACCAGATTGATCGCGCTCCAGGGCGTGAAGAACGCCAGCAGGAACAGGATGAATGCGGAGAAGTCCTTGAGGAACGAATCCTTACCGGCCAGGGCCAGCGCAGTGGCGACGCCGACCATTGCGAAAATGTAGGTCAGGCGCAGTGCGCTGGAGATGTGGCGGTTGCCGCGAAAGCCGCTGACGATGGTCGCCATCGACATGAAGCTGCCGTAGGCATTGAGCGTGGTGACGGTGACTTTGCCGAAGGCAATGCTGAAATACAGCGCCGCGGCAACGGCACCTGTGCCACCCAGGCTGACGATGAACTGCACTTCGTGGTGAGCGAACTGTTTGCCTGCCAGCGCTGCCGCAAACACGCCGAACACCATCGACACCTGCGCGCCGATCACTGCGCCCAGGCCAACGGCCCAGAACGTCTTGCTGGCCGACGTGCTGCGCGGCAGGTAGCGCGAGTAGTCCGCGACATACGGACCAAACGCGATTTGCCACGACGCTGAAAGGGAGATGGCGAGCAGAAAGTTGCTCAGCGAAAAGTGCTTGTTGCCCAGCAACGCGCCAACATCGTTGCCAGCCAGCAGCGCGCCGAACAAGTAGACGAAGGCGATCACGCCAATGAGGCTGGCAACCCGGCCGATCATGTGAATGACCCGGTAGCCGAAGATGGTCAGGACCACGATGGCCGCAGCGAAAATCACGATGCCTTGCCAGTCGGGAACCTGAATCAGTTGAGCGACCGCTTGCCCGGCCAGCAACGAGCCGCTGGCCGAGAAGCCGATGTACATCAGACACACCAGCACCAGCGGGATCACGGCGCCGTAGACGCCAAATTGCACGCGGCTGGAGATCATCTGCGGCAGGCCGAGCTTCGGACCTTGTGCGGCATGCAGCGCCATGACCGCGCCGCCCAGCAACTGACCGACGAACAGCCCGATCAGCGACCAGAACACATCACCGCCGAGCACCACCGCCAGGGCGCCGGTGACGATCGCGGTGATCTGCAGATTGGCGCCCAGCCAGAGCGTGAACTGGCTGAACAGACGGCCATGCCTTTCCGCGTCAGGGATGTAATCGATCGAACGCTTTTCGATCACGGAAGAATGTGCAACACGATCATCTGGAACACCCATTTCAAACATTCCCCTAAAGCGTGTGTTGGTTCACGCCGCGGCCCCGTGTAGGAGCGCGCTTGCCCGCGATAGCGTCGTGTCAGTCATCATCGATGTTGAGTGTGCTGACGTCTTCGCGGGCAAGCGCGCTCCTACAGGTTCTGCGTTGTTCTCTCTGTTACTTGACCATCGGCAGGTTCAGGCCCTGCTCTTTGGCGCAATCGATCGCGATCTGGTAACCCGCATCGGCGTGGCGCATCACGCCGGTTGCCGGGTCGTTGTGCAGCACGCGGGCGATGCGCTCGGCAGCCTCGTCGCTGCCGTCACAGACGATGACCATGCCCGAGTGCTGCGAGAAGCCCATGCCGACGCCGCCGCCATGGTGCAACGACACCCAGGTCGCGCCGCTCGCGGTGTTGAGCAAGGCATTGAGCAGAGGCCAGTCGGACACGGCGTCGGAGCCGTCGCGCATGGATTCAGTCTCGCGGTTCGGACTTGCCACGGAGCCTGAGTCCAGATGGTCACGACCGATCACGACCGGTGCCGAAAGCTCGCCACGGCGAACCATTTCGTTGAATGCCAGCCCCAGCTTGGCGCGCTGCCCCAGGCCGACCCAGCAGATACGTGCCGGCAGACCCTGGAAACTGATGCGCTCGCGGGCCATGTCCAGCCAGTTGTGCAGGTGCGCGTCGTCCGGGATGAGCTCCTTGACCTTTGCGTCTGTCTTGTAGATGTCTTCCGGGTTGCCCGACAGCGCTGCCCAGCGGAACGGGCCGATGCCACGGCAGAACAGAGGACGGATGTAGGCGGGTACGAAGCCTGGGAAGTCGAACGCGTTGCTGACGCCTTCCTCTTTGGCCATCTGACGGATGTTGTTGCCGTAGTCGAAGGTCGGAATGCCTTGTTTCTGGAACGCCAGCATCGCTTCGACATGCTCGGCCATCGATTGCTTGGCGGCTTTGACCACTGCGGCAGGCTCGGTGACAGCGCGATCGCGGTACTGCTCCCAGGTCCAGCCTTTTGGCAGGTAACCGTTGAGCGGGTCGTGGGCGCTGGTCTGGTCGGTGACCATGTCCGGACGCACGCCACGCTTCACGAGTTCCGGCAGTACTTCAGCGGCGTTGCCCAGCAGTGCGATCGAGATCGCCTTGCCTTCGGCGGTGTACTTGGCGATGCGCGCCAGAGCATCGTCCAGGTCGTTGGCCTGTTCGTCGACATAACGGCTCTTCAGGCGGAAATCGATGCGGCTCTGCTGACACTCGATGTTCAGCGAGCACGCGCCGGCCAGCGTTGCGGCCAACGGCTGTGCGCCGCCCATGCCGCCCAGACCGGCGGTCAGCACCCAGCGTCCCTTGAGGTTGCCGTCGTAATGCTGGCGACCGGCTTCGACGAAGGTTTCGTAGGTGCCCTGGACGATGCCCTGGCTGCCGATGTAGATCCAGCTGCCAGCGGTCATCTGGCCGTACATGGCCAGGCCTTTGGCGTCCAGTTCGTTGAAGTGTTCCCAGCTTGCCCAGTGCGGCACCAGGTTGGAGTTGGCGATCAGCACGCGTGGGGCGTTGCTGTGGGTCTTGAAAACGCCGACGGGTTTGCCCGATTGCACCAGCAGGGTTTCATCGTCGTTCAGTTGGGTGAGGCTCTCGACGATCTTGTCGTAGCACTCCCAGTTACGCGCCGCGCGCCCGATACCGCCGTAAACCACCAGCTCGTTGGGGTTTTCGGCGACTTCCGGATCCAGGTTGTTCATCAACATCCGCAACGGCGCTTCGGTCAGCCAGCTCTTGGCGGTCAGTTGCGTGCCACGTGCCGCGCGGATTTCCACGTCGCGGCGTCTGGTCCATTGCTGAGCGGGGGTTTTGTTGTCAGTAGTCACGTAACAATCCTCGATGATCAATCCGGCCCAGGCACTGGGCTGACGGTGCCTGTGTCGAACAGGCGGAATATGGGTTTAGCAGATCAAGCGCCGCAGTCGATGAATCTCGACAGAGGGCGGCAAATACTCATGCGTACTCATATTTACTTGTACATACAAGCATATGCAACCGGAGGGCCAACTTTTCAGACGCGCTGAAAAATCGCCGCAAAGCCGCAACGTGTCGCGCGCGAGAGAGGCGGGCAGAAAATCGGGCGGGAAGGACTGGCGTTACGCGAACGCCTGATTTGTTACTTTTGGGTGCGCACGCCCCAAGCCGGTGCGTCGGGTAACAGGCGCTGAGTCGATCAGCGCCCTGCGAAGCATCAGCGCGCTGATGAGCGGCCAGCGACGCTGCGCAGCAGCATTACGCCGGCCAGCGCAGACAGAATCGAGCCCATGAGCACGCCGACTTTCACTTCGTCGATCAGATGGGGCGCGCCGGGGAATGCCAGATTGCCGATGAACAGGCTCATCGTGAAGCCGATGCCGCATAGCAAGGCGACACCGTAAAGCTGCGGCCAGTTGCTGCCTTCGGGCAGAGCGGCGAGGCCTGAGCGGATGGCCAGCGTCGCGGCCAGGAATACGCCGATCTGCTTGCCAACGAACAGGCCCAGCGCGACGCCGAGCGGCACCGGATCCAGCAGGTTACCGGGCGTGATGCCGGACAGTGACACGCCCGCGTTGGCGAAGCCGAAAATCGGGACGACGGCGAAGGCCACCCAGTAGTGCATCTTCTCTTCGAGAAACAGCAGCGGCGAGCGAGCTTCCTCCTCTCGCGTGCCCAGCGGAATGCACAACGCCAGTGCGACGCCTGCCAGTGTCGCGTGGACGCCTGACTGCAGCACGAAAAACCACAGCAGCAGGCCGAGCAGCAGATAGGGCAGCAATCGCTGGACGCCCATGCGGTTCATGATCACCAGCACGGCCAGCGTCACGAACGAGGCGCCCAGCATCGGCAGGTTCAGGCCTGTGCTGTAAAACAGCGCGATGATCGTTACCGCGCCGAGGTCGTCGAGGATCGCCAGAGCAGCAAGAAACACTTTCAGCGAGGTAGGAACGCGCTTACCCAGCAGCGAAAGCACACCCAGTGCGAATGCAATGTCGGTAGCGGCCGGAATCGCCCAGCCGCTCAGTGTTTCAGCGTTGCCCATGTTGATGGCGATATAAATCAGCGCCGGCACCAGCATGCCGCCCGCCGCCGCAAAGCCGGGGAGGGCGCGCTGGCCCCAGCTGGCCAGACCGCCCGCCAGCACTTCGCGCTTGATCTCCAGGCCCACCATCAGGAAGAAAATTGCCATCAAACCATCGTTGATCCACAGCTCTACCGACAGTCCGGCCCAGACGCTGTGCAGCGATGCGAAATAGAGAGGCGCGATCGGAGAGTTGGCAACAATGATCGCCGCCAGTGCCGCGACCATCAGAACGATGCCGCCAGCAGATTCCGAAGCCAGAAAGCCGGTGAGGATAGCCAGCGCTCTAGGGCTTTCTTTCTGAGGGTTGAGCTGGGTCATCGGCGTCCTTGTTCGGGTTGAAAAGAGCGCAAATTAGCACAGGTGGTATGACGCAGTGCAGGCTCGCTGTTGCCGGTGGCGTGAGAGCGTGACAAGCGTGTTCCTTCAATTCGGCACTCAGATCGCGGTCAGCTCGATCACACAGACCCGGCTTGCACGCGGCGCATAGAGCACCACTTCCAGTAGCGAGCCTTCGGCGTTGTCCAGTTGCAGACAGTCGTGTCGCTCCAGCAGTTGCGGAGGGTGATCGCCCACGTTAGCCGCCATCTGTTCGGCCGTGCTGAACACCAGAAACGCGTTGGCCGAACTGAAAAACCGTTGCGGCTGCAGCACGTCGATCCATTGCAGGCGCGCGCGATAACGCGTCGGCTCGTAGATCAGATTGAAATCGCGAATCGGACCGTCGAGCAGCGTGCAGTTCACATTGCTGTCGCCGCTGAACGCGAACGGGTCCGAGGGCAGCAGCGGCTCGCTGTCCTTGCCATCGATGTTCAGGATCATGCCTGCGCCTTGCAGCACCGTGATGATCCGCAGATACCCGGCGAACAGTGAAAAACCGCCCGATTCGCCGATGTCCGCAATCGACAGGCGCCAGCCAAAGCCGTCGAGGCCTTGGCCGGCGTCGCGGGTGATCTCTTCAGTGCTGCCGCCACCGTTTTTCCAGGGCATGCGTGGATAATCGGCGGAGCGGAGAACGGTCAATCGGGTCATTTGCTGAAGCGTCCTTCGAGACGATGACGGGAGCCGGGGTGGATCAGGCGTGCGGCGGTGACCGGCTGTCGGCCAGACCAGGTCCGGCGGCGCACCAAAAGGCATGGCTCACCGGTCTCGATCTGCAACAGTTTGCATTCGTCGGGCTCGGCCAGTATCGCTTCCACCACGTGCTCGCCTTCAGTCAGCGGCGCGACCTGGTTGAGGTAAGCGTAAGGCGTCTGTCTGGTGAAATCCTGACGCAGGTATTCTGGGGCGACGAGCGCGTTGACGAAGCGGTCTTCGATTTGCACGGGAATATCGTTTTCGAAATGCACGATCAGCGAATGGAAAACCCGCTGTCCTTCACGCATGTCCAGCGCCAGCGCGCGTTCGGAGCCCGCGGCTTCCTCGCACAGAATGATCACCTGGCAGGTATGGACGTGGCCCCGGGCGGCGATTTCATCGGCGATATTGTGGACTTCGAACAGGGCGGACTGTGTCTTGGGTTCTGCGACGAAGGTACCGACGCCTTGCATGCGCACCAGCAGCCCTTCGGCGGTCATTTCACGCAGAGCGCGGTTGATGGTCATGCGGCTGAAGCCCAACTGGGTCACCAGCTCGCTCTCGGAGGGCACGCGATGATGCGGCGGCCAGCTGCCGTTCTGAATTTGCTGGGTGATCATTTGCTTGACCCGAGCGTAAAGCGGCGCCGGACTGTCACCCATCTGGGCGGCCAGCGGAGAGTTGGCAGGCGGAGTCGGCACAGAGAAAATCCTTGTTATGGCGTAATGAGACGAAAAGAAGATATGACCAACAGCGTCCACGCTAACCATTAACGCGTGTGCCGACAAGCTTGCCGCAGTTTACCGGGCAGGCAAACGTCTGTATATGTATAGACAATTTCACGCGAGGGGTGCGAAACCATGTCCGTTTTCTTTGCCGAACGCGCGTTGTTGCCCACAGGCTGGTCCAATAACGTACGTCTTGAAGTCAGCGCCGACGGGCTGTTGACGAGCGTTCAGGCGGATGCCGATCGTCAGGGCGCCGAATTGCTCAGCGGGCCGGTGGTGCCGGGCATGCCCAATCTGCATTCACACGCATTCCAGCGCGCCATGGCGGGTCTGGCGGAAGTAGCGGGCAACCCCAATGACAGCTTCTGGACCTGGCGCGATCTGATGTACCGGCTTGTCGGCCAGATCAGTCCGGAGCAACTGGGCGTCATCGCCCGCCAGCTGTACATCGAAATGCTTAAAGGCGGTTTCACCTCGGTCGCCGAATTTCATTACGTGCATCAGGACGCCGATGGCAAGCCCTACGCCAATCCCGCCGAACTCGCACTGCAGGTCAGTCAGGCAGCCCGTTCAGTGGGGATCGGCATGACGCTGCTTCCCGTGCTTTACAGCCACTCAGGTTTTGGCGGGCTGGCGCCCAACGAGGGCCAGCGCCGGTTTATCAACAGCACGCAAAGCTACCTGGACCTGCACAATCAGCTGCGGCCTATCCTCAGCGAGCAGCCCGCGCAGGCGCTGGGCCTGTGCTTTCACTCGCTGCGGGCAGTGACGCCCCGGCAGATCAGCGAGGTCATGGCGGCCAGTGATAAGCACTGTCCGGTGCACATTCATATTGCCGAGCAGCAGAAGGAAGTGGACGACTGCCTGAGCTGGAGCGGCCGCCGTCCGTTGCAGTGGTTGTTCGAAAACGTCGACGTCGATTCGCGTTGGTGCCTTATCCATGCCACGCATGCGCAAGCCGACGAAGTGACCTCGATGGCCCGAAGCGGCGCCGTTGCGGGGCTGTGCCTGACCACAGAAGCAAATCTGGGTGACGGGATATTTCCGGCCGTGGATTACATCGCTCAGGGCGGACGCTGGGGCGTCGGCTCCGACAGCCATGTGTCGTTGAGCGTGGTCGAGGAACTGCGCTGGCTCGAATACGGCCAGCGTCTGCGTGATCAGCGTCGTAATCGCCTGCACCGGGCAGACCAGCCGATGGTCGGCCGCACGTTGTACGACGCTGCGTTGTCAGGCGGCGCTCAGGCCATGGGCCAACCGATCGGCGCGCTGGAAGTCGGCAAGCGTGCAGACTGGCTGGTGCTCGACGGTAACGATCCGTACCTGTCGACGGCTTCGGGGGATGCGATTCTCAATCGATGGCTGTTCGCAGGCAGCGACCGGCAGATTCGCGAGGTGATGGTCAACGGGCGCTGGGTAATCCGCGACGGGCGACACGCTGACGAAGAGTACAGCAGCCGGGCGTTTGCGCAGGTGCTGCGAGAATTGCTGGGCTAAACCCCAGGCGTGCGGGAATGAATAGCCTGCAGAACAGAGCTTGCCCGCGGTTGCGGCTGGTCGGCATCACATTGCCGGATATGCCGCGCACGCGGGCAGTTCGCTCCTGTCTGGAAGCGGCGCTATTGCGCTGACTTCCCAATCTGCGAGTCGTCGACTCTCCAGATCAGCTTGGTCGTGTCGTAGCCCTGCTGTTGCGCCTTGATCAGCAGGTCGTTGCGCACGCTCTCGGAGACGTGGGCGGTACGCGACAGCAGCCAGAGGTATTTGCGATTCGGGTTGCCGACCAGCGCCAGCTTGTAGTCGTCGCTGACGTACAGCACCCAATAGTTGCCTTTCGCAAGGCCGGGCAGCAGTCGCGAGAACCAGTTATCGAACACCACCCACAGCTTGTCGGTCTTGCCCTGAACCTGAGGCGAGGCCGTACCGGTCGCTTCTTCCCACTTGCCTTCCTGGGTGCGGCAACGGTTGGTGACCGCGATATTGCCGTCATCCTTCAGGGCGTAATGCGCTTCCGATTGCGCGCAGTTGCGCTGGAAAAACATCGGCAGTCGTGCCAGTTCATACCACGTGCCCTGATAGCGCTTGAGGTCGACGTGATCGACAGTTCTGGGTGCCATGGATTCACCTTCCGGGGTTACTGAGCAGGCCGACAGCCACACTGCGGCGGCCATCATTGCGGCCAGTTTCATCACGCGACGAGTATTCATTCCAGGCCCTGACCCGTATGCAAAACGACTTTATCGGCAGCGTACTGAACGCTGATGAATGTCTTCTGATCACCCCATGTGCAGCTGGACATGCCCAAGGCACCTGAGCATTCGGTCGGCTTGCCCAGCAGCTGCTCGATCTCGGCCTTGGACATGCCGGCTTTGATTTTCGAGTAGTTTTCCTGGTTGATCTTGCTGCACGCCGCAAGCAGCACGCAGAAGGACAATAACGCTAGAGAGCGCAAAGACATGGAATGAAGCTCCTGAATCGAGAGGGGGCGACGGCACGGTGAGGGGCTGGCCCGGGTCACTGGCGCGATGCCGAAAGCTTAGAAGAGAAAACCGCAGGTCTGGTTCCGTGGAGGCAGAAGTTCAATTCAGGGCGGCTTCACGATCCTTGCGTATTTGCCGGAACAAGGCGGCAAACGGGCTTAAAACCGCGACCCACGCTCCTTCAGGAATTCTACTTCCTTAGGCGTCGATTCTCGGCCGAGCACGGCGTTGCGGTGGGGGAATCTGGCGAACCGCTCGATGACCACGCGATGCTTTTTGGCGTAGTCCAGCGTGCTGGTGAAGTATTCGCGATCCGTGGCAGGCAGCAAATCGAGCAGGGCGGTGAAGCGGCGAATCGCTTCATCCTGGGCGGCAAGGTCCTCAGTGTGTTCGAGCACCAGATAGATGAACGTGCGTTGCAGTGGCGTCAGGGCAAGATCGCGATGAAGCTTCAGGCCGTGGGCGACGAGCGCCTGAGCGCGGGCGTCTCCGGCATACGCTTTGGGTGTGTCGCGGAAGATCATGCGCGGCAGCTGATCGAGCAACAGCACCAGCGCCAACCAGCCTTGGGGCGTGGCCGTCCATTCGGAAAGCCCGCCTTTGAGCGCAAGATCCACCAAGCCGCCGAAGCGATTCAACGCGTCGGCGTCCTGGGATTTCTTCTTGCCGAACCAGAGCCTGTTCTTCTCCCTCGCGGCCTCTGCTGGCGATTCAGCGGAGCCGAACCACCAATCCAGCAGCGGCAGCCAGGGCGCGCTCATGATCCGTTATTCCTTGTGATACGACGTAGCGCGTTCCACTTCTTCTTTCGAGCCCAGGAACACAGCCACGCGTTGGTGCAGGCCTTCAGGCTGAATGTCAAGAATACGCTGATGACCGTCAGTGGAAGCGCCGCCCGCCTGTTCAACCAGGAACGACATCGGGTTGGCCTCGTACATCAGGCGCAGTTTGCCTGGCTTGGAAGGCTCACGCGCATCGCGTGGGTACATGAAAAGGCCGCCGCGGGTCAGGATGCGGTGCACGTCGGCAACCATCGCGGCCACCCAGCGCATGTTGTAGTTCTTCTTCAGAGGGCCTTCTTCGCCCGCCAGCAGCTCTTCCACATAGCGCTTGACCGGGGCTTCCCAGTGACGCTGGTTAGACATGTTGATCGCGAATTCCTGAGTGGATTCCGGGATGCGGATGTCTTCATGGCTGAGCACGAAACTGCCCATTTCGCGGTCCAGGGTGAAGCCTTTGACGCCGTCGCCCAGGGTCAGAACCAGCATGGTCTGTGGGCCGTAGATCGCATAACCGGCGGCAACCTGTTGAGTGCCCGGCTGCAGGAAGGCCTTTTCGTTCAGCGCTTCGTTCTGGCTCAGGTACTCGTTAGGGCAACGCAGCACCGAGAAGATGGTGCCGACCGGGGCGTTGATGTCGATGTTGGACGAACCGTCCAGTGGGTCGAATACCAGCAGGTAAGCGCCTTTCGGGTATTTGCCCGGGATCTGGTAAGCGTTGTCCATTTCCTCGGAAGCCATGCCTGCCAGGTGACCGCCCCATTCGTTGGCTTCCAGCAGGATTTCGTTGGACATCACGTCCAGTTTCTTCTGCACCTCACCTTGCACGTTCTCGGTACCCATGCTGCCAAGCACGCCGCCCAGCGCGCCTTTGGATACCGCGTGGCTGATTTCCTTGCACGCACGCGCCACCACTTCGATAAGGAAGCGCAGATCGGCAGGAGTGTTGTTGCTGCGGGTCTGCTCAATCAGATAGCGACTCAGGGTAGTGCGGGACATGGAGAGCTCCGAAGATGGGAATAAAAAACGCGCACAGTTTAGCGCGAGTGGGGAGTTAATACTGCCTGTCAGACCGGCTTCGTAGTGATTGAGTTCACGAACTACATGAGCGTAGACGTTCACTGGTTACAAGTTCGTGTGCATCCGGCGCGATTTCCCCCTGCGGGATCGGTTCAGCGCTGGCGTCGACGCGATATTTATTTGCTGCGTGAAGTGCGCAGCGTGCTCAACGCCATCCACCCCAGAAACACGACGCCCAGTACCAGTACGCTCCACAGACCGATGCGTTTCCAGTCGGGCCCGCTGGCCGCCGGCAGCGCGGGCGTCATGGCAGGCGCGGGCGCTACGGCCAGCGAGGCCTTGCCGAATGACGCGGCTTTTTCGGGCGTCACACCCGGCACCAGCGTGGTCAGCGGCAGGCTGGCGCCCTCGATCTTGTCGTTGCCGATGGCCAGGCTGTAGGGCGGTGCGCCGCGCGCCAGAAACACCAGTTGCGTGGCCCGCACGGCAAAGCTCAGCTTCGGCGCATCCTTGCCCAGACCACCGCCTCGGTCGTCGACTTCGAGTTTCAACTGCTGGACGACATTGCCCGGCAATTCCATTTCATCCTGCACGGCATCCTGGCCATTCTGAGTCAGGCGATACAGCAGGCCGCTGTCGATCATCTGCCAGGGCGCATTGCTGTCGCGACGTGCGTAAAGCGTTGCAGGGGCCAGGCTGTTGGGCTGAGCGATGTCGACCTTCATGCGCTCCAACGGCAACGCCACAGGCAGCTGCCACACGTATACGCCCGGTTTCTCCACGCGGCCATTGATGGTCGGCGACCAGCTCAGTGGCAGCACGCCGGGGCGGGTACTGACCAACTGCGCCGAGGTCAGTGTGGGCGCCGATTGCGGCGTGCTCCACAGCAGCCGCAAGTACCGCGCGGTTCGCCCGGGCAACGTCACGACGCGCTGCTCGACCAGTTCGTCGGCGAAAGAAAGCCGCGCCACCTGACCTTCTCCCCAGCGTTGCCAGTGTTGCAGGTCGTTGCTGGCTTCGATGCTGAAACGCTGAAACCCTTCGCGCTCGGTGCTCCAGTCCAGGATCAGTTGATCAAGGGGCGCGTTGATGGCGCTGGTGTCCAGTAACCAGCCGCGCAGCACTTCTTCGCCGGCCTCGATTTCGCCTTGGGGCTGAACCTCGACCAGCGTGCCCTCCGGCGTGCGTTCGACGCGGATTCGGGGGTCGGCGTCCTTGGCATCGTCGCTGTTGTAGAGCGCGAACCACTTCACTGCGACCGGCGTTTCATCTGCCGCGCGCTGCGGCTGTCCCAGGGTGATCGCATAAGGCTGGGCCTGGCCGTCGGCATTGAACACGCGCACATCGTTCAGATTGCCCTGACGCGCATTGAGCTGCAGCCCGAGCGGCAGTTCGAGGCTGTACCACGGCCCTTCTCCGCTGAGGGCCAGCGGAGTGTGACTGGCGAAATCATCCGGCAAATCCTCCGCCTGAGTCAGCAATGCTGCGCACAGCAGAGAGCCGAACATGGCGGCCTTGAAGATGCACTGACGGCTCAACGGGTGACTCCTTACGCGCTTCATTCCGGTGCCGAATCGGTAGGCGCAGCATCGATTGATGACTGACTTCGTGTAGGGTTTTTCGGCGGCAATGGTGCGAAATATCCCACTACAAGCAACAGAATGCCAACGCCGATAAACGAAACGATGCGCTCCAGTCCGCCGCGATTGCTCAGCTCGACGAAGAACAGTTTGGCCACGACCACGCCGATCAGCGCGGCGCCGACGATCCACATGTCACGGCGTGCGCGCAGGTGGCCGCCGATCATGAGTGCCAGCGCCATCAGCGTCCACACGATGGAAAGACCGGCCTGCACACGCATGGATTCAAGCAGCGCATCGGTCTGCCAGGCGATGCCAGCCCAGTGATGCGCCGTTCTCATGACCATCGCTGTCATCAGCGCGAACAGGGACGTGCCGGCGATCAGCAGAGCGGCTTTGTGCGCGTGATCGACGCTGACGCCCAATGGCGGCAACTGTTTGCGAACCCAGCTGAAAATGCCCGCCAGCGTGATCAGCAGGCCAAGCTCCAGCGGGTTGACCAGCGGGATGTACGGCAGGGGATCGGCGTTGCCGTCGCTGAAGCCGTTCGCCAGCCAGAACCAGGCCAGCATCAGCGCCGCCAGCGGTGCGGCGGCCCACACGCGGTATTCTTTTGTGTACGTATCAATCGGCCATGGCCAGTTGCGTGGCGCCGTCATTGCCAGCAGATACAGGCTCGGCAGCAGCGCCCAGCCCAGCCATCGCCACGCATTGTAGGCCTCGGACATCACGAGCAGACCGTACCTAAACTCCAGCGACAGCACGCCGATGATCAGCCAGCATCCAAGCACGTGAGACGCACTGCGCAGGCGTGAGTCGAGCATGCCGTCGAGGCGCTTGAGGGTCAGCAGGTGAGCGGTGAATACTGCAAGCCAGCTCAGCCAGCCGAAGTCGGCGGCGGGGTTGTAGTAAGGGTTGAAAATCATCAGGCCCAGTAAAACCGCGCTCGCCGGTGTCAGCAGGCAGCACAGTTGCGCCAGCCCGGACCATTTCAGGCGCAAGGCGAGCACGGCCCACAGCGCGACGCTGAGCGCGCCCAGCAGCAGAAGGGTCGGGACTTCGCGTGGTCCCGATACGTAATGGGTACTGACGCACAGGGCGATGGACCACCACAGCGCGCCCCAGATCAGCAACGAGGGTTGCAACACCCGTTCGCTGAACGCCAGACGCAGCGTGCCGATGCGTTCGACAGTGAAAGCGCTGATCAGGCCGGCGATCGAGATGATCGAAGGCGTCCAGAAATCCCCATGATTGAAGCTTGGGGAGTACCAGCGTCCAACAATGCCCAGAAAGGCAAAGCCTGCGCCCAGTTGCAGCAGCAAGCCGAAGAACCGCGCAAGCAACCGGTTCTGACGCATGCCCAGCCAGAACACGGCAGCCCCTTCGACGGCCCACGCCACGGTGGTCCATTGCGCGCTGAGTCCGAGCGGGACGGCCAGCGTCGCGAAGACCACGCCCAATGCCAGGCAGGTCTCCACCAGCAACAGCGCCCGGCCTGACGCACGCCCGACGAGGAACCGGGCGATGCCCATATAGAGAACGCCCAACATCAGCGCGCTGAATGCAGCGCCGAATTCAACGTGCTGAATGAGCGCGTATTGCAGGCCGAATCCGGCGATGGGCGTCCCGAACAGCAGGGTTCCATCCACGTAATGACTCTGTATTGCGGACCAGCGCAGCAACGCTTCACGACTGTCGTCCTCGGGGCCAATCGCGTGTTCCTGCAACTTGCGCCGGGCGAACAACAGCCCGATCGCCAAATACATCAGGAAGAACAGGATGAGAAACGGTTCGGTGCTCCAGAACAGCGCTGGCGTGTAGGCGTTCAGGCCCCAGGCGAAGCCGATGCCGAATGTGCCGATGAAGCCGATCAGGTTCAGCGTGCGCCAGGCCTTGAACCACGCGATGGCAAAAATGCCGCCGTTGAGGAGCGCGAAGTAGCTGAACAACGCCACATGGCTGCCGTCGCCGGAGGAGGTGAGCAACGGCGCTGCGAAACCGCCCAGGGCCGCGACGCAGGCAAGCGCCAGAGCGTTCTGGGTGAGCGCCAGAATGGCTGAGAAAACCGTTACGGCCACCAGCAGACCGAACGCCATGCCGGGCGCCAGCAGCGTATGGACCTTCATCGCCGCGAAGACCGTCAGGTACAGCACGGCGACGCCGGTGCCCTGCAGCATCAGGGCGAAGGAGGCGTTGCGTTGGCGCAGCCACCAGCCCAGTCCGAGCAAGGCCAATGCAGCAGCCGCGACACCGGCGTATCGGGCCTCGATCGGTACGACCATGCCTTCGGTGGCGTAACGCAGCAGAAACGCGAGGCCGAGAAACAACAGAACCACGCCTACTCGCAACACCGTGTTGCCGCCGAGGAGCCAGTCTTTGGCGCGAAGGACTGCGCGATCGAACAGGTTCGGCTGAGCGGGTGAATGACTGACGGAGGCGGCGCGGTGGGTGGGGTCTGGCGAGGGACGCCATTGCGCGGAGGTTGCGGGTTCCGGCTCGGCGGGCTCGAGGTCCGGTAGATCCCATATCAACTCTGGACCGGCATCCGAAATGGGCTCGATGTCCAGCGGGGTGGCTGCGGGAGCGTCCGGCATTTGCACCGCCGCCGAATCCAGCTGGCCGAGGCGCTGTTGAATGGCCTGTAGATCCAGTCGCGTTTGCGCCAGCTCGGTTTTTTGGCGGGCAGCTTCTTGGCTGAGGGTCGACAGACGGAGGCTCAAACCCACCGACAGCCCGATCGCCGCGCCGACAACCCCGCCAATCAGTGATTCATCGAGCAACGCCCCGATGACCAGGCCAGCCAACAAAAGAATCCATTGCACGCGACGACATCCCTTCTCGGCCGGTGACCGGCGATGGCGAGAAGTATATCGGGCGTAGGGGAAGAGAAAACAATTTGTGTCGGGTGCTGGAGACTCGATCACTGTAGGAGCGCGCTTGCCCGCGATGGCGGTGTGTCAGTCAACGTTGCAGTGTCTGACACAACGCATCATCGGAGCGCTCCTACAGGTGTTTGCAGGCTACTAATCCAGCGCCTTCCAGATCTCGTCGGCGTACTCGCGAATAGTCCGGTCAGACGAGAACCAGCCCATACGCGCCGTGTTGAGCACTGCCGAGCGCCACCATTCGGTGGAGTCGTGCCAGCGCGCCTCGACCTTGGCCTGGGCGTGCCAGTACGACTCGAAATCGGCGCAGACGAAGAAGCGGTCGTAGTTGATCAACTGATCGATCAAGCCAGCGTAACGATACGGATCGTCCGGGGAGAAGACCCCGCCGCGAATCGCCTGGAGCACATCGTTCAGACGTCCGGACGCCGCAATGTCGTTATGGGCGTTGAATTCGCCGGCGTGCTTGCGCGCTTCGACTTCCTGCGCGGTCATGCCGAAGATGAACATGTGCTCAAGCCCGACTTGCTCGCTCATTTCCACGTTGGCGCCGTCCAGCGTGCCGATGGTCAGCGCGCCGTTGAGGCCGAACTTCATGTTGCTGGTGCCGGAAGCTTCCAGGCCCGCCGTGGAAATCTGCTCCGACAGGTCGGCTGCCGGAATGATGCTTTCGGCCAGACTGACGTTGTAGTTAGGCATGAACACCACTTTCAGGCGTCCGCGCAGGGTCGGGTCGTTGTTCACGGTGCGCGCGATGTCGTTCGCCAGTTTGATGATCAGCTTGGCCGAGTGATAACTGGCCGCCGCCTTGCCGGCGAAAATCTTCACGCGCGGCACCCAGTTGGTGCTCGGATCGGCGCGCATGGCCTGATACAGCGCCACGGTGTGGAAAAGGTTCAGCAGCTGGCGTTTGTATTCGTGGATACGTTTGACCTGCACATCGAACATCGCTTCGGGATTGATGACGATGCCCATCCGCTCCTGAATGATCGTCGCCAACGCCTGCTTGCTCTGGAGTCGCTGAGCGGCAAATTCCTTCTGGAATTTCGGATCATTGGCCAACGGCTCGAGTTTCAGCAGCGCGGTCTCGTGATTATCGAGCACCTGTTCGCCCAGTTCGTTGACCAGCATCGAGGTCAGCTGCGGGTTGGACTGGAACAGCCAGCGGCGGAAGGTGATGCCGTTGGTTTTGTTGTTGATGCGCTCCGGGTACAGCTTATGCAGCTGCGCGAACACCGTCTTGCGCATCAGCTGAGTGTGCAACGCCGATACGCCGTTGACACTGTGCGAACCCAGGAACGCGAGGTTACCCATGCGCACGCGGCGGCCGTTGTCTTCTTCGATCAGCGACACGGCGCGCAGCAGGCCGAACAGGTCAGGATCGTCCTTGTGCTCCAGGCGTACGTCGTCGATGTGCTGCGCATTGATCATGTAAATGATCTGCATGTGGCGCGGCAGCATGCGTTCCATCAATCCCACGGACCAGGTTTCCAGCGCCTCGGGCAGCAGCGTGTGGTTGGTGTACGCAAGGGTGCCGACGGTGATGCGCCAGGCTTCGTCCCACTCGACGTCATAGATGTCGATGAGGATGCGCATCAGCTCAGCCACCGCGATCGAGGGGTGCGTGTCGTTCATCTGGATGGCGGCGTGTTCGGGCAGGCTGTTGATCGAGTAGCCCATGTTCTTGTGGCGACGCAGCAGATCCTGCAGCGAGGCCGACACGAAGAAATACTCCTGACGCAGGCGCAGTTCCTGACCGGCTTCGGTGCTGTCGTTGGGGTAAAGCACGCGCGAGATACTTTCCGCCCGGACGACTTCGGCCACGGCACCTACGTGGTCGCCTGCGTTGAAGCGCTCCAGATGCAAGTCTTCGACGGCACGGGCACGCCACAGGCGCAAGGTGTTGACCGCTTTGCCGCGCCAGCCCACGACCGGCGTGTCATACGCAATGGCGCGCACGGTTTCGCCTGCTGTCCAGACCTGCCGCGTTTCGCCGGAGGCGTCGAGCACCGGCGCACCGGCGGCATCCAGAACCGGCTGAACACTGCCGCCGAAGCCGATCTGGTAAATCACTTCCGGGCGTTCGAATTCCCACGGGTTACCGAAGTCCAGCCAGTTTTCAGTCTGTTCCTGTTGCCAGCCATCCACGATCGCCTGACGGAACAGGCCGTGTTCGTAACGAATGCCGTAGCCGTGTCCGGCGATGCCCAGCGTGGACATACTTTCCATGAAACAGGCGGCCAGACGACCCAGGCCGCCGTTGCCCAGGGCCGCGTCGGGCTCCAAGGTACGGATTCTTTCCAGATCGACCTTCAGGTCTTTGAGCGCTTCACGCGCGATTTCCAGGATGCCCAGATTGCTGAGGCTGTCGAACATCAGCCGGCCAATCAAAAACTCGAGGGAAAGGTAATACACGCGCTTTTTTTCTTGCCGATAGATGTAGCGCGTGTGATTCATCCAGCGCTCTGCCATCTTGTCGCGGGTCGCCAGGGCGATTGCCATGAACCAGTCATGGTCGAACGCGTGGTCGGCATCCTTACCGACGGCATACTCGAGTTTGGTAAGCACAGCTTCACGGAATGCTGCCACTTCAGCGTCACGAACGTTGGGTTCCGGAGACATCGGGTACGACCTCAAGTTGGTTAGACGATTAAATGGGGTTGTTTGACTGTAGGGGGTGTCGTCGGTTATTTCCTGCCCGGCGGGTGAAATATCCGCTTGCATGACTCACGGTTCGACTCAGACATGCCGCTCTGGTTCGCAGCTATTTGAACGCGTGAAATGCTTGCATCGATCGTTCCAGTTCGCATCTGGCGGGTGTTGTTTCGTGCGTCAGTGACGATCTTCCGAACCGCGAGGCGCGCGAAAACAAAGGCCACAGTGAAGCAGTAACAGGCAGGCATGATCATTTGTCGATTCGGGTTTATGATGCCCAACGGCAGATAGATAGAAGCCCCTGAATTGGACTTATGGAGCACCTATGCAGACTTTGTACCCGCAGATCAAACCTTATGCCCGGCACGATCTGGCAGTGGAAGAGCCTCATGTGCTGTATGTCGATGAAAGCGGCTCGCCCGATGGCTTGCCGGTGGTATTCATCCACGGCGGGCCGGGTTCGGGATGCGATGCGCAAAGCCGCCGCTATTTCGATCCGAATCTGTACCGCATCATCACATTCGACCAGCGCGGATGTGGTCGCTCAACGCCCCACGCCAACCTCGAAAACAACACCACCTGGCATCTGGTCGAAGACCTCGAGCGCATTCGCAAGCATCTGGGTATCGATAAATGGGTACTGTTCGGCGGTTCCTGGGGCTCGACGCTTTCCCTGGCCTACGCCCAGACGCATCCCGATCGCGTCCATGCGCTGATTCTGCGTGGCATTTTCCTGAGCCGCCCGCAAGACATCAAATGGTTCTACCAGGAAGGCGCGAGCCGACTGTTTCCGGATTACTGGCAGGACTACGTCGCACCGATTCCTCCCGACGAGCGCGGCGATCTGCTCAGCGCCTTCCACAAGCGTCTGGTGGGCAGCGATCAGATTGCCCAGATGCATGCGGCCAAAGCCTGGTCTACGTGGGAAGGGCGGGTCGCAACCCTGCGCCCGAATCCCCAGGTGGTTGACCGTTTCTCTGAACCGCAGCGTGCCCTGTCCATCGCGCGCATCGAGTGCCACTACTTCACGAACAACGCCTTTCTCGAAGAGAACCAGCTGATCCGCGACATGCACAAGATCGCGCATCTGCCGGGCATCATCGTGCATGGCCGCTACGATGTGATCTGTGCGCTGGACAACGCCTGGGAGCTTCATCAGGCCTGGCCGAACAGTGAATTGCAGGTCATCCGTGATGCAGGCCACTCGGCTTCGGAGCCCGGCATTACCGATGCGCTGATCCGGGCCGCCTCACAAGTGGCGCGACGCTTGCTGGATCTGCCACCCGAAGAAGCGTGACACGCCGTAAACCTGTAGGCGTGAGCTTGCTCGCGATTGCTTTATGCCTGACACAATCGTTGTGTCTGACGAACCGCGATCGCGAGCAAAGTCACGGCTACAGGGGTAGTGGACAGCGGTAATAAGAGGTTTGGGAATGAAAGGTTTGCTTCAGCGCGTGCGAAGTGCGCGCGTCGATGTCGAGGGCGTGACGGTCGGCGCCATCGATCAGGGTCTGCTGGTGCTGGTGGGCGTTGAGCCTCAGGACACGCAGGCCAGTGCCGACAAATTGCTGCACAAGCTGCTTAACTATCGGGTGTTCAGCGACGCTGACGGCAAGATGAACCTGTCGTTGAGCGATGTCGGCGGAGGTTTGCTGCTGGTTTCGCAGTTCACGCTGGCGGCAGACACCAAGAGCGGAATGCGCCCCAGTTTTTCGAAGGCGGCACCGCCGGCGTTGGGGGCCGAGTTGTTCGAGTATCTGGCGTCGAAGGCAAAAAGCTCGCATCCGACGGTCGAGACGGGCCAATTTGGTGCGGACATGCAGGTTCATTTGATCAATGATGGCCCTGTGACATTTTTGCTGGAGAGCTGATTGCGCTGTTTTGCCTGTCGTACCCGAATTTATTAGGCAAAAAGCCATAAATACTTTGCTTCCCCTGATGCGTTGTAACGCGAGCTACTAGATAATCGCGCGCTACAAAGACGGGCTATCGTTCGTCCAATCGGTAAAAACGCAGAATGGTCCGACATCGTTTGGGGAATCATTGGCCCCTTTCGGAGTCGGAACAATGCTCGCCAACCCGGCATTTGAAAGCTGGCCGTTGGTTTCTTCATCTGTTTTCGGCGAGGGTTGCTCGTGATTGTTAGTCCATGTAATGCACCAAAGACCCCTGGCAAGCGCCTGCGCAGTGCCTTGTTGGCCGGGTCGGCTTTGTTTTGTCTGTTCGGCGCCGGTCAACTTTGGGCGTTCGATCTCGACGACGTGGCGACAAAGGCCAAAGAACTGGCCGGACAGAAATTCGTAGCGCCAAAAAGCAACCTTCCAGCGGAATTCCGCGACATGAAGTTTGCGGACTACCAGAAGATTCGCTTCCTTCAAGAGAAGGCGGAATGGGCCAATGACAAGACCCCATTCAAGATTTCCTTCTACCACCAGGGCATGCACTTCGACACCCCGGTCAAGATCAACGAAGTGACGGCCACTACCGTCAACGAGATCAAGTACGACCCGAGCCGTTTCAATTTCGGCGACTTGAAGTTCGATACCAAAGCGACCGAGAACCTGGGTTATGCAGGCTTCCGCGTCACTTACCCGATCAACAAGGACGACAAGCAGGACGAAATCATGACCATGCTGGGCGCGAGCTATTTCCGCGTCATTGGCAAAGGTCAGGTCTATGGTCTGTCCGCTCGTGGCATGGCGATCGATACGGCGATGTCGTCGGGTGAAGAATTCCCGCGTTTCACCGAGTTCTGGATCGAGAAGCCGAACACCGATGACAATCATCTGGTGATTTTCGCGCTGCTCGACTCCCCTCGCGCGACTGGCGCGTACAAGCTGACGCTGCGTCCTGGCACCAACACGCTGGTAGACGTGCAGTCGCGTATGTACCTGCGTGAGAAGGTCGGCAAGCTGGGCGTCGCCCCGCTGACCAGCATGTACCTGTTCGGCGCGAATCAGCCTTCCAAAGTCCTGAACTACCGTCGCGAGTTGCACGACTCCAGTGGTCTGTCGATTCAGGCGGCCAACGGCGAGTGGATCTGGCGTCCGCTGAACAACCCGAAACATCTGGCTGTCAGCAGCTTCTCGGTCGAGAACCCACGCGGCTTCGGTCTGCTGCAACGTGGTCGCAACTTCAGCCATTACGAAGATCTGGACGACCGCTACGACAAACGTCCAAGTGCCTGGATCGAGCCTAAAGGCGACTGGGGCAAGGGCACCGTCGATCTGGTAGAGATCCCGACTGCCGACGAAACCAACGACAACATCGTTGCGTTCTGGAAGCCGGAAACCCAGCCAGAGCCCGGTCAGCCGGTCGATTTCAACTATCGCCTGCACTGGACCATGGACGAGGATTCCATTCACTCGCCTGATCTGGGCTGGGTCAAGCAGACCCTGCGCTCTACTGGCGACGTCAAACAGTCCAACCTGATTCGTCAGCCTGATGGCAGCGTGGCTTACCTGGTCGATTTCGTCGGCCCGAATCTGGCCAAACTGGGTGAAGACCCTGCGATCCGCAGCCAGGTCACTACCGATGACAACACCGATCTGGTTGAAAACAACCTGCGCTACAACCCTGTTACCAAAGGCTGGCGGCTGACGCTGCGCCTGAAGGTCAAGGATCCGAACAAGTCGGTCGAGATGCGCGCTTATCTGCTGCGCGAAACGCCTGCCGAGCCTGGCAAGGAACCTGCGGTCATCACTGCTGACAAATCAGACAAGAAGCCTGAGAAAAAAGCAGACGCCAAAGCCGCTGTAGTGGCCGTGGCGCCGAAGGATGACAAGGCCGAGATCGTCAAGACCGACGCAGTGAAGGCCGGCGACGCGAAAGACACCAAAGATGCCAAAGTGGCCAAGGCTGATGCCAAGGACGCGGGCAAAGCCGACAAGGCTGATGCAGCCAAGCCTGCCGACGCTGCGAAAGTGGCCGAAGCCAAGTCCGATGAGGCCTCCCGTCCGGAAGCCGCGCTGGGCGATGCTGCAAAAGCCAACAAAGGCGCCAAAGACACCCCGCAGCCAGCTGTAGAGGCTGCATCCACCCAACAGGGGCCGGCCATGATTCAACAAGTCCTGACCGAAACCTGGAGCTACCAGTTGCCAGCCGATGAGTAATTCACAAGCCGTGCCAGAGTCTCTGACCGAGTACCTGGCACATCTGCCAATGAGCGACGAGCAGCGGGCAGAACTTGCCAGTTGCACCTCGTTCGCTGAGCTGCATGAACGCCTTTCGGCGCAGACCGTTGCCGATCCTGCCGAAGCCGCGCAGGCTTCGGTGGGTCGCCGTCTGACCCTGACCACCGCTGATGAGCTGCATGACGCCGAAATGCTGAGTGTCGACGCCAGCGGTCGCGTGCGCCTGAAGGCCACACCGCCGATTCGCCGGACCAAGGTTGTGCCTGAGCCGTGGCGGACCAACATCCTGCACCGCGCCTGGCGCCGGATGACCGGCAAGACCAATCCGCCAAAGCCGGATCAGAGCGATCTTCCGCGTGATCTGCCCAAGGCGCGCTGGCGCACCGTCGGCTCGATCCGTCGCTACATCCTGCTGATCCTCATGCTGGGCCAGACCATCGTGGCTGGCTTCTACATGAAAGGCATCCTGCCGTATCAGGGCTGGTCGCTGGTTTCGTTCGATGAAATCAGCCATCAAACCCTCTGGCAGACAGCCGTTCAAGTGATGCCGTATGCGCTGCAGACCAGCATCCTGCTGCTGTTCGGGATCTTGTTCTGCTGGGTGTCGGCCGGTTTCTGGACTGCGCTGATGGGCTTCCTCGAATTGCTCACTGGCCGTGACAAGTACCGGATTTCCGGTGCCAGCGCGGGCAACGAGCCTATCGAAGCGGGCGCGCGCACCGCGCTCGTCATGCCGATCTGTAACGAAGACGTTCCTCGCGTGTTCGCGGGTCTGCGTGCAACGTTCGAGTCGGTCGCGGCCACGGGTGATTTGGACCGCTTCGACTTCTTCGTGCTCAGCGACACCAACGAAACCGACATCGCCGTGGCTGAGCAACAGGCCTGGCTGGACGTCTGCCGCGAGGCCGGCGGCTTCGGCAAAATCTTCTATCGCCGCCGCCGTCGTCGCGTCAAGCGCAAGAGCGGTAACCTGGATGACTTCTGCCGTCGCTGGGGCGGTGACTATCGTTACATGGTCGTGCTCGACGCTGACTCGGTCATGAGCGGTGAGTGTCTGACCAGCCTGGTGCGCTTGATGGAAGCGACGCCGGACGCCGGTATCATCCAGACTGCGCCCCGCGCTTCTGGCATGGATACGCTATATGCCCGCATGCAGCAATTCGCGACTCGCGTGTATGGTCCACTGTTCACGGCCGGTTTGCACTTCTGGCAGTTGGGCGAATCCCACTATTGGGGCCACAACGCGATCATCCGCATGAAGCCGTTCATCGAGCACTGCGCCTTGGCGCCGTTGCCGGGCAAGGGCGCATTTGCCGGTGCGATTCTGTCCCACGACTTCGTTGAAGCTGCACTGATGCGTCGTGCCGGCTGGGGCGTGTGGATTGCCTATGACTTGCCGGGCAGCTACGAAGAGCTGCCGCCGAACCTTCTGGACGAACTCAAGCGTGACCGCCGCTGGTGTCACGGTAACCTGATGAACTTCCGTCTGTTCTTGGTCAAAGGCATGCACCCGGTTCACCGCGCGGTGTTCCTGACGGGTGTGATGTCTTACCTTTCGGCACCTTTGTGGTTCTTCTTCCTGGTGCTGTCCACCGCGTTGCTGGCGGTGAATACGCTGATGGAACCGACGTACTTCCTCGAGCCTCGGCAGCTCTATCCGTTGTGGCCACAATGGCACCCGGAGAAAGCCGTCGCGCTGTTCTCGACCACGATCGTTCTTCTGTTCCTGCCCAAATTGCTCAGCATCATTCTGATCTGGGCCAAAGGCGCGGTGGGCTACGGCGGTCGGATCAAAGTCACGCTGTCGATGCTGCTGGAAATGCTGTTCTCCATGCTGCTGGCGCCAGTCCGAATGATTTTCCACACGCGCTTCGTCCTGGCTGCGTTCCTGGGCTGGGCTGCCACGTGGAATTCTCCGCAGCGTGACGACGACTCCACACCGTGGAGCGAGGCAGTCAAGCGTCATGGTCCGCAGACGCTGCTCGGTTTCGGTTGGGCGTTGCTGGTGATGTGGTTGAACCCAAGCTTCCTCTGGTGGCTGGTGCCGATCGTCGGTTCGCTCATGCTGTCGATCCCGGTTTCGGTGATTTCCAGCCGGACCAATCTGGGCCTCAAGGCGCGTGACGAAAGTCTGTTCCTGATCCCGGAAGAGCACACCCCGCCACAAGAGCTGGTGTCAACCGATCAGTACACCCACGAAAACCGCTGGCATGCGCTGAATGACGGTTTCGTCCGTGCCGTGGTCGATCCCAAGCAGAACGCACTGGCGTGTGCGCTGGCGACTTCTCGCCACCGTCAGGCCGAACCGATCGAGTGGATGCGCGTCGAGCGCGTGCGCCATGCGATCAAGGGCGGTCCTGAGCATCTGAACAACCACGAGCGCCTGCAGTTGCTGAGCGACCCGGTCGCGCTGGCTCGTCTGCACGAGCTGGTCTGGGCCGAAGGCAACACTGCGTGGCTGGATGCGTGGCGAGCGTCGGTCAAAGCCGACCCTCATGCGCCGCTGTTGCCGTTGCAGCCAGCGACTCACGTGAGCGAGGCGACCCTCGTCAACGCCTAAGTGAACGCGTGATAAACAACGCCGCCGAAGAGCAATCTTCGGCGGCGTTTTCGTTCGTTCTACTGCTGCGATGGCGCTGCAATGGGACCGGTTTTACCTAGCAATCCAAGTAGGACCGGCTTCAGCCGGGAAAGCGCCCTGTACAAGCGCCATCGGCCTGAGATATGGCGGCTGACGCGTTCCCGGCTAAAGCCGGTCCTATTTCGGCGGTTCAATGAATGGCGTGCCGTCAGTTCACCCGAAACTTGCCCACCATCTCTTGCAACTGCACACCCAGGCGCGCCAGTTCGATGCTGGACGCGGCGGTTTCTTCGCTTGCGGCGGCGGTCTGCTCCGACACGTCGCGCACGTTCAGGACGCTGCGGTTTATCTGTTCGGCCACGCTGCTTTGCTCTTCACCGGCCGCAGCGATCTGCTGATTCATGGCCTGAATGTTCGACACGGTGCGCGTGATGTGGCCCAGGGCACTGCCGGCCTGGCGACTGAGGTCCACGCTGCTGTCAGTCAGATCACGACTGGCGTCCAGCGTGCTGACGACATGCTGGGTGCCACTCTGCAGCGCCGCGATCAGCACTTCGATTTCTTCGGTCGACTCTTGCGTGCGTTGCGCCAGACTGCGCACTTCGTCCGCCACCACGGCAAAACCGCGCCCGGCCTCTCCCGCCCGCGCCGCCTCGATTGCAGCGTTCAGGGCCAGCAGGTTGGTCTGCTGCGAAACCGACTTGATGACGTCCAGCACGCCGCCGATCTTGTCGCTTTCGAGCTTGAGCTTGCCCATCGCTTCGGTTGAGTTATTGACCTCGCGCGCCAGACGCTCGATCTGAACGATGGCGTCATTGACCACTTTGTCGCCCTCACGCGCCTGCTGGTCCGCCTGGCGCGCGGCTTCGCTGGCTTCCTCGGCATTACGCGCGACCTCCAGCACGGTGGAAGTCATCTGATTCATCGCCGTTGCAACGAGGTCGGTCTCGTCTTTCTGACTGTTCACGCCGACGCTGGTCTGTTCGGTGACGGCCGACAGCTCTTCGGCGGCGCTGGCGATCTGGGTCACGCCGTCGCCAATGCCGCTGATCAACCCGCGCAGGCTGACCGTCATGTCCTGCATGCTGCGTTGCAGAGCACCCATTTCATCGCGGCGCCTGACATCCAGGTCCTTGCTCAAGTCGCCTTTCGCAATGCGCTCGGCCGCCTTCAGGGTTTCGCGCAACGGCGTGATGATCTGCTGAGTGATCAGCCACGCTGCAAGCAAGCCGAGCACCAGCGCGATAACCGCCACGCCGCTGAGCATCGTGCGCGATTGAGACGCCTCGGCATTGCGTCGCAGGCTTTGCAGTGCCGTGATCTCACCGGTGGATGTCAGGAGTGTGTCGCTCAGGGCCTCCATCGATTCTTGAGCGGCCTCGGCGCTGACTTGCAATTCCTTGAACTGCCGCAAGCTATCGCGGTAGCCCTGCAGCGTCTTGCGCGCTGTCAGCAGCTCGCCGATGGTGCTCTCGCTCTGGTCACGAGCGATCTGCTCGACCTCCTGGAGCGCCTCGTCGATGGCGGTGATGGCCGCGACTTCGTAGGATTCTCTTGCGCTGAAAACGTACGCTTGCACTTCATAACGCGCGTTCTGAACTTGGGCGCGCAGTTGCTGAATGTTGGTGAATTCACCCAGTCGCTCGCTGCTGTCCTGTTCCTGACTGACGGCTTTGAGGACTTCGCTTTCAACCTTGCTGATCGACGCGATGGCCTGCTCGGAGAGGTCCGCCAGACGCAGACGCGAAGCCTCGCGGGCTTTGAGCTGTTGGCCCAGCTCGGCAAAGGTCGATTCCAGCGTTCGCACCGTTTCGCTCTGGCTGTGAAGAAGCTTGAGGATATCCGGGGGCGGGGAATCATCGCGCAGTACGGCCAGGTGCGCCTCGATTTCGTTGATGCGCGCTACGACGCGGCTCGCATTTTCCGGCGTGTTTTCATCGCGAAAGATAATGCGCTCGGCGCGCAGATCCTTGGTCATGGCGTTGAGCTGGGCGATCGACGTCAGCGACTCCGAGCGCTCGATCATGATGTCCAGGCCGTGCCAGCCGGTCAGCGTGATGGCCAGCGTCAGCAACAACACCAGACCGAAGCCCAGCGATAATTTGAGTTTGACGCTGGCATTGGCCAGTGCCCGATTGAAGGTGTGCAACATGGGACGTCTCCTGCGGATGAGCGATAAACGCGCATCGGCAGGCGGGACGGGAATGTGACCTGAACAGGTCGTAGGAAATTTCTGAAGCTGAGCGTGAGGTGACGGAGGTCGCAAAACGGCCCCGAAGGGCCGATTCACGGGTCGAAATCAGCAGGCTGATCTAGACGCGAAAGCGGCCCACCAGTCCCTGCAGATGCGTGCCCAGTCGGGCCAGCTCCATGCTGGAGGCGGCGGTTTCCTCGCTGGCGGCCGAAGTCTGCTCAGACACATCGCGCACGTTGAGAACACTGCGGTTGATCTCTTCGGCCGTGGCGCTCTGCTGCTCGGCAGCGGCCGCAATCTGTTGGTTCATCGACTGAATGGCCGATACCGTACGCGTGATGCTCTCCAGTGAGCTGCCGGCCCGACGGGTCAACTCGACGCTGCTGACGGTCAGGTCATGGCTGGCGTCCATGATCGTAGCGACCTGCTGCGTGCCATTCTGCAAGCCGGCAATCAGCACTTCGATTTCCTCGGTGGACTTCTGCGTGCGTTGCGCCAGGCTGCGTACCTCGTCGGCCACCACCGCAAACCCCCGTCCGGCTTCGCCCGCGCGTGCCGCTTCGATGGCCGCGTTCAGCGCGAGCAGGTTGGTTTGCTGAGCGACCGACTTGATCACATCCAGCACGCTGCCGATCTTGTCGCTCTCGCGTTTGAGTTCGCCCATGGCCTCGGTCGAATGGCTCACTTCACTGGCCAGGCGCTCGATCTGGGCAATGGCTTCATTCACCACCTTGTCGCCTTCACGGGCCTGCTGGTCGGCAGCGACCGCGGCCTCCGACGCTTCCTCGGCGTTGCGCGCAACTTCCTGCACCGTGGCGGTCATCTGGTGCATGGCCGTGGCGACCTGATCGGTCTCAACCTTCTGGCTGTTGACGCCTGCGCTGGTCTGTTCGGTGACCGCCGAAAGCTGTTCGGCCGCGCTGGCGATCTGGGTGACGCCATCACCGATGCCGCCGATCAGCTCGCGCAGGCGGACGGTCATGCGTTGAATGCTGCCTTGCAGCTGGCCGAGTTCATCGCGGCGGTCGACGCTGAGGTTATGGGTCAAGTCGCCGGACGCGACGCGCTCGACGGCAACCAGCGTCTGACTGAGTGGAATGACGATCTGGCGGGTAATCGCCCACGCCGCGATGACCCCGAACAGCAGGGCCAGAGCGGTCGCTATGGTCAGCATCGACCGCGCCTGCTGGCTGTCGGCATCGCGCTTGGCGTTCTGCGAGGCGGTCAGTTTGTCGCTCAGGTCCAGCAGTTGCTGGCCCAGCGAGGTCATTTTCTCCAGCGCCTGGCGACTGACCTGCTGGGCATCGCGGTACTGGCCCACGGCGGCGCGATAACCCTTGAGGGCCAGGTTCGCGCGTTGTAATTGCGGAATGTATTGCGACGAAACGTCACCGGCCAGCGAGTTGACGCCCACGATGGCTTCATCGATCGCCGCATTGGCGTTTTTCTCGAAGTCGGGATTGCCGCTGAAGGTGTAACCGCGCACCTGGAAGCGGGCTTGCTGGATCTGCTTGCTGACGTCCACCGCGCTGTTGAACTGCAGAATATTGTCGTGCTGGATCAGCGCTTCTTCGATCTTCTTGACCTCATCCACTGCGGCGTCTGCCGTTGCGCCGAGGTTGCTGCGGCTCGCCTCACGCGCCTGCACGGCTTTGCTCATGTCGTCGAAAGCCTTGCGATAGTCCGCTGCAGCCTGGATCTGCGCGTCCAGCAACTTGAGATCCTCGCCGGCGGTGATCACGCCGCGAGTCTTCTTCAGGTCGCCATCGAGCTTGTCCAATGCGGTCATGACTGCCGTCGCCGTTTCCGGGCTGAACTGAGCTTCATAGCGCATGCGGGCAGTGCGCAAATCCATCGTCTGTTCGCTGATCTGCGAGATCGCCGCAAGCTTGTCGCCGCGCTCGATCAACGACGTCAGGCTCGACCAACCGGTGGCGGTGATGATCAGCGTCAGTAACAGCACCAGCCCGAAACCGATACCCAGTTTGAGGCTGACGCTCACATTTCCAAGGCGGTGGGCAAACCAGCGAGACATGATGATTCCTTGCGGATTATTGTTATGGACGCAGGGTTATCGGCACGTTTACAGCGGCCTGAAGCCACGAGAAGGCGGCATATCGGCCAAGTGCTGGATCGCTGACGGAAGCCGATTGCCGGATGCAAGAAGGGTAGAAGCGCTGTGCGGCATGGAGTCGTCTCGCGCCAGGCACCGGACAAGTGGGAGCGCGCTTGCCCGCGAAGACTGGTTTCCAGCCGCTGCATCTCTAGCGATGGACCGGCCTTTCGTGAGCAAGCTCACTCCCACAGAAATCTCCGGGCATTCCCGACCTCTCCGGCCACACCCAACTCCCGTAGGAGCGCGCTTGCCCGCGAAGGCTGACTTCCAGCCGCTGCATCTCCAACAGACACGCCGGCCAATTCGCGGGCAAGCGCGCTCCTACAAGGGTACGCGGGGCTGACTGGTGACAAAACCTGTGGGCAAGCTTGCTCATGAACGCTGACGTCCAGACGCTACATTTCCACCGCATACACTGGCCTCTTCCCGGCTGAAGCCGGTCCTACAGGCGCTACAAATGTTTGTAGGACCGGCTTTAGCCGGGAAAGCGTCGGCGTAACGCCGTTGATCGAGGGGCTGTTAAAGACAGTTGGCTCACTGCCTCAAGGGCAATGCGCCATGGCGTGGTCTCGCGCCAGGCACCGAACCGGTGGGAGCGCGCTTGCCCGCGAAGACTGAATTACAGCCGAAGCATCTCCAGCGGATGTGCCGGACTCTTCGTGAGCAAGCTCACTCCCACAGAAATCTCGGGGCCATTCCCGAACTCTCCGGCGACGCCCAGCTCCCGTAGGAGCGAGCTTGCCCGCGAAGACTGATTTCCAGCCGCTGCATCTCCACCAGACACTCCGGCCAATTCGCGGGCAAGCGCGATCCTACAACGGCTATGCGGCATGGCGATGGCTCGCGTCAGACACCGAACCCGTGCAGCAAGCAACCTCACGGGGATTGTTCAGAACAGTCGGGCGAGGAGGGCTGTGACGGCGGTTTCGACGCGCAGGATGCGTTCGCCTAATTGCACCGGGTTGAGGCCGGAGGCGCGCAGCAGGTCGATTTCATAGGGGATCCAGCCGCCTTCAGGGCCGATTGCCAGCGTGACGGGCTGATCCACTGCGCGCGGGCAGGCGGGGAAGTCCCCCGGATGGCCAACCAATCCAAGCGTACCCTCGACAACGGCGGGCAGGCGGTCTTCGACGAAGGGCTTGAAGCGTTTTTCGATGACGATTTCAGGCAGTACGCTGTCCCGTGCCTGCTCCAGTCCCAGAATCAGCTGCTCGCGAATGGCCGCGGGCTCCAGAAACGGGGTCTGCCAGAAGCTTTTCTCGACTCGGTAGCTGTTCACCAGAATGACCTTCGGCACACCCATCGTTGCGACGGTCTGAAAAACCCGGCGCAGCATCTTGGGGCGCGGCAAGGCCAGCACGAGGGTCAGCGGCAGTTTGCCAGGCGGCTCGCGGTCAAAGCTGACGCAAAGCTCTGCCTCACGTGGTTCGAGTCTTAGCAGTTCGGCAGTACCCAGCAGGCCGTCCACGCGCCCGACACGCAGGCTGTCGCCGACTTCGGAGCGATGAACTTCCTGCATGTGCCTGAGGCGCCGATCACGCAGGATCACACGATCGGCCGAGATGAAATCGGCCTCTTCCAGTAACAGCAGGTTCACGGCTGAGTCGCTGGCGGCTGGTCCTGCTTGTCGTCCGCGGCCTGGTCGTCTGGGTGATCACCCCGTTTGGTCACCATCGAACTGCACAACACGCCGATTTCGAACAGCAGCCACATGGGCACCGCCAGCAGCGTCTGCGAAAAGATGTCCGGAGGCGTGAGGATCATCCCGACCACGAAGCAGCCGATCACCACGTACGGGCGGATCTTCTTGAGGTATTTGACGTCGACAATGCCGATCCACACGAGCAGCACCACGGCGACCGGGATTTCGAACGCAACGCCGAAAGCGAGGAATAGCGTCATGACGAAGTCCAGATAGCTGGAAATGTCCGTCATCATGGACACGCCTTCTGGGGTCACGCTGGCGAAGAAGTGGAATATCAGCGGAAACACCAGGAAATACGCGAAGGCCATGCCGGCGTAGAACAGGATGATGCTGGAGATCAGCAGCGGCACGGCAACCCGCTTTTCATGCTTGTACAGACCGGGCGCGATGAAGCCCCAGATCTGATACAGAATCACCGGCATGGCCAGAAACAGCGCAACCATCATGGTCAGCTTGAACGGCGTCAGAAACGGCGAGGCCACGTCGGTGGCGATCATCGTCGCGCCTTCAGGCAGAAACTTGCGCAGCGGCGCAGACACGAAGGTGTAAATCTTCTGCGTGAAATAGAACAGTGCGCCGAAGATCACGAAGATCGCCAGCACACAACGCAGCAGGCGCGAGCGCAGTTCAGTGAGGTGCGAGACCAGCGGCATTTGCTGGTCGTTTTCCGGAATTTCGCTCATGGGGCTCGTGGTGGCTGTGACGAATCGTTGGCGGAAGGCTCGTTCTGCACTGCAGGCGCAGACGTGGTGACCGGCGTCGAAGCGGGATGAGCAGGCTGCGCAGGCACCGGTTCAGGGCTGACTGACGCGCTTTCAGCGGGCGCGGCCGGGCCGATATCCGCACTTGGCGTGGGCGTGGCGCCCATGACCGGCGATGTCGAATCGCTGGCCGGCGGCGTCTGCGCCTGAGCAGTCGGCGGTGCAGGCGGCTGCTGAGGTTGCATGATTTTGCGCGCTTCTTCTTCCAGCGAAAGAATGTGCTCGTTGTGCAACTGACGGCGAATCTCGTCAGCGCCGATTTCGCGCTCAACTTCCTGTTTGATCGCATTGAAGCTGCGTTTCAGACGCCCGACCCAGAGCCCGGCGGTACGTGCTGCCCCCGGAAGGCGCTCGGGACCCAGCACCAGCAGGGCAACGAGACCGACCAGCAGCAGTTCAGAGAAGCTGATACCAAACATGCGTCACGACCTAGTCTTTGCGGATGGGCTCTTCGACTTTCTGCGCCTGACCGTCAATGGTGTGCGGCTGGTGCAGCGGCTGAGTCTGGGTCGGCTGCGCACCTGGCTGTGGTTGGACCGGCGGCTGTTCCGACGGTTTTTCATCGTCGTTCATGGCCTTGCGGAAGCCTTTGATGGACTCGCCGACATCGGTGCCCAGGTTCTTGAGCTTCTTGGTGCCGAAGATCAGTACCACGACCACGAGAATGACGATCCAGTGTTTCCAGTCAAAAATACCCATGACACGTTCCTCACAAGAAATTCCGGGCCCGCAGGCCCCTGTGTTTATTCCGCCGAGCGCGCTGCTTTTTCGGCGTGACCGGACAGACCGAAACGGCGGTCCAGTTCATCGAGTACGGCTTGTGGGTGTTGACCCAGTGCTGCGAGCATCACCAGGCTATGGAACCACAAGTCGGCGGTTTCGTAGATGACATCACTGCAGTCCCCGCTGATGGCGGCGTCCTTGGCGGCGATGATGGTTTCGACCGACTCTTCGCCGACCTTCTCCAGAATCTTGTTCAGCCCCTTGTGATAGAGACTGGCGACGTAGGAAGAGTCCGCAGCCGCGCCTTTGCGCTCTTCGAGCACTTGCGCCAGGCGAGACAAGGTATCAGTCATGTTCAGTGTCCTGCTTGATAAATGGCATCTGGGTCTTTGAGTACCGGATCCACGGTTTTCCAGCCGGCGTCCTCAAAGACGCGGTAGAAGCAGCTTTCGCGCCCGGTGTGGCAGGCGATACCGCCAATCTGCTCGACCATCAGAATGATCACGTCTGCGTCGCAGTCCAGGCGCAGTTCGTGAAGCTTCTGCACGTGACCCGATTCTTCGCCTTTGCGCCATAACTTGCCACGCGAACGCGACCAATAGATAGCGCGGTTTTCGGCAGCGGTCAGGCTCAAGGCTTCACGGTTCATCCAGGCCATCATCAGAACGCGTCCGGTTTGGTGGTCCTGCGCGATGGCAGGGACCAGACCGTCACGGTCCCATTTGATCTCGTCCAGCCAGTCTTTCATCGTCGGCTCCGGCCGCTCTGTGGATGGGTTAGTGTGCCAGCGACCTGCGCGGATGGCTATCGGCGAACGACCAGATATAAGCCTGCCACCAGCATGAGAAGCGCAGGCCAGGCGCTCAGGGCAATGAGCGCGTCACCCGTTTGCGTGTGCGCGGTGGCCAGGACCACGCCACCTGCGAGCAGTCCGGCGCCGATCAGGCGCAGCGCCCAGTGATCACTGTTGCGCGAGTAGGGCGGTGGCGGGTCGGAGGTGTGCGGCTGCGACAAGCGTTCGAGCAGGTCGCGGGTCATGTTGGCCAGGTGCGGAATCTGCTCGACCTGGGATTGCAGGTTGCCAATCAGCGTTTTCGGGCTGACACGCTCACGCATCCAGCGCTCCAGAAACGGCTGCGCCGTGCTCCAGAGGTCCAGTTCCGGGTACAGCTGACGGCCCAGACCTTCGATGTTGAGCAGGGTCTTTTGCAGCAAAACCAGCTGCGGCTGGACTTCCATGTTGAAGCGGCGGGCGGTCTGGAACAGTCGCATCAACACCTGGCCGAAGGAAATATCCTTGAGTGGCTTCTCGAAGATCGGCTCGCACACGGTCCGGATTGCGGCTTCGAATTCGTTGAGCTTCGTCTCTGCCGGGACCCAGCCCGAATCGATGTGCAACTGCGCCACGCGGCGGTAGTCACGCTTGAAGAAGGCGAAGAGGTTGCGCGCCAGATAGTCCTGGTCTTCCGGGGTCAGGCTGCCGACGATGCCGCAGTCGATGGCAATGTATTGCGGATCCCAGGGCGCAACGGTGCTGACGAAGATGTTGCCGGGGTGCATGTCGGCATGGAAGAAGCTGTCGCGGAACACCTGCGTGAAAAACAGCTCGACCCCGCGTTCTGCGAGTTTTTTCATGTCGGTGCGCTGGTCGGCCAGGGTTGCCAGGTCGGTGACCTGAACGCCGTAGATGCGCTCCATCACCAGCACCTTCGGCCGGCACCAGTCCCAGTAGACCTGCGGCACATAGAGCATGGTCGAGCCTTCGAAATTGCGGCGCAACTGGCTGGAGTTGGCCGCCTCGCGCAGCAGATCGAGCTCGTCGTAAATGGTCTTTTCGTAATCGGCGACCACGTCCACCGGATGCAGCAGGCGGGCGTCTGCCGACAGACGTTCAGCGATTTTCGCGAGGATGAACAGCCAGGCGAGGTCCGAACCGATGATCGGCTTGAGCCCCGGACGCACGACCTTCACGACCACTTCTTCGCCTGTCTTGAGACGGGCGGCATGCACTTGCGCCACCGAAGCAGAGGCCAGTGGGGCAACGTCGAAGCGGCTGAACACCTCGCTGATCTTCGCGCCCAGTTGCGATTCGATCAGGGCAACGGCTTTCTCTGACTCGAACGGCGGCACGCGATCCTGCAGCAGCATCAGTTCGTCGGCGATGTCCTCTGGCAGCAGGTCGCGACGGGTCGAAAGCAACTGGCCGAATTTGATGAAGATCGGCCCCAGGTCCTGCAAGGCCAGGCGCAAACGCGCGCCTCGATTGAGCTCACTCTTGCGTCGCGGGATCCACCGCCACGGCAGCACGAAGCGCACGGCAAGCAGCCACCACGGCAGTGGCAAAGCGAACAGCAGGTCATCGAGGCGGTAACGGATTACGACACGCTGGATGCGAAACAGACGGCGGACGGCAAGCAGGCTCATGCGTTATCGCTGGATTTGAGAGATTGGGCCAGACGCTCGAAGCGGGCTTCGAGGCGTTCCAGGTCTTGTTTGGTCTGATCCAGTTCGGCGAAGCGGGCTTCAGCCTCGCGCCTGCCAACCAGAGTGCGTGACTCTTCAGCCAGATATTCGGCCAGATTATGGCTCAGGCTTTCGGCGCTTTCGCGGGTCCAGCGCGCGGTGTTGCGCAGGTGCCCGCCGATCAGCGGCGTGGCAACGGGGCCGAGCCAGTGTTGCAGCTCGTATTCCCAGTCCAGGTCCAGGTCCTGAAGCACACCCACCAGCTCAAGCAACACAGCGCTTTCGCCTTCCAGGTCGACTTCGGGGCTGTGCAGGACGGCGTTCTTGTCCTTGCTCAGTGCCAGGCGCATCAGGCTCGCTGCCGGCGCGCGCAGCGTCACATCGGTGCCACCTTCCCAGTTCGCGGCGAGCATCAGGCCCTCGTCGCTGGGCAGGATGTGCACGTGAAAGGCAGGGCTGGTGCACTCGATCGCGACGACTTTGCCGCTCAGCCGGTCAAGGCGCGGCAAAGCGGTGCTGTCCATCTGCAGCACGCGATTGATGCCGTGTTCGGCGCTGGCGAGCAAGCCGCTGATCAACATCAGGGTTTGATACCCCGGTGCAGGGCGACGATGCCAGAGGTCATGTTGTGATAGGTCACGCGGTCGAAACCGGCCTGGACCATCATCGACTTCAGGGTTTCCTGATCCGGGTGCATGCGGATCGATTCGGCCAGATAGCGATAGCTTTCCGAGTCATTGGTGATCAGCTTGCCCGCCAATGGCATGAAGGCAAACGAATAGGCGTCGTAGACCTTGGACATGACCTTATTGGTCGGTTTGGAGAACTCCAGCACCAGCAGCCGGCCGCCGGGCTTGAGCACGCGCAGCATCGAGCGGATGGCGTCTTCTTTGTGCGTTACGTTGCGCAAGCCGAAGGCGATGGTCACGCAGTCGAAGTAGTTGTCAGGGAAGGGCAGCTTTTCAGCGTCCGCCTGAACGAACTTGATGTTGCCGGCCACGCCACGGTCCAGCAGGCGGTCGCGGCCGACCTTGAGCATGGACGCGTTGATGTCAGCCAGCACCACTTCGCCGGTGGGCCCGACCAGGTGCGAAAATTTCTTCGCCAGATCGCCCGTGCCGCCTGCGATGTCCAGCACGCGGTTGCCGGTACGCACGCCGGAAAGCTCGATCGTGAAGCGCTTCCAGAGGCGATGCATGCCGCCGGACAGGACGTCGTTCATCAGATCGTACTTGGCCGCAACGGAGTGAAAAACTTCGGCGACTTTCTCGGCCTTCTGGCTTTCGGCCACGGTTTTGTAACCGAAGTGGGTGGTGGGTTCGGCATCGCTGCCTTTGCGCGGATCGTTCATATCGCTGTCACCGGAATAAAGTGCCGCCATTCTAATCGTCGGGGCTGGCTTTGTCTTGACAAGGCTCACCGTGAACAGTTTCTTCGCCAGATGCCGCTGGTATAGTGGCCCGACGATTCACCTGGACGAAGGAGCCCGCCGATGGCCCGCATTACCGTAGAACGCCCGCATGCGCTGGGTAAGGACAAGGCTCGCGAGAAGGCCGAGTTGCTGGCTGAGAAGCTGGGCGATAAATATGGCATCGATCACAGCTGGGACGGCGACGTCGTGTCGCTGGAGGGCAAGGGCGCCAAAGGCACGGTTCAGGTCGAAGATGCCCTGGTGCGCGTTAGCATCGAATTGAATTTCTTCCTGTCTGCGATGAGCAGCACCATCCAGTCCGAGGTCGAGCGCCAGCTGGATAAGGCCCTGACGGCGTAATGCCTTCTCTTGCAGGAGCGTGGCCTGTCCCGCGATCGGCGACGAAGTCGTCGTAAACCTGAGTACGCGGTAGTCCTGGGACAACGGATTTGCCGCATCTACGACTGCTTCGCAGCCGATCGCGGGACAAGCCACGCTCCCACATCGCCCACCCCCAACCTAGGGTGAGCTTTCTAATTTTTCTCTCTACTTTGTGCCCATGCCCCGACTTCCATGGGGCGGTTCCTCTTACCCTTCGAGCGTGAGGTGCGCCATGGTCAAAGTTACCCTCAAGAAAAAAGTCGAGGCCGACGAAGCGAAGACGTTTTCGGAGGTCCGGCTGTATGCCCGCAAGATCTGGCTGGCCGGGCTGGGCGCTTACGTCAAGGCTGGACAGGAAGGCGCCGACTACGTCAAGGAACTGATCAAGACCGGCGAACAGACCGAGAAAAAAGCGAAGAAAGTCATCGATGAATCCGTCGACGCCGCCAACAGCGAAATCGAATCGGTGAAGGACGACGTGACGAAGGCCAAAGGTCGGGTTGAAGTGCAGCTGGATAAAATCGAAAGCGCATTCGATCGCCGTGTGGCCAGCGCCTTGAATCGCATTGGCATACCGTCTAAACATGATGTTGAGACACTCTCTGCTAAGCTCGATGAGCTGACGGCATTGCTTGAACGTGTCGCGCGTAAACAATAAGGAGAGCGGGATGGCTGGCAAAAAGAAAACCGAAAAAGAAGGCAGCTCCTGGATTGGCGAGGTTGAAAAATACTCCCGCCAAATCTGGCTGGCTGGTTTAGGCGCTTACTCGAAAATCAGCAATGACGGCAGTAAGCTTTTCGAATCTTTGGTCAAGGACGGCGAGAAGGCCGAGAAGGAAACCAAGGCTACCGTTGGCAAGAGCGTCGACACGGCAAAGGCCTCGACCAAATCCCGCGTCGGCGACGTGAAGGATCTGGCGCTGGGCAAATGGGGCGAGCTGGAAGGTGCTTTCGACAAGCGCCTGAACAGCGCAATTTCGCGCCTGGGCGTGCCGAGTCGCAACGAAGTCAAAGCATTGCACAGTAAGGTCGACCTGCTGACCCGACAGATCGAGAAGCTGACCGGCGCGTCGGTCACGCCGATCTCGAAGACCGCGGCAGCCAAGCCGGCCACTAAGCCTGCGAGCAAAACCACTGCCAAACCTCTGGCCAAGGCAGCGGCCAAGCCGGTCGCCAAGGCGGCGAGCAGCGTCGCCAAGAAAACTGCAGCGGCCAAACCTGCAGCTTCCAAAGCGGCAGCCAAACCGGTTGCAGCAGCGTCCAAGGCAGCCGCTTCCACCGCCGTCAAGGCGAAAACGGTCGCCGCCAAGCCTGCACCGAAGGCCGCAGCGAAACCGGCTGCCAAGCCAGCGGCGAAACCAGCAGCAGCGGCGAAACCAGCGGCAAAACCAGCCGTCGCGAAAAAGCCTGCAGCAGCCAAAAAGCCCGCCGCAGCCGCCAAACCGGCCGCAGCTTCTACACCGGCTCCCTCTGCCAGTGCTACACCCACCGCGTCAGCACCGTCGGCCCCTGCCGCTGCAACGTCGTCAGCCTCCACGGCGTCGACACCGTCCAGCCAATCCTGATTCCCGGCTGGCCACACCAACCCGATCTGTAAAAGCTGGTCGGGTTTTTTTGTAGGTGACCTCTTGCATGGGGTCGCTGAAGCCAGCGTGATTCAATCCTCCAGATAGTGCCGCGCCAACTGCTCGGCGGCGTGTCGCGCACCCGGTTTGAGGTGCGGCGCGACCAGCATCATGATCTGGTAGACCACCACTCGCGTTTCGCCTTCGCGATCAAGGATGCGTTGATAGTCCAGCGAGAACAGCAGGGTCATGGTGATCTGTTCCACCAACTGGCCGAGCGCCTGAGTATCACTGGTCACCTGACCTTCGGCCTTTAAACGCGCCAGTAGCGAGGCCAGGGTGCGCTTGATCGCGTTCAGCAGGTTGCGAATGCCACGCGCCAACTTCGGCAGACGACTGGCAAGGTTCGACAGGTCCTGAAACAGGAAGCGATAGTGCGACAGACGCTCGACGATCAGGTGCAGAAACAACCAGTAGTCTTCGGCGTCCAGGCGAGCATCCGCAGGCGGGTCGAGCAAGGGCGCCAGTTCGTTCTGAAAGCGCTCGAACAGCTCCATCACCAACGGCTCCTTGCCATGAAAGTGGTAGTAGAGATTGCCCGGGCTGATCTCCAGTTCGTTGGCAATTTCCAGCGTCGAGACGTTGGGTTCGCCCTGACGATTGAACAGCGCCAGGGCACATTCGAGTATGCGGTCGCGGGTCTTCATCCAGTCTTCTTAATTCGGTGCGTGTGCAGTGATGGGGGCAGGCGCGCGGATTCAACGGACGCGCACGTACGTCCCCGGCGCGGCTTCCATCGGTGGGTAATTCTGGTTACCCAGCGCCGTGAGCGTTTCGCGCTGCGGCCCTGATCGCGCCTGAATCCACTCGAGCCAGCTCGGCCACCAACTGCCGTCGCTGCGCTGCGCGTCGTAATACCAGGCACGCGGATCGCTGCTCAATTTGCCGTTCTCGACAAAGTTGGACTTCGGGTTGCCCGGCGGATTGAGGATGCTCTGCACGTGGCCGCTGTTGGAAAGCAAAAAACGGCGCTCGCCTCCCAGGAGCAGCGTCGAGCGATAGACCGCGTCCCACGGCGTGATGTGGTCGTTGATGCCCGCCACGCTGAAGCTGTCCACTGTGACCTTTTGCAGATCGATCGGCGTACCGCAGACCTCGAGGCCGCCTGGATGGGTCAGCGGGTTGTGCTTGAAGAAGTCCAGCAAGTCACCATGCAGCGCGGCGGGCAGGCGGGTGCTGTCGTTGTTCCAGTAAAGAATGTCGAAGGGTGGCGGCGCCTTGCCCAACAGATAGTTGTTCACCCAGTAGGTCCAGATCAGGTCGTTCGGGCGCATCCAGGCGAACACCTTGGCCATGTCGCGACCATCCAGTACGCCGCGCTGATACGAGCGGCGCTTGGCGGCTTCAAGCGTCTGTTCGTCGATGAACAGCGTGGCCGGACTCTCGATCTGGCTGTCCAGCAGACTGACCAGGTAACTGGCGCTCGATACCCGGCGCATCTGTCGCTTGGCCTGAAGATGGCCTTGCAGCGCGGCGATCGTCAGCCCGCCCGCGCAAGCCCCCATCAGGTTGACCTCGCGCGCGCCGGTGATCGTGCGGCACACGTTCATCGCCTCCTCGGCGGCTTGCACGTAACTGGACAGGCCCCATTCGCGATGCCGGACATCCGGGTTGCGCCAACTGATGATGAAGGTCTGCAGGCCGTTCTTCAGCGCGTACTGCACGAAACTGTTGGTCGGGCTGAGATCGAAAATGTAGTACTTGTTGATCTGCGGCGGCACGATCAGCAGCGGGCGTGCGTACTGTTTTTCGCTCATCGGCTTGTACTGGATCAGCTCCAGCAGTTCGTTGCGAAACACCACGGCGCCTGGCGTGACCGCCAGCGTGCGGCCGATCTCGAACGCGTCTTTGGTGGTCTGGCTGGGCAGACCGTTGTTGTGCATGAAGTCGTCGAGCATGTGGCTCAGACCTTTGATGACGCTGGTGCCGCCTGAGTTGAACAGCTCCTTCAGCGCCATCGGATTGAGCAAGGTATTGGTCGGCGCGAGGGCGTCGTTGAGCAGCGCAAAGATGAATTGCGCGCGCGAGCGGTCGTCTTCACTCAGGTTGCTGTCGTCGATCCAGCTGCGTACCTGGTGCTGCCAGCTCAGATAGGCCTGCAAGCCGCGCCGATAGAGCGGGTTGTGCGCCCAGGTCGGGTCACTGAAACGGTTGTCGTGAGGGTGAGGCTGGTAAGGGAGGTCGCCCAGCATGACGCGGCCCAACTGGCCGCCGAGCGCCAGCGCGTGGCGCGCGGTGTAAACCGGATGTTTAAGGCCTTGCAGTGCCACGTTGCGCAGGGTCGAAAACAAATCCCGCCCGCGCAGGCCAGTGATTGCGCTCTGTGCGTTGATGTACGTGGAGGGTATGGGATAGGGGTTTTTCGCCGGTTTGTCTCGCATGGGTCAACACTCCTTCGTCAGGCCATAAGCAAATAAACCTGCGCGCAACCCTGAATCAGCTGTTGCGCGCTGCCCTGCGCCTTGGCAATCCCGCCGATGGCGCAGTCAATCAAGTGACTTCCGTACTCCCGAGGTGCGACCGGCCTGAGCCGGGTAAGCGTCCTCCGGGGTAAGCGGTACCGACGCCTTACCGGCTAAAGCCGGTCCTACTGGTTTCCCGGCTTAGGCCGGTGTCAGCGATTCTGCGGCGGCGTCGAGGTTTCCCGCCGAAGCTTATTGTTGAAGCACGAACTCCTGCCGGTCTTGGCACAGTCTCATTTCAGGGTTGGCGCACGACGGGGGCTGGCTGCGGGTGCATGACGGCGCGCTGCCGCTCCTGCTGAAGAAACTTCATGATGATGGGCGCGACGGCCTCGGCTCGGGTGATCAAGAACAAGTGACCATCATCGATTATGTGTAGCTGGGCATTGGGTATGCGCCAGGCCAATAGTCGCATGTTGATCAGCGGGATCAGCGGATCGTCGTCGCCGGCCAGCACCAGCGTCGGCTGGCGAATCTTGTGCAGCCAGTGAATGCTGGTCCAGCCCATGCCGGCAAACAGTTGCCAGTAGTAGCCCATCTTTCCGGACGAGCGGACCTTGGCCGCATGGTTGGCGGCCAGATGCGGGTCGCGCCGAAACGCCCCGCCGTAGATTTCCGGGGCGATCCTGATGACGTGGGACGGCTGGATATAACGCCGCGGACTCGCCATCAGCCACAATACTCTGGGCTTGCCCGGCACCATCACTGCACCGGCTGCGGTGGCGGCGAGCACCAGTTTCTTGCAGCGTTCCGGGTAGTCGTGGGCAAACTGTTGCGCCAGCGCGCCGCCCCACGACACGCCGATCGCGTTGACCTGACCGTAATCCAGGTAATCGAGCATGCGTGCGGCAAGTTTTGCCAGACCGGGAAACCGGTATGGACGGCTTGGGGTCGATGAGCCGCCCACGCCGGGCACGTCGAAGGCGATGACCTCAAGGTCAGGATCCAGCGCGTCGACGAACGGAAAGACCAGCTCCAGGTTGGCGCCGATTCCATTGAAGATCAGCAGCGGCGTGAGATGGCTCTTGCCGGGGCGCACGGCCGTGCGGATGTTGTGGCCATCCAGATCGATGGTGCGAAATACAAACGGTTGCGGCATGCGCGAAGCCCTGTGGGTTAAACGCCGGTCATGCAGTCCTGCGCTTTTCCGGTCCTGAAACCGCGTCGCGGTTCCTGTGTGTTCGATGCTTGCCGTTCCATTTACAGCGTGTTGCCCGTGACAGGCGCAAATCCCGCAAGCGTATCAATCGCGGGACGAGCCACGCTGCTGCGGTTAAACGCTATCTTTCGTGCACATACGTTCCCGGAGCCGCCTCGCCTGCGGGGTACGCTTTGTTGCCCAGGCTGGCGGGCGCCTTTTTCAGCTTGCCTGAGCGTTCGGCCTGCCAGTTATGCCAGTGCAGCCACCAGGAGTCAGTGTGCTTGGTCGCATCTTCCTGCCATCGCTGAGCATCTTCGGGCAATTCAGGGTTGGTCATATAACGCGCTTTCGGGTTACCCGGCGGGTTCAGGATGCTCTGGATATGCCCGCTGTTGGACAGCACGAACTCGGTCTTGCCCCCGAAAAGTCGCGCCGACTTGTAGCAAGAGACCCAAGGCGTGATGTGATCATTGGTGCCTGCCAGGCAGAAGATGTCACTTTTGACCTGTTTCAGATCGATTGGCGTGCCGCAGACTTCCAGGGCGTTTGCGCGCGTCAGCGGATTATTCTTGAACATCTCGATCAAGTCGCCATGAAACGCTGCGGGCAGACGTGTGGTGTCGTTGTTCCAGAAAAGGATGTCGAAAACCGGCGGCTCGTTGCCCAGCAGATAGTTGTTCACCCAGTAATTCCAGATCAGGTCGTTCGGTCGCATCCAGGCAAAGACCTTGGCCATGTCTTTGCCTTCCAGAACCCCGGCCTGATACGAATGACGCTTGGCCGACTCCAACGTCTGCTCGTCGACGAACAGAGAAACCTGAGTGTCCAGCGTGGTGTCGAGCACGCTCACCAGCAGCGTCAGGGCGTTGACCTTCTGCTCGCCCAGCGCCGCGTAATGCCCCAGCAGCGCCGTGCAGGTGATGCCGCCAGAGCATGCGCCGAGCATGTTGACGTCCTTGCTTCCGGTGATCTTGCAGACCACGTCCACGGCTTCCTTCACGGCGTCGATATACGTCGACAGCCCCCATTCGCGCTGCGCTTTGGTGGGGTTTCGCCAGCTGATGATGAAGGTCTGCACGTTGTTGCGCAGGCAGAAGCGCGCCAGGCTCTTGTCCTGGCTGAGGTCGAACACATAAAACTTGTTGATCTGCGGAGGGACCACGAGCATCGGACGCTCGTGAACCTGTTCGGTGATCGGCCGGTACTGAATCAGCTCCAGCACGTCGTTACGAAACACCACCGCGCCTTCGGTGGTACCGAGATTCTTGCCGACCTCGAATGCGTCCATATTGACCTGGCTCGGCATGCCGCCGTTGTTCACCAGATCCTTGGCCAGGTGGGATAAACCGTCGAGAATGCTTTTGCCGCCGGTTTCAAAAAAGCGTTTGACCGCTGCCGGGTTGGCCGCGCCGTTGGTGGGCGACATCGCCTCAGTCATCAGCGTGATCACGAAATGGCCGCGGCTGATGTCCTGCGCAGACAGGTTGCTGTCGTCGATCCAGTCGTGCAGCTCCTTGCGCCAGGCGAGGTAAGTCTGCAGATAGCGGCGATAAAGGGGGTTCTGGCTCCAGGCCGGATCGGCAAAGCGGCGGTCGTCGCTTTCCGGGGTCAGCGTGGATTTGCCCAGCAGGACGTTTTTCAGTTCAAGCCCGAAATGGGCCACGTGCCGGGCACTGTGGAAAGGTTGTTTGATGGCTTGAGTCAATACCATGCGAGCCGTGGTGAGCAAATCCTTGCGCCGCAACCCGACGACGGGGTTCAGCCCCAGCGTATGTTCAGAGGCCTGACGCGGCAGATCATCATTACTCTTGTTACTCATCTACGACGCTCCATTGTCCTGAGACGAGTACTGACATCCCTGTGAAAAGCGCAACAGGCCAATGCCAGCACTGCTCTCGGGTGACCGATGATTAACACAACCGGACGCGGACGTTCGCCAACGACCAACCCGATGGGGCTGTGACGGATACGGCTTCCACGGTCCACGCCGGCAGGCTTCTGCAAAAAATCCGATGCAGATGGCTTGCCATGATCATTGGTTACGCGAGATTTAAAAAAATCGCAAGCAGGGCCAGTCATTGACCGCTGCGCGGCCTATTGAAACAAATGCGATTAGAAAGCGCGTCCTAAAACGCCCGCCGGTATGCAGGGCGCGGACTAGAGCATCAGCCGAATGACTTGCTCGGAAGGGTCGCGGGATTTTCCGGCTGCTTTGAGCTCAGCCAGATAGTCGTCCCACAAAGATTCCTGGCGCTGGGCCAGTTGTTCAAGGTATTCCCACGTGAACAATCCGCTGTCATGACCATCGTCGAAGGTCAATTTCAGTGCGTACTGCCCGGCAGGTTCAATTTTGCTCAGGCCTACGCCCAGCTTGCCGAATTGCAGAATGGGGTTGCCGTGCCCTTGCACCTCAGCTGAGGGCGAATGCACGCGCAGAAATTCCGCAGGCAGATGGTATTCCTCATCAGGGCCGTATTTCAGGCTGAGGATTTTCGAGGCTTTGTGAAGCTGGATTGCGGTGGGGATTCGGGACATGATTTTTGCGCCTCACACTGAACGTTGTAGGAGTGAGCTTGCTCGCGATTGCGTCGGATCAGGTCAATACATCGTTGCCTAACGCCGCATCGCGAGCAAGCTCACGCCTACAGGGTCTTGCGGTAATTACAGAATGTAGCGCGACAAGTCTTCGTCTTCGGCCAGCTCGCCCAGATGGCTGTTGACGTACTCGGCGTCGATCTTGATGGTCCCCGAATCCTGCGCCGTCGCCAGATCGCCCGCGCTGAAAGACACTTCTTCCAGCAGACGCTCCAGCAACGTGTGCAGACGACGAGCACCGATGTTCTCGGTTTTCTCGTTGACCTGCCAGGCGATCTCGGCAAGGCGCTTGATGCCTTCAGGCAGGAACTCGATGTTCAGGCCTTCAGTCTTCAGCAGCTCACGGTACTGCTCGGTCAGGGACGCATGAGGCTCGCTCAGGATGCGCTCGAAGTCCTGCGGGCTCAGCGCCTTGAGTTCAACGCGAATCGGCAGACGACCCTGCAGCTCAGGCACCAGATCGCTTGGCTTGCTCAGATGGAATGCGCCCGATGCGATGAACAGGATATGGTCGGTCTTGACCATGCCCAGCTTGGTGTTGACAGTGCAGCCTTCGATCAGTGGCAGCAGGTCGCGCTGCACGCCTTCGCGAGACACGTCCGCGCCACCGACGTTGCCGCGCTTGGCCACCTTGTCGATCTCGTCGATGAACACGATGCCATGCTGCTCGACGGCTTCCAGCGCCTTGCCCTTGAGCTCTTCGTCATTGACCAGACGGCTCGCCTCTTCGTCACGGACCATCTTCAAGGCGTCCTTGACCTTCAACTTGCGGGACTTCTTCTTGCCCTTGCCCATGTTGGCAAACAGGCTTTGCAACTGGTTGGTCATCTCTTCCATGCCGGGCGGCGCGGAGATATCCACACCCATGGCCTCGGAGACTTCGATCTCAATTTCCTTGTCGTCCAGCTGACCCTCACGCAGACGCTTGCGGAAAAGCTGACGCGTATTGGTGTCGCTTGGCGAAGCTTCTTCCTGAAAACCGCGGGCCTGAGGCAGCAGCGCGTCGAGGATACGGTCTTCGGCAGCGTCTTCGGCGCGATGACGGACCTTGGTCATTTCCTGCTCGCGCAGCAATTTCATCGCAGCGTCCGCCAAGTCACGAATGATCGACTCGACGTCGCGACCCACGTAGCCGACCTCGGTGAACTTGGTCGCTTCCACCTTGATGAACGGCGCGTTGGCGAGCTTGGCCAGGCGACGGGCGATCTCGGTTTTACCGACACCGGTCGGGCCGATCATCAGGATGTTCTTCGGCGTGACTTCTACGCGCAGCTCTTCGGGCAGCTGCATCCGGCGCCAGCGGTTACGCAGCGCAATGGCGACGGCGCGCTTGGCATCGTCCTGGCCAATGATATGGCGATTGAGCTCGTGGACAATTTCACGGGGAGTCATGGACATGGTATTCGACGGTCCTCTGGGCGAGTGAGTGGGGCGGGTGGCGATGGATTGCGACCGTGCCGCGACTTACTCGACGAGGTCCTGCTCCTCAATGGTGATGTTGTGGTTGGTGAAGACGCAGATGTCGCCAGCGATGTGCAACGCCGTTTCGGCGATTTCCCGGGCAGACAATTCGGTCTTCAGCAGCAGGGCGCGAGCGGCGGCCTGTGCGAATGCACCACCGGAGCCCATGGCGATCAGGCCGTCTTCAGGTTCAACGACGTCGCCGTTGCCGGTGATGATCAGCGAAGCATCTTTGTTGGCGACTGCCAGCATGGCCTCCAGACGGCTCAGGGAGCGGTCGGTGCGCCAGTCTTTGGCGAGTTCTACCGCGGCGCGCACAAGGTGGCCCTGGTGTTTTTCCAGCTGGGCCTCGAAGCGTTCGAACAGGGTGAATGCATCGGCGGTGGCGCCTGCAAAGCCGGCGATGACCTGGCCGTGATAAAGACGACGGACCTTTTTGGCATTGCCTTTCATGACGGTATTGCCCAGGGAAACCTGGCCGTCACCCGCCATGACGACTTTGCCTTGGCGGCGCACTGAAACGATGGTGGTCAAGGGGAGAGTCTCCACGCAGTGGGGCGAAAATGCCCTGATGGAAACTCATATGGGGGTGGGGTCGGGTATTTCAACCGCTGAAGGGGTTGGGGGATGAATGGCAGCTGTTGGCAATCGCAGGCTGCCGCATCTCACTGTAGGAGCGTGGCTTGTCCCGCGATCGGCTGCGAAGCAGTCGTAAAATCGGACGGCTCTGTCATTTCTGACGCACCGCATTCAAAGATTTTACGACGACTGCGTCGGCGATCGTCCGGATGCGGCCCAGAGACAAGCCACGCTCCTACAGGACGACGTACGTTCTTAACGGCTCTGACGCTGTTGCAGCAACAGGTTGCTGAAACCGCCGCCTGCGAGCTGCTTCTGCGCTGTCGTCAGTTGCTCACGGTTGCTGAACGGACCGACCAGCACGCGGTACCAGGTTTCATCCTTGACGGTTCCAGACTCCACCGTCGCCGCCTGGCCGAGCAGGATGATCTGCGCGCGGACCTTTTCAGCGTCGGTCTGCTTGCGGAACGACCCCGCCTGCAAGAAGAACGTGGTCACCGGCGCAGGTTTGGCGACTGGCGGCGCAGGTGGTGGTGTCAGACCGCTGAGCGCGGCCTGGGCGCGCGCGGTGTCGATCTTCGCGGCCTGTTCCGGCGTCACAGGCGTCGTCGGTGCAACGACGGCAGGTGGCGTCTTTTCTGGCACTGCTTCGTTCGGAACGATGACTTCCGATTCAGGCAACAGCGTGTAGAAATCGTACTTGGGCTTCACTGGGGCCGTCGGGCTGGGCGGCGTCTTGTTCGCTTCAGCGATTTTCGCCGCCTTGGCGTCGGCCTTGGCGCGCTTGATGTCGTCTCCGCCGCCGGGTTCGAGTTTCATCAGGAACACGATGAACGCCCCGACGGACAGACCGATCGCCAGCCACAGCCATCCCGGAATCGGCTTCTTTGCGGGTGCCTCGTACCGGCTGGCGCCGCGCTTGGGAGCAGGTTTCTTTTTGACTGCCAACTTACATACGCTCCAGAGTTTCCAGACCCAGCAACTGCAGGCCTTGCTTGAGGGTGCGGCCAGTCAGGTGCGCCAGGCGCAGACGGCTTTGCTGTTGCTCGGGATTTTCCGCGGCCAGGATCGGGCAGTTCTCATAGAAGCTGGAGAACAGACCGGCCAGGTCGTACAGGTAGGCGCACAACACATGTGGCGTGCCTTTTTCAGCGACGTTGTTCACGGTCTCGCCGAACTGCGCCAGGCGTGCGGCCAGGTCCTGTTCCTGCGGCGCTTCGAGGATGATCTGGCCCTTGCTTGGGTCGAAAGCCTCGCCCAGCTTGCGGAATACACCGGAAACGCGGGTGTAGGCGTACAGCAGATACGGCGCGGTGTTGCCCTCGAAGCTCAGCATCTGATCGAAGTTGAAGCTGTAATCGCTGGCGCGGTGTTTGGAAAGATCCGCGTATTTGACAGCGCTGATACCCACAGCCTTCGCGATGGTGCGCAATTCGTCTTCGGCGACTTCAGGGTTTTTCTCTTTCACCAGCACGTAGGCGCGCTCTTCGGCCTCGTCCAGCAGGTCGACCAGCTTGACGGTGCCGCCGTCGCGGGTCTTGAACGGGCGGCCATCGGCGCCGTTCATGGTGCCGAAGCCCATGTGTTCCATTTGCATGCCGTTGGTCACGAAGCCTGCGCGGCGCGCAACTTCGAACACTTGCTGGAAATGCAGAGCCTGACGCTGATCGACGAAGTACAGCGCGCGGTCGGCCTTCAATACATTGCTGCGGTAGCGCACGGCTGCCAGGTCGGTCGTCGCATACAAATAGCCGCCGCCGGCTTTTTGCACGATAACAGGCAGCGGCGTGCCTTCGGCGGTCTTGAATTCTTCAAGGAACACGCACTGCGCGCCATTGCTCTCGACCAGCAGACCGGCCTTCTTCAGGTCAGCGACGACATTGGCCAGATCATCGTTGTAGGCGCTTTCGCCCATGACGTCTTTGGGCGTCAGTTTGACGTTCAGGCGTTCGTAGACTTCCTGACAGTGCGACAGCGAGATGTCCTTGAAGCGGGTCCACAGCTTCAGGCATTCAGGGTCGCCGGCTTGCAACTTGACCACCAGTGCGCGAGCACGCTCGGCAAACTCCTCGGACTCATCGAACCGGCCCTTGGCCGCGCGGTAGAAGTTTTCCAGATCCGCCAGCTCGTCGCTGGTCGCTGGCGTCTCCTGCAAATAGGCCAGCAGCATGCCGAACTGGGTGCCCCAGTCGCCGACATGGTTCTGACGAATCACGGTGTCGCCGAGGAATTCGAGCACGCTGGCCACGCCATCGCCAATGATGGTCGAACGCAAGTGGCCGACATGCATCTCTTTGGCGAGGTTAGGCGCCGACAGATCGACCACGACGCGCTGGGCAGGACCGTTCTTGCGCACCGACAGTGTCGGGTCCGCCAGGGCGGCATCCAGACGAGAGGCCAGGGCCTGGCTGTTCTGAAAGAAGTTGAGAAAGCCCGGGCCCGCGATATCGACCTTGCTGATCTGATCGTCGGCAGGCAGTGCCGCAACGATTTTTTCGGCCAGATCGCGAGGTTTCATGCCGGCAGGTTTGGCCAGCATCATCGCGATGTTGCTGGCGAAGTCGCCGTTTTTCTTGTCCTTGGCGTTTTCCACCTGAATCGCCGGCGTCAGCCCTTCCGGCAAGACGCCTTGGGTGACGAGTTGGCTCAGAGCTTGTTGAATCAGCTGGCGAATGGTGTCTTTCATGAGGCTCTCTTCAACCGCAAGCGCGGCAGCGCCTGGAGGCGCGGGTGGAAAAACTGGGCATTATCCGTTGCCGGGGCCACCTTGCCAACCGCGATGGATGTGCGGTTGTGATTTTGCTCGCGACCACAATCTCCTGAAGGTTCGGCTGCACCTTTAGTACAAGTCCACCGGATCGACATCCAGCGACCATCTGACCTGTCGCCCGCTGGGCATGCTCTCCAGCGCCAGCAGCCAGGTCGCCAGCAACTTGTGCAGCGGCGCCCGGGCATTCGCCTGCACCAGCAGCTGAGCACGATATCGACCGGCACGACGCTCCATCGGAGCCGGAACCGGGCCCAACAGTTCAATCCCGCCCAGCGACATTTCCTTCAGCAGATGCTCGGCCTCGCTGCAGGCCTCATCGAGGAAGCCCTCCGCCTGCCCCGGTTTGTGGGCTTCGGCGCGCAGCAGCGCCAAGTGCGAAAATGGCGGCAGGCCGGCGGCACGGCGCTCGCTCAACGCTTGCTCGGCGAAGGCGAAATAGCCTTGCTCGGTGAGCTGGATCAAAAGCGGGTGTTCGGCCAGGTGGGTCTGAATGATCACTTTGCCTGGCTCTTCGGCACGACCGGCGCGGCCTGCCACCTGCACGATCAGTTGCGCCATGCGTTCACTTGCGCGGAAATCGCCGGAAAACAGCCCGCCGTCGGCATCGAGAATCGACACCAGCGTCACGCGCGGAAAGTGATGCCCTTTGGCGAGCATCTGGGTGCCAACGAGGATGCAGGGATTGCCCTTCTGGATCGTTGCAAAGAGCTGATTCATTGCATCCTTGCGCGAGGTGCTGTCGCGATCGACGCGCAGGACAGGGTAGTCGGGGAATAGAATCGCCAGACGCTCCTCGGCGCGCTCGGTCCCTGCGCCGACGGGGCGCAGATCGACCTTGCCACACGCCGGGCAATTGCGCGGCACGCGTTCCACATGGCCGCAATGATGGCAGCGCAGTTCGCCAGAGCGTTGATGAACCGTCATGCGCGCGTCGCAGCGATTGCATTCCGACAGCCATCCGCAGTCGTGACACAGCAGCGTCGGCGCAAATCCGCGCCGGTTGAGAAAGACCAGCACTTGTTGGCCGGCGGCCAGGGTCTGTGCGATCGCCTGATGCATGGGGCCGGAAATGCCGCTGTCCAGCGGGCGACTTTTTACATCCAGGCGCAGGAATCGAGGTTGCTGCGCACCGCCGGCGCGTTGGTTCAGGCGTAGGAGGGCGTACCTGCCGGTGTAAGCATTGTGCAGACTTTCCAGTGATGGCGTTGCCGACCCCAGCACGATCGGAATGTCTTCCTGACGCGCCCGCACCAATGCCAGATCCCGCGCGTGGTAACGCAGGCCTTCTTGCTGTTTATAGGAACCGTCGTGCTCCTCATCGATGATGATCAGCCCCGGGTTCTTCATCGGTGTGAACAGCGCCGAGCGCGTGCCGATGATGATGTCGGCCTCGCCGTCGCGCGCGGCAAGCCAGGCATCGAGACGATCTCGATCATTGACAGCCGAGTGCAGCAAGGCGATGCGGGCGTTGAAGCGCTGCTCGAACCGAGCCAGCGTCTGCGGGCCGAGGTTGATCTCGGGGATCAGCACCAGCGCCTGCTTGCCGGCCTCCAGGGTCTCGCGGATCAACTGCAAATAGACTTCGGTCTTCCCGCTGCCGGTGACACCAGCGAGCAGCGACGCATGAAAGCTGCCGAAGCCGGATCGAATGGCTTCGTAGGCGGCACGTTGTTCAGTGTTCAACGGCAGCTCGGGTTGGGCCAGCCAGTGCTCATGCCGGTCGATGGGCGCATGGCCGCGCACCTCGACTGTCACCAATCCCTTGGCGAGCAACAGATTCAGGCTGTCGCGGTTGAGCATCAGCTTGCTCAGCAATTGATGAGCGACGCCGTGGGGATGTTGCGCGACGGTTTTCAGCGCTTCTTTCTGCTTGGGCGCGCGTGCGATGCGAGGATCATCGACGCTGGCGCCGGGAGCGATCTGCCAGAACCGCTCCTGTCGGGCCTCGGCCGGTTCACCCTGGCGCAGCAGCACCGGCAGGGCCCAACTCAACGTATCGCCCAGGCTGTGCTGGTAATACTGCGCCGTCCACAGGCACAGCTTGAACAATGCGGGTGGCAGCGGCGCCTCGGTATCCAGCACAGCGATGGCGGGTTTGAGCTTGTCGGCCGGCACCTCGCTGTGATCGGTGATCTCGATCAGAACGCCGATCATTTCCCGGCGGCCGAACGGCACGCGCAGGCGCATGCCCGGCTGCAACGCGCTGCGTGCAATCCCTGCGGGCGCAAGGTAGTCGAACAGACGACGCAAGGGCGAGGGCAGGGCAAGGCGCAAAATGGCGTCGGGCACGCGGCGGATATCCTGTTACGGAGTATGACGAAGGCGGCGATCTTAGCAGACGACCGGTATTAAGGTTGGCGTTGCGGACCGTTTGGGTGCGACGAGGGCGGGCAGCAAGAGAAGCTGGCCTTTGTCGTGCGCTGCAGCGTTGAATCCGGCCAGATCGTCCTTCCATGACGGACGATTTCCTGACGTGGCCGAGGGCGCACGGCTGGCAAGGGTTTTCACACAGGCCGCTTGCGTGATTTGCGCGGTCTGTTAATATGCGCGGCCTAATTCCGTGCGGTATTCAACAATAGTGTTGGGTGGCGGCACGCTAGCCTGAGGAAATACCCATGAAAGCTGATATCCATCCAGTTTACGAAGCCGTTGACGCAACTTGCAGCTGTGGCAACGTCATCAAAACCCGTTCCACCCTGGCCAAGCCTCTGAGCCTGGACGTGTGCAACGAGTGCCACCCGTTCTACACCGGTAAGCAGAAGACTCTGGACGTCGGCGGTCGTGTCGACAAGTTCAAGTCGCGTTTCGGTGCGTTCGGCGCAACCAAAGCGAAGTAAGAGTGGTATTTCTGGATCGCTCCCCGAGCTTTTCCAGGCTGCTCAAAAAGGCGTCCCTTGCGGGCGCCTTTTTTGTGTCCACGATTTGGCTTGGCGGCGCTCACGCACTGTGTCCGGCGCCCGCGTCATTGCCTGCTGCGCAGGTTGAGCGCGTGGTGGATGGCGATACCTTGCGCCTGACCGACGGTCGCAGCGTGCGCATGATCGGACTGAATACGCCAGAAACTGGCAAAAAAGGTCAGTCGGCCGAGCCCTTTGCCGAAGCCGCGAAGCGTCGACTGCAGGCGCTCGTGGATGAAAGTGGCGGACAGGTCCGTTTACGCATCGGCGAGCAGGCTGCCGACCGTTACGGCCGTACGCTGGCCAACGTCTATGGGCGTGACGGCGCCAACCTCGAGGCGCAGATGCTTGCTGAAGGGCTGGGCTACCTGGTCGCCATTGACCCGAACATCGAGTTAGTGAGTTGCCAGCAAAGCGCAGAGCGTACCGCGCGTCAGGCGGGGCTCGGCCTGTGGCGCAACGATCCGGCGCAATCGGCCCGGCAAATCAGCCGTGGTGGCTTTGCGCTGGTCAGCGGCACAGTCAGCAGTGTTCAGCGCAATAGCGGCGGAATCTGGATCGAGCTGGATGACACGCTGGTGCTGCGGATCGCGCCCGAGCTGATCGGTCAATTCGATGCCAAGGCGTTGTTGCGGCTGAAAGGCAGCACGGTTGAGGCACGCGGCTGGATCGTCGACCGCTCGCGTCGCGCAGGGCTGAAACCTGGACAGCCTCGGTTGATGATGGGCATCACCCATCCTGCGATGTTGAATACAATTCAAAATTAAATTGTAGACATTTTTAAGGGCTTTTGTTTTCACTCTACGCCTTGTATTCCGCGGCTCTACGCTAAAAGTCGTAGATGCGGCCCCTTGGCACAGGTGACCCGCCAGTCTTGTTAGGACTTTATGACTTGCGTATGCTCGTCGGTCCGTCTGTCCAACAGCAAAAAAGCGGAATGCCCACATGTCAGATTTGAAAACTGCCGCTCTCGAATATCACGCCAAGCCTCGTCCAGGGAAACTGAGCGTCGAACTCACCAAGGCCACCGCCACCGCCCGCGATCTGTCGCTGGCGTACAGCCCGGGTGTTGCCGAGCCAGTCCGCGAAATCGGTCGCGATCCGGAACTGGCCTACAAGTACACCGGCAAAGGCAACCTGGTCGCAGTCATTTCCGACGGCACCGCCATTCTGGGCCTGGGTAATCTGGGGCCATTGGCTTCCAAGCCGGTCATGGAAGGCAAGGGCGTTCTGTTCAAGCGTTTCGCCGGTATCGACGTGTTCGATATCGAAGTCGATTCGGAAAGCCCGCAAGCGTTCATCGACACCGTCAAGCGCATCTCCATCACCTTCGGCGGCATCAACCTGGAAGACATCAAGGCACCCGAGTGCTTCGAGATCGAAAAGGCGCTGATCGAGCAGTGCGATATCCCTGTTTTCCACGACGACCAGCACGGCACCGCAATCGTGACTGCCGCAGGCATGGTCAACGCCCTTGAGATCGCTGGCAAAACCCTGGAAGAGGCGAAGATCGTCTGCCTGGGCGCCGGTGCTGCGGCCATTTCCTGCATGAAGTTGCTGGTGAGCATGGGCGCGAAAATCGAAAACATCTTCATGATCGACCGTAACGGTGTCGTTCACGCTGGCCGTTCCGACCTGAACCAGTACAAGGCTCAGTTCGCCCACGCCACTGACAAACGCACCCTCGCAGACGCGCTCGATGGCGCCGATGTGTTCGTCGGTCTGTCAGGCCCGAACCTGCTGAGCGCAGAAGGTCTGAAGTCCATGGCGGCCAATCCGATCGTATTCGCGTGCTCGAACCCGGATCCGGAAATTTCGCCAGAGCTGGCTCATGCCACCCGCAGCGATGTGATCATGGCGACCGGCCGTTCGGACTATCCGAACCAGGTCAACAACGTACTGGGCTTCCCGTTCATTTTCCGCGGAGCACTGGACGTTCGCGCCAAGCGCATCAACGAAGAAATGAAGATCGCCGCGGCCAACGCCCTGCGCGAACTGGCCAAGGAGCCCGTTCCTCAGGAAGTCAGCGACGCTTACGGCGGCATCAAGCTGGAATTCGGTCGTGAGTACATCATTCCGAAACCACTGGACGTTCGTCTCCTGACCGTCGTTTCCGACGCCGTGGCCAAAGCTGCGATCGAAAGCGGTGTGGCGACCCTGCCGTATCCGAAGCACTACCCGCTGACAAGCGTGGATGACGTGTTCAACGGATAAAAGCATCCGCCCATAAAAAAACCCAGCCAAGTGCTGGGTTTTTTTATGGGTGCGAATTCTGTTTTGGTTGTAGGAGTGAGCCAATTGTCTTTAATGCCCATTCGATCAACGGCGTAAGACCCGACGCCTTCCCGGCTAAAGCCGGTCCTACGCAACGTTGCAGTGTGTGTAGGACCGGCTTCAGCCGGGAAGAGGTCCGCTGCATGCTGTGGAGATGCAGCGGCCCGGCGTCAGTCTTCGCGAGCAAGCTCACTCCTACACAGATCAGAAAAGATCGATCGGCGCCGATTCGTCTGCCGGCAGCGGACTGCCCGGGGCCGGACTGCCGTTGAGTTCGTTCACGCTAGGTGGCGTGTCTTCGCTCTTGAACAGTTCAAAGAACGCACCTGCCGTGCTCGGCGTGGCGGAGCGACCGCTGACCGGGTCGATGCGCAGGCTAAGAATGCCATCCGGCTCGGCCTGGACGTGCGGCGGCTTGTCCTTCAGCGCTGCGCTCATGAAGTTCATCCAGATCGGCAATGCAACCGTGCCGCCGAACTCATGACGCCCCAGGCTTTCCGGCTGATCGAAGCCGGTCCAGACCGTCGTCACGTAATCGGCGTTGTAGCCCGAGAACCACGCGTCTTTCGAATCGTTCGTGGTGCCGGTCTTGCCTGCGATGTCCGGGCGATTCATGGCCAGTGCACGACGGCCAGTGCCGCGCTTGATGACGTCCTGAAGCATGCTGTTGAGAATGTAGGTCGTACGGCCGTCAACGATGCGCTCTGCCACAACGGGCGCAGGCGCAACGCCGGAGGTGTCCAGGGCATTCGGCGCGGCGTTGGCGGTCAGGGCCGGAGTTTCCGGGGCGGCGTAAGTTGAAGCGCTGCTGATTGCTGCCTCGCTTACCGCTTTCGGATTCGGATCATTGGCCGGAACGGTCGCCGGATTGGCGACGAACAGCGTCTTGCCTTCGCGGTCCTCGATCTTGTCGATCAGGTACGGACTGACCTTGTAACCACCATTGGCGAAGGTACTCCAGCCGCTGACGATTTCCATCGGCGTCAACGTCGCGGTACCCAACGCCAGCGACAGGTTGGGCGGCAGGTCCTGCTTGTTGAAGCCGAAACGGGTGATGTAGTTGATCGCCGTGTTTACGCCCAGGCTTTGCAGCAGTCGGATCGACACCAGGTTGCGCGACTTGTAGAGCGCTTCGCGCAAGCGGATCGGACCCAGGAAGGTGCCTGTGTCGTTCTTGGGACGCCAGACCTTGTCGACGGCTTCGTCGACGAACACGATCGGCGCGTCGTTCACCAGGCTTGCCGCGGTGTAGCCGTTATCCAGCGCGGCCGAATAAAGGAACGGCTTGAAGCTGGAGCCCGGTTGGCGTTTGGCCTGCATCGCGCGGTTGTAATTGCTCTGTTCAAAGGCAAAGCCGCCGACCAGTGCACGAATCGCACCATTTTGTGGGTCCAGCGACACCAGCGCGCTTTGCGCCTGCGGGATCTGGCTGAATTTCAGGGAGTTGTCAGGCTGGCGCTGAACCCGAACCAGATCGCCGACATGGGCGACGTCCGACGGCTGCTTGGGATTGGCGCCGACGCTGTTGGTGTTCAGGAACGCCTTGGCCCATTTCATGCTGTCCCAGGCGACGGTTTCTTCCTTCTCTCCGTTGCGTGTCAATACACGAATTCCGGTCTTGTCGACCTGGCTGACAATGGCTGGCTCAAGACCGCTGATCGGACGCTGCTTGGTCAGTTCCTGCACCCAGCCGTCGCGTGTCAGGCCCGGAAAACGGCTCTCAGGCCCGCGATAGCCATGGCGCTGGTCATATTCGATCAGGCCGTCCTGAACAGCTTTGTTAGCGTCTTCCTGAAGATTGCTCGGAACGGTAGTGGTGACGCGGAAACCTTCTGTGTAGGCTTCGCTGCCGTAGCGACCGACCATCTCGGCGCGGGCCATTTCGGCGATGTACGGCGCGTTAACTTCCGGGCTCTGAACGTGGTAGCTGGCGTTGATAGGCTCGGCCAGGGCGGTCTGATAGGTGTTCTGGTCGATCTTGCCCAGCTTGAACATGCGGCCCAGAATCCAGTCGCGGCGCTCTTTGGCGCGAACCGGGTTGGCCAGTGGGTTGAATCGTGACGGTGCCTTGGGCAGGCCGGCGATCATCGCCATCTGGGCAACGCTCAGGTCGCGGATCGATTTGCCGTAGTAAACCTGTGCTGCGGCCTCGATGCCATAGGCCCTGTTGCCCAGGTAGATTTTGTTGACGTAGAGCTCGAGAATCTCGTCCTTGGTAAGTTGGCGCTCGATTTGCAAGGCCAGAAGAATCTCGGTGGTTTTGCGTGAAAAACTGCGCTCGCTGGTCAGGAAGTAGTTCTTGGCGACCTGCATGGTGATGGTCGAGCCGCCGGACTGGATGTGACCGCTTTTGACCAGCTGACTGGCCGCGCGCATCAGGCTGCTTGGATCGACGCCGTAGTGGTTGGCGAAGTTGTCGTCTTCGGCCGAAAGAAGGGCGTGGATGAAGTTGGGCGGAATATCGGCGAAGCGGATCGGAGATCGACGCATTTCACCAAATTCGGCGATCAGTTTGCCGTCGCTGCTAAACACCCGCAGGGGGATCTGTAGCTGAATATTGCGCAGCGCGTCGACCGACGGCAGATTCGGAGCCAGGTACAGGAAGGCGCCGCTCAGACCGAGCAGCAGGCCGCAGACGATAGCGACAATGGACCACCAGAAAAACTTCAGCAGGCGTATCAAGGCTTTTGGATTTCCAGAAAAAAGAATGGGTTAAGCGCAGGCATTTACAAATGAACACGCCTTGAAGCTTTGCTACACGAAAAAAACGCTGGGC
>Ga0213834_100121_pt1 | contig 79988 bp, 83 predicted proteins | sample SWPTP12_FD_160580 | JGI IMG/M metagenome (GOLD analysis project Ga0213834, IMG submission 160580) | Coastal seawater microbial communities from Marineland, Florida, United States - SWP TP1 #2 | ecosystem: Environmental > Aquatic > Marine > Coastal | place: USA: Florida | collected 2016-08-06 | reverse complement strand
GTCAGCCGTTTGCGCGACTCGCAACTGGGCGTGGACAAAGTCCACGATGTGCGCAATTACCTGAAGAAAGGCAAGCTCTGGGAAGCCTTCGAGGCCGATGAGCGCGTCATCCTGCTGATCGACGAGATCGACAAGGCCGACATCGAATTCCCCAACGACCTCCTGCAAGAACTCGACAAGATGGAGTTCTACGTCTACGAGATCGACGAGACGATCAAGGCGAAAAAACGCCCGATCATCATCATTACCTCGAACAACGAAAAAGAACTCCCTGACGCCTTCCTGCGTCGCTGCTTCTTTCACTACATCGCCTTCCCCGATCGCAACACCCTGCAGCAGATCGTTGACGTGCACTACCCGGACATCAAGAAAGACCTGGTCAGCGAAGCGCTGGACGTGTTCTTCGACGTGCGCAAAGTGCCGGGCCTGAAGAAAAAGCCCTCGACGTCCGAACTGGTGGACTGGCTCAAGCTGCTAATGGCCGACAACATCGGCGAGGCCGTTCTGCGCGAGCGTGATCCGACCAAGGCCATTCCGCCGCTGGCCGGGGCGTTGGTCAAGAACGAGCAGGACGTACAGTTGCTCGAGCGTCTGGCGTTTATGAGCCGTCGCGGCAATCGCTGAGTTCTTCCGGATAAGTGCGGGGCCCTGTTCATGTTGCTCAACCTGTTCAACGAAATGCGCGCAGCCAAGGTGCCGGTCTCGGTGCGTGAACTGCTGGACCTGATCAACGCCCTGAAACAGCGGGTGACATTCGCCGACATGGATGAGTTCTACTACTTGTCCCGGGCGATTCTGGTCAAGGACGAGCGCCACTACGACAAGTTCGACCGGGCCTTCGGTGCCTATTTCAACGGCCTGGAAAAGCTCGACGACCACTTGCAGGCGCTGATCCCCGAGGACTGGCTGCGCAAGGAGTTTGAACGTTCGCTCACCGACGAAGAACGCGCGCAGATTCAATCGCTGGGCGGCCTCGACAAGCTCATTGAGGAATTCAAGAAGCGTCTGGAGGAACAGAAAGAGCGTCATGCCGGTGGCAACAAATGGATCGGCACCGGCGGCACCAGCCCTTTCGGCTCAGGTGGCTACAACCCGGAAGGCATCCGCGTCGGCGAGGCGGGTAAGCGCCAGGGCAAGGCCGCAAAGGTCTGGGATCAGCGCGAGTACAAGAACCTCGACGATCAGGTCGAACTCGGCACGCGCAACATCAAGGTGGCCTTGCGTCGCCTGCGCAAATTCGCCCGCCAAGGCGCTGCGGACGAGTTGGACATCGACGGCACCATCGATCACACCGCCCGTGATGCGGGCCTTCTGAACATCCAGATGCGCCCGGAACGGCGTAACACCATCAAGTTGTTGCTGCTGTTCGACATCGGCGGCTCGATGGACGCCCACGTGAAGATCTGCGAAGAACTGTTCTCGGCCTGCAAGACCGAGTTCAAACACATGGAATATTTCTACTTCCACAACTTCATTTATGAATCGGTGTGGAAGAACAATCTGCGCCGCACGTCCGAACACACCTCAACCCAGGATTTGCTGCACAAATACGGCGCCGACTACAAAGTGATCTTCATCGGTGATGCCGCCATGGCGCCTTATGAAATCACCCAGCCCGGCGGCAGCGTCGAACACTGGAACGAAGAAGCCGGCTACGTGTGGATGCACCGCTTTATGACCAAGTTCAAGAAAATCATCTGGATCAACCCCTACCCCAAAGATGCCTGGGGCTATACCACTTCAACCAACATCGTGCGGGATCTGATCGAAGATCAGATGTATCCGCTGACGTTGCGTGGGCTGGAAGAAGGGATGCGGTATTTGGCGAAGTAATGCTGAGACGGTAGCCGCACGGCTTGCCGGCGGTGGCGGCATCGCAATCGCCGCCGCCGGCAAGCCGGACTGCTACAAAAGAGATCCGCAGACGCTCAATCAGCTCGAACTGGCGAACCGCCGCAAACACTCAACCTGTTCCCTGGACGCCACCTCCTGCACCACCGCCTTCATCCGGACCCCACTCCCCGGCAGTTTCTGCGCCAGCCGCGCCAGCGACAGCGGGGTGAGTGCGCCAAGCCGGGGGTAGCCGCCGATGGTCTGGCGATCATTGAGCAGCACGATGGGTTGGCCATCCGGCGGGACCTGAATGGCGCCCAGCGGGATGCCTTCGGAGATCATCGGTTTGCCCTGATAGACCAGTTCCGGCCCTAGCAGGCGTTGGCCCATGCGGTCGGCGCGGCTGTCGAGGGTCCAATCGCTGTTGAAGGCGTCGAACAGGCTCAGGCCGCTGAACTGGCCGATCTGTGCGCCGAGCACGACGTCCAGTGGGCGGGGTTCTGTGAAGTTCGGGATCAGGTGATCAGGCAGCCTATGCAGTTCGAATGAGGCGCCCGAGTACGTCAGTTGATCGCCTTCGCGCAGTGCGTTGCCGGAGCCGTCCAGACCACCCAGCCCTTCCCGCCCAACAGTTGCGCAGCTACCCAACACGCCCAGCGCGTCGAAACCACCAGGCGCAGCAAGGTAGGCGCGTGCGCCGCAAATCGGTTGAGTGAAGCGCAGTTGCTGGCCTTTGCGCATGAAGAAGCTGCGCCACGGAGCGATTGCGCGGTCATCGAGCATCGCGCCCAGATCGGCGCCCGCCAAGGCCAGGCAACAGTCGGATTCGGCGATCAGCGTCAGGCCACCAAGGGTCACTTCGATCACGGGCGCGCCGAGAGGGTTGCTCAGCAGCTTGTTGGCCCAGGCCATCGACACCCAGTCCAGCGCCCCGCCCTGGGTCACGCCCAGATGGCGCACGCCAAACCGGCCGGCGTCCTGCAACTGACACAGCGGCGTACTGCTTTTGACGGTCAACACACTCATGCCAGTGCCTCCAGCGGGGTGTCGTCGCCGCCCAGGCGAATGAATTCGGCGTGATCGATGGCGGCGAAACGCACAGTATCGCCGGGTTGCATCAGGCAGTAACCGTCGATGTCACGATCAAAGAGCTTCGCCGGGGTGCGACCGAGGATGTTCCAGCCGCCGGGGGACTCCAGCGGGTAAGCCGCCGTTTGACGTTCGGCGATGCCAACACTGCCAGCCGCGACGCGTTTGCGCGGGGTCTTGATGCGGGGCGCGGCGAGGATTTCCTCGACCAGCCCCATGAAGGCAAAACCTGGCGCGAAACCCAGTGCAAATACCTGGTACTCACGCTGAGTGTGCCGATGAATCACTTCATGCACCGGCAGCCCGCTGCGTTTGGACAGCAGCGTCAATTCAGGCCCCACGCTGAGGTCATACCAGACCGGCAACACATGCTGCCGCCCACTTTTGGCCGCGTCGGGGGACAAACCCTTCAGCGCCTGAGCGATCACTTCGCTAGCCTGTTGAGGGCTTAGCGCCATCAGGTCGTAATGCACCATGAGTGTGGTGTAGGACGGCACCAGATCGATCAGATGCGTACCGAAGCCCTCGCGCAGACGCAAACTGGCGGCGAGCATCCACGGCATGTTGGCTTCATCGATGGCATCGAACAGACGCACCATCAGGCAATCGATTGCGACGACTTCGATACGCACATTCATGACGCGGTGTTCTTGCCCAGCGCCTGACGAATCTGCTGCACCGCCGCGATGGAGCTGGCGTTGTCGCCGTGTACGCACAGGGTGTCGACGTGCAGCAGCAGTTCGCTGCCGTCGCTGGCGATCAGCGCTTCGCCTCGGGACAGGGTCATGGCCTGACCGATGATCAGCGCAGGGTCGTGATGCACCGCGCCCGGCAGGTTGCGCGAGACCAGACGGCCCGCGCTGTCGTAGGCGCGGTCGGCAAAGGCTTCGAACCAGAGGGTAACGCCGCACTCATCGGCGATGGCTTGCGCTGCGCTGTTGTCGCGCATCGACAGCAGCATCAGCGGCAGTTCGGCGTTGTAGCGGGCGATGCCTTCGATGACTGCGCGCAGCTGCGTCGGGTTGGCCATCATGTCGTTGTACATCGCGCCGTGGGGTTTGACGTAGCTGACGCGACCGCCTTGAGCACGGGCAACGCCATCCAGCGCACCGATCTGGTAGTGCAGCAGGTCTTGAATCTCTTGCGGCGAACAGGCCATGGAGCGCCTTCCGAAACCCACCAGATCCGGGTACGCCGGGTGCGCGCCGATGGTCACGTTGTGGGTCAGGGCCAGGGCCACGGTCTTGCGCATGACGCTGGGGTCGCCGGCATGAAAGCCACAGGCAATGTTGGCGCAGTCGATGTACGGCATCACCTCGGCGTCCAGACCCATGGTCCAGGCGCCGTAGCTTTCGCCGATATCACAGTTCAATAACAGGCGGCCCAAGGGATGATCTCCTGTGCGAATGACGGTTGGTGACGAGGCTTGAGTCTACGCGCGGGAAGCGTCCCTTTGCAGCGCTGAAACACGCCTGTCATGTGTAGGCGCATTCTTGGGCGGGAGCGGACGGGGCGTCCAACTAATAAAAGCGGGAGGGGGGGATAAGAAAAAGTGAACGGCGCGGGCGGATAGCAAAATCTCCACAGCACCCCGTGGGAGCCGGCTTGCTGCGGGCCGGCTCCCACGGGTTCTGAAGCGTGAGGGAGCTAGCTCACTGCCAATCCCGATTCACCTTGCGCACGTGATGCCGACCGACGAACACCCAGTCGATGAACAGCACAAAACTCTCGATCACCATCGAAAACAGCAGCGCACACACCAGGCCCCAGCCGATGACTTCCGGCGACAGCAGCACCTGCCAGGTGTAGCCGTTCCAGGTTTCCTTGCGGATGTCCGGGTCAGCGGCGGTCAGGACGTGCCAGGCGCGCAGGTACCACGGGCCTTGCAATGCCATGAACTCACGGTCGAGCACCTGATTGCGGGTCAGCAGATTGCTGATGTTGTTGGCATCGGTGCGAAACACCGGGTCATCGCTGCTGCGGTAATGCTGGATCAGCGCCTGCACGTCGCCATTGAAGAAGCGCTGGGCCGTGTCGTTGTAGCCGCGCAGGTTCTGCTGCGCTTCCAACAGGTGCGCTTCGACACGCTTGCTGTAGTCGCTGATAAAGCCGGGAATCTGCACGCCGATCAACAGGCCTGCCGTGAACAACACCAGTCGCAGATAGCTTCGCAGCATAGGTCCCTCTCAGTCGGTCTGGCCTTCGGCCACGCATTCGCCGCGACGCCACAGGCTCCAGTGGCCGGGTTCGTAGCGATTCCAGGTTTCGTTCTCGGTCAACGGCTCGGTGGCGATGACCGTGACCACGTCGTTTGGCGTGGTTTCGGCCTGAAAATCGACGATTACGTCGACATCTTTCAGCCTTGCCGGACCAAACGGCGCACGCCGGGTAATGTGCACAAGCTTGGTCGAACAGAAACAGAACAGCCAGTCGCCATCGCTAAGCAGGCCATTGAACACGCCCTTTTTTCGATACTCGCTGCAGGCTTGGACCAGGGTCGGCAGCAGCTGTTCGATCTCGACAGGCTCGGGGAAGGCCTCACGTACGCGGTTCAGCAGGTCGCAGAACGCAGCCTCGCTGTCGGTATCGCCCACGGGCCGATAGAACGTGGCGCTAGGGTGGAACTCTGCCAACTGGCCGTTGTGGGCGAAACACCAGTTGCGCCCCCACAGTTCGCGCACGAATGGATGGGTGTTGGACAGGCAGACCTTGCCGACGTTGGCCTGACGGATGTGGCCGATCACCACTTCGCTCTTGATCGGGTAGCGCTGCACCAGTTGCGCGACTTCCGACTCGCTGCTGGCGGCCGGATCCTGGAACAGACGCAAGCCGCGCCCTTCATAGAAGCCGATACCCCAGCCGTCGCGGTGGGGACCGGTGCGACCGCCGCGTTGCATCAGCCCGGTAAAGCTGAACACGATGTCGGTCGGTACGTTGGCACTCATGCCCAGAAGTTCACACATGCTCAGGTCTCGGTACGCTCAACGACACACATCATTTTTGTAGGAGCGCGCTTGCCCGCGAATCGTTTTGCCAGCCACCAAACGGGTGTCTGCAGAACTGCATCGTGGGCAAGCGCGCTCCTGCAGGAGTACCCGCCACGCTTTAAAGTTTGGGTTCGACCCGCTGACGGCCAAGATTGCCGCCGCTGGCGGGCGCTGCAGGGCTGGCGAAACGTGACGGGCCTTGCGTTGCGAACGGCTGGTCGTCTTCGGCCTTCTGCTCGGCGGCAGCCTGTGCGGCAGCGGCTTCGGCGTGGGCCAGACGGGCCTTTTTCTTGCGTAGGAAAGGTAGACGGATCAGCGCGAAAATGACGTACAGGCCCAAGGCAATGGAGCCGTAGGTCGACAGATCCAGTGCCGCGCGCCAGACGTTATTGCCGACCTTGAGGCCAAGGTCGAGCACGCTGATGGCCAGCGCCGGAGCGTATTTTTCCTTGACCGGGTCGATGATGGTCGGGCAGAACAGCAGCACCGCGCCGATCACGCGCAGCGGTTCGCGCAGATAGCGCCACATCCAGCCGGTGAGCTTGAACCACACCAACAGACAGCCCAACGCAGCGAACGCGTAGAGGCCCCAGGCAATCAGATAGTCGTTGTCGGTCATGACGTCCGTGGTAAGGCAGGTAAAGAGGCGCTTATGATAACGACTTTTCGCAAGCCTGGCTTACCCGGCTTCAGTTATCGGTCCGCATCGCCTCGAGCAGGCGCCTGTCGGAGCGGTCTGTTTCACTTTTGAGAGAGCCCCGCATGCCTTCTTCCAAGACCCCGTCCAGCGCCCCCGTTGCCCGCAAGGCCGATGGCGCCGATCCGTATGCCTGGCTGCAGAACCGCGACACCGCCGAGGTGCTCGATTACCTCAAGGCCGAAAACGCCTGGCAGGAACAGCAATTGGCCGATCAACAGGCGCTGCGCGAGACCCTGTTTCAGGAGATCAAGGGCCGCATTCTTGAAACCGACCTGTCGCTGCCCTCCCCTTGGGGCCCGTACCTGTATTACACCCGCACCACCGAAGGCGACGAGTACGCCCGCCACTACCGCTGCCCGCGCCCTGCGGATGATTCCGAGACCATCGACGAAAACGCCGAAGAGCTGCTGCTGGACCCGAATGCACTGGCCAACGGCGGCTTCTTTTCCCTGGGCGCGTTCAGCATCAGCCCGGACCATCAACGCCTGGCCTACAGCACCGACACCAGCGGCGAAGAGGTCTACAGCCTGTACGTCAAGGAACTGAACAGCGGCGACGTCGCCAGCCTGCCGTTCGAGGACTGCGACGGCAGCATGACTTGGGCCAATGACAGCCAGACCCTGTTCTTCGGCGAGCTGGACGACACCCATCGCCCGCACAAGCTGTATCGCCACAGGCTGGGCAGCGACTCGGCGGAGCTGGTGTTCAGCGAACCCGACGGGCGTTTCTTCCTGCACTGCTACCGCACCAGTTCCGAGCGTCAGCTGGTGCTGGCGCTGGACAGCAAGACCACCGGCGAAAGCTGGGTGCTGGACGCCAGCAAGCCGCAAGAGGCGTTCGTTTGCGTCGCGCCACGCAGCGAAGGTCATGAATATTCGGTGGACCACGGCCTGATCGACGGCACCTGGAGCTGGCTGATTCGCAGCAATCAGGCGGGCATCAACTTCGCCCTGTTCCACGCCCCTGAAAAAGCCGGCAGCGCGCCTGAGCGCAAGGACTGGCAGACGCTGATCCCTCACAGCGACACGGTGATGCTCGACGGCTTCAGCCTCAACGCCCGTGGCCTGACCCTGAGCCTGCGCGAAGGCGGCCTGCCGATCGTCGAGGTTCACCCACAGGGTCTGTCGCCTTATCGCGTGCAACTGCCGGACGCGGCCTACAACCTGTATGTCCAGGACACCCTTGAATTCGAGAGCGACAAGATTCGGCTGCGCTATCAATCCCTGAACCGTCCGCCTCAAGTGCGTCAGTTGACCCTGGCCAACGGGGAACAGGTCGTACTCAAGGAAACGCCGGTTCTGGGCGTATTCGACGCCGATGCCTACGTCAGCCAGCGCCTGTGGGCTACCGCTGCCGACGGCACGCAGGTGCCGATCAGCCTGGTGGTCAAGCGTGAGCTGGCAGGCACTCCCGTGCCGCTGTATCTGTACGGCTACGGCGCCTACGGCGAAAGCCTCGACCCGTGGTTCTCCCACGCGCGGCTGAGCCTGCTCGATCGCGGCATGGCTTTTGCCATCGCCCACGTACGCGGCGGCGGCGAGCTGGGCGAAGCCTGGTATCGCAACGGCAAGCAGGAGCACAAGCAGAACACCTTCAGCGACTTCATCGCCTGCGCCGAGCATCTGATTGCACAAAACCTGACATCGGCCGAGAAACTGGTGATCAGCGGCGGCAGCGCCGGTGGCCTGTTGATCGGCGCAGTGGTCAATCAGCGTCCGCAGCTGTTCAAGGCAGCCATCGCCGAGGTGCCGTTCGTCGACGTACTCAACACCATGCTCGACCCCGATCTGCCACTGACCGTTACCGAATACGACGAGTGGGGCAACCCGCAGGAGGCTGCGGTCTACGCTCGAATCAAGGCCTACGCGCCGTACGAAAACGTCAGCGCCCAGGCGTATCCGGCGATGTTGGTGATCGCCGGTTATAACGACAGTCGCGTGCAGTATTGGGAAGCGGCCAAGTGGGTGGCAAAATTGCGCGACAGCAAAGTCGACGACAATCTGTTGCTGCTCAAGACCGAACTCGGCGCGGGCCACGGCGGAATGAGCGGGCGTTATCAGGGATTGCGTGACGTAGCGCTCGAATACGGATTTATCTTCAAGGTATTGCAGCTGGCCTGAGGAACTCCCTCCTGGCCTTTTGTCATATCAGACGGTGTGCGGACCCGCTGTAGTCCGCCGTCGTTTTGCAGGTCAGGAATTGGCAGTCCCCATTCTTCACTACATTTACAAGAACATCCCATGCCGACACCTTCATCATTGAATAATGAAATCCGCGAGATGCTGATGGACTGCGGTCTGTTCCTCGCACTCACGCCTGCGGACTTTTCTGCGGCGGCGGGTTATTTCAGCATCAGCAGCATCGAAAAAGGCGAAGCGATCTTCAATGAAGGCGACGCCGGCACCTTCATGTGCATCATTCATTCGGGCACGGTGTCGGTGCAAAAACGCAACGGCGAAGGCGTCCCGGTGGAAACGGCGATCCTGCGCAGCGGTCGAGCCTTCGGCGAAATGGCCGTGCTGGATGGCGAACGCCGCTCGGCCAGTTGCATCGCGGCGTCGCCGTGTTACCTGTTGAACCTGGGCAAGGACTCGCTGGACAAGATGCTCAACGAGGCGCCAAAAGTCGCGGCCAAGATCATCCGCGCCATCGCCATTGCCATGTCCAGGCGCCTGCGCATGATGGACGGACAGGTGCTGGCGCAGCAGGAATAACGGGGTCGACTCACGGGCTGGGCTTGGCCGGCGGCGACAACCCCGGCAGAGGCTCATCGTCTTTCGGCGGCCCCGGCTGAGGGATCTTCGGCAGTAACGGCGGGTTGCCCTGCCCTCCCGCGCGGGGAACGCTGGGTGGGGACACTTGCGGGTACGGGGTCGGCGTGGCCGTTCCGGGTGAGCCGGAGGTCGCGGCGATCGGCTCGGGGGTGTTGAGGACAGGTTGCAGATTCTCGGCAAATGCCTGTGATGCACTCAGCACCGCCAAGGTAATCGCCGCTAGAATGGACCGCTTCATCGTTGGCCTCCACTGCCAATCTTTTGCTGTGACGCTCAGGCTACTCCTGCGCAGCGCTTCGTGCGCTGACAAATTGCGCTGGGCCCGGCCTCGCCCCCATTGAGTTCCCCATGAAACGTTTTGTTCTGCTCGACACCACCCCGATCCCCGACAACGGCGGCGCCCTTTGCCTGTTCGAGTACGGCGAGGATTTCGTGATCAAGATCCAGGGCGGCGACGGCGGTCAGTTGATGAACACGCGCATGCACGGCTCTGAAGACGCCCTCGCCGAAATCCCCTGCAAGAAAGTCGCCTCGCGCCTGCAACCTCGCGTATTGATTGGCGGCCTGGGCATGGGTTTCACCCTTGCGTCGGCCCTCAAGCATCTGGGCAAGAACGGCGAAGTGGTGGTAGCTGAGCTGGTGCCCGGCGTGGTCGAGTGGAATCGTGGCCCATTGGGCGAGAAATCGGGCAATCCCTTGCAGGACCCGCGCGCCAAAGTCGTCGTCCAGGACGTCGCGCAGGTGCTGAAAAGCGAACCCCAGGGTTTCGACGCGATCATGCTCGACGTCGACAACGGCCCCGAAGGCCTGACGCAAAAGGCCAACAGCTGGCTGTATTCGGCAGCTGGTCTGGCGGCCTGCGCCAGCGCGCTGCGCCCCAAAGGCGTGCTGGCCGTGTGGTCTGCCAGCGCGGATGCCGCGTTCAGCGACAAACTGCGCAAGGCCGGATTCAAGGCTGAGCAAGTCAAGGTTTACGCCCACGGCAACAAGGGCACGCGGCATACGATCTGGATCGCTGAAAAAGTGAAGGGCTGAGCGCGCTGCAAAGCGCTAGAATTCCCCCATTGCCCACAGCACACGAAACAGGTGACACCATGAGTTCGGGAACCCCGACCAACACATCCAAACTCGACCGCATCCTTGCCGACGCCCAGCGCGATCGCGAGATGGGCTATCGCGACAAGGCCCTGCGCATGTACCCGCACGTGTGCGGCCGCTGCGCCCGGGAGTTTTCCGGCAAGCGCCTGAGCGAGCTGACCGTGCACCACCGCGATCACAACCACGACAACAACCCGCAGGACGGCTCCAACTGGGAGCTGTTGTGCTTGTACTGCCACGACAACGAGCACTCGCGTTATACCGACCAGCAGTATTTCTCGGACAGCTCGACCAGCAGCCCGAAAACCGCCAAGGCGACCCACAACCCCTTCGCCGCGCTGGCGGGGTTGATGAAAAAAGATTGAAGAGCAGCCACAAGCTTCAAGCTCAAAGCTTCAAGCAAAAGCGGTGCATGTGAATTCACAGCGGCCTGCCGAGCTTGCCGCTCAAAGCTTGAAGCTTGCCGCTGCTTCTTACGTATAATCCCGCGCTTTCCCTTCAGAGCACCCTCCCCCGTGGCCAACAAACGCTATGCCTGCATCGGCTTGTACAACCCAAAATCCCCGGAAAACGTCGGATCGGTGATGCGCGCGGCAGGCTGCTATGGCGTGGCATCGGTGTTCTACACCGGCACGCGCTACGAGCGGGCGCGGGATTTCGTCACCGATACCAAGAAGATCCATCAGGACATCCCGCTGATCGGCATCGACGACCTGAAAAAAATCATCCCCTTGGGTTGTGTGCCCGTCGCAGTGGAACTGGTAGAAGGCGCGCGCTCGCTGCCCGAGTACACCCATCCGGATCGCGCGATCTACATCTTCGGCCCCGAAGACGGCTCGCTGGACAAGGAGATTCGCGACTGGTGCGAGGACGTGGTGTACATCCCCACCACCGGCTGCATGAACCTGGCGGCGACTGTCAACGTCGTGCTGTATGACCGCATGGCCAAGGGCAACAACACCCGCTCCGGCCCGCAGTTCGGTCGCGAAACCGATCGCACCTGAGCCCTTTGCCGCGACAAACGCATTGAACAGTTTGCGATTGTGACAGTCAGCTTTAGGGACCTTACTTTTCATGGAGAGCGCATCATGAGCGATACCCCGATCCTTAAACGCGTCGAACGAAATCTGCAGGACTACCCCGAGCAGAACGTCCAGGGTTGGGAGCGCATTGGCTCGCTGGCCGGTGGCGTGCTGATGATGGGCAAGGGCCTGCGTCGCGGCGGTATTTTCGGGCTGGTGCAACTGGCCATCGGCGGCGCAGTACTGGCGCGCGGCATCACCGGCCATTGCTCGGCCAAGGCACTGCTGGACAAGAGCCGCAGTGAGATGGACGTGGCCCGCGCGCGAATCGAGGAGGCTGGCGCCGAGTTGAGCAAGCTCAAGACCAAGGCGGAAGTGGCGGCGGAAGAAGCGGTGGTGAAGAGCATTGATGCGGTGAAAGGGCCTAAGGGCGTCTGATACCGGTTACGCTCACGCCACGGTTCAAATGTGTGGGAGTGAGCTTGCTCACGAATGCGGCAGCATCATCCCAGGGCTGGTGCCTGAAAAGACGCTTTCGTAGCAAGCTCACTCCCACAGACTAAGGCGCCTGAAGTAATGACGTCGCCAGCACCTTCGACGGCTCGCCCATCACCCCGGCGCTCAGTTGCACGAAATCCTCGGTACTCACTGCTCCCATCCGCATCACGCCCTGGACCACGTCATCCAGCGACTTCTGATCATCGGTCTTGCGCCGAATCTCCTGATCCAGCGCGCTCATCAGCAGCGCTGCGCGAGCGGTTATCGGCTGATCGACACGATCCCCGCGCAATGTCGTCACCCTGCGCCCCACCCGGGTCAGGATCGACTGCCAGTCCTGATAGCGATCCTCAGTCATCCCGCCGGCCCGCCGCAGCAACTCCACCGAGTAGTACTCAGCCATCCCGGCTCGGATCCAGTCGCTGCGATCGCGGGTCTGAATGCGCGCGAACACCTGCACCAGCTCACGCAACAAGGGGCTCGCGCCACTTTCACTGATGATCGGTCGGCTGCCATTGAGGAAGATCGAGTCATGTGCGGCACTGGCGTTGCGCGCCATACCCTGCGCCGCGCCAACCACCAGCAGCTTGCCCGGCGTGCGCGGGAAGACCGCCTGCAGCTTGGGCCAGACAAACGTCAGGAGCGTCAGGGTTTCCATGCGGCGCATGCCCTGCCCTTTCGGCGCGGTGACCGTGACGTCGGTGTCGCCCAGATGCGCGCGACGGTTGATCAGGTTGCCCGCCAGCATCCAGCCGGTCGGGCGATCGAACAGGCGCGAGACGTTATCGATGCGAAAGCGGTTCTTGCCGATGCGTGGCCAGGAGGTTTCGACGTTTCGCCAGCCCGGCGGCAAGTCGAAGGTCAGGCGCGCCTGCAAGCGCACGCCATCCTGCTGATCGAGCCGCGCCCTGGGCACCAGATCCTCGCCACGAAACAGCGCCCAGTCAGGGGTCATGCGGCTGTCGTAACCGGGTTTGTCGGCTGAAGCCTCGGCGCCATGGCGATTGAGGTGCACACGCCAGCTCAGCGTCGCCTTGCCAGTAGCGGGCTTCCAGACACCGCGCAGCGCATTGGCCGATTCACCCGGCGCAGTCGCCCACTGGCCGTCGGCGCTGAAGTCAGAGAAATAGCCCTTGTCCCCAAGATTCAGATTCAGGCTGCGTACGACACTGCCTTTCTCCAGGGTCAGACGCACCTCTGCCTGATCACTCTGGGGCAACAGGGTGACGTGATAATCCAGATCGACTTTCTTCGCTGCACTTGCAGGGCCTGCGGCAGCCAGGCCGAGGGCGAGCAGAACAGCACACAGCGGCAATTGATAACGCACGGGCAGACCACTCCTGTTGCACAGGCTCTCGGATCGAGAGTTAACTCACCATGAGGTCAGCCAGCGCGGAAAATCAGGTAGTCCTCCCAGTCGTCCTCGTCCACGCTCTTTTCACTGAGCATGCGGCCGGACTGGGAAATACGCTGTTTGTGCACCTGCTCGCGATCACCGCACACCAGGTGATGCCAGAGCGGGAGGTCCTTGCCTTCGCTAACCAGGCGGTAACCGCAGGTGGGCGGCAACCACTTGAACTCATCGGCCTGACCCGGCGTGAGTTGAATGCAATCGGGCACCTGAGCACGACGATTCGGATAATCGGTGCACTGGCAGGTATTAAGGTCCAGTAATTTGCAGGCGATGCGCGTGTAATAAACGCTGCCGTCGTCCTCATCCTCGAGTTTTTGCAGGCAGCACAGGCCGCAACCGTCGCACAGGGATTCCCACTCGACAGGGTCGAGTTGAGCGAGGGTCTTGCGCATCCAGAAGGGTTCTACGTGAGCGGCCATGGGTCTGGGAATCGGTATTGGCTGAAGAAAAGGCCGCCAGTCTAGTGGCACATCGCACGCGGGCCAAGCGCTGGCGACTGTCGGTACGCGCACACTTGTCAGCGAGCGGTCGGCGCAGTAGCTTTATGCCCTCGCAACCCGGGCCCACGCCTGCTTGCGACACGCATCATTTCGGTTTCGACGATGCCTGCCGTCCACGGCCCATCTGACTGATTTCGCCTGCCGCTTTCAATGGCGGGCGATCACCTCAACCCTTCAGGATCAGAACTTCCATGAGCGCCAACCCACGCGTTGCCGAATACGCCATTGACCCGCAATTCACCGATCGCTGGTCGCCCCGCGCCTTCACCGGCGAAAGCATCCCGCAAGAAACCCTACTGAGCTTTTTCGAAGCCGCCCGCTGGGCGCCGTCGGCCTACAACTCGCAGCCGTGGCGTTTTCTCTACGCCCGCCGCGACACGCCGAACTGGGAACGCTTCCTGGGCCTGCTCAACGAATTCAACCGTGGCTGGGCGCAGCACGCTTCGGCGCTGGTGATCGTCATTTCCAAGACCACCTTCACCGCACCAGGTGCCAGCGAAGAAACCCCTGCCCTGTGGCACACCTTCGACACCGGTTCCGCCTGGGGCCACCTGGCGCTGCAAGCGAGCCTGAGCGGCTGGCACACCCACGGCATGGCCGGTTTCGATCAGGAACTGACCCGCAAGGAGCTGAAGATTCCGGAAGGCTACGCGCTGCATGCAGCGGTGGCGATCGGCAAGCTGGGCGACAAGACGACCCTGCCTGAGTATCTGCAGGCCCGCGAAGTGCCAAGCCCGCGCCGTCCGCTGGCGGAACTGGCGGCTGAAGGGGATTTTAGTTTGTAACCTTGTTCAAGCAGGCCGATCGGTAGGAGCGCGCTTGCCCGCGATGGCGGACTGTCTGTCACCGAGATGGCGCAGACGAATCGCCATCGCGGGCAAGCGCGCTCTTACAGAGGCATCCGCCTGCGATCAATACCCTTTCGCGAAATCCACTTCCCCACGCAACGCCTCACCCGCGCAATAAGCATTCAGATTCTCGACGAACAACCGCGTCATCGCAGCAGGCGAGGTCGGCGCCGAGCTGTGGCCGGTCAGCAGCAGGCCCCAGGCGGTCCAGAACGGGTGGCGCTGTGGTAATGGTTCCTGACGGCAGACGTCGATCACCGCGCCCGCCAGATGACCTTCCTTCAGGGCATTGACCAGATCGGCATCCACCACCGCCGCGCCGCGCCCGACATTGATGAACAACGACGACGGCTTGAATTGGGCGAACAGCCTGGCGTCGTAGACATCGTGGGTCTGCGGCGTATTCGGCAGCAGGTTGATGACAAAGTCAGCCTCTCCCACCAGACGCGGCAGGTCCTGCATCGCACCCACTTCAACGAAAGGCGCCTGGATGCGTGGGGTCGAGGCAACGCCATACACCTCAACGCCAAACGGCACGAGGAACTGCGCCACGCTGACGCCGATATCGCCGGTGCCGACGATCAGCGCCTTGCGCCCGGCCAGGCTCTGGCCCGGTCGGTCATCCCATTTGCGCTCGACCTGGCTCACCAGCCGCGCCAGTACTTCGCGCTCGTGCACCAGCATGTAGGTCAATACGAACTCGGCCATGACCTGGCCAAAGATGCCCACGGCACGGGTCAGGCGGTAGTCGCGATTGAGACCTTCGGCCAGCAGCGGCGTGATGCCGGCCCAGGTCGATTGCAGCCATTGAGGTTTGTGCCCCTGACGCAGCAGGGTGGCCAGAAGATCCGGCTGACCCAGCCAGATCGGCGCATCGGCGGCCATTTCGGCCAGTTCCGCGGAGTCGCCGCTGCTCAGGACTTCAATGTGGGGAGCGGCCTTGCGAAGGAGTTCGGTGTAAACGACGTAATCGTGTTCGGCAATCAGAACGCGCATGAATAGAAAACTCGAAAAAGCAGGACATGCGACCGCATCACGCCCGGCGCCCCAATCCCTACACAGGCAACGGAGCGGGCCAGACGCAGACAACGGCCCGGTAAACCCCCTGCGATGAATGGCAGGGGCAGTCGTCAATCACATTGGATCGTTGCGGCGCAGCAATTCTTCGGGCAAATGCTCGATGTACTCGTCTTCGGCCGGCGGCATTTGCAGGTGGTAGCCCTGCTTTTCCAGATTGGCCAGGACCGCGTGGATGTCTTCACGGGCCAGGGCGCGCTCGGGGCTCAGGACCAGATCGAACGCGTGCTGCGGCTTGCCGAACACAGTCAGCAGGCCTTCCGGAACCCGCTCCAGCGCGTCGCTCTTGAGCACGTAGAGGTACATTTCGTTCTTGCGCGTGCTGCGGTAGATGGAACAAATCTGTTTCAAGGCTGTTCTCCGGCATTGGCCAGGCTGTCGAGCAGCAGCTGACCCATCAATTCGCGGCGCCAGCCACGCAGCGAATCGGGCAGTTTATAGGGACCGTCAGGGAAACCGGTCTTGAGCAAGGCTTCGAGAGTCTTCTTGCGCAGCATCAGCTCCGGCGCCATGTTCAGGCGCTCGGCTTGCTGCTGGCCAATGGCACGCAGGCTCTTCAATACATTCGACGCATCGATCGGCAGGGGCTCAGGCAAGGCTGGCGGCCACAGATCGGGGGAAACACTGCCGGCCTTCTTGATCAGCTCCAGCAGAAACTCGCCGTCCTGACGGACAGTTTTGGGGTGCATGTCATCGATTTTCGCCAGCGCTGCGAGGTTGTCCGGCTGACTCTTGGCCAGCGGCCACAACGAATGCTCACGCAGGATGCGGTTGCGCGGCTGATCGCGCAGGCGCGCCTGTTGCTCGCGCCAGGCGCAGAGCTCGCGCAACACATTCAGTTGCGCGCGGGACAACTTCCACGCCAGCTTCGCCTCGCGATAGACCTCGTAAGGGTCGGTCTCGCGGCGCAGGTTGGCCACCAGTTCGGCGCCGTCTTCCAGCACCCAGGCGTACTTGTCATCCGACAGACGCGGGCGCAACAAGCTGTAGACCTCGGCCAGGTGCACGGCGTCTTCGGCGGCGTAGCTGATCTGGGTGTCCGACAGCGGGCGCTGCAGCCAGTCCGAGCGCGTCTCGCCCTTGGGCAGCTCGATGTTCAGCACTTCCTGCACCAGACGCGAATAGCCCATCGAGAACCCGAGGTTCAGGTAGGCCGCAGCCAGTTGGGTGTCGAACAGCGGCACCGGCAGGCTGCCGGTCAGGCGCAGCAGGACTTCGAGGTCCTCGCTGCACGCGTGAACGACTTTGATGACGTCAGGATTTTCCAGCAGCGCGGCCAGCGGTTTCCACTCGTTGATCAGCAACGGGTCGATCAGGTAGGCACGCGAGCCATCGCCGATCTGCAACAGCGCGGCGATGGGATAGAAGGTGTCGACACGCATGAACTCGGTGTCGAGGGCGACAAATGGCAGGGTCTGCCACTGTGCGCAGTGTTGGGCGAGGCTGTCGTCGTCGCGAATCCAGTGAATATCGATGGCCACACGGCTCTCCCTTGAAGAATGGCGCGCAGTATATATCGCTATGGGCGTCTACCGGGCATCCGTCCTGCAAGTCTCGAACAACTTCATCGTGTGTGTTCAGGGATATGGCGCCGAAGTGCGACCGTCTATCGGATCAATCCGCCATTTTGCGCAATACATACACGCGCCACATGGCATAACCCGGCAGAAAATCGTGATGACCGACGATGCGAAAACCGGCATCGGCGAACTCCGATTCGATCTTCGCCCGACACACCACAAAGCGGTTACGCAGCGCTGGCACGCCGCTCCGGGCCAGGCGCTGACTCTCCTGACGCTTGCGCCGCCAGGCCTTGATGTTGCCATCGACCCACAGGGCGACGATGGCTGTGTCCCGGGTCACGCGATGGAACTCATCGAGAATCGCCCGGCGTTTCTCGCCATCGGCCACATGATGGAACAGACGCATGCAAAAGATGCAGTCCACGGCGTTGGCCGACAAGCCGATGGAAAACGCCGAACTCTGAAAGGTGCGAATGCGTTTGCGTACGTCGGCGCTGGACTGCGCTTCGGCGATTTCCAGCATGTCGGTGGACGGGTCGGCGGCCAGAATCACCCGGTTGGCGTGCTCGGCCAGCACCGGCCAGAAACGCCCGGAGCCTGACGGCAGATCCAGCACCAGCCCCGGCTCACCGGCATCGCGCAGCGCCTGGCGTGCCAGTTGAGCGTCGCGCCACAGGCTCAAGCGTCGGGCCAGGCCCTGCTCATGGTCGTGCACGTATTGCTGCAAATGGTCTTGCCCGCTGGTTTGCTCACTCATTGGCCAGTACCCCGTCCGTATATATCCCCCGGCAGCCGGCGAACATGTCCAGCGCCGGGTTATAAACGCTGGTGTGAACCTGCAGCAGACCCAGCATCGAGTGGAACAGGTTGTCCTGGCTCAACGGCGCATTGCGCTCTTTCTGCAGGCAATGGGTGTCCACCGCGAACGACTGCTGATAGTTGTCGGAGAACCAGGCAATCATCGGCACATGTTTCTGTTGGTCCGGCGCCAGCATGTAAGGCGTGCCGTGCAGGAACAGGTTGTATTCGCCCAGCGATTCGCCGTGGTCGGACAAGTACAACATGGCGGTATCGACCTTGTTCTGGTTGTTGCGCAGGATGTCGATCAGCGAGGCCAATACGTGGTCAGTGTACAACAGGGTGTTGTCGTAGCCGTTGACGATACTTTCCCGCGAACAGTTGTTCAGCGCGTTGCTCTCGCAAACCGGGGTGAACTTCTCGAACTCTTTTGGATAACGCTTGAAGTATTCAGGACCGTGGCTGCCCATCTGGTGCAGAACCAGCACGGTGTCTTTGTTCAGGTTATCGATGAAGTTCTGCAGGCCTTGCAGCAGAATCTCGTCGCGGCATTCGTTATTGGCACACAGCACCGGGTCCTTTAAGTTGCTGACATCCTGCAAGGTCACGCGGTCGCAGGTGCCTTTGCAGCCCGACTGGTTGTCGCGCCAGATCACGTTCAGCCCCGCACGCTTGAGTACGTCGAGCATGCCCTCTTTGTTCTTCGCGGCGCTGGCATCGTAGTCCTTGCGCCCCATGTTGGAGAACATGCACGGCACCGACACTGCCGTTTCAGTGCCGCAGGAATGCACGTCGGTGAAGGTCAGCAGTCCGCGCTCCTGTTTCAACTGCGGCGTGGTATCACGGTTGTAACCCAGGATGCCGAAGTTCTCGGCCCGCGCACTTTCACCCACGACCAACACCGTCAGGGATTTGCGCTTGTGTTGCTGCCAGTCGCTGGCCAGTTTGGCGTCCTGCCCGATGGCGACGAAAGGCTGTCGAGCGGACTTCACCTGCTCACTCACATACCCCACCGACGCACCGAGGTAATTGCTCGGCACCACCATCAGACGCAGTTCATGGTGATTACGAAACAGCGACGACAGGCCCTGATAGTTCATCAACGCCACGCCGCCGATCACACTGGCGCAGACGGCACTGACCACCACCTTGCTCAACACTTCGCGAGGCCAGCGACGGTAATGGACCGGGATATTCCAGAGAACAACTGAAGGCACTACCCCTAGGAAAAACAAATAAGCCAGCAACTTCAGCGACAACAAACCCTGAACTTCAGTGGCGTTGGTTTCGGCAAAGTTGCGAAACATGCTGGCGTCGATCATCACACCGTATTCGCTCATGAAATACGCAACACTTGCACTGATCATGAACAATGTGATCAATACCGGCTTTAACACTTTCTTGAAGGCAAACAGCGTCAGGAAGATATTGAACACACAAAAAAGCATCACCGCAAAAGCGCCGCGCAGCAGCAGACCCTTACCGTTGAAGTCGGTAATGGCGAACACATGCTGCCAGAGGGTCAGGTTAAAACCGACCAGCAAGAAAAGACTGGCGAGCACAGTCACGAGCTCGGGACGAACTGCTTTTGCGTTCAGCATGGGAATCGAAGTGCCTGAAAAATGAGAGCATCGGTCAAGAGCATCCAGACTCTCCCGATGTCGCAAACTTTAGGCTGTGTGCTATCAATTTTTTGTGAAAAGGATGCGAACAAAAGGTCTGTTTTGGCGGCTTTTTTTGTAGGAAAAATCGCCAGCTAGAACGGATAAGCCAGGACCTGTAGCAGCATGGCTTGCCAGCGGTTGCGACCGAAAAATCGCCACCGCCAACAAGCCGGACTCTCCAGGGGGTTCAACAAGCTGACGAGCTACAGCACAAGCTCAGGCGCCCCGACCGAACTGCATCTCGCCTCCCGAATTCCGTCCTCGATGATCATCTGCGCCGCCTTTTCGGCAATCATCACGGTGGGCGAGCAGGTGTTGCCGGAGGTGATGGTGGGCATGATCGAGGCATCGACCACACGCAATCCCGCCACCCCGTGAACCCGCAGGCGTTCGTCCACCACAGCGTCCATCCCCTGCCCCATTTTGCAGGTGCCCACCGGGTGGAAGATGGTTGTGCCGATAGCGCTCGCCGCCTGGCGCAGTTCTTCGTCGGTCTGCAGGCTGGCGCCGGGCAGGTATTCTACGGGCTCGAAGGGCGCCAGCGCCGGGGCGGCAGCGATGCGTCGGGTCAGACGGATCGCGTCGGCGGCGACCTTGAGGTCGGCTTCGTGGCTGAGGTAATGGGGCCGAATGATCGGCGCGGCATCGGCCTGTGCCGAGCGAATTTCCACAGTGCCCCGGCTTTGCGGGCGCAGGTCGCAGACCGACGCGGTGAAGGCCGGGAAACCATGCAACGGCTCGCCGAACCGCTCCAGTGAAAGCGGCTGCACGTGGTACTCCAGATTGGCGCGCTCCTGCTCAGGCCCCGAGCGGGCAAAGGCGCCCAGCTGGCTCGGCGCCATGGCCAGCGGGCCGCTGCGATTGATGGCATAGCGCAGGCCCATGTTCATCTTGCCCCACAGGCTGCCTGCCATCTGGTTGAGGGTGTGGCCGTTGCTGACCTTGTAGATCAGCCGCAGCTGTAAATGGTCCTGTAGATTGCCGCCCACACCGGGCAACTCGTGGCGTACGCCGATGCCGAGTCTTTCCAGCAACGGACGCGGGCCTATTCCCGAGCGCTGCAAGACCATCGGCGAGCCAATCGAACCGCAGCACAAGATCACTTCACGTCGCGCGCGCAGGGTTTGTTCCTGCTGGCCGACTTTTGCCAGCACGCCGCTGGCGCGACCGTTTTCGAAGACCACGCGCGACACCTCGACACCGGTCATCACAGTGAGATTCGGCCGTTGCGCAACAGGCCGCAAAAACGCTTTCGATGCATTCCAGCGCACGCCGCGCCTTTGGTTCACCTGAAAATAACTGCAGCCTTCGTTGTCGCCGCCATTGAAGTCGGGAATCGAGGCAATGCCGGTTTGCGCCGCGGCCTCACGAAAGGCATCGAGCAAGGTCCATGACAAACGCTGCTGCTCGACGCGCCACTCGCCTTGCGCGCCATGCAGCTCGGAGTCGCCGGCGTAGTGGCTTTCCGAGCGTTTGAAGATCGGCAGCACATCCTGCCAGCCCCAGCCTTTATTGCCCTGTGCGGCCCATTCGTCGTAGTCGCGGGACTGGCCGCGCATGTAGATCATGCCGTTGATCGACGAACACCCGCCCAGCACCTTGCCACGCGGGTAGCTCAGCGCGCGCCCGTTGAGGCCGGATTCGGCTTCGGTCTTGAAACACCAGTCGGTGCGTGGGTTGCCAATGCAATAGAGATAGCCCACTGGCACGTGAATCCAGGGGTAATTGTCCTGCCCGCCCGCTTCGAGCAGCAGCACGCGATGAGAAGGGTTGTGCGACAGTCGATTGGCCAACAGGCACCCGGCGGGGCCCGCGCCGACGATCACGTAGTCATAGAGCACACTGTCCGTTTGCATGCGTCCCTCGTCGATCTTTTTGTTTTTGTCCGAGGGTCATCCTGAGGGCTTTTGCCCGAAAACAAAAGACCGCCCCACGTTGCCATGGGACGGTCTTCGCTCTGGCGAGCGGTGTTACTTCTGTAGCAGCCCGAGAGTGTTACACCGCGCTACGACGGTAGCTGCGGTAGTTCGGCATCCAGAAGTGACGCTCGATGGCTTCCATCAGCATGTCTTCGGTGGTTTCCAGCGCAACGTTCTCGGCCTGGGCCTGTTTGGCCACGGCCAGCGCGATCTTCTTGCTGACGGACTGAATTTCCTTCAACGGCGGCAGCACTGCGTCGCCTTTGCCGGTGACCATCGGCGAGCATTCAGCCAGCGCGTTGGAGGCCGCCATCAGCATCTTGTCGGTGATGCGTGTGGCTTTTGCCGCAATCACACCCAGGCCGATGCCCGGGAAGATGTAGGAGTTGTTGCACTGAGCGATGTGGAACGTGCGATCACCTACAGTCACCGGGGCAAACGGACTACCGGTGGCCACCAGCGCGTCGCCGTTGGTCCAGGTCAGGACTTCCTGCGGCGTGACTTCGACTTTCGAGGTCGGGTTGGACAGCGGCATCACCAGCGGCTTGGCGCAGTGCTTGTGCATTTCGCGGATGATCTGCTCGGTGAACAGGCCACGCTGGCCCGACACGCCGATCAGCACGGTCGGCTTGCCGTTGGTGACCACGTCGAGCAGACCTGGGTACTCCTCGGAAGAAGACCAGCCCGCGACGTCGCCGGCTTTCTGCGCCAGGTTCTTCTGGAAGTCCAGCAGGTTGTCCATGCTGTCGGTCAGCAGGCCGAAACGGTCGACCATCATCACGCGCTTGCGCGCCTCGGCTTCGCTCAGGCCTTCGATGACCATCGCGGCGATGATGTGCTCGGCAATGCCGCAACCGGCGGAACCGGCGCCCAGGAACACCACGCGCTGCTGGCCCAGGGTTTCGTTCTTGGCCTTGCACGCGGCCAGCAGCGTACCTACGGCCACGGAAGCCGTGCCCTGAATGTCGTCGTTGAAGCAGCACAGCTCGTCGCGGTACTTCTCCAGCAGCGGCATGGCGTTGGTCTGGGCGAAGTCTTCGAACTGCAGCAGCACGTCCGGCCAGCGGCGCTGAACGGCTTCGATGAACAGCGCGATGAAGTCTTCGTATTCCTTGCCGGTGACGCGCTTGTGGCGCCAGCCCATGTAAATCGGGTCGTCCAGCAGTTCCTGGTTGTTGGTGCCCACGTCGAGCACGATTGGCAGGGTGTAGGCCGGGCTGATGCCGCCGCACGCGGTGTACAGCGACAGTTTGCCGATCGGGATGCCCATGCCGCCGATGCCCTGGTCGCCCAGCCCCAGAATGCGCTCGCTGTCAGTCACCACGATGATCTTGATGCGGTCTTTGGTGGCGCTGCGCAGGATGTCGTCGATGCGGTCGCGGTCCGGGTAGGAAATGAACAGGCCGCGGTGGGTGCGGTAGATCTTGGAGAATTCCTGGCACGCCTGACCCACGGTCGGGGTGTAGATGATCGGCAGCATCTCTTCCAGATGCGAGTCCAGCAGGCGGAAGAACAACGTTTCGTTGTTGTCCTGGATCGAGCGCAGGTAGATGTGCTTGTCCAGATCGCTGGCGCATTGCTGGTACTGGCTGTAAACGCGGGTCACCTGCTCTTCGATGGTTTCAACGTTCTGTGGCAGCAGGCCAATCAGGTTGAAATCCACACGCTCCTGCGGGGTGAACGCGCTGCCCTTGTTGAGCAGCGGCATTTCCAGCAGCGAAGGGCCAGCGTAGGAGATATATAAAGGTCGGGAGGTCTTGGTCATCAGTAATCGCCTTTTCTCTATTTTGCTCTATCAATGCGTACTCGAAACGGCATCGCGGAGGTCGGTCTTTCACGACGCTCGACGCAGAAACCGTCCAAAAAAATGGGGAGATAAAAAATCAGGGGGCCTATCTTACTCGTCTCCAGGCAATTGCGACATTTTGTCACTGCCTTGATTGCTGAATGATGGCCGAACGCAAACCAGATAACAGTGAAAGAGTTGTCAGCAACGCCCAGGTCATTTGCGGGCGCAGGCACGGTCAGATGATCTTGACCTGCTGAAAATCGACCAACTAGAGTCGAATGCACACGCATTCACACTTAAACGATCAGTGATACCTATCGGCCAATACCGGCCACACAAACATAAAAAAGGTGAGCAACGATGCATGATCTCCACACCCTGACCCAAGGCCGCCCCATCGCCATTGTGGGCGCGGGCCTGGTCGGCTCCGGATGGGCGCTGGTGTTTGCCAGGGCGGGCCTGAACGTTCGGATCTTCGACGCCAACCCGACGATTTCCAGCGCGGCAGTGCCGTTGATCAAGGGGCAGATCGCCGACCTCACCGCCCACGGCCTGCTGAGCGAATCGGCCGAGACGATCCTCGCACGCCTGACCGTCTGCGACACCCTCGCCCAGGCGGTGGAAGGCGCGGTGTACGTTCAGGAATCGATCCTGGAACGCACCGACGTCAAACGTCAGCTGATGCTTGAACTGGAAGCCGTCGCCGCCCCGGATCTCATTATCGGCAGCTCGACGTCGGGTATACCTGCCTCGGTGTTCGCCTCAGGGCTGAGCATCACACCGAGGGTCATCATCGCTCACCCCGTCAACCCGCCGTATCTGGTGCCGGTGGTCGAGATCGTGCCCTCCCCTGAAACCGCCCCTGAGGTCGTCGAATTCACGGCCGCGCTGATGGAAGCCGTGGGCCAGAGCGTGGTGCACGTGCGCAAGGAAGTGGACGGCTTTGTACTCAATCGCCTGCAAGCGGTGCTGCTGCGTGAAGCCTGGGCGCTGGTGGAAGAAGGCGTCGCCAGTTGCGAAGACATTGACAAGACCGTGCGCGACGGCCTGGGCTGGCGCTGGTCGTTCATGGGGCCGTTCGAGACCATCGACCTCAACGCCGTGGGCGGCGTGGCCGACTACGCCCAACGCTTGGGGCCGCTGTATCGAGGCATCGCTGATTCGCGCTCCCATGCGCAAGAGTGGAGCCCGGAGCTGATCGCCAACGTCGAGGCCCAGCGTCGCGAGTTTCTGGCACAGGATCAGCTTGAAGCCCGCCGAGGATGGCGTGATCGCGCACTCATGGCCTTCAGCGCCCAGCGCCGCACCTTCAAGCGCGACTGAGGTTCAGCGCCACCCTTCCTCTATAAGAGGGGGGCTCGTGTATCACGGCGCAGTCCAGCCGTCGTCGACCGACATGAGGTCACACGTGGGGTTCCGCGCGGATTGTGACTGGCCGACCGGCAACTGTCATGGTTGTCCGGCATCTTTTGCAACGTCGACCCGCGCCCTGCTGACGAGCCCAAGTGGACACAAAATGTTTCAGCACGGCGGAATTGGGTCACGAACGTCGCATTTAGTGGCAAAAAGTCTTTTTCGCCCTTTCGATCCGATTCGAGTGAAGGCACAATCCCCGTCCTTTTTCGGCTGGCATTGCTGGAGGCCACGAAATGATCAAAACGCCGTACTACCTCATCGACAAAGAAAAGCTGCTGCGCAACATGGAAAAGATCGCGTACATGCGCGAGCAATCCGGTGCGAAAGCCCTGCTGGCACTCAAGTGTTTCGCGACCTGGTCGGTGTTCGACCTGATGCAGCAATACATGGACGGCACCACCTCTTCTTCTCTTTATGAGCTGAAGCTGGGCCGTCAGAAGTTCGAAGGCGAGACCCACGCTTACAGCGTCGCCTGGGCAGATGACGAGATTGAAGAGATGCTCGCCAACTGCGACAAGATCATCTTCAACTCCATCAGCCAGCTGGAGCGTCACGCCCCGGCCTGCGAAGGCAAAGTGCGCGGCCTGCGCGTGAACCCCCAAGTCAGCAGCTCCGACTACCTGCTGGCCGACCCGGCACGTCCGTTCAGCCGTCTGGGCGAATGGGACCCGGAGAAGATCGAAAAAGTGATCGAGCAGATCACCGGCTTCATGTTCCACAACAACTGCGAAAACGGCGACTTCGGCCTGTTCGACAAGATGCTCTCGACCATCGAAGAACGTTTCGGCCATCTGCTGCACAAAGTGGAATGGGTCAGCCTTGGCGGCGGCATTCATTTCACCGGCGAGGGCTACCCACTCGACAAATTCTGCGCACGCCTGAAAGCGTTCTCGCAAAAATACGGCGTGCAGGTGTACCTGGAACCGGGCGAAGCGGCAATCACCCAAAGCGCCTCGCTGGAAGTGACCGTGCTCGACACCCTGTACAACGGCAAAAACCTGGCCGTGGTCGACAGCTCCATCGAAGCGCACATGCTCGACCTGCTGATCTACCGCCTCGACGCCAAGCTGGCCCCCAGCGAAGGCGAGCACACGTACATGGTGTGCGGCAAATCGTGTCTGGCCGGCGACATCTTTGGCGAATATCAATTTGATCGTCCGCTGACCATCGGCGATCGGCTGTCCTTCGTGGACGCCGCGGGCTACACCATGGTCAAGAAGAACTGGTTCAACGGCCTGAAAATGCCGTCCATCGCAGTGAAACAACTCGACGGTACAGTCGAGGTGGTTCGTGAGTTTGGTTTTGACGACTACCTGTCCAGCCTTTCCTAACGCTGGCAGAAAGGAGAGAGAAAAAAATTGAAGAAGAACGTTCTTATCATTGGTGCGGGAGGTGTCGCCAAGGTGGTGGCCCACAAGTGCGCGCAGCACAACGACGAACTCGGTCGTATTGCTATCGCGTCGCGTAACATCTCCAAGTGCCAGGCCATCATCGACAGCGTCAACGCCAAGGGCAGCCTCAAGCAGCCTGCGCAAATCAAGGCCTATGCCCTGAACGCGCTGGACATCGAAGCGACCAAGTCGCTGATTCTGGAAACCGAATCACAGATCGTGATCAACGTCGGTTCCTCGTTCCTCAACATGTCTGTCCTGCGTGCCTGCATCGACACCGGCGTGGCTTATCTGGACACCGCGATCCACGAAGAGCCGGGCAAAGTGTGCGAAACGCCGCCCTGGTACGGCAACTACGAGTGGAAACACCTCGAAGAGTGCCAACAGAAAAACATCACGGCCATCCTCGGCATCGGCTTCGACCCGGGCGTGGTCAACGCGTACGCAGCCCTGGCGCAGCAAGAATATTTCGACCGCATTGATTCGATCGACATTCTCGACGTCAATGCCGGCTCACACGGCAAATACTTTGCCACCAACTTCGACCCGGAAATCAACTTCCGCGAATTTACCGGACAAGTGTGGAGCTGGCAGAACAGCCAGTGGACCAGCAACACCATGTTCGAAGTCAAACGCACGGACGACCTGCCCGTCGTCGGCTCGCAAGACCTCTACCTGACCGGCCACGATGAAGTGCACTCGATTTCCAAAAATCTCGACGTGCCCAACGTGCGTTTCTGGATGAGCTTCGGCGCGCACTACATCAACGTCTTCACCGTACTGAAGAACCTCGGCCTGCTGTCCGAACAGCCGGTGAAAACCGCTGAAGGCGTCGAAATCGTGCCGCTGAAAGTGGTCAAGGCCGTGCTGCCGGATCCAGCCTCGCTGGCACCGGGCTACACCGGCAAGACCTGCATCGGCGATCTGGTCAAAGGCACCAAGGACGGCAAGGCGCGCGAAGTGTTCATCTACAACGTCGCCGACCACGAAGAAGCCTTCGCCGAAACCGACAGCCAGGGCATCTCCTACACCGCAGGCGTCCCGCCGGTCGCCGCAGCCCTGCTGGTCGCCCGTGGCGAGTGGGACGTGAAACGCATGGTCAACGTCGAGGAGCTGCCTGCCCAGGCGTTCCTGAAGGCGCTGGACGTGATGGGTCTGCCGACCCGCGTCAAGGATGAGAACGGCGATCGTCCCTGGGACGAGTAAGCCATAAAAAAATGCGCCCGGTTGGGCGCATTTTTTTGAGTGTTACCCCTTTCAGGTCGTCAGACCGCATCCCGCGTCAATACAAACGAGCTGAAACGGACGAAGTCGTCCAAGTGCTGCGTGATAATTGCCACGATAATCGGCAGCTGGAGCGTCTGGTACTCGTGAACGGCGATATTCCGGTAGCCGACCATGTTCTTCATGGTTGTCAGCAATGAAGCCTCCAACCACCCTCCCCTGCAAAGCAAGTCAAACACATCCCGAGTGCTTTGAGGAACTCCCAGCGTCTCTCTACGGATGAGGTGATGACCAATATCCAAAGCTGCTGCACATGCCCTCAACATGTTCAGAAAGGCTGCACCATGGCGGGAAGGGTCGAGAAGAAATGTCGAGGGGTCCGTGTCGTATTCTTCTCGCGCTCTGCCAACGCAGCGAGTGATCGTCGCTGCTTTGCTGGTCAGTACGGCGTCTGTCATGAGTCCATTCCAGAAAAACAAAAAAGCCCCTGAAGCATAACTTCAGGGGCTTTCATTTGTAATGGCGGAGAGATAGGGATTTGAACCCTAGGTACTGTCGCCAGTACAACGGATTTCGAATCCGTCCCGTTCGGCCACTCCGGCATCTCTCCAACGGCGCGCATCATAACAGCTTGATGAAAAAACGCGAACCCTTTTTTGAAAATTTTCGCGTTTTTTCAGATGCTTGCGGCGACTCTCCCGGTTTAGAGAGGGACGCCCAGACGGTGAGCGACTTCTTCGTAGGCTTCGATGACGTCACCGAGGCCCTGACGGAAGCGGTCCTTGTCCATTTTCTTCTTGGTGTCCTTGTCCCACAAGCGGCAGCCGTCGGGGCTGAATTCGTCGCCCAGGACGATGGAGCCGTCGCTGAACACGCCGAATTCCAGCTTGAAGTCGACCAGCAGCAGGCCTGCGTCGTCGAACAGCTTGCTCAGGACGTCATTGACCTTGAGCGACAGTTCTTTCATGCGTGCCAGTTGCTCGGCGGTGCCCCAGCCGAACGCCACGACGTGGGATTCGTTGATGAACGGGTCGCCCTTGGCGTCGTCCTTCAGGAACAGCTCGAAGGTGTAAGGGTTGAGCTTCATGCCCTCTTCGACGCCCAGGCGCTTGACCAGGCTGCCAGCGGCGTAGTTACGCACGACGCATTCGACCGGGATCATGTCGAGCTTCTTGACCAGCACTTCGTTGTCGGCCAGCAGTTTGTCGAACTGGGTCGGAATCCCGGCCGCTTCGAGTTTCTGCATGATGAAGGCGTTGAATTTGTTGTTCACCATGCCTTTGCGGTCGAGCTGTTCGATGCGTTTGCCGTCGAACGCCGAGGTGTCGTTGCGAAACAGCAGGATCAAGCGGTCAGCGTCATCGGTCTTGTAAACCGACTTGGCTTTGCCGCGGTAGAGTTCTTCACGTTTTTCCATGATGGGCTCCGCTTGCAAAATACTTGGGCCAGATGCCCATTGAGAGTGATGTACGGGACGCTAGGCGATTTCGCGCCAGTCGAGCCCTGAATCCTGATCGGCCAATTGTAGCCAGTCCGGGTCGCACCCGAGGGTGTCGACGAAACATTGCCGGGCCAGATGCGGCAGGTTGTTCTTGCTGCTCAGGTGGGCCAGCACCAGGTGTTGCAGGCCTTGCCATCCCAGCTCATTCACCAGCCCTGCGGCCTGGTGGTTGTTCAGGTGTCCAAATTGCCCGCCGACCCGCTGCTTCAGGAAGTAGGGGTAGGCCCCTCGCGCGAGCAGATCACGGCAATGGTTGGACTCGATCATCAGGGCATCCAGCCCGCTGTAGCTGTCGAGCACCGACGGACAATACGACCCCAGATCGGTCAGCAGGCCAAAACGCCGGCGTCCGTCATTGAAGACGAACTGCGTCGGCTCCAGAGCATCGTGGGCCACGGAGACCACATCGATGCTCAGCCCGCCAATCTGCACGCCCTGCCCCGCTGCGAGCCGGATTCCCGCCTCGACCGGCTTGCGCATGCCGCGCAAGGTGCCGTCGCTGAGGTAGACCGGCACATCGTAGCGCCGAGACAGCAAACCCACGCCATGCACATGATCGGCATGTTCGTGGGTCACCATGATGGCGCTCAGCTGACTGCCGCTGACGCCCAGCCTGTCGAGCCGACGTTCGGTTTCCCGCAGGGAGAAACCGCAGTCGACCAGCACGTACGTGTCATTGCTCGCGACCAGCGTGCCGTTACCCTTGCTGCCGCTGCCCAGAACCGCGAAACGCACTTAACCGAGGTTGTCCTGAATGACGCTCAGCACGCGACGGGCGACTTCGGTCGGCGCAACGGTGTTGATGTTCTTCTCGACCGTGACCTGAACGTTGTCACCCACCTTGCTCAGGCGAACCTGATAGCGATCGGCGCGGGCTTCTTTCTGCTCTTTGGTCTCTTCACTGCCAAACATGCGGGCGAAGAAGCCAGGCTTGTTCTCAGGCTTGTCGGCCTTTTCCGCAAGGTTGATGTAGTACAGGCCCAGGCTGCGGTTGATGTCTTCGACGCGCCAGTCACCCTGGTTCAACGCACGGCCCACACTGGACCAGGCGCGATCGAGGTCGGCACCCAGGTTCAGTACCGGGTTGCCGCTGCCGTCTTCGCTCAGGGAAACGCGGCTTGGGGTGTCGAAGTCACGCGCAGCGAGCAGCGATACGGAACCGCCCTTTTCGGCGGTGCGGGACAGGCTGGCCAGCATGTCGTCGGTCAGGACCGAATCCAGGCCAACGTTGGTGCTGCGCGACGGGAATGCAGGCTCTTCGCTGCTGCCGGCCGGGCGCTGAACGCTGACGATGTAGACTTCACTGGTATTGCGCTGCACGCCCGGTTCGATGCGAACACGCACGCGGGTTTCGCTGCTGGCGGTGTTGCCCGCGCCGCCCATGCGCTTGGCCACGGAGGCGGACAGTTCGTCCATGCGCTGCCAGGTGGTGTTGAATTCGCCGGTCTGTGGACGGTCTTCGGCGATGCGGAAACCGTTGTCTTCAAAATACTGGTGAGCCACAGGCCAGACTTCGGCCGGCGCGCGCTGGGCGAGGATCCAGCGATTGTCGCCGCTCTTCTGCAGCGTGTAGTCGCCGGATTCCTGAACGGTGGACAGCGGCTGCGGACGCGGAACGGTGAACTCGCCCTTCTGGGTGTCGTCAGCCACGTTGCGCGGGATCGGCAGCAGCGGGTCCAGGCGTTTGGCTTCGGTGACGCCTTCAGGCAGTTGCATCGGTGGTTTCTGGGTCGCTTCCAGGTAATCGCTGCTGCGATCACGGAAGTACCCGTCCTGGCCAAACAGCCAGCTGCAACCGCTGGTGCTGGAGATGATCAGGGCTAGTGCGGAAAGTCCGGCCAGTCGCTTCATTGCGTAGTGCTTCCTCATTAAACCAATACGCCGGACTGGCGCAGGGCCTGACGTACCGGCTCGTGGCAGGACTCGCTGAGCCAGGTGAGCGGCAGACGGATACCGTCCGGCATCAAACCCATTTCATGCAGGGCCCATTTCACAGGGATAGGGTTCGATTCGATGAACAGGGTCTTGTTCAGCGGCATCAGTTTTTCGTGGATGGCGCGGGCTGTGGCGGCGTCACCGGCGATGGCGGCCTTGCACAGGTCGGCCATGTCGCGCGGGGCGACGTTGGCGGTCACGGAGATGTTGCCCTTGCCGCCGAGCAGGATCAGCTCGACTGCAGTGGCGTCGTCGCCGGAGTACACCAGGAAATCGCTGTCAACGCCGGCCAGGATGTCCTTGGCGCGTTGCAGGTCACCGGTGGCTTCCTTGATGGCGATGATGTTCTTGACCCTGGACAGACGGATCACGGTCTCGGCCTTCATGTCGCAGGAGGTGCGACCTGGCACGTTGTAGAGGATCTGCGGAATGTCCACGGCTTCGGCGATGTGCTTGAAGTGCTGGTACAGGCCTTCCTGGGTCGGCTTGTTGTAGTACGGCGTCACCAACAGGCACGCATCGGCACCGGCGTTCTTGGCGTTGGTGGTCAACTCGACCGCTTCACGGGTGGAATTGGCGCCCGTGCCGGCGATGACCGGGATACGGCCCGCGACCTGCTGCACCACGCGACGGATGACTTCGATGTGCTCGTTGACGTCCAGCGTCGCGGATTCACCGGTCGTGCCGACGGCCACAATGGCGTTGGTGCCCTCTTTCAGGTGAAAGTCCACCAGTTTGCTCAGGCTGTCCCAGTCAAGACGCCCCTGTGCATCCATAGGTGTGACCAGTGCCACCATACTGCCCGCAATCATGCAAACCGCTCCTGCCGGAAAAAGAGAGCGGTAATGGTACTGGCGCCATGGTCCTTGCACAAGGCGAGCATTCCCCTGAGCGACGGTTTTCGCTACCCTTCGGTCTTTGATCGGTACTGGTCATCTGCGCAGCTCGTTCGACTGATCGTTTTTGTCGCCGCAAACCCCGCTCCAGCCCCGCTCTCGCTCGATGTGACAGGCTCACATCGGTGGCGAACGGCAGTGGCCCGGATCAGGGTCGCGAATCGTCCGCTCGTCGAACCCGCCGTACAAGCCAATAATGTACCGACCGCTCATCGCTTAGGAATGCTGCATGTCGTCCATCCCCACAGTTCGCGAACAATTCCTTGTCATCAGTGCCCTTGGCGCCAACCCAATGGAGCTGACCAACGTCCTGTGCCGCGCCAGTCATGAAAACCGTTGCTCGGTGGTCAGCTCGCGCCTCACTCGCCACGGCGAATGCAGTGCCCTGGTCCTGCAGGTGTCCGGCAGCTGGGACGCCCTGGCCCGCCTGGAAACCGGCTTGCCAAATCTGGCCAAGAAGCACGCCTTCACCGTCAACGTGGTGCGCAGTGCCACGCTGGAGAGCCGCCCGGAAGCCCTGCCTTATGTGGCCTACGTCAGCTCCGCGTATCGTCCGGACATCGTCAACGAGCTGTGCCAGTTCTTCATCGACCACAACGTCGAGCTGGAAAACCTGATCTGCGACACCTATCAGGCCCCGCAGACCGGCGGCACGATGCTCAACGCGACGTTCACCGTCACCCTGCCGGCGGGCACCCAGATCAGCTGGCTGCGCGATCAGTTCCTGGACTTCGCCGACGCACTGAACCTCGACGCGCTGATCGAACCATGGCGCCCGCAAGCCCCAATGTAAGGAAGCCCCAATGGCAGTAGAACTGGACAAACCCGTCGCCGACTTTCAGGTACAGGCCACCAGCGATCAGGCCGTGAGCCTGTCTGCGCTGAAGGGTCAGCAAGTGGTCATTTATTTCTATCCCAAGGACAGCACCCCCGGCTGCACCACCGAAGGCCAGGGTTTTCGTGATCAGTACGCCGAGTTCAAGGCCGCCAATACCGTGGTCTTCGGCGTGTCCCGCGACAGCCTGAAGTCCCACGAGAACTTCAAGGCCAAGCAGGAATTTCCCTTCGAGCTGATTTCGGACAAGGACGAGTCGCTGTGCCAGCTGTTTGACGTGATCAAACTGAAGAAGCTGTACGGCAAGGAATACCTGGGCGTTGATCGCAGCACTTTCCTGATCGACAAGAACGGTGTGCTGCGCAAGGAATGGCGTGGCGTGAAGGTGCCGGGCCATGTGGCGGCGGTGCTGCAAGCCGCTCAGGCGTTAAGCGAAGCCTGAAAGCAAGCCTGCATGTTGTGGGAGCCGGCTTGCTGGCGAAAACGGTGGATCAGGTGCAGATGCAGTGACTGACACGCCGCTTTCGCCAGCAAGCCGGCTCCCACAGTTTTGACCTCCCGACACTACAACAACGGCGCAACCGTCGGCTCATTCCTGGGCCAGGCATCCAGCACGGCCTTGAACAGGGTCGCCAGCGGGATCGCGAAGAAGATCCCCCAGAATCCCCACAGCCCGCCAAACAGCAGCACCGCGCAGATGATCGCGACCGGGTGCAGGCTCACGGTCTGCGAGAACAGCAGCGGCACCAGCACGTTGCCGTCCAGGGTCTGAATGATCCCGTAGACCGCCATCAGATAAATGAACTGATCGCTCCAGCCCCACTGGAACAGCGCGATGAACGCCACCGGCACCGTCACAACCACCGCGCCGACATAGGGCACGACGACGGAAATCCCCACCAGCATCGCCAGCAGCGCCGAATAATTGAGGCCCATGGTGACGAAGGCGATGTAGGTCACTGCCCCGCAGATGAAGATCTCGATGACTTTTCCACGGATGTAGTTGGCGATCTGCCGGTTCATTTCCTCGGCCACGCGGGTAATCAGCGTACGTTCGCGAGGCAGATAACCCCGGAACCAGCGACCAATCATCCGACGGTCCTTGAGGAAGAAGAACACCAGAATCGGCACCAAGACCAGATAGATCATCATGTTGACCAGCAGCGGCAGGCTCGACAGCGAGAACGTCAGCGCCCACTGGCCGAACTTGCCGACCTCGCCCCGGGCCGTTTCAATGGCCTGCAGTACCTGCTCATCGGAGACCAGATGCGGGTAGCGCTCCGGCAGCAGCAACAGCAGCGACTGCCACTTGGCGAGCATGCCGGGCAGCTCGTTGAACAGGGTGATCAGTTGATGCCAGAGCAGCGGCACCAGCACCAGCAGAAATACCGCCAGCGCCCCCATAAATAACGCGAAGACCACGCCGACCGCGGCCCCTTCCGGCATGCGCAGGCGCTCGAGCTGAGCCACCATCCCCTGCATCAGAAAGGCCAGCACCAAGCCGGCCAGCACCGGTGCCAGCATGCCGCCCAGGGTCAGGACGACCGTGAACGCAAGAAACAGCAGCACCGCCAGCACCACGGCCTCTTCGTCCGAGAAGTAGCGCTGCATCCAGTCGCGAAGCACTTTGAACATCAATGATCCTTTGAAACGATGAGGTAAGACGCCAAGGGCCCGTGCGATCAGGCCTTGCGCAACCAATAGCGATAAATGCCATCGGCGGCCTCTTCGTGCAACAACACGTGGCCCGCCAGCTTGGCGAAGGTGCGGAAATCCCGTTGCGAACCCGCGTCGGTGGCCGTCACTTTGAGCACCGCGCCGCTGGCCAGACGATTGAGTTCCATCTTGGCCTTGAGTAAAGGCAGCGGGCAGTTCAGGCCGCTGGCATCCAGCTCGGCGTCGCAGGTCGCGGGGCGCTGTACAGCGTCAGACATCATTTCTCTCCGGGCAGACACATCCGATAACACAGAATGTGCAAATAAGATGAAGAAGACCATTCTTACAAGCTGCGCAGAATACCGCACTCTGGTCAGCAAGCCATTGAGCCAGCTACAGTAACGACTTTCTGCCTCAGAGTTTCGTGCATGAATTTTCTGCGCCCCGCACTGCTGACGCTCGCATGCCTGATGGCTGCCCCGACTTTCGCAGACGACCTGCCGTCCCTTGGCGACGCCAGTTCCTCCATCGTTTCCCCGCAACAGGAGCACGACCTGGGCCGCGCCTGGCTGGGCCTGTTGCGCGCGCAAGTGGCGCAATTGTCCGACCCTCAGCTCAAGGATTTCGTCGAGACGTCGGTCTATCGCCTGGCCGAAACCAGCCAAGTGCAGGACCGCCGACTGGAATTCATCCTGATCAACACCCCCGAAATCAACGCATTCGCCGCCCCCGGCGGGATCATCGGCGTCAACGGCGGCCTGTTCCTGCATGCCGAAACAGAGGGCGAATACGCAGCGGTGCTGGCCCACGAACTCGCTCACTTGTCGCAACGCCACTTCGCCCGCGGCGTGCAGGCCCAGCAGCGCATGCAGGTGCCGGTCATGGCCGCCATGCTCGCCGGTATCGTGATGGCCGCAGCAGGCGCCGGTGATGCCGGTATCGCGGCGATCGCCGGTACTCAGGCAGCGGCGATTCAGGAGCAGGCGCGTTTCTCCCGGCAGAATGAGGCCGAGGCCGACCGCATCGGTATTCTCAATCTGGAAAAGGCCGGTTACGACCCGCGCAACATGCCGACGATGTTCGAGCGTCTGGCCCGTCAGTATCGCTACGACGCCAAACCGCCGGAATTCCTGATGAGTCACCCGGTGACCGAATCCCGTATCGCCGACACCCGCAACCGTGCCGAACAGGCCAAGCCGGGCGGCAAGGAAGACAGCCTCACTTACCAGCTGATGCGCTCGCGCGTGATGCTGATCTACGAAGAAACCCCGGGCATGGCCGCCAAGCGCTTCCGCGCACAACTGGCTGAAAACCCGAAAAACGACGCCGCCCGTTACGGCCTGGCACTCGCGCAGACCAAGGGTGGCCAGTTGAATGAGGCCAGAGACAGCCTCAAGCCGCTGATCGACAAGGCGGCGGACAACATCACCTACAACCTGGCGATGATCAATCTGGACATCACCAACAACCGCTTTCCCGATGCACAGCAGCGGGTAGACCGAATGCTGGACAAGTTTCCCGATAACTACCCGCTGAATCAGGCCAAGGTCGACATACTGCTCAAGCAGTCCAAGGCGCCAGACGCGCTGAAGGCCCTGGAAACATTGCTCAAGAGCCGCCCGGACGATCCGGATATCTGGAACCAGGTGGCCGACACACGTGGCCTCTCGGGCAACACCATCGGCTCCCATCAGGCCCGCGCCGAATATTTCGCACTGATGGGCGATTTCAAGCAGGCCATCCAACAGCTGGAGTTCGCCAAACGTCGGGCCAACAACAACTTCCAGCTGGCCTCGCGGATCGACGCGCGGCAGCAGGAAATCATCGCCCAGGAACGGGCGGTCAAAGAGATGATGAATTAGCCGCAGCTCAAAGCGTCAAGCTGCAAGAAAAGCAGGGCAACGCGCCCCCTCCTGCAGCTTGAAGCTTGTGGCTGCTGTCAGGCGTTTCCTGAGAGCTTCAACCGCGCAGCCTGGGTGAAATCCAGCATGCGCTGCAGCGGTCTGACGGCGTGAGGGATGATCGCAGGGTCAACGAAGATCTCATTGGTGCCTTCACGCAGGCACTGCAGGGTGCGCGCCAAGGTGTTCATGGCCATCCACGGGCAGTGCGCGCAACTGCGGCAGGCTGCGCCGTTGCCGGCGGTGGGGGCTTCGATAAAGATCTTGTCCGGGCACAACTGCTGCATCTTGTAGAAGATGCCGCGATCGGTTGCCACGATGAAGGTCTTGTTCGGCAGGGTCTGAGCGGCCTTGATCAACTGACTGGTGGAACCCACCGCGTCGGCCAGGTCGATCACCGACTCGGGCGACTCGGGGTGCACCAGAATCGCCGCATCCGGGTACAGCGCCTTCATGTCTTCCAGCTGACGCGACTTGAACTCCTCGTGAACGATGCAGGCACCATCCCACAGCAGCATGTCGGCGCCGGTTTCACGCTGGATGTAGCGACCCAAGTGCTTGTCCGGCGCCCAGATGATCTTCTCGCCGTTGTCCATCAGGCTCTCGACGATCTCCAACGCGCAGCTTGAGGTCACCACCCAGTCGGCCCGGGCTTTGACCGCGGCCGACGTGTTGGCGTAGACCACCACGGTGCGTTCAGGATGTTTGTCACAAAAGCTGGTGAACTCATCGACGCCGCAACCCAGATCCAGCGAGCAGGTCGCCTCCAGGGTCGGCATCAGAATGCGTTTTTCCGGGGTCAGGATCTTCGCCGTCTCGCCCATGAAACGCACGCCCGCCACCAGAACGGTCTTGGCGGGGTGGTTCTTGCCGAAGCGGGCCATTTCCAGCGAGTCCGAGACACAGCCGCCGGTTTCTTCCGCCAACGCCTGAATCACCGGGTCGCAGTAATAGTGAGCCACCAGCACCGCATCCTGAGCCCTGAGCTCGTCAGCGATCAGGCGGCGATACTCGGCTTCTTCTTCCGGAGTAAGGGCTTTAGGCTGCTTGGCGTCTAGATGCGCCTGTACCAGAAGGCGTTCGGAAATCTGTGTCATGTTCGCAGGACCTGAATGCGCGCGAGCGCGAACGTCGAGTTTACACCTGAACAACAGGCAACAAATAAGGCAGGAAACCCTCACGGTCATGAAGTTTCCAGCCCTGTGCACGCATCAAAGTGCATGCATCGATAATGCATTCGCCGCGCGCTGACTGCCGTATTTCGAGGCGCAAACAGCAGGCGGTCTGAAGCGGCGGCGAATGTATCACGTTACCTGTTGAGCGTTCACTTACCGACGACAGCGCCTCAGCCCAGGCGCATCGACAACTCGACATCTTCGGCAAACGGGATCGACAGATACCCCTGCTCGATCGAGCGCACCCGCGCCAGGTAATCAGGTGCGTAATCGGCGTTGTCCGCGATGATCAAGGCGCCTGGGCGCAAACGGCTCTCTACAAGGCTCAAAATCTCCGGATACAGCGCCTTGGCGCCATCGAGCAACACCAGGTCGATAGACGCCGGCAGATCCTTGCCCAGCGTCTTCAGCGCGTCGCCTTCTCGGATTTCCACCAGGTCCAGCAAACCGCCGGCCTTGAGGTTGTCCCGCGCTTGCGCGATCTTCGACGACTCGAACTCGCTGGTGATCAGCAGACCGCCGCCGTTGTCGCGCAAGGCGGCTGCCAGGTGCAGGGTCGAAATGCCGAACGAGGTGCCGAATTCCACCACCGTGCGTGCCTTGCAACTGCGCGCCAGCATGTAGAGCAAGGCGCCGGTCTCGCGTGAAACCGCCAGCGGGAAATCCTTCAGGCGCCCGTAAAAATCCAGGTAGTCAGTTTTGCTGCGCATCAGGCGTGCGAGATCGTCCTGAGTGAAGTCAGCCAGTTCCGGGCTGCTCCTCGGCAACTGCTCCTGCGCCTCGGTGAACAAGCGTTCCAGCAGAGGGGCAACAGGGCGTGTGGTCAGGGTATTCATGGGTGTTCTCCGGATTGAAAGGTGCGTAAAGCTCAATGCCGGAATAGAATGCGACGAATTACTCACGTTCGATAATCGCATTCCCAAGCCGCCATGACCGATTCCCGCAACCCCGCGATTTCCCTGCGCAAGAAGCCCAAACAGGCACGCTCTGAGGCGTCTGTTTCCATCATTCTGCAAGCCGCTATTCAGGTTTTGGCCAAGGAAGGCGCGGCCCGCTTTACCACCGCCCGCGTCGCCGAAAAGGCCGGGGTGAGCATTGGCTCGCTGTACCAGTACTTCCCCAACAAGGCTGCAATCCTGTTTCGCTTGCAAAGCGATGAATGGAAACAGACCACCGAACTGCTCAGCCGCCTGCTCGAAGACTCCACCATCGCGCCCCTGCAACGCTTGCGCAATCTGGTGCACACCTTCATCCACTCAGAGTGCGAAGAGGCCGACATGCGCATCGCCCTCGACGACGCCGCCCCGCTCTACCGACACGCCCCCGAAGCTCGCCAGGTCAAGGAACAAGGGCAACAAGGAATCATTCGCTTCATGCAAGAAGTGCTGCCGGATGCAGCAGAGGGCACAAGGCGCCGGGCGGCGGACTTGATCACGACCACGATGAGCACCGTGGGCAAAGAGTTTTCACAAACGCCGAGGACGCAGGCCGAGATCGACGAATATGCGAGCGCCATGGCGGACATGTTTTGTGCGTATTTGCAGCGGCTGGCCTAAAGCCCTGAGCCCTGAGTAACGGGGTTTGCCTGGGTAGCGTGAGCGTTCGCGGCGGCTCCAATCAGCTCGCCGCGAACGGGTTGGCGGGATCAATACTTCCAGGTCACCGAGGCGGTCAGGTTTCGCGGCGCGCCATAGCTGGCGGTGGTGGCGTTGTCATAAAGCGACAGCAGGTATTTGCGGTCAGTGACGTTGTTCAGGTTCAGCGACGTGCTCCAGTGGCTGTCGATGTCATAGCTGGACATCAGATCGACCAGGCCATAAGCGTTCTGGTGAATGGCACTGTTGGTGTCGTTCTCCACCGCCGTTTGCCAGCTGACGCGAGCGCCGACCTTCATCTGAGGCAGGCTTGGCAGGCGGTAGGTCGCCATGCCACGGAAGCTGTGGGTCGGTACGTATTTACGGGCTTTTTCACCGTTGTCATCGTCGATACGCACGTAGGTGTAGCCGGCGAGCAGATCGAGGCCATCCACCACTTCGCCAGAAGCTTGCAGCTCGACGCCGTGGCTCTTGAAGTCTTCGGGCGCGTAGACCTCCTGCACGCCGTTGAAACCGGCATCCACCGCCACGTTACGTTGTTCGGTCTTGAACAGCGCAGCGGTCAGGTGCAGACGCTCGTCCATCACGCTGCCTTTGAGGCCGATTTCCTTGCTGGTGCCTTCCAGCGGATCAAGCAGGGAACCGTCGGTGCCGATCTTGTATTGCGGGGTGTAGATCTTCGTCCAGCTGCCGTAAACGCTCCACTGATCGTTCAGGTCGTAGACCAGGCCGGTGTAAGGCGTGACCTTGCCGTGGGCGCGGGTGTAGTACTCGGCACCGTAATTCTCGCCCTTGCCGTCGGCACTGAGCATGCGCGCACCGGCGATCCAGTGCAGGTCGTCGGTAAGGCTGAAACGAGCGCCTGCGAACACGCTCTTCTGCGTGTCCTGGAAGTTTTGCGACAGTTCGTCGCTGGTGAAGCCAAACGACGGCATAGGCGTATTGCCCGCCAGAATGCCCGCGAACGATGTATCGAAGGCGCTGCCGTTTTCTTCGTTTTCGTCGTACTCGTGGCCTTTCTGGTGGGTGCGCCCATAAGCGGCGCCAAAGGTCAGCTGATGCTCGCGACCGAACAGGCTGAACGGCCCCTGCACCTTGGCCTCGCCCAGCAACTGATGAGCCTCGCTGCGGGTGTGGTTGGCATAGGCCAGGGCGTCATCACCCGTTACAGAACCCACATAGAGCATGTTGGTGTTCTGTTTTTCCTGCACGCCTGTGGCGGTCAGCGTGGCATTCCAGTCATTGCCGAAATCGTGCTTGAGCTCGATGAACGTGCGCTGGGTATGCAGGTTCCAATACGTCCACGGCTGGCCGATGCTGTTGCTGCGGCCGCTGTAATGGATGGCGTTGCCGTCGCTGTCGACCAGCGGCAGGTTGCCCCAGGTGCTGCCGTTGGAGTCGCTGTTGTGCTGGGAGAAGCCCACCGTCACGGTGTCTGCGTCGCTCACGTCGAATGCCAGCAGACCCGCGGCAACGTTGCGCTCGTGGCTGTAGCGATCCATCCACGAGTTGCCCTTGTCGTGGGAATAGATGAAGCGGCCGCGCACGTTGCCGGTGTCCGTCAGCGGACCGGATACATCGACATCGATGCGACGGTTGTCCCAGGAGCCCACACTGGTGTCGATCTGCGCCTGGAACGTCTCGGTCGGGCGCTTGCGCACGAAGTTGACCGTCGCAGACGGGTTACCCGCCCCGCTCATCAAGCCGTTGGCGCCATGCAACACGTCGATCTGCTCGTATTCGGCCAGGTCCTGCTCGCCCACCAGCAGCGTGCCCACGAACGGCATGCCCATGCCATCGTACTCGAAGGTGTTGATGTCGAAGCCGCGCGAGGTGAACTCGGTGCGGTCGGTTTCCGTCTGCTCAACCGTTACCGATGGCGCCGCGCGCAGGGCATCCTTGATGCCATTGATCTTGAAATCGTCCAGTTCCTGGCGGGTGATGGTCGTCACCGCCTGCGGCGTCTGCTTGTCGGTCAGACCCAGCTTCGTCGTGGTGGACGAAGCCTTGCCCTCATAACCCTGACTGACGCCGTCGACGCTCTCAGTGCTGCTCTGAATTTGAGTGACCGGCAAGGTCAGGTCGTCGGCGGCCTGAACGATGGACACGGCGCTGCATGCGCCAATCAGAAGAAAACCGGCGGGGAAATGGCGTTTCAAAGGCGTTCCTACGAGTCGAAGCGAAAGAGGTTTTAAATTCGAATGAGAATCTAACTCATAAAGATCTCTAAATTCGACATTTTTTTCACATTTGCTCACATCTTTTTCACATCAACGCCCACTACAGACTTGACATAAACTGAACACATTCCCGTGCTCCAGCGGCCCTCGACTGCCACCACGGCATACCGAATCTCGAGGGGTGCGGGCTCGCGGTGATCCATTGATCCTTTATTCGGAACGATGCGGCGCTGGGCCGATCCCTTTATTGATTGAGTCAACACCAGGACGTACTGGCTACGTTCGAGTGACCCTACCCACCAAAGGAATGACCTATGCCCTGCAGACAACCCATCGCTGCTTTAGCCCTCGCCCTGCTTTGCGCTGTTCCAAGCATTTCTCATGCAGCTGATGATCCTGCCGTTACGCTGGATCGCCCCGGAACCGGTGACAGGGAGTACAAAGTCGGTGATCCCGTGCCCGATGAATATCAACGTGAAAGCATGGAAGTCAAAGACTGGAAAAGTCGCCACTTGAAAGCGCCTGGCGAGCACGAGCAGTGGGTACAAATCAAAGGCAAATATGCGCTGATCAGTGTGCCTACAGGCACCATCAAGGAGATGGTCAACAAGTGACCTGTTCGAGCCAGTATTCGAGGTGGTGGACTGCGAAAACGATACCGTGAACACGCTGGGCAGTCTTGAAACCAGCGTGACGCTTACGACTCCAGACGACATTGGTGCGTTGACAGCGGAAATCGTTTTCTTCGAACCGCGCTTGCGCAATCAGATTGTGTACCTCTCGGGAGACACTGTGACGTACGCAGAGGTTGCGAGCCTCCTCGAACGTGTACTGGGCCGCCCGTTCAAACGTAACGTATGGACTGTTCCGTACTTGCTCCAGCCATTGCAGAAAGACCCAACGCATCACATCAATAAGTACCGCGCTGTGTTCGATCAGGGCAGAGGTGTGGCCTGGCCTAAAGCAGGCACCTTCAACGCGCAGCAGTCGATTCAGGTCACCACCGCTGAGAAGTGGGCCCGGGCAAATCTCTCAACGCCTTCGGCGCACGTCCAGTAGCCGAACGCCACTGCCTGCGCAGGACAACACATGGCTTTGCAGACAGCAAGCGAGAAACAAAGATCGGCACTCGCCGACGGCGTTCAGCGCCGTTTGCCCAGGCCCGGTCCAGAGGTCGTTCACCCTGTTATCTCATTCACGCATCAAGTCGCCGGTTCACACCGGCGACTTGATTACGAAAGAAGCAACGTTACTGATTGAGCACTGCGATCAGAGCGACCACTTCAGCGAGAACATCAAGTTACGCGGATCACCATAGACCCCCGTGCCGGATGCGTTCGGAATACCTTGCCAGTAGCGGGTATTGAACAGGTTGTTGACGTTCACGCGGCCGTCCCAGTGCTCGTCAAACTTGTAACCGGCCATGAGGCCGACGATGCCGTAGGCGTCCTGATCCGCAGTGCCGGTGCCTACGCGGTTGAATGTCTTGCTTTGAGCCAGAACGTTGGCGCCCACCCGCATCTTGTGCAGTTCGCCAGGCAACGTGTAGGTCGTCGCAGCCTTGAACAGGTGCTTAGGCTGTTCAGGCGCAAACAACTTGCCTTCGTTACTCTTGGTCTCGTCCTGTACGTACTGGCTCAAGACATAGGTGTAGGAGGCAGAGAACTGCCAGTCGGGCGTCAAGGCGCCGCTCAGCTCGGTATCGATACCACGGCTACGCACTTTGCCCGCTGCGCCATAGCAGCTCGACGCCGGATAGCTTGGGCAGTTGGTCGAGTTCTGATTGTCGAGCAGATAGGCGCGGTTTTCCTGCTCCATGTCGAACAACGCCATCGACGCATTGAGGGCGCCATTGAAGTACTCGCCCTTCAAGCCCAGCTCATAGTTCTTGCCGGTCATGGGCTGAATCACGCTGCCGGAGGAGTCCAGCTGATTTTGCGGCTTGAAGATTTCCGTGTAGCTGGCATACGCCGAATAGGTGTCGTTGAGGTCGTAGATGACGCCAGCGTAAGGCGTGACTTCACGCACGACTTTGTAGTCGCCGCTGCCCTTGAGGTTGTCGTAGTCGTACCAGCTGACACGACTGCCAAGAATCACATGCAGTGGATCGATCGGATTCAGGCGCGCAGCAGCATAGACGCCCTCTTCCGTCGCCGTGTTCTGCACGTTGTACAGGCTGGTGTCGACGTCAGGCTTGGGCACTGAATGGGTCGGGTTGTAGATGTCGATCGGCGTGCCGTCGGTCCAGCCGCCCCACTGGTGAAACTTCTCCTGGCGGTGAGTGACGCCCACCACCAGCTCATGCTCGCGGCCGAACAGCTGGAACGGCCCGGTCAGCGATGCATCCAGGTTGGTCTGATCATCGTCGTCGCGGTACTTGCCGTGGTACTGCTGGAAGCCCAGGCCGTCGTAGTTGCCGACGTAGCTTGAGAAGGTGTCAGCCTCGGCCCAGATTTTCTGCGCCGCAATCTTGCTCGACCAGCCATTGTCGAAGTGGTGCGTCAGGTCGGTGAAGAAGGTGACGTTGTCCTTGTTCCAGTAGGACCAGTCGTTGCTGAGAAACGTCGAGCGCTTGAGATGCAGGTCTTCGCCATTCGGCCCGCTTGGCAATCCGCCCCAGTCCGAGGTGTTGTCATCGCGTTGCTTGGACGCACCAATGGTCCAGGTGGTCGAATCGTTCAGGTCGGCTTCCAGAATGCCGTAAAAGGTCTGACGCTGGTTCTCGCGAATGTCGGAGAAGCTCTTGTCGTCTTCGTAGGCGGTCACCACACGACCACGAACAGTGCCCGATTCGTTGAGCTTGTTCGAGGCGTCGATTTCGGTGCGATAACGATCCCAGCTACCGGCGCTGGTGGTGACGCTGACCTGCGGCGTCGCTGTCGGACGCTTGCGCACCAGGTTCAGGGTTGCAGCCGGGCTGCCTGCGCCAGTCATCAGGCCCGTTGCACCGCGCACGACTTCAACGCGATCGTACATCGCCAGATCTGCGCCAGAGATTACGTCCTGCGTGTAGGTGCTGATGCTGGTCGGCAGGCCGTCGTACATGACGTTGTCAATCTTGAAGCCGCGCGACAGAAACTCCTGACGATCCGACGCGGTTTTATGCAGCGTCACCCCTGGCGCGTATTTCACCAGATCGTTCAGGTCATTCATGCCCTGATCGTCCATGCGCTGACGCGTGATGACACTGACCGACTGCGGCGTTTCGCGAATCGACAGCGGCAGCTTGGTCGCTGTGTTCATGGAGCCTGTGGTGTAGGAGCCGGAGTTCTCGGTGATCGCCTCGCCTGCGATGCCGTAGTCGGCATTGATGTTCACGCCTTGCAAGGCGATCTGGCCCTGCGTTGCCTGGCTTTGAACCGGCTGCGAAACCCGCGCGGTATTGCCTTCAATGCTGACTGTCAGGCCAGTTCCGGCCAGCACCTGTTGCAATGCGTCGGACGGCTCAAGCGCTCCCCTTACGTTCGGCGCCTGTTTGCCTGCCACCGTTTGTGCGTCGTAGATCACCTGTATGCCGCTGGCATTTCCTAGCTGGGTAAGCGAGGTCGCAAGGGATTGAGCGGGGATATCAAAGCGCACGGGTGCGGCGAAAGACACTGAAGTAAAGCCAACTGCAATGGCAGTGGCCAAGAGCGAGAGAGCGGGACGGTGCATGAGAAGCTTCCTGGAATTATCGGGCTGCTCGGCTTCTTTGCAGTGAATGAATGCGTCGTCCCTTACGCATAGCAAAGCGCCATGAAGGCGCGGAGATTAACAAAATTTTTACATTTCGCAAACGCTAATCATTATCTGTTACGAGTGTGATTAATTTTCTTTTGTACCCCATTGGCCAAGTCGAGTTCGTCGACGAAGACGTCGACTACGCGGACCGGGTTGCCCCATCGGCCCGCATTGCGACTCGAGAGCCTGACCTGGATAGTCGTTGCCTGCTTCTCCAGTTACTTTTTCTAGCGGTCGGCCTGCACCTCACCATCGGGGTCCGGCTCGATTTCCTCGTCGTCCTCCTCTGCAGACTCACCATTGCTGTTGGATGATTTAGACGAAGGCTTTTGAGGATCGTTGATATATGGAACGCGGCTGGGGCCTTGTTCTTCGAGCCCTTCAGTTTTTGGTTGCATGCTGGCTCCTCCACTTGTGAGCTTTAGAAGACTCATGAATCTGCACGTTCACACCCATGGGTGAGAGGGCCGCTTCCTTGCAGCCGATCATTGGCACAGGCAGATGAGCCTGAGTTATCCCTGCCCTCATTTGCAAACCGACGCATGCCTAGCCTTGGCGCTCGTCGGCCTGGCCTGTTACTCGGTCGGCGATTCGGTGTTGATGTATGGAGGTACATCAGCCAATGCCAGCTTTCGGCACTGCGTGCTACGAGGCAGTTGCCTGGCTGCCAGGGGCTCGAGTTTTTGCGGTAGTCCGGTTTCGAGCGCTCGCTCAATTGCCATCACCACCCGCACGTCCCGCCACCCTTCTTCGCCATCAGGCTCAGGCGCCTGGTCGTTGAGAATGCAGCTGGAAAAATAAGCGGTCTCGCCAGCGAACTGATCAACCACAGAATGCACATGCTCAGTGGTCTGGCCGTTGATCGTCGCCCGATAACTGATCGCCACGCCTTCGCCATACCCGAAGCATGGCGATGCCTCGATCTCGCCCTTGGTGCCGAGGAGCTGAAAGCGCTCGGTGTCAGGCAATGTATAGCTCACGGTGAAGTGCGCCAGCCGCTCTTGCGGGAAACGCAGCGAGACGGTCACCGTGTCCCATGAGTCCAGCGGGGAGCCTGGCGTCTTTGAACCCAGCGCCATGACTTCAATGGGCTCGGCGTTGAAAAGTTTCCTTACCATGTTCAAGGGGTAAGGCCCCATATCCGCCACGGGACCAGCGGCGAAACCATTTTGGTTACGGTGGTTACTGGCTTTGACGACTTGCGCGAAGGTGGAGGTGAAGACCCGAGGGTCACCGAACTCGCCCTTTTGCACACGCTCAATCATCTCAAGTGTCCCAGGCTCACAATGCAGCCGGTAAGCGACCATGAGTTTCGCGCCCGTGCGTTCTGCAACGTCCGCCATTTCGCGGCTTTCGGCTTCGGTGGTTGCCATGGGCTTTTCCAAAAGCACATGGATGCCGGCGTTAAGCGCGGGGATCACATAGTCGGTGTGCAGGAAATTCGGTGTCGCTACGTAGACGGCGTCGATTTCGCCGGAGGCTAGAAGGTCGGGATACTCAGCATATGAGTAAGCCTTCAGGCCGTAGATCGACGCCAGATCCTGTGCCTTGACCGGATCCCCTGTGACCAAGGCTGTCATCACTGAGTTGTCAGTCTGGCCAACACCAGGCATGAAAGCGCCCTGAGAAATTGAACCGCCTGCCACCACGGCATACCGAATCTTTCCGTCTGAGCTGGGCATTACATCCTCCTTTCGAATCTCAACTGATCACAGGGAGTGGGCAAGTCTGGCCCGACAAGGTTCCATCTTTGTCAGGGGACAACCAAGAGATTGCTTCCAAAGATGCGAGCTACTGGTAGAGGTGATCCGATGATCTTTTACTCGGAACGATAGCGGGCTGAGTTGATCAACTCTATTAACTGAGTCATCACCAGGAATTTCCAGCACATTCAACTGACCCTGCATCCGATCAGGTGGAGCACACATCATGCAAACCATTGATGACCTCAAAAACTCCAAAGCTGTGGCCAGCTTCATTTCGCGCCCAAGGCTAATGTTGGGACTGGTGATTTTCTGTGCCGGCGCGACCCTGTTGACAGTCGAGGCCGCGTCAACGTTGTACCGCTGACCACTGCATTTTCCTTCCCCTACTTAAGTGCGGGGTTACGGACAGTCATGACCGAACATCTTCAAAATGACCCGCCGAAGGAATGTCCTATGCCGTCTAAACGACCCATGGCCGCTTTAGCCCTCACCCTGCTTTGCGCAGTTTCAAGCGCTTCTTACGCGGCTGATGATCCTGCCGTAACTCTGGATCGCCCTGGAACCGGGGATCGGGAATACAAAGTGGGTGATCCCGTACCCGATGAATATCAACGTGAAAGCATGGAAGTCAAAGACTGGAAAAGTCGGCATTTGAAGGCACCTGGTGAGCACGAGCAATGGGTACAAATCAAAGGCAAATATGCTTTGATCAGCGTCCCCACGGGCACCATCAAGGAAATGGTTACCAAATGACAAAACACGGCGCAATCACGCGTTCCAACGCGTAGCTCCGAGCTAATTGACTGGCCTGACAACCTTTGACAGAGATCTTGCCGGCAAAAAAAGCCCGTGCAAAACACGGGCAACAATTTAGGACCAACATCCCAACTAGCAATCTATAGAAACGTGTGACTAGCGTCGGAAAATTGCAGCTAACTATTATCGATTCGGATAGACAACTATTCGCATGAGCACGACCAATCTGAATGGAAAGTTTTGCGAGTTATCACGTGCCCCGTTGCGGGCAGGGCCAGATTTAAGATGATTGTTTAACCAGCGCTGCTGCTCGGTTGCCGCCCTGCTCGGCAACGGCTGGACGCTTTTCGGCGGCTGCATGTTCTTCCGAGGGCGTCTCGGCTAATAAACCAATCATTCACAGTGGTTCTGGCCATGACCAAGTCCTCTTGCGGAATTACGCTTGGAAAAAGAACGCGGTCAATTGCGTGCCTTGTTAATGACTCGACCTGATGCGAACGACCGATGTTCTGGAAACTAACGGTGTTACCGACCAGTGGTTAAAAGCGCCTTATAACTTCACCGTTGACGAAACAGGGTGAACGTTCGTGATTGTCGTTACTCACAAGCGCATGGGCGCTCGTGCCCACCATGGAATGATGAGGAAAATAAAATGGCCAACGTACTGAATACTTGCGCACTGACTCTGCTAATTGGATTGGGCACGCAAGGCGCCTTCGCGGCGCAGGACAACGATGATTTTGTGGAAGACGCTTCTGCTAAAGGCGTCGCTGAAGTGGAGGCTGGCAAGCTGGCACAGGAAAAAGGAAGCGCGGCGGATGTAAAAAGCTTCGCGGACATGATGGTCAAAGACCATACAGCCGCGAACTCCAGGCTCAAGTCCATTGCTGAGAAGAAAAATCTTGAAGTTTCGGACAGTGCCGAATTGATCGACAAAGCTAAGGCCATGATCCTGGAGCTGCGCAGTGCCAAGTCTTTTGACCAGGCTTATGCCAATAACCAGGTCAAGGCCCACGAAGCAACGATTGCCCTGTTTGAAGAAGAAGTCGCTAATGGCAAGGATGCAGATCTAAAAGCCTTCGCTACAGAAACCCTACCAAAATTGAAAGCTCATCTGGAGCACGCCAAGGCGTTGGCAAAAGCTCATGGGGGTGATGCCGCGAACTGAGGCCAGTGGCGCCGCCATTCACTGGGCGGCGCTTCCACTCGATGTAGAAAATGATTTCGTCATCGTTAGCCGGTGGTAATGGCTCATGCGATCTTTGCACAGAGCGGCCCACCGGATTGCGAGAGGCCGCTGAACTCAGTTCGCAGCTGCGCAATGAGCACCGATATCGCGCGACTGGTGCCCAGTGTGGCCACATCAACCCCACCTACGACGAAATTGGCGCCAGTGGTTCGGTCGGTAATCGCTATGGTGAGCTCGCGGGCTGAGGGCGAGGTACACCGACATTGAAGAGGCAAGAAGCCCGATTCGATGATGTGACGTAATTCGAGCAGTGAAATGGCCATGTTGATGTCCTTGTTATGTGAGCGGTGGACTGCAACGCGAAGGTCTTGATTCAATCTTTCTACGGTAAAGAGGGCTCGAAAATTGATTGTTGATCAGCGGGGGGCGGTATGAGCGCGAAAAAGGTGAGTCTTGAAAAGGCAATCGCGACGCACTTGAAGGCTCTACGACGTACGATTCAAGCCTTGGCAACGCTTCGCCTGTCTCATATTCATGAGCTTTCGGGTCACCAGACGGTAGATTCAAGGCAGAGCCTGCTCCTCAGCTTCGAGCGTCTTGAGGTTTGCCTGTCGGAAATGGAAGAAACGCTCGCCACAATCACAGAAGCGACGGAAAGTGGCTGATCGACAGCTCGCTTGAAGAGGCGGTCACCCGTCTATGCCGAACAAATTACGTTGAATTAATCGCTGTCGGCCTCTCTCTCACCTACATACCAAGAGACCTATGTAGGCCCCCATGACTTCCTTTAGAAGTGTCGCTGAACGCCTGACTGCCAGTGCTGCAGGTTTGCCCGAGCCTGTTGACGTTTATCACACGCTCCTGCATGAGCCTCATCGCGCAGACATGGCCCAGCTGCGTCTTTTTCTGGAAACGCAGCTGCGATCAGCGAATGCTTTCGCTGATACATTGCCCGACGACCTCAACGATCTGTCCCGATGGATTGAGGCAAATGCAAACAAGGTAGCGGCTTCGTACCGCGAGTACCTGGAAGGTCGGCGCGCAGGCCAGGACCGGACGTTCTTCAGCAGCAAAGCTCATGCCTTGTACTTTCTGCAGCATGTGGCCCCCACCAAACTGGTTGACGGTGCCTGGCTGTACAGCTCGGTCTCGCACGCCGATGACTGGCGCTATCGCGACCTGATTCGCACCTACCTGGAAGAGCTTGGGGATGGGGAGCCGGCGCTGAATCATGTTGTGCTCTACCGAAAATTATTGGCAGATCATGACTGTGCACCAACTGCAACGCTTGATGACGAGCACTACATTCAGGGTGCGATTCAGTTGGCGCTGGGTCATCTGGGCGATGAGTTTCTGCCGGAGCTTTTAGGCTACAACCTGGGCTATGAGCAACTGCCGCTGCACCTGTTGATCACAGCATTCGAACTCAACGAACTGGGGATCGACCCCTATTACTTCACACTCCACGTCACCATCGATAACGCCAGCACCGGCCATGCGCACAAAGCGGTCAAGACCGTGCTCGATCTGCTCCCGAATGACGAGTCCCGTCCAGACTTCATCGCGCGACTGCGCAACGGGTATCTGTTAAACGAATTGGGCCAAGGCACCCAAGCCGTCATTAGCTCGTTCGATCTGGAGCAGGAAGTGGTGGCGATGTTGGAGCGCAAGCGCTCGTTCGGCCAGTACATGCATTCCGATTACTGCCGTCTTGAGGGCCTGACGGTCAATGAGTGGTTGGCCAAGCCAGGGCAATGCAGGGCCTTCCTGGCGGCGCTTGAAAACAAGGGCTGGATCAAACGCCACCAAGACCCGTCGCAGAGTCGTTTCTGGCAATTGATTGACGGGCCGGGTGCTGTGATGTTCGGCGTGTTCAGCGGCTATGAAATGCAGCTGTTGCGAGACTGGATCACCGGCAACTGGAAAGAAACGGGCGCCGCCAAGTCAGCCAATCCATTCCGATCACAATTTCGCAATCGCCCTCGAGCCGAGGCCGCTGAGACTGCCCCTGCGGCGCAGCCTCCCCATTCAACATCGCGTTTGATCAATCTGCTTTCGCCTGCCCATCACTGCACGCCCGAGGGTTTGCTCGCCACCCGGGCCTACGCTCGCCAACTCGCCGAAGGATCGTTAGCGCTATGAATCAGTCCAATGCATTCACCACATCAAACGATGCCGCTGTATCGGACGACCAGACACACGACGTAGCCTTACTACAACTGGGCCGGCGCCTTCAGGCAGACGGGTATCAATTCACGACCGTCACGCCATTGACCCATCAACGCAATAACCAACGTGAAGGCAATCGGCAGGCCCGGGATTTGCGGGGCATCTTCGGCTGGAATCGTCCGTTTGAATCACAGCTACTGCCTGATGCCGAGCTCAAGGCATTGCTTGGTAGCGGTATCATCAGGGCTCATGCCGGGTTGTGGATCAGCGACGTCAGATGGTCAAGTCTGAAAGACATGCTTTTTGTCCACTCAGGCTTTCCAACCGTTGCCCATGACTCGGTATTTTTCGGCCCCGATACTTATCGGTTCGCCCAAGCCATCGAAGAACACTTGTGCACCTCGACTCATCCCATCCGTACGGCGGTCGATATCGGTTGTGGCAGTGGTGCAGGCGCCATCCTGATTGCCAAGGCCAGGCACGACGCTCAGGTACTGGCGCTGGACATCAACCCCACGGCGCTGAGGTTCACAGCAGTGAATGCAGCACTGGCCGAGACAGAGAACGTCTCTGCCTGGCACAGCGATCTGCTCGACAGCGCATCGGGAGACTTCGATCTCATCGTCGCCAATCCGCCGTACATGCAGGATTCCCAGAAACGAGCCTACCGGCATGGCGGAGGACGTCTGGGATCTGCTCTTTCGGTGCGCATCGTCGAACAGGCCGTCAATCGCCTGACACCTGGCGGCAGTCTGGTGCTTTATACCGGCGCACCCTGGGTCGATGGCGTAGATCTGTTCCTTGAGCACGCCCGACCTATCGTGGATTTGCCAGACTTCATCTGGTCGTATCGCGAGGTGGATCCTGACGTCTTCGGTGAAGAGCTTGAGACTGGAAACTACACCCAGGCCGAACGGATTGCGGCGGTGGTACTGACGGTGACCAAGCGCCCATGAGCCCTTGGCGGGTTTTCGGCGCTGATGCCATTCATCTCGATCAAGGTCTGATAAAAAGCCGCCTTTGAAAGACGGCCCTTGATCGTCATGAACGCCTTCATCCTCAGCGTTGCGGCGGATGCTCCTGAGACACGGAGTCATTGGCTTCTACGTCTGACATGTCCTCGTCTACGAGGATGTCCCCATCAAGGATTGGCGCCGGTTCGTTGTTCCCAGAATCACCCTCTTCGCTGCCAGGAGGCGGGTTGGGCATGACGTCAGGACGACCGGGTTCCAACGGCTCGATCGGGTCATTGGCTTCTCTGTCATCACTGGGTATTGCGGAACTGTTCATAAGCACCTCGTTCGACCACGAAAAAGTCGCGATCTACAGGGTTCGAAATCGCATTGTGCTTTGCGTTCGATGAAGTTCTCGAACGGTCGTTATCCGGTGATAAATCGCAAACTCCGCCACCCTCGCGGCCGCAGTCTGCGGCTCGCGAAACGCCGGCCAGACCTCCCGGAACGGGGTTGCCATTCTGGCGTGAGCTTGCGGGCCATTGCCGATCCACAAGGGCCTGCCAAGTGAGCAAGCCGACCAGACGCGGTATATCGAGGCAGCGGCCCATGGTGTCATCGTCGCCTGCCTCTGCGATTCCTGCTCATTGCGACCACCGGCACCCTAACAAACGCTTCATGAGCAGCGCGTTGCCAAGTGCAGCATCGCGAGCCGTGTTGTCGAAAATACACCACGTCGGCACGTCCTCCGGCATCGCCGCAATCCTCTTCGCGAGGTGTTCGAGCCAATGCGCGTCATAGGCGCTGTAGTAAATTCTCGGGGCTCCGTGCAGGCGCCAATAGCGGACGCCCGGCCAGCCACCAGGCTGCGCGCCGTTACTCAACCGGACAGGATCAGCCGCCACTTGTCCTATGTGTCGATCAACGAGAAGCTCGTTAGCGTTCACCCAGGACTCATGACGCGGTTCGATCACCACATGCCCTGAAAAGCGAGTTCTGAGCGTATCGAAGAAGTGCCCTGCGATTCGGGCATCGAATGAGAGAGAGGGTGGTAGCTGGATCAGCAGGCAGCCGAGCGCGCTGCCCAGTGCAGTGATCTCCAACAGGAATTTATCAAGCAGCTCTGAGCAGTCCACGAGCCGGCTCTCATGGGTAATTGTCCTGGGGACTTTCACCGAGAAGCGGAAATCGTTGCTGACCGATGATGCCCACTTTGCGTAGGTTGCAGGTCTGTGCGGGCGATAAAAGGCGCTGTTGATCTCGGCAGCGCCCAGCCGTTGTGCGTAACGTTGCAGGTGCGTACCTTCGCCTTCAAACTCAGGCGCGAACGCGTGTGCCAGCTTCCAGCCAGCGCACCCTACGTAAAGTTCTGCCGTCTTCAAAACAGCACCTGTTGCGCGTCACGCATAAAGATCTCAACGGTCTTGGGACCGATCCCTTCAAATTCCGCGAGGCGCTTTTCAAATTCAATGCGGTCATGGCTTGCCCGCCGGATGTTCCCAATCTTCCCACCGTATTCATCGTTCAGTTTTTTACCGAGCTTGAGCAAGCGTTGCGCAGTAGATTCGTCATATCGGGCATAACTCCCTTCGCCCAGCATTTTCACTAATTCGCCATGGGTGCACAGCCCTAGCTTACGCGGGGTGTCACGTTGATGCTTTTCGATGATGACCCGATAAGCAGCGGCGGCAATGTCTGAGCGGATCCGCTTCCCCATCAAAAAGCTGGCGATCAACCATTTGAACAGCTCGTGCTCATCTTCGCTGCTCAGATCAATGTTCAGATCCGCAGCACGGATAATCTTGCTCATGGCTCACGTCTTTCAGGCAACACCGCGTTCTCCTCCCTCCGGCCAGCTCTGCAAACGCCTGTGCCCGACTCTTTACAGCGTTCGCGCCAGCCAGAGCGTCATTTCGTCCTGAGCGCCTGGATCAATTCGGCCTTGGTCATTTTCGAGCGTCCAGACACGTTGCGAGAACGCGCCTCTGTCATGAGACTCGCTTTACTCTGACTTGCAAGTGATGACTTAGACTCGCGGCTGTGACCGCTGCGTGTTTGCGCAGCCCGCTTGCTTGAATCAGACTTGGCGTGTTCCTTGGCAGAGGCCGATGTTTTTTTACCTGAACCACCCGTCTTCTCACCGCCCCCAGACTGCTTGTTCACGGTCGCCCAAGCACGGGCCTGCGCTTCATCTTTGGGCGTGCCCTTATCTTCGTAGCTTTCTTCAATATGCTGCGCTTTTCGCTTCTGCTCTTCGGTGTACTTAGCTTTGCTTCCACGTGGCATGGCTGATAACTCCAAGTCGAAAATCGAGGACGCGCGCTCGCGCCTATGCCATTAAGGAAGTCGATTTTGACGAGAAAGTTCACCGAGTTTTCTACCGACCCATCGAGCCGCTCGTCGCTACACGAGCACTTCTGCAACGCACTCCCGCTCTGAAGTCTATACGCGGATGAACTGCGTCAAAACGGAGAATTGCCATGTCAGTTGATAACAACGGGCCCGATGCTGCGTATCCCGGCCCGGACGAAAAAGCGCCTGATACCGGAGAAGGTCATGACTCAGGCCTGGAAAAAACCACGTCCGAGCCCAAGCAAGGCTCGCAGGCGCGACCAGTGGACTGGAATCCTCCACCTGGAAATCCGGGCTCCGATCAGGATGCCCAGACAAACCGTGAAAACGGTAGCGCACGTGACGCGCAAGCGTTGGGGTTCGACCCTGACTCGCCAGATGCGTCCGATCCTCAGATTGACCCTCCACACCCCGCACGCACAAGTAGCGACCCCGCTCCATGACGTTGTAAATGCCCCCATGGCTGATAGCCAATTGTGCAACCCACTATCAGCCGTTTGGGTAGCTGGCGCGTTGAACAGCGCGAAGGCAAAAGGATTTGTTTCTGCTGAATGACACCTATCCGAGCGGTGATCACCTGTCCCCAATCACATCAGTCGATGGCAGACCGTCAACACGCCCCATCAATTCGGATCTCGTGAACCTGGGGTCCTCCAGCTACAGACACCTGTGAACGATCCCCGCTTACATAACTCCAGATAGGTGACCGAAGGGCTGTGCTTGATCAAGCCTGAGGCTTTAAAGAAGCTGGAGAAATTCATGGATTTCATTCAATGGCCTGCCATGGCTGTGATTCTGGTCGCCTCATGGCTGGCGGCCTCCCAGCGCGCCAAAAGGCGAAAGCTCGCTTTTCTGGGCTTCATCGTTGGCAACCTGTTATGGATCGTCTGGGGGCTGTACGTAGAGGCTTACGCCCTTGCTCTGCTGGACGGGATATTGTGCGCGATGAACATCAGGGGCTTTATGAAAAACAGGACAGCCACTCAGCGAGGTGAGACCGATGCACGATGAAGCGGGTTTCAACCCCAGCCCTCAGGGGCAGCGGGCATGGTGAACAGCGTTGACTGGGTGCAGTGGCCGGCGATGCTGGTCACCGTCCTTGCCGCGTGGCTCATTGGTTCGCAGCAAGCGCGACGGAGAATGACAGGGTTCTGGTGCTTCATCCTGAGCAATATCCTCTGGATTGTCTGGGGGCTTGCAGCTCATGCCTATGCATTGATCGTCCTGCAGGTATGCCTGTTCGCGATGAACCTTCGCGGGTTCAGAAAAAATGTCAGAAGCCATGACGGCTCCCGACAATAGGAAACCAATCAGCGTTCCTCCCACCTTTGCAGGCCCTAGAGCGCCGAGTATTTCTTGCCGCATCGTGGACAGGCATCACCATAAGACTGAACGACTCGAAGGCCGTCCATGTCCATCATTTAGGTGAAAGGAGGTGCCCATGGATATGCAGGTTCAAGTACCAGCAAGAGATAGAGTGGTGATCGGCGGATCTCAGGGCGCACTTGAAGTGTTGAGAATCTTGCTAGCTGAACTACCCCGAGATTTCCCCGCAGCGATCATGATCGTTATCCATTCAGGGCCGTCCAGTCCTGGGTATTTGGCTGACATTATCGGCCGGTACACGGCGTTGCCAGTTGGGTATGCGAGAGAGGGTGAAATCATCGAGTCGGGACGGATCTATGTGGCCCCCGCCGACAGGCATTTAGAGATAGCCGCCCCCGGCGTGCTGCACCTGAGCGACGGGCCTAAAGTTCGACACTCACGGCCAGCGGCCGACCGTCTGTTCACGACGGCGGCTGAAGTATTTGGGCCACGCGTGGTTTGCGTGGTTCTTTCAGGCGGAGACTGCGACGGTGTACAGGGGGCCAATGCCGTGGCAGCGACGGGTGGCAAGTGCCTGGTTCAAGAACCACAAGATGCCGTTGTAGCCAGCATGCCTATCAGCGTCATACAGCGAGACCATCCTGACGCCATAATCAGCAAAGAAAACATTGCCGCGGCGTTGGTGCGTCTGGTTGATGGGGTGGTCACTTAACTCTGAAGAAGGTTGCCTGCTCCCATTTTTCTCACCTTCAGACTTCGTTAAGAATCGGCGCTGATACTCCCCTCCATTCACCACTGGGGAGGAGCCTCACCCATGCAGGGTCTGGACTGGAATGTTTGTCTACCGTTGAGCTTCGGAACCCCCGAAGCCCCCACCCTCTCACTCCATCGCGCTCTGGCCCGGGAGCCGCTGCGCGAAGGTTTCGAAGCCTTTATCCAGCAGCGTTTTCGCAAAGCCCACAACGCAGAGATCCGTCAGTTCATGCCTGAGCTGTTTGGCCTGAACGATGGCGCGGGTAGCTTGTGTGCAGTCGCAGGTGTACGCACGGCAACCTCTGGCGACTTGTTTCTTGAGCACTATCTGGACGAGCCGGTCGAGCGTGCTATCGAGACCCTCGCGGCACGACCGGTCGATCGCCAAGGTATTGTCGAGGTCGGCAACCTGGCCGCAAGCAATCTGGGCAGTGCCAGGCTGAGCATCATTACCATCACTTGGTTACTTGCGATGGGGGGCTTGGAATGGGTGGCGTTCACGGGCAATGCCAGGTTGGTCAACAGCTTCAACCGCTTGGGTCTGCGCCCTGTCACGTTGTGCGCTGCCGACCCAATGCGATTGGGTGAGGATCGCCATGACTGGGGCAATTACTACGACACCCAGCCCAGCGTGCATGTTGGGGACATACGTTCCGGCTTCTTGCATTTGAGCCACAGCGGTGTGTTCGCGCGATTTGGCCTGCCACTGATCCCGGAGCGCAGCTGTCATGTCGCCTGAACTGAACAATTTTCGCCAGCGGATCGCAGAGCTGGCGATCAGTCAGCCACACGCCTATGCCCTGTGGGGCGACGAACTCAAGCTCGACTACGCCGAACTGGAAGCAGAGATTCGGCTGCGCCAGCAGATACTGCGCGACATGAATGCCAGGGTGGTCGCTGTCTCGCTGGAGAACGGCCCTGACCTGATGATCTGGGATCTGGCGATTCTGTTCGAGGAGCTTGCCTGCCTTGCCCTGCCGCCTTTTTTCACCGCCGCTCAGCGCCTTCACTGCCTTGCACAAAGTCGGGCCGATCTGGTCATTGGCGGCGTCGACCATGAAGATGAAATGGAGCAAGCAGGTTTCCAGTACCGCGAAGGTTTCTGGGTTCGACCTGTGTCTGAGCATTCCGCGCTCCCCGCAGGCACTGCAAAGCTGACCTTTACCTCAGGCACTACCGGCACACCAAAGGGCGTCTGCTTGAGCGCTGACGGTGTGCTATCCGTTGCCCGCGAGCTGCATCACGCCAGCGAGTCGCAACACCCTCGTCACCATCTCTCATTACTGCCATTGGCCATTTTGCTGGAAAACATCGGCTGCTATGCAGCGCTTTACGCGGGCGCCATGATCAGTCTACCCAGCCAAGGCGCCTTGGGCATGCGCGGTGCCAGCGGTGTGGATTTGCCGAGGCTGCTGGCTACGCTCAAGCTTCGCCGTCCGCATAGCATGATTCTGGTGCCGCAGTTGCTCTTGCTGTTGGTCACGGCCTGTGAGATCGGCGCGTTCGACAGCCGTGATTTGCGCTTCGTTGCCGTAGGGGGCGCCAAGGTCAGCCATGAATTGTTGCTGCGCGCCGAACGGGTCGGCATACCGGTTTATGAAGGGTATGGACTATCCGAATGCGCCTCGGTAGTCGCACTCAATCGCCCCGGCGCACATCACCCAGGCAGCGTTGGCCAGCCTTTGCCGCATGTACAGATACGTCTGGCTGACGACGGTGAAGTCTTGATCGCTGGCTCGGGCATGTTGGGCTATCTGGGCGACACCCGCCCCGTGCCTGAGTCGTGGCCAAGCGGTGATCTGGGTGAATTCGATGCCAACGGTTATCTCTATCTGCGTGGACGCAAGAAGCACCAGTTCGTCACCAGTTTTGGACGCAACGTCAACCCGGAGTGGGTGGAAGCTGAACTGACTCAACGCGGTCGCATCGGCCAGGCATTCGTCTACGGCGAAGCCATGGCCCACAACCATGCGCTGATCTGGCCGCAGCGCCCGGAAACCACCGACCTGCAAATCGCCGATGCCATTGCTCAGGCCAATCAGGCGCTGCCCGACTACGCCCGGGTACATGGCTGGACACGGCTGGAGCAGCCATTCAGCGCGGGTAACGGCATGGCAACCGCCAATGGCCGCCCCAAGCGCGAAGCCATTCTGGCGCACTACCGACATCTTTTTATCGAGCCCGCACAAGCCGAGGATCACCCATCATGAGTTTTTTCGAAATGCTGCAAGACGCCACACGCACCGAGCGCGAAACACTGTTCAATCTGCCGATCATTCACCACGCACTCTTTGGCCAGGTGACGCTGGAGAGCTATACAGCCTTCCTGACCCAGGCCTATTACCACGTACGCCATACCGTGCCATTGATGATGGCGTGTGGCGCGCGCCTGCCCTCACGGCTGGAGTGGCTGCGGGGTGCAGTGTGCGAGTACATCGAGGATGAATACGGGCACGAGCAGTGGGTTCTCAACGACCTGCGCGCCTGCGGTGCTGACACTGACGTGGTACGTGACGGCACGCCGGGCCAGCCCATCGAGTTGATGGTCGCCTACCTCTATGACCTCATCGCCCGGGGCAATCCCGTCGGTCTGTTCGGCATGGTGAATGTCCTGGAAGGCACCAGCATCGCCTTGGCGACCCATGCGGCGGGCAGCATTCAACAACGTCTTGATCTGCCGTCCACTGCATTCAGTTACCTCAGTTCCCACGGCAGCCTTGACGTCGGGCATATGGAGACCTACCGAAAACTGATGGATCGTCTTGACGATCCGCAAGATCAGGCAGCAGTGATTCGGGCGTCGAAAATGGTGTACGCGCTGTACACCGACATGTTCCGGCAACTGCCTGCCGCGCTCGCCGAACCTGAGAAGGAATCCGCTCATGCGTCTGTCTGAAGCCCGTGTCGTACTGACCGGAGCCAGCGGAGGAATCGGCATGGCCATCGCCGAAGCCTTGTGCAGCCACGGCGCCGAGGTGCTGGCGGTGTCCAGGCATCAGGAACCCTTGATCCCGTTACAGAAGCAGTACCCGCATCTGTTGCACTGGGTCAAAGCCGACCTGACCACTCACGAAGGTCGTCAGCATGTGCTGATGACAGCCCAGGCCATGGAGGGCGTCAACCTGCTGATCAACGCTGCGGGGGTCAATCACTTCGCGATGCTGGAGCAACTGCCAGGCCGTGAAGTCGACGCGATGCTCAACATCAATCTGCATGCGCCGATCCTGCTTACCGGCCTGATGTTGCCGATGCTGCGCAGTGTCAAATGCGCGATGATCGTTAACGTCGGCTCGACCTTCGGGTCGATCGGTTACGCCGGCTACGCCACTTACTGCGCCAGCAAGTTTGCCCTGCGCGGGTTCTCCGAAGCCTTGCGTCGGGAGTTGGCGGATACGCGAGTCGGCGTGCTGTACGTGGCCCCTCGGGCGACCCGCACTGCGATGAATGGCCCGGCGGCACGTGCCTTGAATACGGCCCTCAAGAGCAATGAGGACGACCCTCAGACCGTTGCCGCTGCCGTGGTCAGCGCCATCGTCGGCAATCAGCGCGAGCTCTACCTCGGTTGGCCGGAGCGATTTTTCGTGCGCCTCAATGGTCTGCTGCCCGCCGTGGTCGATCGCTCCCTGCGCAAGCACCTGCCGCTGATTCGTCGATTGAGCAACACGCCATTTGAGGAGAAGCCCAAACCATGAAAGCCCTGCTGATCACCCTGCTCTCGTTGTTCATCGCACCCGTCTGGGCCCTGGATGCCCCTGACCAGCAACGTCTGTCAGCCATTCAACAAGACTGGGCACGTATTCAGTATCAGTTGCCTGAAGACCAGCGTGTCGCCGCGTTCGAAAAACTCTCGTCCCAGTCAACTCAGTTCAAGCAGGAGCGACCCACTGCTGCCGAAGCCTGGATCTGGTCAGGCATCGTCACCAGTAGTTGGGCCGGTGCGCAAGGCGGGCTCGGCGCATTGAGCAAGGTCAAACAGGCCAAGGCCGATTTGGAAAAGGCGCTCTCGCTCGATCCTGCCGCCCTGCAAGGTTCGGCCTATGCGAGTCTGGCTGCGCTATATGATCGAGTGCCCGGCTGGCCCATCGGCTTTGGCGACGCAGATAAAGCTCAAGGTCTGTTGGAGCAGGCGTTGAAAATCAATCCCGACGGCATCGACCCGCTGTACTTCTGGGGCGATCATCTTTTTCGCCAGGGGCACTATGCTCAAGCCAAAGCAGCGTTGGAAAAAGCCCTGCAAGCCGCACCGCGCCCCGGTCGGGAGTTGGCCGACAGTGGCCGACGCAAGGATATCCAGCTGCTGCTGGTCGATGTTAACCAGAAGCTGAAATGACGGAGCTTGCATGCGCTTGCTGTTGATCGAAGATGATGTTGCGCTGGGCGAAGGGATTCACCAGGCATTGAGCCGAGAGGGTTACACGGTCGATTGGGTGAAGGATGGCAACAGCGCACTGCATGCGCTGCTCAGCGAAGGGTTCGATCTGGCGATACTCGACCTGGGGCTGCCCAGGCTGGACGGCCTGTCAGTGCTGCGTCGCCTTCGCGAAAGCGGTTCTGCCCTGCCCGTCTTGATTCTCACCGCGCGCGATGCCACCGAAGATCGCATTGCCGGCCTGGACGCTGGCGCTGACGACTATCTGGTCAAACCCTTCGACCTCAACGAACTCAAGGCGCGGCTGCGCGCCTTGCTGAGGCGCAGCGCAGGGCGCGCACAGGTGGCGATCGAGCATGCAGGCATCCGGCTCGATCCCGCAACCCAACAGGTCAGCTATCACGCGACACCCGTTCCACTGACGCCTAAAGAGTACCAACTGCTGCACGAGCTGCTGTCTCCCCCAGGGCGGGTAATGACTCGCGAACGCCTGACTCAGTTACTCTACGGCTGGAACGAAGAAGCCGATAGCAACACCCTGGAGGTGCATATTCATCACCTGCGCAAGAAGTTCTCCAGTGAACTGATTCGCACCGTCAGAGGGGTCGGCTATCTGGTGGAGGATCGTCTTTGACCTCAATACGGCGCCGTACCCTGACGCTCATCATTGGCCTGGTACTCAGCGGGCTGACGATCCTGACGTTGACCAATGTCCATGACAGCAACCATGAGATCGCCGAGGTCTACGACGCGCAACTCGCCACCAATGCCCGGTTATTGCAAGGGGTGATGCGCATGCCACTGGCGCGCCAGGAGCACGCCCAGCTGTATCAGGCGTTCAACCAGGCGTTGGGGCAGGCAGACCCCAAGGTCGATGGCCACCCTTACGAGAGCAAGGTCGCCTTTCAGGTGTGGGACCTTCAAGGCAACTTGCTGGTGCATACCCCCAGCGCGCCAAGCCTGACTCGTGCGCCGACCTATACCGGATTCAGTGACATCAATGATCTGGGCAAACATCAGTGGCGCACCTTTGTGCTCAAGGACGAGACGCATAATCTGCTGATCTGGGTGGGCGAGCGCGATGACGTGCGCTCCGATCTGGTCAATCGCATCGTGCGCCATACCGTACTGCCCAACCTCATTGGCAGCCTGCTGTTGATGGGCGCCATCTGGCTGGCCATCGGTTGGGGGTTAAAGCCCTTGGCGGATCTGGCCGCCACCTTGCGGGGGCGCCATCCAGGCTCACTTGAGCCCTTGCAACTGGCGCCATTGCCCAGCGAACTCGAACCGATGCAGGCAGCCCTGAACCGGCTGCTGGGGCAGATTCAGGAAGTGCTGAGCCGCGAGCGGCGCTTCATCGCCGATGCGGCCCACGAGATGCGCACCCCGCTCGCGGTGCTCCGAGTACACGCCCAGAACGTGCTGGAGGCACAAAACGACGAGCAACGGCGCGAGTCGCTGAATTACCTTGTCGTTGGAGTCGACCGTACGACACGGCTAGTGAATCAGCTGCTGACCATCGCCCGGCTGGAACCGGGCACTGGCCCGGTCAAAACCCAGCAGGCAGACCTCGTCGCCACGGTACGCGAAAGCCTTGCGCAGATGACGCCGTGGGTCTTGAGCCGAGGCCTGGAACTGTCTTTTGAGTGCAACGAACAGGCGCATCTGCTGAACACTGACTTCGCGGCCATCGACATTGCCCTGCAGAACCTGATCACCAATGCGGTGAATTTCTCGCCAGCAGACGGGCAGATCAACGTCGCCCTGGTGTTCAAATATTACGGCTATGAATTGAGTGTTGCGGATCAGGGGCCCGGCATCAGTGCTGGTGATCGTGAACGTCTCTTCGAGCGTTTCTACAGCAAAGGAAACGACCAGGGTGTCGGGCTAGGTCTGGCGATCGTGCAGACAGTCGCGATGCGCCTCGGCGGCGCGGTTCGACTGGAAAACAGAGTACCTGCTGGCTTGATCGCCATCCTCGAGATTCCTGTCGCGTCGCAATAGTTTGGAGAGACACCGCTCCCGAAGTTTGTAAGCGTCGAGTGTCTGCTATGGGTTGTGCGGTCGTTTGCAGAATGCTTGCATCCGCTCAAGCGCCCGACATGGAGCAAGCCGCGCAGCCTTTAGTCGAGCAATGCCCGCCCTGTCACACGTGCACCGCATGCCTTTTAGCAAAAACTGGCACCACTTCGATCAGAATTGGTCAAAGGATCAGGCCGCTCAGCCGGGTGGCCCTATGATCATTGGCCGGAGCAGCAATGGCAAATCACCAAACACGTGTAAACGACAGCTCCACCGGCGACATCAGCGAATCGGATCACAACATTTTTTTTGCCGCCGTGGAAACGACTCGCATGCCGATGATCGTTACGGACCCCAAGAGGCCTGACAACCCCATCATCTTTGCCAATAACGCCTTTATTGACATGACCGGCTACAGTCGCGAGGAGATTGTGGGGTCCAACTGCAGATTTTTGCAGGGACCCGAGACTGATCCCAAAGCAGTGCGTGAGGTGCGCGAAGCCATTCAGGCAAGGACTGAAGTGGCCGTCGAGCTCGTTAACTACAAAAAAGACGGATCAAGCTTTTGGAACGCGCTGTTCATTTCCCCTGTGTACAACGACTCAGGCGACTTGATCTACTTTTTTGCCTCCCAACTCGACGTTAGCCGCAGGCGTGACGCCGAAGACGGACTGCGTCAAGCGCAGAAAATGGAAGCCTTGGGACAGCTCACTGGGGGCATCGCCCACGATTTCAACAACCTGCTCCAGGTGATGATCGGCTACCTGGACATGATCCAGCGTACTGCTGACAAGCCTCAGTACGACCAACAGCGCATTCTGCGCAGCGCCGCAAACGCACGGGATGCTGCTGAACGGGCCAAAACCCTGACACAGCAGTTACTGGCCTTCTCGCGTAAACAAAAGCTACAGGGTCGCGTCCTTAATCTGAATTCGATCGTCACATCGTCACAGGAGATGGCCGAGCGAACTCTGATCAGCACAGAGCTTCGTGTAGTTCTCGCTGAGGATCTGTGGAACTGTCGTGTTGACCCTACGCAAACCGAAGTTGCGCTGCTCAATATCTTCATCAACGCACGTGATGCAATGGAAGGCAACGCTCATCGTCAACTGACCCTGGAGACGAAAAACGTCCGAATCGAAGACCTTAGTTCCACTTCTTACGATGGGCTGATGCCAGGTCGCTACGTGAGCTTGGCGATCACGGATAACGGGGCCGGTATGCCTGCTGCGATTGTGGATCGCGTCATGGATCCGTTCTTCACCACCAAAGAAGAAGGTAAGGGATCTGGTCTCGGACTTTCCATGGTGTACGGATTCATGAAGCAGTCAGGTGGGACCGCAAGGATTTACTCCGAAGAAGGCATCGGTACGACCATACGGATGTATTTTCCGGCCGATGACAGTCAGTTGCACAAGCTCGTTCAAGCGGAAAATACCTCTACTCAAACAGGACACGAACGGGTGTTGATCGTGGAGGACAGGCCTGACGTCGCGGAGCTGGCCAGGATGGTTCTCGAAGAGTACGGCTACTCGTGCGAGGTGGCTTACAGTGGCAAAGAAGCCCTGTCATTTCTCAAAAGCGAATCGTTCGATCTGCTCTTTACCGACCTCATCATGCCTGGCGGAATCAATGGCGTGATGCTCGCCCGCGAAGCCAAGCGTTTGTATCCCAAACTGCGAGTGCTGCTAACCACAGGTTATTCGGAAAACTCATTGGAGCGCACAGATGCTGGTGGTAAGGAGTTCGATGTTATCTCCAAGCCCTACATCCCAACTGATCTTGCCAAGAAAGTCCGTCAGGCCCTCGAAGGTCCTAACGGAATCAGCTGAGGGATGAGCGCTGTACTACCTGAAAACTACACTGCGGCCTATTTCTTTCTCGTAGCGTTCCAGAAAATAATTCCACTGCGCGTCATTCCACGGTGAGTGACGGCGCAGTTGGCGCACATCGTGGCGCGCGGCGCGGGTCATTGAGATCCTGGGCCGGGATTTTTCAAGGTCCAGTAGTGCCAGATCAAATCTTGAAATACCCTCAACGACGCGTGTGCTGATGAACACATGCTTGGCGCGCATACACCCGTGTTGCTGACGACCGCGATGAAGCTTCCCGAGCAAAACAGCCAGGTTGGTCAGTATGGCGAGGTGGTCTTCCTGGGAAAGATGCCGCTGCGCTTCGTCCGTTAGCCATGTATCCAGATCGCGGAAGCCCACGAGTTCACGAGTCACCAAAAGACCTTGCCACTGACCATCGATCTTGCGGGACCCGAAATACAGCGGTTTGGGCGCAAGCACCCCCATCTGGTCGAGTCTGGACAGCGCAATTCCCTCTCTGAGAGCCGTCGGGCGGCCAAAAGGATAACGAATGCTGCGGAAGGTATGTCCGGTCTGGCGTTTCACATACACCGTACCTCCCTCATGACTCACACGTTGCACACCGCTTGTGCCTTCGCGGCGAACGTTTGGTTCTTCAACCCAAGGCCCGTTCGTATTCCACCAACGGTCAAAGTGATCGTCTGCTTGCCACATGTCGCGTGCTCCTGAGCCGACTGATTAGAGGTTACCTGGCAGTGGTGAATTGAATTAAAGAGCGCCATTTGAAGATCACATCTGAGGCGACTCTGAATTGAACACTGAAACGAATCGCTACGCTCACCCGTATGGGAGACGATCCGGCCATACCCTGGTAATCAATGACAGCCGCATCTCTCAAATGACTCATAGAAAGAGTTTGCTTTTTGCCCTGCTCAAACAATCGGATCAGGCAAAATGCATGAGAGGATAAGGTCGTCTTTAACTCAAGTCACTGAAATGACTACGAAATTCTCGTTCGGCTGGTATGGCACGTTTTCTGCGAAAGGACTACATAACCCTGCCCAGCCGTAAGCGAGCCACTCATGACCTACCAGATCGAAAAACTTTTATCAGCCTTTACCGAATTCCAAATCAGCACTCAATCCCGTCCTGACGGGGGTTTATTGTTCAAATTGCGCGATAGGTCTGGCCGGAGCGTCTCGCGGGCCTTGTCCTACCATCAGATGCAAAGCAGTTTGCAAATCGAGTGGGTCATCGGGGCGATCAAGCGTGACTTGGCGACACAACCAGGAGAGATGCCAGCTATTGCCTCCCTGCAAAGCCAACACCGTTTCGATATGCCTACCTATATCCACCGATAACAGGCGCTACCCAATCTCTCCTTCAACCACGGTTCTGCCGTGGTTTTTTTTCAGAAATCCGTTCGAGTAGGCCCACGTCCGAGCCGTGTCTGCGTGCGGTTAACCTTTGCAAAAAGTGTCCTTGCGACAGGATCCGGCTCAGCGCATGATTGAAGACAATTATCTATTCTCTGGTACACCAATGGCCCACCGCCCAGCACCCTTTCCGTCCAACGAGGAGGAGCGTGCCCAGTCATTAGAGCAATTGAGAGTGCTGGACAGCGTATCGGAGACCGTGTTTGACGACGTTGTGCGGCTCGCTACGACGTTGTGTGAAGTACCCATCGCATTGGTCTCTCTTGTTGATCGCGACCGACAGTGGTTCAAATCCTGTATCGGCCTGGAAGTTCAGCAAACCCATCGAGACCTGGCTTTCTGCGCGCATGCCATTCTCAACCCCACTGACGTGATGGTTGTCGAGGACGCTACTTTGGACGCGCGCTTTGCCTGCAGCCCACTGGTCAAGGGTCCTCCTTACATATGTTTTTACGCGGGGGCCCCGATTGTCACAGAGGCCGGCCATGCTTTGGGAACCGTCTGCGTTATTGATATACGGCCTCGAACGTTATCTGAGCCTCAGATAGCAGCGCTGCAGATACTTGCTCGCCAAGCCGCGGCATTGCTTGATGCCAGATTTATCCAGATCCAGCGTGACGAGCAAGTGGCGCAACTGCGCAATCAGCTCGGGCAACTCTCACAAAGCCGGGATGAAGCCGCGTCCCAGCTTGATCACTCACGACGCATCTCTTCGCTGGGAATGCTCACCGCAAGCATCGCCCACGACTTCAATAATCTGCTTCAGGGTGTGGGAACCGCGCTTGAAATGATTCGCCTGCGCTCAAGACGTCCCATGGATGTGGAGCGCTTTTCCAAGGCGGGTCTGGAGGCCGTCGAGCACGGCCGGCAGCTCATCAACTACCTGATGTCGAGTGTGCGCGGAGACGGCCCAGAGGTTATCTGTATTGACGTATCAGCACGCCTCCAGGCTGCGCAGTCTACAATTCGTAATGTGGTAAGACGCGATATCACGCTCACATTCGACTTCGCGGCATGGGGATGGGGAGTGATGTGCGTGGAAGCCCAATTGCAAGCTGTCGTTATAAACCTCTTGTCGAATGCACAGGATGCGATCACAGGATCGGGCCACATTGAGATTTTGACTCGATGGCAACAAGTAGATGACAACTTCAGCTTGGCGGCGGGCGACTATCTCGTGTTGAGCGTGCGTGACAATGGGCCTGGGATGTGTGCCGATACGGCAGTCAAAGCCTTCGAACCGTTTTTTACTACGAAACCGGCTGGTGAAGGTACTGGGTTGGGGCTGGCACAGGTAAAAGATTTTGCCATTAAAGCTGGCGGGGATGCCCGGGTTGTAACCTTGCCAGGACAAGGCACTACTGTAAGCGTATACCTTCGAATACTTGGGCGGGTGGCTGCGCCCACAGTCGTCTAGCCCCGGTTCTGGCCATGGACTTGGCGATAGGCATTTAATATATCGGTGACGAGCGGGCCAACGATTCCCCGGATTTGATGGGCGAAGCGAACGTAGTCGCCCACAGATTTTATCTGCTCGGGGTAAAGCTTCGATAGCCAGTTGTCTTCGCTCAGCACCATCGCGCCATGCTGGGCGGCCAGTGACCTGGCCAGCGTCGATTTGCCAGAGGCGATTTTGCCGCACAAAAGATGCAGGGTGGTTTGAGTCATGGCCTATGTCCTTATGTCGAGCCGCAATATGCCGCGTTAAAGAACTCATCATCAAATGCACATTTGACCTTCAGACACGTAATGCCGCGTCTACCCACAGGCCCGCTGGCGACGCTGCGGCTCGGCGCCGTGAATGAACACGCTGTAGGTATCGGCAGGACGTTTGCCGCCGCCCAGATCCAGAGCATGGCCAATCGCGCCCCGGTGGTAGGTGCCGTGGTTGATCAGGTGGAAGAGGATTTCCTGACGCGTCATCGTCCCGTGCTGCCCGTCCGTAAACACAAAGCTTACGGCGCTGCAAAGCTCCGTCGGGGCAAGGCGCGCCAGGTAATCGGTGGCCCACGCGTTACAGGCAGTCAGGCGCTGCGTCAGTCCGTACAGATCAGGAACGACCTCGGTATTGGTTGCCGGATGTGGCGCTAGCTCGCCCAGCAGGCGGGCTTTGAACAGCTCCTCGACGATGACCATATGGTTGAGCTGTTGGCGCATGAATGCGAACGCTGGCGAGGCCTGGTCCTTGCGCTCAAAGTCTGCCAAGGCGGCCAAGGTGCGCTCATCGGCCCACACCTTGTAACGGTACGCATCCTTCAACATGTTCGCTTCCTAGACGTCGATTCAAGGCCGGCGAAAGGGTAGCACTGCCGTGTAGGCGGCAGCTATCGGCCAAAAACGATTGTTCGCCGGTTAGCGCTGTGTCATCGATTCGGACAAAAGTGCCAGAGCCGCACGTAGCTCCCGGTCACTACCGCCTAGTGCATTGCTGGCGATGGCTGCATTTCTCAATAGAATCGTCGCAGCATGTTCGACGTGCTCTTTCAGCAGGCGCTCAGATGGGCCCGACAAGGTCAGCGCCCCTTTTAACTCGTAGCCCATGGCGAACACCGGCACTGACACGGCGGTAGTTTCCGGGTCTCGCTCGCCATAGGAACAGGCCCAGAAGCGCTCCCGGACCTCCGCCAACGCAGGCTCTGCATCCTGCGAGAATGCTCGGAGGACCTTACCTGATGCCCCGGCCTGCAACGGAAAACGCGCGCCCTCCAAGACCGACACCCGCACCGCGCGCTTGGGCTCGACCCGAAACAGCACGACACGGCTGCCGTTTTCCAGCACATAAAAAGAAGAGGTTTCGCCGCTTTCTTCGGTGATCGATTCCAGCAACGGGTGAATCACGTCGCGCAGTCGGAACGAGGTCTGGTACAGCTGCGACAAGCGCAGAGGCTCAGGGCCGACCGAGTAGCGACCATCACTCAGACGGCGGACGAACCCGGCTTTTTCCAGTGAGGCGATCAGGCGCAGAATCGTGCTTTTATACAGCCCGGTGCGCCGCGCGATCTCGGCCAGGGTCAGGCAGTCCTGCTCAATGTTGAAGGCCGACAGAATGGCGAATGCGCGGTCGACGGCCGCCACCCCGCCTTCTGCGTTGGCGGCCGGGTCGGAAAGGTTTTTTTCAGATTCGGTAGTCATAGACACTCATTGTCGATTCGTCGCTCGCAGGCGGCGGATGATTCGCAAATCCCCCGCCAACCCGCAAGACATATCCCCGCAAGACAATATCAGAGCCGCCCGATCCCTTCTGAAAAAAGTGCAGACGCTCCTCACTCCTCACGCAGGAAGAAGCGCAGCGACACCACCATCGCCGCAGCGATGAACATGATACAGCCCATGACCATCAGACCTGCCGTGAACGACCCGGTGTAGTCCTTCAAGAAGCCCATCAGGTAGGGCCCGACAAAGCCGCCAAAGGCACCGATGGAATTGATCAGAGCAATCCCGCCCGCCGCTGCCTGTCCGCGCAGGAACTTGCCCGGCAAGGTGTAGAAAATGGTCTTGCCGGCGATGGTGCCGATCAGCGCCAATGTGATGCCGGCCAGTGCCGGAATCAGCGCGTTCATCTGCAGCGCCAGCATCAACGCAAAGCCTGCCAGCAGCATGGCCAGGGTCAGGTTGAAAATCCCTTTGCCGGTGCGGTCCACATGTTTGGCCCAGATCAGCAGCGCTACGGTGGCAAAGAAATACGGGATCGCCGCCACCCAGCCGATCATGCTGACTTCCACGCCATGGGCCTTGAGCATCTGCGGTAACCAGATGCCGATGCCGTAGGAGCCCAGGGTGAAGCTGAAAGTGATCGAGCTGAGAATCCACACGCGCGGGTCTTTCAGCGCGGCCTTGAAGCCGTGGCTGTGCTGTCCTTTTGTCTGTTCTTCAGCCAGCATGCCGGTCAGCACATCGCGCTCATCGGCGGTCAGCCATTTGGCCTCGGCCGGGTGGTTGGTCAGCACTTTCAAGGTAATCAAACCGAGGATGCACGCTGGCACCCCTTCGATGAGAAACATCCACTGCCAGCCCGCAAGCCCGAGCAAGCCGTGCATCTGCAACAGCCAGATCGACAGCGGCCCGCCCACCAGAAACGAAACCGGCGTGGCCACGGTAAACCAGGCCAACACCCGCGTGCGGTACTGGGCCGGGAACCACAGGGTGAGGAAGAAGATCACGCCGGGAAAAAAGCCGGCCTCGGCGATGCCGAGGATCAGACGCACGATATAGAAGCTGTACGGCCCGACGATCATCGCGGTGGCGGCAGCGGCCAGGCCCCAGGTGATCATGATCCGCGCCATCCATAAACGGGCGCCGAAACGATACATCGCCAGGTTGCTCGGCACTTCGCACAGGCAGTAGCCGAAGAACATGATGCCCGCGCCAAGGCCAAACTGCGTGGCGGTCAGGCCCAGTTGCTCGGTCATCTGCAACGCGGCGTAGCCGACGCTGGTACGGTCCAGGTAATTGAAGAAATACGCCAGCGCGAGCAAGGGGATCAATCGCCAGACGGCCTTATGCAGGACACGGGTTTGCTCGGCATCCAGAGAGCGCACGCTGCTCATGTTGCTGCTGTGCGGGGGTGTCGTGACGATGGCCATGACGGGTTTCCTCAGCATTTATTTTTATAAGGCTGACGGCGGGAATGTCCGTCAGCGACAGGAATCAGGAATCGCTTCAAGTGGAATCAGCGGACGATGCCACGCCCGCGCAACGCTTCGATGTCACCCGATGCGTAGCCCATTTCTTCGAGCAGTTCGGCAGAGTGACTGCCCAACTGCGGCACATTTAGGCGGGTATCGAAGCGACGACCATTCATCTCGAACGGCAGCATTGGCACCTTGACCGCGTCGCCATTCTCCAGCGCCAGATGGGCCAGGCCGCCCGACTCGTTCAGGTGCCGGTCATCGAACAGGTCCTGCGGCCGCTGGATCGGTGAAAATGGCAGGCCCGTCCGCTCGCACAGGTCCATGACCTCCTGCTTGCTCATCTGCGCCAGACGCTCGCGGACTTGCGGCAGAATCTTCGCACGGGCCTGCACGCGTTGAGTGTTTTTCGCCAGTTCAGGGTCGCGCCCCAGCTCTGTAAAACCAAAACTTTCGCAGAAATTGACCCACTGGCTGTCGCTCACCACGCCCATGAACACCTGCTCATCGCCCAGGGTGTTGAACACGTCGTAGATGGCCCAGGCCGACAATCGACTGGGCATCGGGGCTGCCGGTTTGCCAGTAGTCGCCATCTGCATCATGTGCTGCCCCACCAGAAACGCCGAGTTCTCGAACAGACCGGTCTGCACGAACTGCCCCTCCCCGGTGTGCTTGCGCTGCCACAGCGCCGCCAAAATCGAGATGGCGCTGAACATGCCGCCCATCACGTCGTTGACCGACGCCCCTGCGCGCAGCGGGCGACCTTCCGGGCCAGTCATGTACGCCAGGCCCGTCATCATCTGCACCACCTCGTCCAGAGCGGTGCGATGTTCATACGGCCCCGGCAAAAAGCCTTTCATCGAGCTGTAAATGATGTCCGGCTTGATCGCCTTGACCTGCTCGTAGCCCAGGCCGAGTTTTTCCATGGCGCCGGGGCGGAAGTTCTCGGTGACCACGTCGGCGCTTTCGATCAGCTTGCGCACTGCGGCCATGCCTTCCTCGGTCTTGATGTCGACCGCGAAGCTTTTCTTGTTGCGGTTGTAGGTCATCCAGTAGCCCGCGCCGGAACCGGTCAGGCGGCGGGTATTGTCGCCTTCCGGAGTGGGCTCGACCTTGATCACTTCGGCCCCCAGGTCCGCCAGCACCAGACCGCAGGTCGGGCCCATGACCATGTGCACGAACTCGACCACGCGCACGCCTGCCAGCGGCAGCGCCTGAAGGCTGTGATTGAGCAGGCTCATCGTGCACCTCCGGCGTAATGGAAATTCTTGCCGACGCCGGCGTCAGGAATGAACCCATACAGCGGCTCTCCCGGCAGGCCCTGTTTCAGCCAGGCCCGCGCGGCCACCAGCCTGTCGATGTCCACGCCGGTGCGCAGGCCCATGGATTCGAGCAGATACACCAGGTCCTCGGTCACGATATTGCCGGACGCCCCCGGCGCATACGGGCAGCCGCCGATGCCGCCCTGAGAGGCATCGATGGTAGTGACGCCGACGTCCAGCGCCGCGACCACATTGGCCAGGCCCTGCCCGCGGGTGTTGTGGAAATGCGCGCTGCCGGCCTTGCTGCCGATCTCGTGGCGCAGCCGCGTAAACACGCGACGGACCTGGGCCGGATTGGCGTACCCCACGGTGTCGGCGAGCCCGACCTCATCGACGCCCAGCTCGACCATGGTCAGGGCCATGCGCAATACATCGTCTTCGGGCACCTCGCCCTGAATCGTGCAACCGAACACCGTCGACAGCCCGGCCTCGACCTCGACATGAGGAAAGCGCTCGTTGCGCAGGGCCATGACCGCGCGCACTTCGTCGTACACCTGCTGGTGGGTCTTGCGGATGTTGGCCAGCGAATGGGGTTCGCTGACGGAAATCGGCAGGGTGATCTTCTGCACGCCCGCATTGAACGCCGCTTCGGCGCCCTTGAGGTTCGGCACCAGCGCGGTGACGAACACCTCTGAACGCTGACGCATGTGCGCCACCAGCTCGGCGGCATCAGCCATTTGCGGCAGCAGTTTGGGGGACACGAACGAGCCGACCTCGATCTCCTTCAAGCCCGCGTCGGCCAGGGCCGTCAGCCACTGAAGCTTGAGCGCAGTGGGCATGGTCGCACTGACGCTTTGCAGGCCATCACGGGGGCCGACCTCGCTGATCAGGATGTCTACGTTGTTATTGGGATTCATCGCCGGGTCTCCGGGTGTAGGAATTCATATGTTCTACCTGATAGAACGATGTTCTGAAATAATCATGAGCCGATAAAATCCCACTGTCAACGCCACTCATCCCGAGCCATACGCAAGGGCCTTGGTGATCGGTTGGGCGTGTTCAGGCAGTAATCGCGAAATGAAAAACAGACAAATCTGGCGGGTTGACAGCTGAAAAAATAAAGTCGAACCTTGTTCTATCAGTAAACACAACGTTCTGTCAGATAGAACAATAACAACATGGCGAAAAGGCCTCGTCACCGTCAAGATCGGTGCTTTCCCGTTCGCCCCCGTAGGAGCTGATCCTGTGAGCCTGTACGCCCCGCCTCGCGATTTGCCGACTCGCGTGTTCACCACGCTGCCCGAAGCTTTCTGCAAAGACGGCGACTCCGACTGGGTTCGCGCCAACAAGCCCGGGCAGAAGGTCAAAAGCTTTCTTGAAGGGCCGTCCTTCGACCGGGACGGCAACCTTTACGTCACCGACATCCCCTACGGCCGCATCTTGCGCATCGATCCTCAGGGCAAATGGACCCTGATCGCCGAATACGACGGCTGGCCCAACGGTTTGAAAATCCACCGCGACGGGCGGGTTTTCATCGCCGATTACAAGCAAGGGATTCTGACCCTCGATCCGTACACCGGAGCGATTACGCCCTTCCTTACCCACAGCCGCAGCGAAGGCTTCAAGGGCGTCAACGACCTGTTTTTCGATGCCGCTGGCAAGCTGTACTTCACCGATCAGGGCCAGACCGGCCAGCAGGACCCGACCGGTCGCGTCTATGCCTATGACCTGGAAAAGCAGACCCTCACGCGCCTGATCGACAACGGCCCGAGCCCCAATGGCCTGGTCATGGACCTGGCGCAGAACGCGCTGTTCGTGGCGATGACCCGGGGCAACGCGGTCTGGCGCTTGCCGATCCAGAGCGACGGCGGAACCAGCAAGGTGGGGATTTTCACAGCCATGGCCGGGGGCGTCAGTGGCGCCGATGGCATGGCGCTGGACAGCGAAGGCAATCTCTATGTGTGCGATGCCGGCAACGGCTGCGTCTGGGTATTCGACCCTCACGCCGTGCCGCTGTACCGCATCCGCTCGTGCACCGAGGGCCGCACCCTGACCAACCTGGCGTTCGGTGGCGTGCGCAATCGGCAATTGTTCATCACCGACTCCTCCACCGGCTCCATCCTCGTCGCCGACCTGCCCCACAGCGGTCAGCCGATGTTCTCGCACCGCTAGGCCCTTAATCCGCTGAATCCTGTGCGCCAGGCGCAGGGGTTTCGTTCGGCCCGAAGAAAGCGAGCCCGGTTGCGCTCGCGCCCTTACAAAACCAATAAAAGGGATGCCCATGTTGATCTTTCTGAGCTACGCCATGATCGCCTGCTTCATGTACCTGATCATGAGCAAGCGCCTCTCACCGCTGGTGGCGTTGCTGCTGGTGCCCATTGTTTTCGGATGCCTGGCCGGCTTCGCCCCGAAGCTGGGGGGCATGATGTACGACGGCGTGAAGATGCTCGCCCCCACCGGCATCATGCTGACCTTCGCAATCCTGTACTTCTGCATGATGACCGACGCCGGCCTGTTCAACCCGCTGATCAAGGTGCTGCTGCGGCTGGTCAAGGGCGACCCGCGCAAGATAGTCGTCGGCACCGCCGTGCTGGGGTTGTGCGTCGGGCTGGACGGCGACGGAGCGACCACTTATATCATCGCCACGGCGGCATTCTTGCCGCTGTATCGTCTGACCGGCATTCGTCTGCAGGTCATGGCGACCGTGTTGTTGCTGGCCATCGGGGTGATGAACATCCTGCCGTGGGCCGGGCCATTCTCGCGAGCGGCCAGTGCCATGCACGTCGACATCACTGAGCTGTTTTTACAGATGGTGCCGATCATGATCGCCGGTGGCGTGTGGGTGATTTTCGCGGCGTGGTGGCTGGGTCGGATGGAATACCGCCGTCTGGGCATCGTCAGTGTCAGCGAAGACAAAGTGCTCGAAGGCTACGCGCACATTCGCCTGAGTGACCCGAAATTTCTGTTCAACGTGGTGCTGACCATCGCCCTGATCAGCTCGATGATGCTCAACCTGATGCCGCTGCCGATCCTGTTCATGGTCGCCTTTGGCCTGGGTTGCCTGATCAACTACCCGACACTCAAACAGCAGAAGGAAGTCATCGGCCGTCACGCCGACAACGTGCTGGCCGTGACCCTGCTGATTTTCGCGGCGGGGATCTTCGTCGGCATCATGGGCGGCACCGGGATGATCAAGGCCATCTCCGACAACCTGATCGCCATCCTGCCGCAGCAGGCCGGCCATGGCATGTCGGTGATCACGGCGCTGCTGAGCATGCCGTTCACCTACGTGCTGACCAACGACGCGTTCTACTTTGGCGTGCTGCCCATCCTCGCCGAAACCGCTGCCCACTACGGCATTGGCCCCCATGAAATGGCCATCGCCTCGTTGATCGGCCAGCCAGTGCACCTGCTCAGCCCATTGGTGGCCTCGACCTACCTGCTGTGCGGCCTGCTGGACATCGACTACGGCGACAACCAGCGGGTCTCGCTGAAATGGACCTTCGGCACCGTGCTGGTGATGCTGATCGCGGCCATCGCAATCGGAGCGATCACGGTCATAAATTAAAATATCAGTCGGTTGATAGACGGATCGTGATTCCAATGCACCATGTGCATAGTTACGACGTGTCAATAACTAAGCGTTCCGCCGACAACGATATTTTGCAACCGTCCGCTTTGGGTCGGTAGCAGCCCTTGGGCCATTTTCGCGCAACGGGTCCGTCGCGCGTGAACACTTTTCAAGCTTAGCCAAGAGTCAAGGTATGCTCAGCTAGTCCTTCATATCGACGACGTCATCGCATGAATAAGCGTTCGGGTAACGAGTAAAGCGTTGCCCCATCCGTTCACTGCGACTAAGTCACATATCGCTAAAGGACCAAAAGCTGCTCTGCAAGCTTTCGAGATTGCAGGGGCGCCTGGCAGCCTCACGTGCGAAGATATGGAGGTGGCAGCAACGAAAGCACCACCCACCCGGGTCTGAGTTGCGCCAACGGCTATCGAGGATTGCGCCATGCCACAAGAGCGAATTGCAACACTCAGGTTGCCGAAACCCATCCAAGGGCAGATCGACGACTTGGTAAGGGCACTAAACGCTGCAAGCACGAAAGAGGCGGTGCAGCGCGAGGGAGCCATGGAGATCAGCTTCATCCTGGGGCTAGAGACTGCAAAACGCCTACGACCCAGGGACATCGAAGCCCTCTACATGATTTTTGATGATGCCGTACAGGAAAGGCTGCTGCGCCTGACCGACCAGTGAAAGGCTGACTGCACAAATTCCTCCGGTTGCATACCGCGCAGGTCATCAACATAATGACCTCATTCATTTCCACCCCGCTGGCTACTGACGGTCATCAGTAGCACCCGGTAATGCGATCTGTTCCATTACCACCCCAAAGCACGCATAGCTCCGGGAAGGGCGTGCGAACCTGGTTGAGAATGCTCCCTGTGTCTCCCTGTTCAAGCCAGACACGCAGCCGTCAACTCGTGTATCGCGAGTTCACAGGCACATAGGGTTCTCTGGAGGTTCGAAGCATCGTCATCAAAGGGCCACACTGGTGTTGTGGCCTCTCCTTTTTAAAGCTCACACGATGGGTTGCCTGATGATCTTGCGCAGGATCATGAGGCTACCCATCGGTAGTCGCTTGTCTCTGCCGGTGGCCCGCCGGCGAAACGCAGGGCTCCTTTTGTGCGCGGATGCGTGCCTTTTTTTGCTGGCCTCAGCCACGATGACTGGCCGGGTGAATCAGCTGAGACGCCTACATCAAAGCCCAAGGATGCAGGACGCCTCATCTGTCACAGGTGGCATATTTTCTCCCTCACATCTTCTGACATGAGCCGAGTACGACGATTGACTGCGTCATGCTCGGCGGCTCCTCTGCCCCTCCCAGAAACTTCCTCTCGCTTGACAGCTCAGCCTCTACCCCCTAATTTTTCAGGCGTATTTTGCTGACGTCGTCAGCATCATGCCCGGGCAGTCAGGATCATCGCGACTGCGACACGGCGACGTGTTCGATCCACCCAAGGCCTACAAGCTTCTGGTAGCTCGGCCGATCGACCCAGTCGATAGAAGCATCGCAACTCACTCACCTCGCGGATCAATATTGGCATCACCCTGACTCGAAACTAAGGTTCGCCTCAGACGGCTGCGTATCAGTGTCTCCAGGCGATAGATCAAACCACGCCCCATACCCGCGCCCCGCTTTTCTTCAGACGAAAAAAAACCCGAGAATTCACACTTGCGTGGACCTCTCGGGTTTTGAAGATGGTGGGTCGTGTGGGATTCGAACCTACGACCAATTGGTTAAAAGCCAACTGCTCTACCAACTGAGCTAACGACCCGCTTCGTGGTGTTGCGTATCTTACTGTAATTTCTCAGTAATTCAACACCTTAACGAAAAAAAGTTAAAAATAATTCGTTGGATCCTGCAAACCGGCCGCCGCGAAGCCTTCTGCGCGCAGGCGGCAGCTGTCGCATTTGCCGCAGGCACGGCCCTGATCGTCGGCCTGATAGCAGGAAACAGTCATTGCATAATCGACGCCCAGACGGGTACCGGCCTTGACGATATCGGCTTTGCTGAGCATCTGCAGAGGCGCCTGGATCGTGAAGCGCTGCCCTTCTACACCGGCCTTTGTCGCCAGATTGGCCATGCGCTCGAAGGACTCGACGAACTCGGGGCGGCAGTCCGGGTAGCCGGAGTAATCAACGGCGTTGACGCCGATGAAGATGTCGCGTGCGCCGAGCACTTCAGCCCAGCCCAGGGCCAGGGACAGGAAAACGGTGTTGCGCGCAGGCACATAGGTCACCGGGATGCCTTCGCTTGGGGCTTCTGGGACATCAATGCTGCTGTCGGTGAGTGCCGAGCCGCCAATGCCGTTCAGGTTCAGGCCAATCACCTTGTGCTCGACCACGCCCAGATCCTTGGCCACGCGCTCGGCCGCCTGCAGCTCGGCGCGATGTCGCTGACCGTAGTCGAAGCTCATTGTGTAGCAGGTGAAGCCGTCGGCCTTGGCCATGGCGACCACCGTGGCCGAATCCAGGCCACCGGACAGCAGGATTACCGCGCGTTTCTCAGTCATCGTGTGTTCACTCATGTCAGCGTCCTGGCTCGTCGTCCCAGAGAATTTTGTGCAATTGCAGCTGCATTCTGACCGGCAGGTTATCCGCCACGATCCAGTCCGCCAGATCACGAGGGCGCAGGTCATGGGCGACCGGCGAAAACAGCACCTCGCCTGCACGACGCTCAAGGCCGTACTGGATCAGCTTGGACACGGCCCAATCGTAATCTTCACGAGAGCAGATCACGAACTTGACCTGGTCGTTGGGCGTCAGCAGCTCAATGTTTTCGTAGCGATTGCGCGCGACTTCTTTAGAGCCTGGCGTCTTCAGGTCTACAACGCGACTGACGCGTGGATCGACTTTGGAGATGTCCAGCGCGCCGCTGGTTTCGAGGGAAACCTCGTAGCCGGCTTCGCACAGGCGCTCAAGGAGCTTGATCGCATTCGGCTGGGCCAGCGGCTCGCCACCCGTCACACAGACGTAGCGCGGGCGATAGCCGGCCACCTGCTCCATGAGCGAGTCGAGGGTCTGGATAGTGCCGCCAGTGAAGGCGTATTCGCTGTCGCAATAGCCACAACGCAGAGGACAGCCGGTGAGGCGCACAAATACGGTAGGCAAGCCTGCCGTGCGCGTTTCACCCTGCAAAGAGTAAAAAACTTCGGTGATGCGTAATGTGTCTTGCATAAGGGCCACGGGCGTAACGGCTAAACAGGCCATCCGCCTCCGTCAGGCACTTCTGTACATCCTGCGCTCGCAGCATCTACAGAAGCGTAATCAATACCGGAATTTCGGGTGCGAGATTCTAACGAAAAAAGCCGCGCAACGCGCGGCTTTCTTGAATCGGGAGTCAAACCGTCTGGCAATCAGAGACGCTGAAGGTCACGCTGAGCCAGTTGAGCTGCCGAGGTCCCAGGGTATTGGGCGACAACTTGTTGCAGGATGCCTTTGACCTTGTCGGTATGACCGAGGCGGCGTTCGACATCTGCCAGTTTGTAGAGCGAGTCAGGGACCTTGGCGTGCTTCGGGTACAGCTGGCTCACTTTGGCGAAAGCCTGACCGGCACCTTGCAGGTCACCTTTGGCCAGATTCACTTCGCCCAACCAGTACTGGGCATTGCCCGCGTATTGGCTGTTCGGGTATTTGCGCAGGAAAGCAGAGAACGCCTGGCTGGCCTTGTCGAAATCCTTGGCTTTGATCAGGTCGAACGCAGCATCGTAGTAGAGCTTCTCTTTCGCCGGATCACCGGGTTCGGTGCTGGTCTGCGGTGCCTGGCCAGCAGCAGCGCCAGCGGCAGGTGCAGCAGGTGTTCCGCCGGCATTGACGCCGCCGTCGGAGGAAGAATTGTTGGCAGCCGGTGCGGCAGGTGCGCCCCCAGCTCCGATGCGGGAGTCAAGATCCTTGTAACGATCCAGCGCCTCTTGCTTCATTTGCTGGATATCGTTCTGCTGGACTTCGACGATTCCGCGCAAGCGCGAAATTTCATCCTGCATTTGTTGCAACTGCATGAACAGCTGACCTTGCGCCGAAGGCTGGGCCGTAGCCCCGCCTCCGGCGTAGGCGCCCGCCGTACCATAACCCGATGGCGGATAACTGCTGCCAGCAGAGCCAGAGTTGTCATCGACCACAGGAACCGCACCCATCGCTGCAAGGGGAAGGGTGAGAGCCAAAACGGTTAAAGCACGGCGGCACGTTCGCATGTCAAATTACTTACGCAGTTCGACGCGACGGTTTTGAGCCCAGGATTGCTCGTCGTTGCCGGTAGCAACTGGACGCTCTTCACCGTAGGAAACCACTTCCAGCTGAGCTGGCGATACGCCTTGCAGAACCAGGTAGCGTTGAACGGCTTTCGCACGACGCTCGCCCAGTGCCTGGTTGTATTCGCGGGTACCGCGTTCGTCAGTGTTACCTTCCAGAACAACGCGAGCGCCGTTAGCTTTCAGGTCCTTGGCGTGAACGTCCAGGGCGCGCATGGCTTCTGGCTTCAGGTCAGAGCTGTCGTATTCGAAGTAGAAAGTGGTGATTGCGCGCAGAGCAGCTTCTTCGCTCAGGCTGCCGTCAACGGCACCAGTGTTAGCGCCGTAACCAGCGTTTGGATCTACAGCAGCGCCTTGACCGGCATTGTCGCCGCCTTTGGACGAGCAACCTACAGCTACAGCCATGGCCAGAGCCAGCGCAGCAAATTTACCAAACTTCAGCATTTCCATCGTGAAACTCCTAATGAACCCCAGTGTGTTAAG
>Ga0213834_100115_pt1 | contig 83864 bp, 81 predicted proteins | sample SWPTP12_FD_160580 | JGI IMG/M metagenome (GOLD analysis project Ga0213834, IMG submission 160580) | Coastal seawater microbial communities from Marineland, Florida, United States - SWP TP1 #2 | ecosystem: Environmental > Aquatic > Marine > Coastal | place: USA: Florida | collected 2016-08-06 | reverse complement strand
TGATCGTGACCACCACCGGCAACGTCAACGTCTGCGACGCGAACATGCTCAAAGCGCTGAAAAAACGCGCCGTGGTCTGCAACATCGGTCACTTCGACAACGAAATCGACACGGCTTTCATGCGCAAGAACTGGGCATGGGAAGAAGTGAAGCCACAGGTGCACAAGATCCACCGCACCGGCGCTGGCGAGTTCGACCCACAGAACGACGATTACCTGATCCTGCTGGCCGAAGGCCGTCTGGTGAACCTGGGTAACGCCACCGGTCACCCAAGCCGCATCATGGACGGCTCGTTCGCCAACCAGGTGCTGGCTCAGATCTTCCTGTTCGGCCAGAAGTACGCCGACCTGAGCCCTGCTCAGAAAGCCGAACGCCTGACCGTTGAAGTTCTGCCGAAGAAACTCGACGAAGAAGTGGCCCTGGAAATGGTGCGCGGCTTCGGCGGCGTCGTGACCAAGCTGACCAAGACCCAGGCCGACTACATCGGCGTGAGCGTCGAAGGCCCGTTCAAACCGCACGCTTATCGGTACTGATAAGCCTGCTGGAGGGCGTGCCCCGTTCTGTCGGGCACGCCACTTTTGCAAGAACGACCGCAGCTTTGTAGGAGCGCGCTTGCCCGCGATTGCAGTGTGTCAGACAAGAAAATGTTGCTGACACACCTCAATCGCGGGCAAGCGCGCTCCTACAGGGCACGCACAAGGCTTTTGAGCTTCCAAGGTTATGACTATGTCCCAAGACCGTCGCTACAGCTTCGAGTTCTTCCCTACGAAGACCGACGCTGGTCATGAAAAACTGCTTGCCACGGCCCGTACGCTGGCTGGCTACAATCCCGATTTCTTCTCCTGCACTTACGGTGCCGGGGGTTCCACGCGCGACCGCACGATCAACACCGTGCTGCAGCTGGAAAAGGAAGTGAATATTCCTGCGGCGCCGCATCTGTCGTGCGTCGGCGACAGCAAGGCCGATCTGCGCGGTTTGCTTGCGCAGTACAAGGAAGCAGGCATCAACCGCATCGTCGCCTTGCGCGGCGACCTTCCGTCCGGGATGGGCATGGCCAGCGGCGAGCTGCGTTACGCCAATGACCTGGTGAGCTTCATTCGTGAAGAAACCGGCAGCCACTTCCACATCGAAGTTGCGGCCTACCCGGAGATGCACCCGCAGGCGCGCAATTTCGAAGACGACCTGAAGAACTTCGTGCGCAAGGCCAATGCCGGTGCCGACAGTGCGATCACCCAGTACTTCTTCAATGCCGACAGTTACTTCTACTTCGTCGACCGCGTCGAGAAACTGGGCGTCAGCATTCCGGTCGTGCCGGGCATCATGCCGATCACCAACTACAGCAAGCTGGCGCGCTTCTCCGACGCCTGCGGAGCGGAAATTCCGCGCTGGATCCGCAAACAACTGGAAGCCTACGGCGATGACGCGGCGAGCATCCAGGCGTTCGGCGAGCAGGTGATTACCGAAATGTGCGACCGACTGCTGCAAGGCGGCGCGCCTGGCCTGCACTTCTATACGCTGAATCAGGGGGAACCTAGCCTGGCAATCTGGAACAACCTCAAGCTTCCTCGCTGAAACGCCGCAACCGGCTTGTGCGGCTCTCGCGATCGCGAGGCGACGCTCTGGCGGCAGGCTCTCAGCGCAATGAGGCCTGCCCGGGCACTCGGAAACAATGCTTCTATTTCGGGGTCGAGCGTCGTAATCTCGCCCAATGCCTCAGACCTTCCGACTGCTGATCGCCACCCTGCTCGCCTGCCTGAGCCTCAACGCTCTGGGCGAAAAGCTGCGTATCGTCACCGAGCCATGGTCCCCTTACATCATCGTCGACGACCAGCATGTTTCCGGCCTGGATTACGACACCACCTCCATTGTCTTCCAGCGTCTGGGCATCGATGTTCAGTGGCAATTCCTGCCATGGAAACGCTGCCTGATGATGCTCCAGCAAGGTGACGCCGACGGTATTCTGGATATCTTTCAGGCGAGCGAGCGCGACAACTTGCTGTACCCGGCCGAGCCCATGTCGGACGTCAATTACGTGATGTATCAGGCCAACGCCCGGCCCCATGCTTTCAATAGCCTGGACGATCTGCGCGGGCTGACCATCGGTGTGTCGCCAGGCTATCTGTACAGCCCGGAGTTCGACAGCTCGACGCTGTTCACACGCGAGCCGGCACCCAGCCACGAGGCCAACTTCGGCAAACTGGTTCGCGGCCGTATCGACCTGATGGTGACTGATCGCCTCGTCGGCCAGAAAATCATCGAACAGTTGAAATTGCGCGATCAGGTGAGCCAGCTCCCCGGTGTTGTGAGCCACCGAGAGCAATTTCTTGCGTTGCGACGTAACGCTGGCATGGATTTACTGGTACAACGTTTCAGTGCCGAGTTGAAACGCTTCAAACGTGAACCCGCCTACGCGCAACTGGTAGCGCGCTATACGGGCGAGACACTGGTGGCGCCGGCAACGCAATCGGCGGCGCCACCAGCAGCCGGCATCGATAAAACCGTTGAGCAGCATGAAAGCAGCGCGTTGTGATTGCTCTGTTATACTCCGGCGTTCCCGCCAGGCTTACGCCCGGATGCTCGGTCTCACGGAAGACTTCTCGATCACGCCAGCAGCGCATTCTTCACCCAGCGCTCATGCCACGAGTTGAACTTACAGACCCCGACAGGACCGGACGGGATTGCGCTTTCTCATGCCAATCTGCGCCCGGAAGATCATCCCTATTTGGGCCCCTTGGCCCCAACTTAAGACAGGATTACTCATGTCCTTTGCTTCCCTCGGTCTCTCCGAGGCTTTAGTCAGCGCCATCGAGGCTGCTGGCTATACCCAGCCTACTCCGGTGCAACAGCGGGCTATCCCCGCCGTGTTGCAAGGCCGCGATCTGATGGTCGCCGCTCAGACAGGTACTGGTAAAACCGGTGGTTTCGCTCTTCCGATTCTGGAGCGTCTGTTCCCCGCCGGTCATCCGGACAAATCCCAGCGTCATGGCCCGCGCCAACCTCGCGTACTGGTCCTGACCCCAACGCGTGAACTCGCAGCTCAGGTTCACGACAGCTTCAAGATCTACGCCAAGAACCTCAAGTTCGTCAGTGCGTGCATTTTCGGCGGCGTCGGCATGAACCCACAGGTTCAGGCCATGGCGCGCGGCGTCGACGTGCTGGTGGCCTGCCCGGGTCGCCTGCTCGACCTGGCCGGCCAAGGCAGCGTCGATCTGTCCCACGTTGAAATTCTCGTGCTCGACGAAGCCGACCGCATGCTCGACATGGGCTTCGTTCACGACGTGAAGAAAGTCCTCGCTCGCCTGCCTGCCAAACGCCAGAACCTACTGTTCTCTGCGACGTTCTCGGCAGACATCACGGCCCTCGCCGGCAAGCTGCTGCACAACCCGGAACGCATTGAAGTCACGCCGCCGAACACCACGGTCGAGCGTATCGAACAGCGCGTTTTCCGCCTGCCAGCCAACCACAAGCGCTCGCTGCTTGCCCACCTGATCACTCAGGGCGCATGGGAACAGGTGCTGGTGTTCACTCGCACCAAGCACGGCGCCAACCGTCTGGCCGAATACCTGGATAAACACGGCCTGAGCGCTGTGGCCATCCACGGCAACAAAAGCCAGAACGCGCGCACCAAGGCGCTGGCCGACTTCAAGGCGGGCACCGTTCGCATTATGGTCGCCACCGACATCGCGGCTCGCGGCCTAGACATCGATCAATTGCCCCACGTGGTCAACTTCGAACTGCCGAACGTCGATGAAGATTACGTGCACCGCATCGGTCGTACCGGTCGTGCCGGACGCACCGGCGAGGCGATTTCGCTGGTCGCGCCAGACGAAGAAAAGCTGCTTAAAAGCATCGAGCGCATGACCAAACAGAAGATCGCGGACGGCGATCTGATGGGCTTTGACATCACCGCCGTAGAGGCTGAAAAGCCTGAAGTGCGTGAGCGTCCGGACGTACGCAACCCGCGCAATGCTCGCGGCCCTCGGGGCGACGGCCCTAATGGCGGCGGCGGTGGCGGCGGTCGCAAGGACAAGGGTAAAGACAAGGGCAAGGAAAAGCCGGCAGCGGCAGCGTCGGGCGAGCGTCCGGCACGTCCCGCTCGTCAGCAGAAGCCTCGCCAGGGCACGCCGTCTAACGAAGCACGCCCGTCGCAGCCACCTGCACCGCGTGCTGACCGTGCGCCTGACGAGTTCCTGGATGACGAAGTTGACAACTTCGGTAATCGCGCCGACTACGTGAGTCCTTATCAGGGCAAGAACCAGCAAGGCCGCAACCGTCGTCCGGGCGCTCCGGCCACTGGTGCAGCACCTGCGCCACGCGGTCAGGCTCCGGGTCGCAGCGGTCCGCGCAATGGCGGCGCCGGTGCCGCCGCGGGTACAGGCGCGCCAGCCAAGCGTAACGGTCCTCGCAACGGTTCAGGCCGTGATGGTCAGCCGCGTCGCGACGACCAGCCACGCAACCGTCGCCCTGCGCGTGAAGATCAGGCTGCCCGTCAGGAGCCTGCGGTGAAAGGTCCTCGTGAAAACCAGAACCAGCCGAAGATCATGCACAAGGAATCCAAGGTCGACCGCTTCCCGTCGGCCGAGCTGCTTGATCAGTTGCCAAGCCGCCCACGCGGTGAAAAACCTGCCCTGCTGACCCGCAATCGCGAAGGTTAAGCCTGGCTGAAACGAAAACGCCCCGACTGGTTCGGGGCGTTTTTGTTTGTCTGTATGCGCTGCCGCCACAGCCCGGGCACGCTCAGGCTTGCGTTCAGGTGGCCGTCAAGCCTTCCGAAACGTGAGGAGCACTCACGAAAACGCCGACCCAAAGGTCGGCGTTTTTCATTGCAACAGCCCGAATTACTTGGCTTTGACGCCTTCGAACGTGATGTCCAGGGTCATGGTGTCGGACTGTGGACCCAGGTCCATCATCTTGCCGAAATCAGAACGTTTGATGGTGGTGGTACCTTCAAAGCCTGCACGGTAGCCGCCCCATGGATCCTTGCCTTCGCCCAGGAAAGTGGTCTTGACGGTGACAGGTTTGGTCACGCCGTGCAGCGTCAGGTCACCCACCACGTCAGCCGTGGTCTTGCCATCGGCGTTCTTGCCGACGTTGGTGATTTTGGTCGACACGAACTTGGCGTCCGGATAGGTCGCGACGTCCAGGAAGTCCTTGCTGCTGATGTGCTTGTTACGTTCAGCATGGTTGGTGTCAACGCTGGCGGTTTTCACGTCGATGCTGATTTTGCTGTCTTCAGGCTTGGCAGCGTCGAAGCTGAACGTACCGCTCCAGTCCTTGAACGTACCGTAGATGAAGCTGTAGCCCAGGTGGCTGATTTTGAAGTTGATGAAGGCGTGCTGACCTTCCTTGTCAATGGTGTAGTCGGCAGCCATCGCCTGACCAGCCGACAGCAGAGCGGTACCGAGGGCCAATGCAGCAAACGTCTTTTTCAACATGTGTCGTGTTCCTTCTGAGTTGAGAGTGAGCATCAGGCCTTGCGGCCAAGCATACGAACAAGGGTCGCATCACGATCGATGAAGTGATGCTTCAAAGCGGCCAGCCCATGGAGTACGGCAAAAATCACCAGGGTCCAGGCGAGGTACAAATGCACTTCACCGGCAACGTCTGCCTGGTCGGGCAGTCCGCTGATCAGCGCGGGCACTTCAAACAGGCCGAATACCGGAATCCCCACGCCTTCTGCGGTGGAAATCAGGTAACCGGCGAACATGACCAGAAACAGATCCAGATACAGGAACGCATGCCCGAGTTTGGCGGCGACCCGTACGAAGCGGCTGTGATTGGCCGGTGCTGGTGGCGGCGGGCTGATGAAGCGCCAGACCACCCGAATCAACATGAACAGGAACAACGTGATCCCGATGCTTTTGTGCAGATCAGGACCCGCCTTACGCCAGGCGTCGTAGTAACCCAATCCAACCATCCACAACCCCAGCGCGAACATTCCGAAAACGGTCAGTGCGACGCCCCAGTGTAGAACGATGCTGACCCAGCCGTATCGAGAAGAAGAGTTGCGTAACTGCATGCTGAATATCCTGTAAGAGCTGAGTGAAAGACTAGCGTTTTACCTATCGAAAGAAAGCGCAAAATATTGCTTTGAAATATCAGGAAATCCGATGGAAATCTCCTGTCATATTTTCTTTCGCGCTGGATTAACGCAACGTTATTCCACGGGTGTGTGGGACTTTTTCGCGCGTGAACTGATCGCCCCTCGTTCAAGCACAGTACTTTTTAGCAGACGAAAAAAAGGCGCGGTAAAAACCGCGCCCTTCTCATGTCAGCAAGCGCTCATCAATTCTTGCTGTCAGTGGCCGGAGCGGCCGGGGTTGTCGCCTTGGCCGGAGCCTTTTTGGCCGCGTCGGTCTTGGCCGGGGCCTTATGGGTGGCAGCCGGTTTTGCCGGCGCCTTTTTGGCGGGCTCTTTCTTGGCTGGCTCTTTTTTGGTCGCGGCTTTCTTCGCAGGCTCGACCGCCGGCTTGGCTGGCTCCACGGCAGGAGCAGGCGGCGCAACTACAGGAGCAGGTGCAGGCGCAGGAGCGGGCGCCGGTGCAGGCTCTGGCGCTTTTTCAGCCGGTTTCGGCTCGGGTTTCGACCCGCCAAACATGTTCGAGAAGAAGCCGCCGATGCCGCCGCTCTCTTTAGGCGCTGCTTCAGGTGCTTTTGGCGGCGCGACTTTCACAGGCTCGAACGACTTGCCAGCGGCCAGATCCTGCACTTGGCCGGCAGCACGTTGACCGGTGCGCAGCGCACCTTCCAGGGTGCCCGGGTACAGGCTGTCGGTGTGTTCGCCGGCAAAGGCTACACGCTGCAGGGGTTTTTCCCACAGACGCCAGTATTTGCTGATCTGGCCCGGACCAAAGGCCAGGTACGCGCCGCCGGTTGAAGGGTCGACGCTGGAGCGTCGGATTTCATAACCGGTGAAAGCGCCGCGAGCCTGTGGATAGAAAGCGTGCAGACGAATCAGCACCTGATCCACCAGTTGTTTGTCGCCGAACGCCTGCATGATGCGTGCGTTATCGCCCGACAGGTTGATGACCGCGTTGGCGCCGCCTTTCAGTGCAGGCTCAATCCACAGCATGCCCAGGCCCGTGTTGCTGTAGATTTCGCCGGACATGCGCGCCTTGCTGTCCCACACAGGGTTCTTGAATTTGAGCATGATCTGGTCATGCCAGCCGTAGTTCGTGCTCTTGATAGCGCCCTGGTGCTGAGCATCCAGCGCCGGGGTCAGCTGAATCTTGCTCAACGCGCGCAACGGCACGGCGAGCACGACGTACTCGGCCTCGTAGCCCACCGAACCCACCTTGACGGTGACGCCGTCCTTGTCCTGGTTGATGGCCGAAACCGGCGAGTTGGTCTTGATCACTTTCAGCTGTTTGACGAATTCCTCGGCCAGCACTGCGCTGCCACCGGGCAGGCGTGCTGCACGACGGTCGCGGTCGTCGACGTTGCGATTGACCCGCGACTGCTGTGCGAAATACAGCAACGACAGGCGCGATGGTTCGTCATAGCGCGTACGAATCTGTTGATTGATGAGCTGGCGCGCCGTCGCTGGCAGGCTCAGACGGTCCAACCAGTTGGCCACGTTGATCTGGTCCAGCGCGAAAAGCGTGCTGTTGGCCGCAGGATTTTCGGGATCGGTGATTGAGCGGGCCATATCGTCCAGCGCCGCTTCGTAACGTTTGATGGCTTCCGCGGTTGCAGGCTGTTTGGTGGCGAGATCAGCAGCCGAGAAATATTCGCCGTCGATCAGATAGCCCGGCGTGCGCACGAACTCAGGTGCAGGCACGGGTTTAATCTTGAAGCGGTCCAGATACTGGTTGAGGACCGGCTGGGCCTTGGCGTTGCCGATCCACTCGCCGCCCGCCAGACCCGAACGACCGCCAACCGCCGGCTTGGCCTCGAGCAGCGTGACCTGCCAGCCCTTGTTCTGCAGCTCATAAGCGGCTGTCAGGCCCGCCAGGCCGCCCCCTACGACAATCGCCGTATGCGGTTTATCAACGGCAAGCGCCGAAGCGCTGACCAGCCCAACCATCACCAGCGCACAGGCGCGCAGCCAACCAGAAAGCATTCAGCGAACTCCGGAATAAAACGGGGGGAATTGTCGGATTTTGTGTCCGATTCTTCGAAGAGCGCGAAGGATACGCCAGCCGCGAAACGCCCGCCAGCAATGTCCGTCGGGCTTGTTTGCGGCGCCAGCGGGCAGCGAAAGAATGCGCTAAAGGTTGTCCCGCTGCCGTCCATTGCATAGGCTTGCGCGATTGTTTGCCCTCGCGCCATGCGAGTCGTCACCAGGAGAATACCGATGGGCCTCAACGATCAGTGGATGCAACGTGACCTCAAGGTCCTGTGGCATCCCTGCACCCAGATGAAAGACCACGAAAACCTGCCGCTGATACCGATCAAGCGCGGTGAAGGGGTTTGGCTGGAGGACTTCGAAGGCAAGCGTTATCTGGACGCCGTCAGTTCCTGGTGGGTCAACGTGTTCGGCCATGCCAATCCGCGCATCAATCAGCGCATCAAGGATCAGGTCGACCAGTTGGAGCATGTGATCCTGGCGGGCTTCAGCCATCAGCCGGTGATCGAACTGTCCGAGCGCCTCGTCGCCATGACCCCGGAAGGACTGACGCGCTGCTTTTACGCCGATAACGGGTCGTCCTGCATCGAAGTCGCGCTGAAAATGAGCTTTCACTATTGGCTCAACCGCGGCAAACCGAACAAAAAACGCTACGTCACGCTGACCAACAGTTATCACGGCGAGACCGTGGCGGCGATGTCGGTGGGCGACGTGCCGCTGTTCACTGAAACCTATAAAGCATTACTGATGGACACCATCAAGGTGCCCAGCCCCGACTGCTATCACCGTCCCGAAGGCGTGAGCTGGGAAGAACACACGCGCACGATGTTCGCCGTCATGGAGCAGACGCTCGCCGAAAACCACGAAACGGTCGCGGCAGTGATCATCGAGCCGCTGATTCAGGGCGCGGGCGGCATGCGCATGTACGACCCGATCTACCTCAAGCTGCTGCGCGAGGCCTGTGACCGTTACGGCGTACACCTGATCCACGATGAGATCGCCGTGGGCTTCGGCCGTACCGGAACGATGTTCGCCTGCGAGCAAGCCGGTATCCGCCCGGACTTCCTGTGTTTGTCCAAGGCGCTTACCGGCGGTTATCTGCCGCTGGCGGCGTGCATCACCACCGATGACGTTTACGACGCGTTTTACGATGACTACCCGACCTTGCGCGCGTTCCTGCATTCTCACAGCTACACCGGCAATCCCTTGGCGTGTGCGGCCGCACTGGCAACGCTGGATATCTTCGAGCAGGACAACGTCATCGAGAACAACAAGGCGCTCGCACAGCGCATGAAGACCGCGACGGCCCATCTGGTCGATCACCCTCATGTGGCCGAGGTGCGCCAGACGGGAATGGCCATCGCCATCGAAATGGTGCAGGACAAGGCAACCAAAACGGCGTATCCGTGGCAGGAACGTCGCGGCCTGAAAGTCTTCGAGCACGCCCTGACCCGAGGTGCGCTGCTGCGTCCACTGGGCAGCGTGGTGTATTTCCTGCCGCCGTACGTGATCACGCCGGAGCAGATCGACTTCCTCGCCGAGGTCGCCAGCGAAGGCATCGACATCGCTACGCGAAGCAGCGTGAACGTGGCCGTGAGAGAGAATTTCCACCCGGACTTTCGAGATCCGGGCTGATTGAACTACGCGACTGACTGGGCCGATGATTCCCATGCTCCGCGTGGGAACGACGATCTGGAAACTCGCTTCCGCCTGTGTGGCGCTGAGCGCCACGGGATGCATCACCACGCGGAGCGTGGGAACGATCAACATCGCGAGCAAGCTCATTCCTACAATGGATCGCAGCAACAATACAATTCACTGAGAAACAACCATGAGACTGTCCCGCTTTTTCATCGATGCCCCGCTGAGCACCGGCGAGCACGAACTGCCCGAGGCCCAGGCGCATTACATCAGTCGGGTTTTGCGGATGTCCGAAGGCGATGCGGTGCAACTGTTCGACGGCTCGGGCCAGGAGTTTCGCGCAACGCTTGCCGAAGTCGGTAAAAAGCGCGTGCGCGTGCAGGTCACCGAAAGTTTCGCCGGCCAGGCCGAGTCGCCTTTGCAGGTGCATCTGGGCCAGGGCTTGTCGCGGGGCGAGCGCATGGACTGGGCGATTCAGAAAGCCACTGAGCTGGGCGTGACGCAAATCACCCCGATCATCAGCGAGCGCTGCGAAGTGCGCTTGAAGGACGAACGCGCCGAAAAACGTCAGGCCCACTGGCAGCAGATCGCGATCAGCGCCTGCGAGCAGTGCGGTCGGTCGGTGGTGCCATTGGTGAACGCGCCGGTGACGCTGGCAGACTGGCTCAAACACACCGAAGCGGACCTGAAGCTGGTACTGCACCCGGTTGCGGAGCCACTGACCAGCCACGAAAAACCGGCCAGCCTGGCGTTTTTGATCGGGCCTGAAGGTGGTTTGAACGACGCCGAGGTGGATCAAGCGCAAGATGCCGGCTTCCACGCCGCCCGCCTGGGCCCGCGTGTGCTGCGCACCGAAACCGCGCCGGTGGTGGCGTTGAGCATCGCGCAACAGCTGTGGGGAGATTTCTAGTTTCTGGACGGCACCGCCGCACACCTGTAGGACCACCTACCGTGCACCCCGTAGGACCGGCTTTAGCCGGGAACCTGTCACAAATCCCATCGCGAGATTGATGGTGCGCACACCGGCCTATTCCCGGCTGAAGCCGGTCAAACCCACACCTACAGGGTCGCGTTGTCATCAATCCGGCAGTTCCGATATCCGCCGCCGCGCTTTTGCAGGTTCCGGGCGGGCGCAGGGCAGAAACTCGCCGCGCCCAGGTTCACCTGACGCACTGCCGTCCCACACGCATTCCCCTCGGGCGAAGGTCATCGCAGGCCAGGCACTCAAACGCATACCCTCATACGGGGTGTAATCGACGTTATGGTGCAGCCGCTCGTTGGTCAGCTCGACGTCCAGATCCTCATCCCAGATCACCAGGTCCGCATCGGCGCCAATGGCGATGCTGCCTTTGCGCGGATACAACCCATAAAGCCGCGCGGCATTGGTGGCCGTCAGGGCAACAAACGCCTGCGGGCTGATCCGCCCCTTGCGAACCCCTTCCGACCACAACAGCGCCATGCGCGTTTCGATTCCCGGAATGCCGTTGGCGACCTCGGAAAATGGCGGCGCATCGCCGTGGCCGCGCTTGCCGTCATGGCCCTCGTAGCGAAATGGCGCGTGATCTGACGAGAACACTTCAAATGAGCCATTCTGCAGACCGTCCCAGATCACCTGCTGGTTTGCCGAATCGCGAGGCGGCGGGCTGCAGATGCATTTCGCGCCCTCGAAGCTGTCGTCGCAGCCGAGCGAATCCGCTGTCAGAAACAGATACTGCGGGCACGTCTCGCCATAAACCTTGAGCCCTTGGCTTTGGGCCCAGCGAATCTGCTCGATCGCCTCACGCCCGGAAACATGGACGATCAGGATCGGTACATCGACTAGCTCGGCCAGTGCAATGGCACGATGAGTGGCTTCGCGTTCGACCAGCATCGGCCGTGACGTGGCGTGATAGCGAGGGGCGCTATGCCCGGCGGCCAGCAATCGTTCGGTCAGCCAGGCAATGCAATCGCTGTTTTCTGCGTGGAGCATCACCATCGCGCCTTCGGCCCGCGCTACCGAGAGCGTTTCCAGGATCTCCCTGTCATTGAGCTTCAGCGCGTCGTAGGTCATGTAAATCTTGAACGAGGTGTACCCCTCGGCGATCAGTTCGGGCAGTTCGCGGCGCAACACGTCTTCGGTGGGATCGGTGACGATCAGGTGAAACGCATAGTCGATCAGCGCCCGGCCATCGGCGCGTCGGTGATAATCCTCCACCGCTGCACGCAGGCTCTGCCCTTTTTGCTGGCAGGCAAAAGGAATGACCGTTGTGGTCCCGCCGCACATGGCGGAGCGGGTGCCGCTTGCGAAATCATCGGCCATGACTGAGCCATCACCGGTCGGCTGATCAAGGTGGACGTGGCTGTCCACGCCACCTGGCGTCACGGTCCGACCGCCAGCATCGACTTCCCGCGAGGCGCCTTGCAACGCGAGCCCCAGCGCGGCAATGCGGCCGTCACGCACGCCGATGTCGCACAAAAAGCTGTCTGCGGCGGTGACCACGTTGGCATTGCGGATGATCAGATCGAAAGCCTGCATGTCGTGTTCCCCTCAGGCGCGTGCCAGCCAGGCCTTGGCAATTTCTTCCCGAGTGGTGAACCAGACGCCCTCGTGGGCCTGGGCGTACTCGATGAATCGCTTGATCGCGCGCACGCGCCCCGGGCGTCCGACCATGCGGGGATGCAGTCCGATGGACATCATCCGCAGCCCGTCGGCGGCCTCTTCGTACAGCACGTCGAAACTTTCCTGCATGTATTCGAGGAAATCGGAAGCCTGGGACAATCCCGGAGAATTCCAGTAGCGGAAGTCGTTGACGTCGCTGGTGTAAGGCACCACCAGATGCTGCTTGCCTTCGACTTCGACGAAATACGGAACATCGTCGTTGTAGGCGTCGGAGTCATACAGAAAGCCGCCCTCCTCAGCCACCAGCCGCCGTGTGTGAACGCTGGCGCCGTAACGGCAGTACCAACCCACCGGACGCTTGCCGCACGTCCGCTCGAACGACTCGATCGCCAGCCGAATGTGCTCGCGTTCCTCGGCCTCGCTCAGGCGAAACACCTCCTCCCAGCGGTAACCGTGGCTGCAGATTTCGTGGCCCAGTTCGACCGCTGCTCTGGCGACGTCAGGGTTCTGTTCGAACGCGACGGCGCAGGCATGAAAGGTCGCCGGGACGTTGGCCTGTTGCAGGATGTCGAGGATGCGCCAGATACCGACGCGGGCGCCGTATTCATACATCGATTCCATCGCCAGATTGCGCACGCCTTCGGGAAACTGATAGCTGCCCCATTCGGTCATGCTTTCCTGATCAGCGTCGCCCATGGCGAGCGAGCGTTCAGAGCCTTCTTCGTAGTTGATGACGAAATTGATGGCCAGACGCGCACCATTAGGCCAGGTGCCACGTGGCCGTTGCCGGCCATAGCCGATCAGATTGCGAAGGGGTAGCGCCATAGAACCAGTCTCCTGCAACGTTCGAACAGCCCGTAAAAGTGCCGAGCCCAGGCTCAGCAATCGATATTTTTCAGTGCATCGTGATCAGGTCCGTCGAGGTTCTGGCCGTTGCGAAAGGCCAACCCCATGGCAAGCGTCTGCGCGATGCAAAACGCTGCGGTAAGCGAGCGGAAGCCCAGCAGCTCGGCGTCGTTGACCTCGATCATCACCGACGCTTTCTGTCCGACAGGGCTCAGGATGCTGTCAGTAATCGCCACGATCGGCGTACCCGCAGCGACTGCCTGCTGGCAGGCATCGATGGTTTCCTGCGCGTAGGGTGGAAAACTCACCGCCACCAACACGTCATCGCCATGCAGTGCGCCAACCTGTTCGCGCAGGCTGCCGCCCAGACCGCTGATGTGTACGGCGCGGCGTCCTACACGGCTGAGGGCGTAGCTGAGATACGCCGCCATGGGAAACGAGCGACGCATGCCTACCACAAAGGTGGTGCGCGCCTCTTGCAACAGACCGATGGCTTTCTCGATGGCCTGAACCTGTTCGCCCTCGGCCAGATGCTCAAGGGAAACGATGTTGGCGCGGCTGAACGCGCCAAGCATCGCGCCGACATCGGTGGGGTCATCCAGCAGCTGCTCGCCCCGATAGTGCCGAATTCGCTCTTTGAAACTGCCTTGCCCGGCCTGCTGCAACGGCTGCTTAAACAACCGCTGCAGGTCACTGAAACCACCGAATCCCAGCGCCTGCGCCAGTCGTATGAAGGCCGATGAAGGAATGCCAGAGATTTTTGCCAGCGCAGCCACGGTGTTCAACGCAACGTCATGAGGGTGTTCGTTCAGGTAATGAGCGGCATCACGCTGACGCGCAGTCAGGCGTTCCTGATGTTCGACGATGGCAGAACGCAGCTCGGCCAGGGTTTGAGGTACAGGCATAAAATCGCTCGATAAATTCAGGATGGACGCAGTTCCGAGATTGCCTGGGCCAGATGCGCCACCAGACGATTCAACTCATCGACGCTGTTGTAATGGGCAATCGATACGCGAACCACGCCGCCGTAGGGGGTCAGGCCCAGTTGTTCGATCAGGCGCCGAGCGTAGAAGTCACCAAAGCGGATGCCCATGCGATGGTCATCGACACGACGCACGATGGCTTCGGACTGCACGCCTTCGACCACAAAGCTGATCGTCGGCACGCGATCGCCATGATTCACACGGGATTTTCCGATAATTCTTACGCCCGGTGTCTCTCGAAGAAACGCCAGCAACGTCTCGGCGAGCAGGTCTTCCTGCGCTTCGAAAGCGTCGAACGCTGCCTGCATCAGTTGACGCGGTGTGCCGGCGGCGCCGAGCCGCTGGCCAATGTCGATCAGGTAGTCGCTGATGCCGATGCAGCCGTAGGACAGCTCGTAGTTCAGGTTGCCCGGTTGCAGTTTGTACGGGATGACGTCCTGACCAATGAAGAAGTGGTTCAGGCTCGGCAACTCCAGCAACGCTTCGCGCTTGCCCCACAGGACCGCGAAATGCGGGCCGAAGGTCTTGTAGAAACTGAAGACGTAGTAATCCGCGCCGCTGGTTTGAACATCGACCAGTCGGTGAGGGGCATAGGCCACCGCATCGACACACAATTTGCCGCCCACCCCATGCACCCTGCGCGCGACTTCCTCGACCGGATTGACACTGCCAAGAATGTTCGACGCGTGGGTCATGGCGACGTAGCGGGTGTTGTCGTTGAGGAGGCTGTCCAGGTCGTTCAGCTCCAGCTCCATGCTGTGCGGGTCGACTTCCCACACTCGCAGGGTGGCGCCGCGCTCTTCGCAGAGGCGTACCCAAGGGCCGATGTTCGCTTCGTGGTCGCAGTTGGTGACGACGATCTCATCGCCTGGCTGGATGGACGGCGCAACGGCGCGGCAGAGGATCTGCAGCAGGTGCGTGGTCGAGCCGCCCATCACGCACTCTTCCGGATAACGCGCATTGATCAGTTGCGCCACCGACTCACGCGCCGCCATCACCCGCGCGCCGGCGTCCACCGATTCGCTGTAGGAGGCGCCCAGTTGCACGGCGCTGTTGAGTAGGTAGTCGCTGATGCGATCGGCCACCGGCTTGAGCACGGCCGACCCGCCCGCGTTGTCCAGATACGCGTAACCGCTGCTCAGTGCGGGAAATTGGCTGCGAACGTAATCGATGTCCAAAGCATTCAAGGCAGTGCTCTCCAAAGTCTGTTCAGTGATGCAGGATGGCCTGCAAAAACGCACGGGTTCTGGGCTCTTGCGGGGCCGTGAAGAAGTCGTGCGGGTTGTTCTGTTCGATGATTCGCCCGTTCTCCATGAAGATCACCCGGTCGGCGACCTTGCGCGCAAAGCCCATTTCATGGGTGACCACGACCATCGTCACGCCAGAGCGGGCCAGGTTCTGCATCACGTCCAGCACTTCGCCGACCATTTCCGGATCAAGCGCCGATGTGGGTTCGTCGAACAGAATCACGCGCGGCTCCATCGCCATGGTGCGAGCAATGGCAACGCGCTGCTGTTGCCCGCCGGACAACTGCCCAGGGTATTTCTCGGCGTGAGCGCCCATGCCGACTTTCTCCAGCAGCAAGCGGGCGCGCTCGTTGGCGTCACGCCGCGACATGCCCCGCACGCGCACAGGCGCCAGCGCGACGTTGGCCAACACGGTGAGGTGCGGATACAGGTTGAAGTTCTGAAAGACCATGCCGACTTCACAGCGGATGCTTGCCAGCTTCGGGCCGTTTTCAACCCGCTGGCTGGCCACGCGAATGTCACCCTGCTGATATTCCTCCAGCAGGTTGATGCAGCGGATCAGCGTCGACTTGCCTGAGCCCGACGGTCCGAGAATCACCACCACTTCGCCCTGATCCACGGTCAGGTTGATGTCGCTGAGCGCCTGAAACGGCCCGTAAAACTTATCGACGCGCGCGATTTCAATCACGGTACTCATGAGTTTTTCCTCCCGGCACCATTTCGGCGCTCGTTCCAGCTCACCAGTTGCACCAGCGGCAACAGCAACAGCAGGTACATGACCGCAGCGCCCACCAGCGGAGTCGGATTGGCCGCCAGTGCCTGAGCCTGCGTGGCTTGCTTGAGCAGATCGGGCATCGCCACCACTGAGGCCAGCGCGGTGTCTTTCATCACGTTGATGCAGTTGCTGGTCATTGGCGGCATGACGATGCGCATCGCCTGAGGCAGGATGATGTCGCGCATGGTGTTGAAGAAGCTCATGCCTTGCGACGCAGACGCTTCGAACTGGCCCTTGGGAATGGCCTCGATGCCGGAACGGAAAATCTCGGCCGAGTAAGCGCAGGAGACCAATGACAGGGCTGCGGTCGCTGCGGCGAACGACGAGAGGCGAATGCCCACGAAGGGCAGCGCGTAGTAGATCAGCACCAGCAGAACCAGCAGCGGAATGGAGCGCAACACGTCGATGTACACACGCGCCAGAAAGCGGATCGGCGCGTATGAATAAAGCCGCAGCATCGCCAGCATCAGGCCGCCCACGAGGCCGAGCAAGATGCTGACCACGCCCAGCATCACTGTCACGCCCAGGCCGCGCAGCATCAGTGGCAGCGCGTCGACGAACACGCTCCAGTTGAAGAAAGTCTGTAACAACTCCATTGCGATTCCTTGATGGCGGGCAGCGGCCGGGACAGGCAGGTTCGATCAAGCGTTACTTGAGGACGTCGACCACCTTGACGGTGCTCGACTCGGGATCCGCGTCAGCGCCGAACCATTTCTTGTGCAGGCCGGCGATCACACCCTCTTTCTTCATCGCAGTGATGATGTCGTTGACCTGCGTGGCGGATGCCCAGCCCTTGGCGTGCATCAACGAGTACTTTTCGCCGGTAGGAATACGCGCAACCACTTTGTACTGCGGCTTGTCCTTGATGTAGTACAGCACCGCCGGGATGTCGCTGACATAGCCGTCCATGCGCCCCGAAGCGAGGTCGAGCATCGCCGGAGACAACCCTTCGTAGCGTGAGACTTCCTTGAACTTGTACTCGGCCTGATGGGCGTTCACCCACATGTCGCCGGTGGAACCGGTGTCGACGCCGACCACCTTGCCATCCATGTCCTTGAGCCCGGTGATGCCCGACTTGGCCAGCACGGACAGGGACTGGTCACTGTCGTAGTACGGCTGAGCGAAACCGACGGATTCGAGGCGTTTAGGCGTGATGGTGATCGAGGAGATGGCGATATCTGCGCGTTTGGACTGAACGGCACTGAACAGGCCGTTGAATGGAATGTTGACGAATTCCACGGTCTTGCCAGCGCGCTTGGCGACTTCTTTCACGACATCGACTTCGAAGCCGACAATCTCGCCTTTGGCGTCCTGGAATTCCCAGGGCACGTTGCCGACGTTGGCGCCCACAGTCCAGTCGGCGGCCCACGTGGAGGCGGAAAATGCGGTTGCCACGGCCATGCTCAAGAGTACTTTCACATTCATGTCTTGCTCCCCGATTAATCAGTCAGTCCAAGAAGGCCGCCATACCACCTGAGCAGGCGATTCGAGGATCAGACTAGGATGACGAATCAAATAATTCAAGAAATAAAATTAATGAATTAAATGCTTCAATCAGGTGCGAAATCCTTCTGATTTGGTGCGCGGTCGGAGCGCATGCGGGCCGGGGATTGGACAGAAAATGAGCAGTTAACGGCAGGGTCAGGTGCACTGAAGCAGAGCATTCAATCACAAGGTTTTGACTGCGCCTGACCGCTCTTCAAGTGAGGTGCAGGAGCGCGTTTGCCCGCCACGGGGTCAGTTCAAAGGCTTCGATGTAACTGACCTTCCGCAGTCGCGGGCAAGCGCGGGTTTACAGGTGCATGGCCGGTTCGGGCAAGCGTTTGTCAGAGCACATACGCGGTGATCGCCACGAAATGCAGCAGGCTTCCGGCGATCACGAACAGGTGCCAGATGCCGTGGGCATGGCGCAGCCGATGATCCAGCGCGAAGAAAATGATGCCGACGGTGTAGAACACGCCGCCCAGCGCCAGCCAGGTAAAACCGGCCGTTCCCAGCGCGGCCATCAATGGCTTGACTGCCACGAGCACGATCCAGCCCATCACGGCGTAGATGACGATGGACATCACCCGCGCTTCAGATCGCGGCTTGATCTCCTGAAGCACACCGATCACCGCCAGGCCCCAGACGATGCCGAACAGTGTCCATCCCCACGGCCCGCGCAGGGTGACCAGACAGAACGGGGTGTAGCTGCCTGCAATCAGCAGATAGATCGAAAAATGATCGACCTTCTGCATGATCGCTTTCGCCCGCCCACGGACGCTGTGATAAACCGTCGAAGCGCTGTACAACAGCACCAGCGCCACGCCGTAAACCGCGACGCTGACGATCTTCCACACATCACCGGCCAGGCTTGCGATCACCAGCAACCACACTGCGCCGATGGACGCCAGGACTGCGCCCACCAGGTGGGTCCAGGCGTTGAATTTTTCTCCGTAGTACATCCGCAAACCACCTCTCTCAATGCACAACACCCGACAAGGCTCCAGCTTATGACGCCAAAGCGCAATGCATGTGCCAGTGTGAATGAGAATTTCATGCAGCCAGCGGCGCACGACTTCGGCACAATCGGACGCTGAACAACAAGATCAGTCTCAGGACAATGGCATGCAGATCGACGAAGAACTGACCCTCAAGAAGCTGGAAATCTTCCTGGCATTCATGCGCACCGGTAACCTGGCTCGCGCTGCGGCAGAGCTTCAGACCAGCACGGTCAGCGTGCATCGGGCGATTCACTCGCTGGAAAGTGCGCTGCGTTGTCCGCTGTTCAAACATGAGGGGCGCAACCTGACGCCGATGGAAAGCGCGTATGTGCTCGAAGAGCGTGCGCAGAAACTGGTGCAGGACGTGCTGAGCACGGTGGAACAGACCCGCGAGGCAGCAGGTTTTTCAGCCGCGCGCTTCAAGCTGGGAGCGTTGTATTCGCTGACCGTCAAAACCGTTCCGCAACTGATCATGGGATTGAAGATCCGCCGCAGCGAGCTGAATATCGACCTGATCCTGGGCTCCAACATCGACCTGTTCTACAAGCTCAAGAACATGGAAGTCGATGCGATTCTGGTGTCGCTCAACGAGAGCGTGCACGATCCGGACTGCGAGCAGCTGCCGCTGTTTTCCGATGACATTTTCCTCGCCACGCCCGCTGACTCGCCGTTTGCCCATCAGAGCGAAGTCGATCTGAGCGATCTACGCGAGGCGACGTTCATCACGCTGACGCAAGGCTTCGCAACCCATCGCGACGGGGCGATGGTGTTTCAGCAGGCCGGGTTCGAGCCAAAAGTGGCGATGCAGGTCAATGACATCTTCACGCTGCTGAGCATGGTCAGTTCAGGGGTGGGTTATGCGCTGCTGCCCGGCAGGATTGCGGCGGTTTATGAGAACCGCGTGCGGCTGATTCCGCTGCAATCGCGCTACCGTATGCAGCAGCACATCGGTCTGGTGTTTCTCAAGGCTCGCGAACGCGACCCGAATCTGCTGGCGTTGCTGGCGGAATGCCGAATGTATTCGAATCGGTTGATCGAGGGATAACCCCTCTACTGCTCGACCTTCCGACCTGTGGGAACGAGCCGGCTGGCGAATGCGCAGGCCTGTTCGCAAGCAAGCTCAGTCCCACAAAAAGCATTCCGGCATTCAGCCAAGTATTCCCCGCACGATGAAATACAGCAGCGACGGCCCGAGCAGACAACCCAACCCCGTGTGAAACGTTGCAGTCAGCGCGCCGTACGGCACCAGCCGCCGATCCGTTGCCGCAAGCCCTGCGGTCACACCACTGACGGTCCCGGCCAGGCCCCCGAAGACCATCGCCGAGCGAGGGTTGTCCAGTCCCATCCAGCGTGCAGCCATCGGTGTGCCAACCATGACCAGAATCGCTTTGATCAAGCCCGTCGCAATCGACAGCGCCATTACATCGGACGATGCGCCCAACGCCGCCCCCGTTACCGGACCGACGATATACGTCACGGCGCCCGCGCCGATGGTGGTGATGCTCACCGCGTCCCGATAACCGAAGGCATAGGCCACGCACGACCCCACGATGAAGGGCATCACGGTGCCGAGAAACAGCGAGAACGCGCCGATCAAACCCGCTTTTTTCGCTTCGGTCGCCTGCACTTCGAAGGCCGTGGCGACGATGGCAAAGTCACGCAGCATCGCGCCGCCCATCAAACCGATGCCCGAGAACAACGCCAGATCCGCCAGCCCTTTCTGGCCGCCGGTCATCACCCCACCGACCCACGCCAGCACCAGTCCGATGACGATGGCGATGGCCGAGCCGTGGATGCGCCCGAACGTCAGGCGCCTGGACAGCACGACGGAAATCCACATCACGACGCCGACCACGGCAAACGCAGTCACCAGGCCCTGGCTGATCAGGTCTTTCTGAATGAGCTCCCACATATCAGCGGCCTCCTGCCGGGGAAACGGTTGCAGCGGCATTCGGCGCGATCACCGAGTCATGGTCTGCGTCTCCTTCTCTGGGCAGCGGCTCGCCTTTGTTGATCCGGCTGATGATAGCGATCGTGCAACCGCAGACCAGCACCGAACCGATGGCAGCGATCACGGCAATGGGGCCACCTTTGAGCGCGGTGACGACGTTTTGCTGGGCGGCCATCGCGACCACGACAGGGATGTACATCGCGCCCCAGAAGCCGACGCCCATCTCGCAGCCTTCGCTCATGCCGCCACGTTTTTGCATGTACAACCGGGCGCAGATCAGCAGGATCATCGCGATCCCGACGCCGCCCACGTTGGATTTGACGCCCAGCAGCACACCGAGCAGGTCACCGAGAATCACCCCCGCAAGGGTGCAGATAGCGAGTAACGCGACACCATAAATAATCATTGTTGTTATCCTCAAATTGCATCGTCGAAGTTGTTGTTTTTGTGTTCCTTCGAAAGCAGCAGTCGGTTTATGGGTGGCGACTTTCCTCCTCTCGCGACAGTGCGCTCAGCGTATCCAGCCGGGCGCCCTGGAAGGCGACTGCGGATCCTTGTTCGAAAACCTTGCGCGCCAGCCCCGTGAGCACGGTGCCGGGCGGCAATTCGATGTGCAGCCGCGCGCCACGCTCATAGGCGGTCTGTACGGTGCTGCGCCAGTCGATGACCCGGCACATGTTGAACGCCAGGTCGTCACGCAGTTTTTCAGCCGTATAAACCGGGCGTGCAGTGCTGCCGCTGAGGTACTTGAGCGTCGGCGCCTGGACACACACCTGCGCGAACGCTTCAGCCAGGGTTTGGGCCGACGCCGTCAACAGCTCGCAGTGGGAAGGCACGCTGACCGCCAGCCGTTTCGCTGCCGCAGCGCCTTGCGCCTTCGCCAGTACCGCGACATGCGCCATCGCCTCATCGCTGCCCGCGATGACGAACTGATTATCGGCATTGATGTTGGCCAGAAATACCGGCGAACGTGCGCCATGAACCTGCTGGATCAACGCCTCGACCACGCCCTGCTCGAGCCCGATCAATGCAGTCATGCCGTAGCCCTGTGGATAAGCGTTTTGCATGAGTTCGCCGCGCAGAGCGACCAATCGCACAGCGTCGGAAAACGTCAGCGCGCCCGCCACCACGGCGGCTGGATAGGCTCCGATGGACAACCCAGCCAAAAAATCGGGCGTATGGCCTCGTGTCATCAGCAGCCGCGCACAGGCGACGCCGACGATCAACAGGCACAACTGAACGGAACGGGTCGAGCGCAACGCGTCGGCGGTATCGAGCGCAAGGACGTCTTCGTTCAACGCATCGCTGGCCTCACGCAGGCATTCGCTGACCAGCGCGTCGTCCGGCAGCGCATGCAGCATGCCCGACTGCTGCGCGCCTTGGCCGGGAAACGCCCAAAAGGTGCTCATGCTGCTCGCTCCTCAGGCAACCAAGGATTGCTGACCAGCCGTGCACCATCGTCAGCCTTGAGCAGGACCTGCCGCGACGAGCCGGCCCACTCACGTAATGCCACAGCGCCAGAAGGCGTCTGCAATTGCAGATCGATCCGGCAGTCAGCAGCCGCCAGCACATCGCTGAGCCGGGCAGCACGTTCACGCGCGAAAAACTCCGGCGCTCGCAGAATCAGGTCCAGATCGCTGTCCTGATGCAGCACCGGGATGCCCGTGGCCAGTTGGAAACCGGCACCGCCGGTCACGCCCCATGGGAGCTGCAGCGCATTCATCAGGCCGTGGATCTGCCGCAATGCGCTCAGCGCAGGCCCGTCGCCGGGCGCGGCGCAGACGTCTGTGAGCTGCTCCGGCATGACGCGACGGGTGATGTCAGCGCTGAGCATTTGAGTGGCGAAACGCTGCTCGCGAACACGACCGCGCACACCGACCGCAATCCGCCCCGCCGCCACTTGCGCCCGCCTTACCACCACCGGATGTCCCTGCTGGATGACGTCGAACACCCAGGCAGGCGCATCGGCTGGCAACGCGGCCACCGACAAACCCCACAACAGATCGTGAGGCCGAACGGGCGCCGGGGCATTCATTACCACTGGGCCCGAAGCAGTTGGCGAACCTTTTGCGAAGCCGCACGGTTCGGCGCACCCAGACGCCCGCTCAGATCATTGCTGCCATTCTGAGCATCCTTGATCGCAGCAATCAGGCAGTCCTGAACCGCCGACAGATCCGCCGCCGAGGGCTGTTCGATATGCTCGACCGAAAGCGTTTCCCAGAGCAGCCCAAGGCTGGCATAGCTGTCGATGTCGTAGGCCATCGGGGGCACGCTGGCGGCCAGTTTTTCCAGCTCCTCGACGCTGCGCAGCGTCACCCGCGCCGCCGAAGCCTTGCCCATGGCATGCACCATCACGCCCGGATCCCGAAGCGCGATCAGACGATTAGCCTGATACCCGTGCGCAAGAAAAGCACCGGACATTGCCTTGCCGACCAGCAGCCCGATCACCGGATGCCCCGCCAACCGCGCCCGAGCGTAAGCGTCCACTGCGCCGGCCAGGGCTTGATGGATACCCAGCGCCTCCTCGCGACGACCGTAAGCCTGACTCGGGACATCGATGATTGCGACCAGCGCCCGCTTATCATCGCGATCGCGGTCAAGCTCGATCGCGCTGTCTACGGCCTGCGCCAGACCCCAGCCTTCAAGCAGCCCCACCTCGCCGTTGCGCGCCCTTGGAAACGGGTTGTCAGGATCAGCGACCACCGACAGAAAACGCGCCGGCCGACCGCCAAGCGTCCCGTCGGCGGCCTTCACGGATGCCGGGAGGCCCGAGACCTGCGCTGAGCCTGCGCTCAAGGCATTGAACCAGTTCAATCCGCGGATTGATGCGCTCATGGTTGCTCTCCTTGATAGAGACTGCGAACGGCAGCGGGATCGATTTGCGCCGTGGTGTCCAGCCCGCCAAGACGCTCCAGAAACAGCGCGTACCGGCTGCTGCGCTCGTGCTCGGGCCTGCCTTGGCGCAACAGGTCCTTGATCTGCTGCGAGATGGCAGCAGTGTCGTCGGCGACATAGGCGTCCACCAGACCGCTGGCGAAACGTTGTTCCCCGCCCGTCAGGCTCCAGATGAATGGCCGGTCACGGGAGTCGTACTCTTCAATGCCCGCCTCCTGCTCGATCACTTGCGGGCCGTTCAACCCCAGCCGCGCTTCCTGGGTCACGACCAGATAACTGCATAAGCCTGCTGCGATCGACATTCCGCCGAAGCAACCGACACTGCCTGCGACGACGCCGATGACCGGTTGATAACGCCGCAGATCGACGATGGCGGCATGGATTTCAGCAATGGCCGCCAGCCCGAGGTTGGCTTCCTGCAAACGTACGCCGCCGGTTTCCAGCAAAAGAATCGCTGCCGTTGGAATGCCCTTGCGATTGTCTTCGGCTGCCAGCTCCAGCGCGCCCGCCATTTTGGCGCCGCCGACTTCACCCATGCTGCCGCCCTGAAAACCTCCTTCAATCGCGCAGACAACCACGGGCTTGCCGGCAATCGAACCTTTGGCGATGACAACGCCGTCATCGGACTGAGGCACGACGCCCTGTTTCGCGAGCCAGGGCGAAACCAGCCGCTCGAACGGGTCGATCAGTTCACGAAAGCTGCCCTCGTCCAGCAACGCGCGGGCACGCTGACGTGCGCCCAGTTCAACGAAGCTGTGCTGCTTCAACAGGCGAGCGCTGTCAGTCATGGCCCACCTCCTCAAAACCCTGCTCCAGCCGCAGCCGGACAACGCCGGGCGTTGCGCCGAAATCGTGAATATCGATGCTCAGGGCCGGCGGTGTCTGGCCGTCGAACATGCGCTGAAACAGATGCTCCCAGCGTGCCGAACTGCCGTTCACCGAGGTCATGACCTGGATGCTCAGCTTGCCGGGCACGCCAGGTTCCAGCAGCACTTCCAGGTCGCCCGACCCCACACAGCCCACCAGCGCACGTCCGCGCGGCGGCTGACCGGCGGGAAATTCAAAAGACAAGGTTTCCATGATCAGACGTTCCTCTTTTCATTGCCGAGCGCAGGCTCGAGGCAATCGATGAACAGACAGGCAGCGAGCAGATCCGCAGCGCCACCCGGTGACGCATTCAGACGCAGCAGTTGCTGGTCCAGCTCATGCAGCGCCCGACGCCCGCTGAGGGTCGCGCTGCCACCGGCGTCCAGAACGCGCTGAGCGCCTTGCTGCATGGTCTGCAGCCCTTGCTCGCCAGCGCGATACAGCACGCAGGTGTCGGACAGTTCGGTCATGATCGCGAGCAGCGCATCGAGCCTCGCATTCTGCTCGCCACTCTGTCTGGCGCGGCTGCGCTTGAGCTGCACAAGTCCCGATTGGGTGACAGCGGGGAACCCCATTTGCGCCTGTTCGCGCGCGCCCATTGCGCCGTATTTGCGCGCTACTTGCGCACCATGGCTTTGCGTGTGCGAAGACGCGTGGCGGTCTTCGATCAACGCCAGACATCCGGCTCGCAGGCCAAGTCCGGCAGGCGAAAGATCGTCAGGATCCAGCGCCGCCGCAGTCACCAACAGGCCCAGTGCCCAGATCGCACCGCGATGGGTGTTCACGCCATTGGTGGTGCGCATCATCGCTGCCTCGCCTTCGCGACCGATACGACCGATGGCTTCACGCAGCGGCTGGCCGATCTCGCCGATCGAGAGGGCGGCCTCGGCCATCTCCTTGAATGCCGGCCAGAGCGCCAGCGCTGAGGCGTGCATCAAACCGAGGTGCAGATCGTCATGCGCGCCGCTGCTGCGCCTGTCCACCAGGGCGGGCTTGGGCGACAGGTCGGCCTCATCGATGAGGGCTTCGACGGCCAGGTCCGCCAGGCTTTCAGCCAAAGAAACGGTACGCGGTGCTGCATCGAAAGATACGTTGAATGCGTGCATCACCAACTCCTGAATTTCGCGGGCGGGTTGTACAAACCACCGGACCATTCCACCAGTTCGGCAATGCTCTTGGCGGCCAACAGCTCGCGGCTGGCGTCGGCGCGACGGATACCCAAGTCTTCCGGCAGCGCGATAAGGCCTTCACGACGCATGCGGGCAGTGTCTTTCGGATCATGTCTGAGCCCGATCGACGTCACGCCGGCCACGGCGGCGATCATCGCCTGACGCTCTTGCAGACTGCGCGCCTTGTACAGGTAAGCGATGCCTTCTTCGGTGAGCAAATGGGTGACGTCGTCGCCGTAGATCATGATGGGCGCCAGCGGCATGCCGCTTTTTTTCGCGACCTCAACGGCATCCAGCGTCTCGACGAAGGTCGGTTTGCCGCCCTCCTGGAAGGTTTCGACCATTTGCACGACGAGCTTTTTGCCGCGCTCAAGGTAGGCATCCGGCCCGTCGCCGCTCAGCTGGCGCATGTCCAGCCAGGCAGGCGTGCCGTGACGTCGACCGCGAGGGTCATGGCCCATGTTCGGCGCGCCGCCAAAACCGGCAAGCCGCCCGCGCGTGACCGTCGAGGAATGCCCGTCGCCGTCGACTTGCAGCGTCGCGCCGATGAACAGGTCCACCGCGTACTGACCGGCGAGCTGACACATCATGCGGTTCGAGCGCATGGAGCCATCGTGGCCGGTGAAGAACACGTCAGGCCGGGCGGCGATGTAGTTTTCCATGCCCAGTTCGGTGCCAAAGCAATGCACGCTTTCGACCCAGCCGCTTTCAATGGCCGGAATCAGCGTCGGATGTGGGTTGAGCGTCCAGTTGCGGCAGATCTTGCCCTTCAACCCCAGCGATTCGCCGTAGGTCGGCAGAATCAGCTCGATCGCGGCAGTATTGAAACCGATGCCGTGGTTGAGCGACTGGACGTTGTGCTTTTCGTAGATGCCGCGGATGGCCATCATCGCCATCAGCACGTGGACGGGCTTGATGTGACGAGGGTCGCGGGTGAACAACGGCTCGATATAGAACGGTTTGTCGGCCACCACCACGAAATCGACCCACGAGGCAGGGATGTCGACGCGCGGCAGGTCGCTCACATCCTCGACCAGCTGGTTGACTTGCACGATGACGATGCCATCGCTGAACGCTGCGGGTTCGATCAGGGCGGGCGTGTCTTCGGTACTGGCGCCGGTGTAGATGTTGCCCGCGCGGTCAGCCATGAAACCGGCAGACAACACGACGTTGGGTATCAGATCGACCAGCAGGCGGGAGTACAGCTCGATGTAGGTGTGAATCGCGCCGATCTCCAGCAGCCCATCTTCCAGCAGCTGGCTGATGCGCAGGCTCTGCGTGCCGGCAAACGAGAAGTCCAGCTTGCGCGCGATGCCACGCTCGAAAAGATCCAGGTGTTCAGCACGACCGACGCTGGGCATGATCATGTGCAGATCATGAAGCTTGCCGGGATCAGCCTTGACCAGCGAACGAGACAGGAAATCTGCCTGTTTCTGGTTGTTGCCTTCAAGCACTACACGGTCACCGGGCGCGATCAACGCCTCAAGCGCCGCGACGATCTTGTCGGTGGGCAGAACGACGCCATCGGCGAAGGAACGCACCAGATCGAGCCGCCGCTGCTTTTCGCTGCGACGACGCGACCAGCGCGGGTCTAGTTTCGTTGTTGTAGTCATGCTGACTCCACGAGTTCGCTGTCGTGGGCAACATTAGGAGCTATCGCGTCGCAGCATCAATCAAGCACGGCGGCCGATCGTTACGGCTGGAGTAATGATTGCCAGCGTGCCGTCATCACCATGCTTACGCCGGTATTCAAACGAGCAGCGCGGAGCAAATGACTGCTGCACAGCGGCAGCCACCTGGCGCAAGGGTCTGACTTAAGCAGGGCAGCTCGGCTCAGATCGCAGGCCCGGTCCCTGGCACCAGGCTCGCGTCCACCAGCCACTGCTCCAGCGCGATCAGGTCGGGGATTTTCGCGACGGTATCACCGACCTGCACCGCCGCCAGTTCCAGCTCGGACAACGGCACGTCGACGTAACTAAGCTGGCTGTCGAGCTTGCAGGACCGGGGTATGCCCTGAGTCAGCAAGGCGATGAACTTGAGATCGGGACGCGCGCCCAGCGCGTTGAGCACGACAATGCGCGCTCGACCGCCAACGCGGGCGCGGCTTCCGCAAGCCGCTTCAAAGCTGAGCAGGGGCAAGCTGCGGTGACGCCAGTTGATCGGCCCCAGATACCACTGAGGAGCGGCGGGGTCGGTGACGGTGTCCTGATAATCGATCAGTTCGGCCACCGCGACGTTCGGCAACAGCAAATGTCGGTCGCTGAGCGGAATGAGCAGACCGGTGAGGCTGGTCAGCCGCGCCGTTTGCGTGGTTGTGTCAGACATGCACGTGACTCCAGTGCGCGATGCTCTCCAGCAGCGCCGCTTCCTGATACGGCTTGCTCATGTACTCGTTGACCCCCAGCGCCATGGCGCGATCGCGGTGTTTCTGGCCGGAGCGGGAGGTGATCATGATAATGGGCAGATGTTTGAGCGCCTCGTCTTCGCGAACCTTGCTCGCGACCTCGAAGCCGTCCATGCGCGGCATTTCGATGTCCAGCAGCATGACATCCGGCGTGTGTTCCTGGAGCAGCGCCATGGCATCGACACCGTCCTTGGCAGTGAGCACATTCATGCCGTTGCGCTCCAGCAATCGCCCGGTCACCTTGCGCACCGTCACCGAATCATCCACCACCATCACCAGCAGCGGCCGGATCTGCTCAGCTTCCACATACTGCGCCGGGGCCTGCCCCGAAACCTGCAACGCAAGCATCCGCGCATGCAAGCGACGAATGTGCGCAAACAGATCCAGGATCAGCACAACGCGGCCATCGCCGAGGATCGTCGCCCCGGCGATGCCCTGCACACCGGAAAACTGCGGCCCCAGGTTCTTCACGACGATTTCCCGCGAGCCCGCAAGCGCATCGACCTGCACAGCCACCCACTGATCATGCACGTGCACCAGCAACACCGGCAGCGGCTGTGTCTGGCCGATCAATCGGGGCGGTTGACCGTTGTTCAGCAGTTCGCCCAGATAGCGCAGCTCGTAAGTCCGCTCGCCGTACTGATAACGCGGCGGCGTGGACTGGTAATACGCCTCCAGCTCATTGGGCATCACGCGCACGATGCCTTCGATACTGTTCAGCGGCACGGCGTACTGCTCTTCGCCGCACTGCACCATCAGCGCCCTGTTGACCGAGACCGAGAACGGCAGGCGGATACGAAAACGCGCGCCTTCGCCGGACTTCGAATCGATGACCATCGAACCGCCCAGCTCTTTCACCTCGGCGTGCACCACATCCATGCCCACGCCACGCCCGGAAATCTGCGTGATCGTCTCCGCAGTGGAAAAACCGGCCTGCAGAATGAACTGCAGCGTGTCGTGCTCACTGAGCTCGGCGTCCGGGCCGATCAGCCCGCGCTTGACGGCTTTGCGGCGCACGGCCTCGAAATCGACGCCTGCGCCATCGTCACTCATCTCGATCACGATATCGCCGCCTTCATGCGCAAGGCTCAACACGATGTGCCCCACCTCGGACTTGCCCGCAGCGAGACGCTTTTCCGTGCTTTCCAGGCCATGATCGATGGCGTTGCGCAGCATGTGCTCCAGCGGCGCGACCATACGTTCGAGGACGTTGCGGTCCATCTCGCCTTCGGCGTTGACCACGTCGAACTTGACCTTCTTGTTCAGCTCGCCGGACACCTGACGGACGATCCGGCGCAGACGCGGCACCATGCGCTCGAACGGCACCATGCGCGTGCGCATCAGGTTTTCCTGCAGCTCGGTGTTCACACGCGCCTGTTGCAACAGCAATGTTTCGGCTTCATGGGCACGCGTATCGAGGGTTTCCTTGAGCTCCATCAAGTCCGACGCGGACTCGAACAGCGCCCGCGACAGCTGCTGCAATTGAGAATGCCGGTCCATTTCCAGCGGGTCGAAATCTTCGTAACCCAGGCGTTCGGCCTGATGATCACGACTGAGGATCCGCCCTTGGGTTTCAATATCCAGGCGCCGCAGCTGGTCACGCATCCGCTCGATGGTGGTTTCCATTTCGGCCAGCGTGACCTGAGCGTCACTGACCTGTTGCTCGATGCGGCCACGGAAAATCGAGGTCTCGCCGGCCAGGTTGACCAGATCCTCCAGTTGCTCGGCTGGCACCTTGACCATCTCGGGCCCCGTTCGCTCAGCCTCCGCATCAGCGGGCGGCATCACAGGCTCGGCCGCAGGCAGCGGCGCCACCGGCAGCACCTCCAGGGGCTTGCTCACAGATTCCTGAGCGGCGCCAGGCGACGAGTATTGCGCGATGCTCTCGATCAGCAACGCCGGATTGGGCAGCGGCTCATAACCGCGAACGGCATCGACCATGTCGGCGAGCATGTCGTGGCCGCTTTGCAGCAGACCGTTGAGCAGCGCGCTGTTTTTCAGCGTGCCCGACGACAACCCTTCATAAAGTGATTCCATCTCATGGGCCAGATCACCGATCGGGGCAATCTCAACCATGCGCGCGCCGCCCTTGAGGGTATGCAGATCACGCAGCAGGTTTTCCACTTCAAGGCAGTTCTGCGGATCGGCCTGCCAGCGCACCAACGCTGCGCTGGTGCTCTCGATAATGTCATCGGCTTCTTCGAGGAAGATCTCCAGCAGCTCAGGGTCGCGCTCGTCCAGCGCCTGAATCATCGAACCGACATTGCGCGGCTCGGCGTCCTGAGGCTGCACATAACAATTTTGCTGGCGGAACTCGCGAATGGCCTCGATCAGCGGCTGCGGGCTGGTCAACGCAACACGGTTCTGCAATTGCTCGAGCATCAGCGCCAGATGATCGTGACTGCGCACCAGAAGATCGGCGAGCGTCGGCGAGTGGCTGCAGCGACGGTCGATAAGGCATTCGTAAAGCGATTCCAGCTCATGGCCCAGATCACCGACCGGCCCGATTTCGGCCATCCGCGCACCACCTTTGAGGGTGTGCAGATCACGCTGCAGTGACGACAGCGGCAGCGGGTTTTCCGGGTCATCGAGCCAACGCTGCAACGCCTGGCCCGCGCTTTCGAGAATATCGACCGCCTCTTCGAGAAAGATATCGACGATCTCTTGATCCAGCTCATCGCGAACCGGCTGCTCAGGTTCTGCGTTCAGGCTTTCGGTGGCTTCCTGCAGATCAGTGACGCGAGTCGGCAATCCGCCCTCGCTGCGAATCAGGCCCGTGGCGCCGGGGTCCAGCGCCTCGTCGAGCAAGTCGCGCAATGCCTGGACGCGCTCCGGGCAGGCCTGAACCTGCTGGCCGGCGGCCACCTGATCGAGCATGTTGATCAGCGCCTCGTGAGCGTTTTGCGCCTCATCGAAGAAACGCTCGCTGACCGCCAGGCTGCTTTCCTCCACCGCACCGTACAGGTCCAGCAGCGCTTCACACAGCTCATCGACCTGCGGCAGATCAGCCATGTGCGCACCGTGGCCGAGCATCGTCAGTTCATCGAGCAGCGCATTGAGTTCCTGACGCTCGCCCGGATGCTGCCGCCAACGCTCCAGCAGACTCTCGGCGTCGAGCAGGATGTCCATGCCTTCGGCCAGAAAGCTGGCCAGCACCTGCGGATTGCGCCGCGTGCGCAGGCCGTTGTCATCGGCGGCCAGGGCCTCAGCCATGCGCTCTTCAAGCAACCGATTGGCCGATCGGATCAGCTCGTCCGCGCCGGCGATCGACATCAGCGGATCGACGGTCAGTTGCGCCAGCCCCTGATGAAACAGCGGCTCAGCGGCTGACAGCAAATCCAGCTCAGGTTCGCCGACGGCAATCTGGTTGGTCTTGAACTCGCGCACCAGTTGATCGAGCGGACCGGCGAGCTCCGCCATCGGCAGCACACCGGCCATGTAGGCGCTGCCCTTGAGCGTGTGCAACGCGCGCAGCAAGTCATCGCTGAACGACGGCGACTCCTCGCCTCTGGCGGTGTCGAGGCAACGATTGAGCGTGTCCAGGTGGGTCTGGGCTTCCTGACGGAAAATCTCCAGCAATTGAGGATCGAATGCTTCCGACGGGCCGTCCTGCGCAACCGCCGTGACCTGCGGTTCAGGGTTTTCACCCTGAGCCAGCGCATGAGCTCGGGCGGCGAGCTGATCGACATCATCGCGTTGGCGCTGAACGTCTTCGGCAAAGTCCCGGATGACATCCGGCAGCAGCACAAGCACATCGGTGAGCAGTTGCTGCACATGCGCATCCGGCTCGACGCTGCGTTCGAGCACGCGGTTGAGCAGGTTCTCCACTGCCCAGGCCAACTCGCCGAGAATCAGCGCGCGGACCATTCGCCCGCTGCCTTTGAGCGTATGAAACGCGCGGCGTATTTCAGTCAGGGCAGCGCTATCGTCCACGCTGGCCAGCCAGCGCGGCAGGTATTCGCGCAGTGCATCGAGCATTTCATCGGTTTCTTCGAGAAACACATCGCGCAGCTCGTCATCCACAGGCGGCTCGCCCTTGGGCGGCGGCAGCAGGCTGGCGGGAACGTGCCGCGCGGGCGGGTTCACCGCCGAGACCGGACTGGCCAGCACCTCGGCGATGCTCGGGCTCGGACTGACCAGCGCCTGACGCTCGTGCAGTTCATGCAGCTCCTCATGGCTGATGACTTCTTCGAGCACAGGCACTTCGACAGCGTCGGGCACAGGCGAATAACCGAGCCGCGCCAGACTTTCCTGCGCCAGATCCAGTACATGCTCGCCGGGCGCTTCGGGGTCTTCGGCCATGCGTTCCAGGTAATACTCGACGCCGATGATCACATCGGCCAGGTGATCGAGCTGCGAGGAGGCGGGAGGTTCTGCGCCGCCCAGCAGATGCTCGGTGATGTATTCGTTGCACGCTGCGAGCATGCCCGACGCACGCGCCAGCGGAATCATCGCCAGGGCGCCACGCACCTGAACCAGTTGTGCACTCAGCGGCTCCAGACGCTCGCGAGCGAGGTCGCCATCGACGTAGTCGTCGATCACGTCCTTGGCCTGCTGCAGGACGACGCGCGCTTCCTTGATGACCAGCTGATGAATCTGACTCAGGTCGGTGGTCGGCAAACGGCTCTCTTCCGGACTGCTCTGGTCGACCGACCCGGCCATGCCTGCCAGTGTCGCCTCCACATAAAGCAGAGCGCCTGCAACATCCATCAACGTGGCGTCATCGGGCTCGCGCTGCCCTTGCGCCATGCCCTGCACCACCGCCAATTGGTCGATGATCACTTTGCGCGGCTGACCGAAGCCCAGCACCGCGAGCGTATCGGCGATCTGCCGCAGTGGCGGAAGCAGCGCATTGAGTTCACTGACGTGCTGGCGATCGCCCCGCACGAACACGTCCAGCCGCTCCTTGGTGCGCACCAGTTCGTCACACAGCGCAATGATCACCGAGCGCATGGCATCGCGATCCGGACCCGCCATCCGCGCGCGCTCCTCATCGACCAGCGCGTTCTCCGGCAAGGCCTCGGCCAGCGCGTACTGATCTTTCAACTCGATCATCCTTTGCGCCTGGCTGTCGGATTTGGCGATGTAGAACAGCAGGCTCTTGAGCAACTCATCTGGCGCCGGCTGATTGATGCCGGCAATGCCTTGCTCCAGCAGGCGCTTGAGTTCTTTGTCGGCATCCTTGAACAGACTGCGCAGCGCGGGGCTGTTGGTGAAGTTGCCGCTGGCCATGGTTTCGACCAGTGCAGATGCGATGCGCCACAGAGGCTCGAGCGGCGCGTCCTTGCATAAGGCCTCAAGCTTGGCGAAGACCTTGGTCATGTACGCGAGCTGCGTCTGCACATCCTGCTCACGCAGCAGCCCGACCAGCGCGGTCTGCAAGGTCTGACGCAGCTTGCGCAGCCTGGCGCCGAGCTCCGGGCTGTCACGTTGCGCGAGCATCTGCGCATCCAGCGCCGGGAGCGAGAGCAGTTGCGGCGAAAACAGACTGGTTTCCGAAAGCAGGCTTTCGCCCCGGGCACTGCGCAGGTCGTTGAGCAGCGGCAGCACCACCAGCGGCAGATCGCGCCGGGCAGAATGAATGCGCTCCAGATACACCGGCAACTGGCTCAGCGCCTGATGCAACAGCTGTACGGCCTCGGTTTCCTGAGGCACGCGACCTTGCTGGAACGCCAGGGCCAATTGCTCGATTTCCTCGGCGAACAGCGCGGCACCGTAGAACTCGATCATCTGCAGGCTGCCGTGCACCTGATGAATGAAATCCAGGCACACTTCCATCGCTGCCGGGTCGTGGGGCCGGGCGACGAACGTATCCAGCGCCTGTCGAGCGTGTTTGAGGGTTTCGGCTATTTCGCCCTTGACCCATTCCAGGGCCACGTAGTCGTGACGGTCAGCCATGATGACTCCGGTTGCCTTTGCCTTGACGCTTCGTGTTTCGCACCGACGGGGACATCAATGCCGCGAGGCCGGCAATGTGAATCCGGACACCGAGCGGCGCATTTCGCTGGCCATTTTCGCCAGATTGCCCATGCTCTGCGCAGTGGCGGCGGTCCCGGACGTGGTTTGCGTGGTGGTTTGCTGAATCACAGTCATGGTCCTGGAAATCTGTTGCCCCAACGCGCCTTGCTGCTGCGCGGCATTGGTGATGCTTTCGATCAACGCAGCCAGCACCTTGGAAACCCCTTCGATTTCCTCCAGCGCAACACCGGCATCCTGCGCCAAACGCGCGCCGCGTACCACTTCGGATGTCGTCTGCTCCATCGAGATGACGGCTTCGTTGGTGTCGTTCTGAATGGCGCGGACCAGGGTTTCGATCTGCTTGGTGGCCGACGACGAGCGCTCGGCAAGACGTTGTACTTCGTCGGCGACCACGGCGAAGCCGCGACCGGCATCGCCCGCCATGGACGCCTGAATGGCGGCGTTCAGCGCCAGAATGTTTGTCTGGTCAGCGATGTCGTCGATCAGGCTGACAATGTCGCCGATTTCCTGAGATGACTCACCCAGGCGCTTGATCCGTTTGGACGTGTCCTGAATCTGCTCACGGATGTTGTCCATCCCATTGATGGTGTTGTGCACCACCTCGTTGCCCTTGTTGGCAATGGCCACCGAACGCTCGGCCACGGCGACCGACTCGGAGGCGTTGGCCGACACTTGAGCAATGGAGCGCGACATGTCGTTTACCGCATTCGACGCCGCGGCGATCTGCAACGCCTGATGCTCGGACGCTGCTGCCAGCTGGGTCGCGGTTGTCTGGGTGTCCTTGACCGCGCCGAACACCTGCTCGGCCGTCAGGTTGATGGTCGCCACCAGTTCGCGCAGTTGGTCGATGGAATAGTTGATCGAGTCTGCAATGGCGCCGGTGAAGTCTTCCGTCACCGAAGCGGCCACTGTCAGGTCGCCGTCCGCGAGGTCTTCGATCTCGTCGAGCAAGCGCATGATCGCGGTCTGGTTACGCTCGTTTTTCTCGGCGGTTTCGCGCAATTGCCGGTTGGTTTCACGCACCATCACAAGACCGATGAGAATGATCGACGCCAGCGCCAGCAAGCCCAGCATATAGCCGCCGTAGCTGTTGATGGTCCGACCGCCAGCCATGTGCTCGAAGCTGTTGGCCAGCACCGATGCTTCGTCGAGCAGCGTTTGCGAAAGATTGAAGATATTGCTCGCCGCCTCTCGTACTTCGAGCAGTTCCGGTGACGTCTCCAGAATTTCGTCCACAGAGCCCGACACGAACTGGAACAGCTCGGCAATCTCGGCCAGCCGCGCGCGGGCGTCACGGTCCTCGACCTGAGCGATCCTCAGTGACGCGTTGCCTTCGAGCATGCCGTTGAGCACGCGACCGAACTGGCTGGCATCACGCCCGAATGCGTCGGCGGCCTGAACCGCCGTCTCATCGCCCGACAGCACGGTGTTTACCGCGCCAAGAATTCGCTCGGCCAGCAGCGACTGGCGCTGAGCGAGTGCGACCTGGCTGGCAGGTGCACGGTTCTGCAGAAGAATGTCGACGACTTTTTCCGACTCGATCTGCAGTTGAGGGATGGTTTCGGCCAAGGTCGCTGCCACCTGGTGAAGCGACAACACAGTCTGCTCGCGTGAAAGAATGACATCGGTGCTCTTTCGCAGATTTTCCCAGTCGTTCTGCACTGCTTTCAATTCATCACCCACCTCGGCAGGAGCCGCGGGAAGACCGGTGTTCTTGTCGCCTTTCTTCAGATACTGCCAGCGCGTGTCGAAATCGTTGCGCGCATCCGCCAGCAACTTGAACGCTGCGGATTTCCCCGCCGCTGCCTCGGTGGCGTTCTTGGCAATGCGTTGCGACAGCACGCGCAGCTCGCCAGCATGGCCAATGTACTGTTTGTCGTAGTTGGACTGGGTGCTCAGGTACGCGAAATTGACGAAGAGCAGGATGATCGAAATGATCAGGACGACAAACAACGCGATGATTTGCGATCGGCTGCGCGCGCCTTCCAGGGACTTGCCGGTATTACTCATTGCTCAGGGCTCCGCCTGCGAAGACGGCGAACGTCCTCGATGCTGTGCAAGACAGTATTAAAGTGCGACATCCATGAACCCCGGCGACTGCACCAGCGTTCTGGGACTGAAAACCCGCCAGGCCTGTTCGCGCAGGAAACGGCCCTGAATGTACGGCGCGATTTGCGCGTCGCTGTCATCCAGGGTCTCAGGCATCAGGCTGCGCTCGCTGAAATGCTGCATGCCGAGGACTTCGTCCACCAGCAACCCGGCAAACACGTCCTGGTCATCGATGACCAGCACACGCCGCTGCTTGCGCAAGGGCGACAGCTCATGGCCGAAGAATGCACACAGATCCATGATCGGCAACAGCCTGCCCCGCAGATTCGCGATCCCGCGCACCCATGGCTTTACACCCGGCAGCGCGGCGTAGCGGGGTTCATGAAGAATCTCATCGACCTCGCCCATTGGCGCCACGTAAAAACGCTCGCCCATGCGAAAGCCGATGCCGCTCCAGCCCTGCTGTCGGGTTTCCTGCAGCGGCAATCCGGCGGCGAGCGAGCGGCAGCGCTGGTCGATATCGAGCAGCAGCTGAAAAGCAGTTTGCGACTGAGCCATGAACGCCAGCCGGGCGTCAGCCCGCCAGAACCGCGTTCAGGGTTTTCATGAGGGTTTCTTCATCCACCGGCTTGGTCAGGTAGTCCCGCGCACCCTGGCGCTTGCCCCAAACCTTGTCGGTTTCCTGATCCTTGGTGGTGATCATGATCACCGGGATCATGTTGGTGTCGGCATCCTTGGTCAGTTGGCGGGTCGCCTGAAAACCGTTCAGGCCGGGCATGACGATGTCCATCAACACCGCATCAGGCTTTTCCTGACGCGCCAGCGCCACACCGTCTGCACCGTTTTCGGCCTTGAGGACCTGATGGCCGTGCTTTTCCAGCATCCCGGTCAGCTTGTACATTTCGGTCGGCGAATCATCGACGATCAGAATTCGAGCCATGGTGCTTCCCCATAGAAACAGCCGTCCCCGGGCAAGGGGACCGACTTCAAGATAATTGTTGTTCTACTGCAACGAACCCGGGCACGTGGGCCTTGATTGCACTGAGCAGCTCTTCCTTGCTAAACGGCTTGGTCAAAAACTGATCGGACCCGACGATTCGCCCCTTGGCTTTGTCGAACAGCCCGTCCTTGGAGGACAACATGATCACCGGCGTGGACTTGAACGCCCGGTTGTTCTTGATCAACGCACAGGTCTGATACCCATCCAGCCTGGGCATCATGATGTCGACAAATATGATTCTCGGATGATTATCGGCGATCTTGGCCAGCGCATCGAAACCGTCTATGGCAGTGATCACTTCACAACCGACGTTTTTCAACAGGGTCTCGGCGGTGCGACGAATCGTTCGAGAGTCGTCGATGACCATCACTTTCAATGGGGCTGAATGCTGTTCCATATCTGCTCTACCATCGCCGCGGCGATTCAGATGGGTCTGCCTTCGGCCGGGCCTATGGTGCTAGTCGGGATCGCTGAACCCCCATCTAGAGGGGTGCAAAGGCAACCGTCATAATGGCGGATGCCGAGCCTTTTTAGCACACTCTAAAGGCGCAATCCATAAAGCATCTGCGCCGCTCTTGCCCCTTGACCCCAAGCGTGCGCAGCGCCACCCTGACGCCTGTTTTCAGGCCGGTCGCGGCCATTACCGATCAGAGGATATTGCCCATGAGCATTCGCCTGGGAATTGTCATGGACCCCATCGAGCGCATTTCCTATAAAAAGGACAGCTCGCTGGCCATGCTCCTGGCAGCGCAAGCGCGCGGTTGGTCGCTGTTCTACATGGAACAGCACGATCTTTATCAGGATGCAGGACAGGCCCGTGCCCGCATGAAGCCGCTCAAGGTCTTCGCCGATCCGGCGCACTGGTTCGAGCTGGAGGCCGAAGTCGACAGCGGCCTGGATGAGCTGGACGTTATCCTGATGCGCAAGGATCCGCCCTTCGACATGGAGTTCGTTTACTCCACCTACTTGCTGGAGCAGGCCGAGCGCGCGGGCGTGCTGGTGGTCAACAAACCGCAGAGTCTGCGTGACTGCAACGAAAAACTGTTCGCAACCCAGTTCTCCCACTGCACGCCGCCAACGCTGGTGAGCCGCCGCTCGGACATCCTGCGCGAGTTCGCCGCCAAGCATGGCGATGTGATCTACAAGCCTCTGGACGGCATGGGTGGCGCATCGATTTTCCGTCATCGTCCGGAAGATCCGAACCTTTCAGTCATTCTCGAAACCCTGACCAACCACGGCCAGAACCAGATCATGGCTCAGGCCTACCTGCCTGCAATCAAGGACGGCGACAAGCGCATCCTGATGGTCGATGGCGAGCCGGTTCCGTATTGCCTGGCACGCATTCCCGCCGCAGGGGAAACCCGTGGCAACCTGGCCGCCGGTGGACGTGGCGAAGCACGCCCGCTGACGGACCGCGATCGCTGGATCGCCGCCGAAATCGGCCCGAGCCTGCGGGAAAAAGGTCTGTTGTTCGTAGGCCTGGACGTCATCGGCGAACACTTGACCGAAATCAACGTCACCAGCCCGACGTGCATTCGTGAGATCGACAACGCGTTCGGTACGGACATTGGCGGAATGTTGATGGATGTGATCGAGAAGAAGCTGCAGGCCCGGTAGCGCAGCTTTCTGCAGGAGCGCGCTTGCCCGCGATTAAGGTGCGTCGGTAACAACGATGTCGAGTGTTCCGACGTCATCGCGGGCAAGCGCGTTCCTACAGTGACGATGCATTGCCTGTACTGCCCACTAATCGGCCCGCCGATATCAAAGCCCAAGCACCGGCTGACATTGCGGTATCATGCGCGGCCTGAATTTCGCGTTAGGTGGGTTCTGTAATGCTGGCATTCGTGCTTCCGGGGCGTCGATGAACGCTGCGGTCGACAAAGATCTTCCCATGGCTCTGACCCGCACCGGCGTGCGCCCGGCTGATCGCCTTGGCTTTACCCTGATGATCGCGGCGCTGATCCATCTGGCGCTGATCCTTGGCGTCGGCTTCACCTACGTCAAGCCGGAAAAAATCAGCCAGACGCTGGAAATCACCCTCGCGCCCTTCAAAAGCGACACCAAGCCCAAAGACGCCGACTTCCTCGCTCAGGAAAACCAGCAGGGCAGCGGCACCCTCGACAAGAAAGCGGTGCCCAAGACCACGGAAATCGCGCCGTATCAGGACACTCAGATCAACAAGGTCACGCCTCCGCCTGCCGCCAAACCGGTGGTCAAGCAGGAAGCGCCCAAGACCGCCGTGGCGACCAAGGCTCAAGCGACGCAAAAGACTGTCGCCAAGCGTGATGAGGTCAAGCCGGAAGAACAGAAGAAGGCCGCGCCCACCTTCGACAGCACGGAGCTGAACAGCGAAATCGCCAGCCTTGAGGCCGAATTGGCCGATGAGCAGCAGGCTTATGCCAAGCGTCCCAAGATTCATCGACTGAGCGCCGCATCGACCATGCGCGACAAGGGCGCCTGGTACAAGGAAGACTGGCGCAAGAAGATCGAGCGCATCGGCAATCTCAATTATCCCGACGAGGCACGGCGCAAGCAGATCTACGGCAGCCTGCGCATGATGGTATCGATCAACCGGGACGGCTCTTTATATGAGGTGCTGATTCTTGAGTCGTCGGGCCAGCCCTTGCTGGATCAGTCAGCACAGAAGATCGTGCGGCTGGCGGCGCCGTTTGCGCCATTCAGCGGTGATCTGGCCGACATCGACCGTCTGGAAATCATCCGAACCTGGAAATTCGCCAAAGGCGACAAGCTTTCCAGTAATTGATCGCGCGCCTCACTAACACCACGCTTCCCAGGCGCAGTGAGCCAACTGTCTCCAACGCCCCATCGATCGATGGCGTAACACCCGACGCCTTCCCGGCTGAAGCCGGTCCTACGAAAAACATCCGGCGTCTGTAGGACCGGCTTCAGCCGGGAAAAGGCCGGTGAATGCGGTGGAGATGCATTGGTTGGAAATCATTCTTCGCGGGCACGCTCGCCCCTACAACGCTTGCCGATACATCGCGCGGTGCAGGCCTGTCGAACATGAAACCTGAAACCTGTCGCGATTTATCCACCCTCGAGTCGGTTCTGCCAGTTGTCACAGCAGCCCCACAGCGCCACACTAGGGCTCATGAAAAACGTCACTCCGTCGTACCTCAAGCATCAATTTCTGATCGCCATGCCCCACATGCACGATGAGAACTTCGCTCAGACCTTGACCTACATCGTCGAGCACAATGCCAATGGCGCCATGGGCCTGGTCATCAATCGACCGCAGAGCCTGTCGCTGGCCGATATTCTCGAGCAGCTGCGTCCCGAAATGACGCCACCTGCCCGCTGCCAGCAGATCCCCATTCATGTCGGGGGGCCCGTTCAGACGGATCGCGGCTTCGTGTTGCACCCCACCGGTCAGATATTTCAGGCGACTGTGGATCTGGGCGGCATCTCGCTTTCCACCTCGCAAGATGTCCTGTTTTCCATCGCTGACGGCTACGGGCCTGATCAAAATCTGATCACCCTCGGCTATGCAGGCTGGGACGCCGGGCAACTGGAAGCCGAATTCGCCGCCAACGCCTGGCTCAACTGCGCATTCGACCCCAGAATCCTTTTCGAGCTCGACAGTCACGAGCGCCTCGATGCCGCCGCCGCGAAACTGGGGATCAACCTCAATCTGCTGACCAGCCAGGCGGGACACGCCTGATGGCCGCACTGCGCCTGTTATTGGGGTTCGACTACGGCAGCAAGCAGATTGGCGTCGCCGTCGGCCAAGTGATTACCGGCCAGGCGCGAGAGTTGTGCACATTGAAGGCACAGAATGGCGTTCCCGACTGGACCAAGGTTCAGGCGCTGATTACCGAATGGAAGCCGGACGCGATCGTTGTCGGACTGCCGCTGAACATGGACGGTACGCCCAGCGAAATGAGCGCCCGCGCCGAAAAGTTCTCACGCCAGATCAACGGCCGCTTCAACCTTCCGGTTTACACCCACGACGAGCGCCTGACGACCTTTGAAGCCAAAGGCGAGCGCATGTCCCGTGGCGGTCAGCGTGGCAGTTATCGCGACAACCCGGTGGACGCCATTGCCGCAGCGCTCTTGCTGCAGGGCTGGCTGGAAGCCAATAGCGCACTGTTCGAAACCTGACCGATTTACACTACATCGAGTTGAAAGCACCGAATTCGAGTTTCAGCCCGCGCCGACGAGCAGTCCGGCCGGGCCTCTGAAGGAGCGACCATGACCCTGCCCAATCCCGCCGAACTGATCCGCCAGATGGCGAACAATCTGAACGCGCACCTGAACAAACGCGGCATCAGCGAGCCTCGCTTCATTGGCATCCGGACCGGCGGTGTCTGGGTCGCGCAGGCCCTGCTCGAAGCGATGGGCAGCCAGTCGCCTCTCGGCACGCTGGATGTCTCTTTTTATCGCGATGACTTCAGCCAGAACGGTCTGCACCCGCAGGTGCGCCCTTCGGAGCTGCCGTTCGAGATCGAAGGCCAGCATCTGGTGCTGATCGATGACGTGCTGATGAGCGGCCGCACGATACGCGCGGCGCTCAACGAACTGTTCGACTATGGCCGTCCTGCGAGCGTGACGCTGGTTTCGCTGCTCGATCTGGACGCCGCCGAGTTGCCGATCCGCCCGAATGTGACCGGCGCGACGCTGGACCTGTCTCCGAACGAGCGAGTCAAGCTCTCCGGCCCGACGCCGCTGACGCTCGAACTGCAAGACCTTTCCACCGATTCCGCCGCCCTCTAAGAGTCCTTTGCGATGACGCCTCCCGACGCCAAGCGCCCGCTGCAGCTGAACCATCAGGGTCAACTGCAACATTTTCTCTCGCTCGACGGTTTGCCCCGCGAACTGCTGACCGAAATCCTCGACACCGCCGACTCGTTCCTTGAAGTCGGCGCCCGGGCGGTGAAAAAAGTCCCGCTGCTACGCGGCAAGACGGTGTGCAACGTGTTCTTCGAGAACTCGACGCGGACCCGCACTACATTTGAACTGGCGGCACAGAGGCTGTCGGCGGACGTCATCACCCTGAACGTGTCGACATCTTCGACGAGCAAGGGCGAGACGCTGTTCGACACCCTGCGCAACCTTGAGGCCATGGCCGCCGACATGTTCGTCGTACGCCACGCCGACTCCGGTGCGGCGCACTTCATCGCCGAGCACGTCAGCCCGCAGGTCGCGATCATCAACGGCGGTGACGGCCGGCACGCTCACCCAACCCAAGGCATGCTCGACATGCTCACCATCCGCCGCCACAAGGGCAACTTCGAGAACCTCTCGGTCGCCATCGTCGGCGATATTCTGCACTCGCGGGTTGCGCGCTCGAACATGATCGCCCTCAAGGCGCTGGGTTGCCCGGACATCCGCGTCGTCGCCCCCAAAACGCTGCTGCCGATCGGCGTCGAGCAGTACGGCGTCAAGGTCTACACCGATCTGGCCGAGGGCTTGAAGGACGTAGACGTGGTGATCATGTTGCGCCTGCAACGCGAGCGCATGTCCGGTGGTCTGCTGCCGAGCGAGGGCGAATTCTATCGGCTGTTCGGCCTGACCACGGCCCGCCTGGCGGGCGCCAAACCTGACGCCATCGTCATGCACCCGGGTCCGATCAATCGGGGCGTGGAAATCGAGTCGGCGGTGGCCGATGGCCCCCATTCGGTGATTCTCAATCAAGTGACGTACGGCATCGCGGTGCGCATGGCCGTATTGTCCATGGCCATGAGTGGCCAAACCGCACAACGCCAGTTCGAGCAGGAGAACGCGCAGTGAAGTTCAGCATCCTCGGCGCTCGCGTCATTGACCCTGTCAGCGGTCTGGATCAAGTCATCGACGTTCACCTGGAAGCCGGCAAGATTCTCGCCCTTGGCGTGGCGCCTGCCGATTTCGAACCGTCACAAACCATCGACGCTGCCGGCCTGATCGCCGCCCCCGGTCTGGTCGACCTGAATGTTTCCCTGCGCGAGCCGGGCTACAGCCGCAAAGGCTCCATCGCCAGCGAAACCCGTGCAGCGGCGGCCGGCGGCGTTACCAGCCTGTGCTGCCCTCCCCGGACCAAACCGGTGCTCGACACCTCCGCGGTTGCCGAACTGATTCTGGACCGCGCCCGAGAAGCCGGACACAGCAAAGTGTTCCCCATCGGGGCGCTGAGCAAAGGGCTTGAAGGTGAGCAACTGGCTGAACTGATCGCGCTGCGAGACGCAGGCTGCGTGGCATTCACCAACGGGCTGATGAATTTCCGCAGCAACCGCACGCTCTGCCGCGCGCTGGAATACGCAGCGACCTTCGACCTCACGGTGATCTTCAATTCGCAGGACGACGACCTGGCTCAAGGCGGTCTGGCGCACGACGGTCCAACCGCCGCATTCCTGGGCTTGCCGGGCATTCCGGAAACCGCCGAAACGGTCGCGCTGGCCCGTGACCTGTTGCTCGTCGAGCAGAGCGGCGTTCGCGCGCACTTCACTCAGTTGACCAGCGCGCGCGGCGTGGCGCTTATCGCCCAGGCTCAGGCACGCGGCCTGCCGGTCACTGCGGACGTGGCGCTGTATCAGTTGATTCTGACCGACGAAGCGCTGATCGACTTCTCCAGCCTCTACCACGTCCAGCCGCCGCTGCGCACCCGCGCCGACCGTGACGCGCTGCGTGAGGCAGTGAAGTCGGGCGTCGTTCAAGCCATCTCCAGCCACCACCAGCCTCATGAACGCGACGCCAAACTGGCGCCCTTCGGCGCCACCGAGCCGGGCATCAGCAGCGTCGAGTTGTTGTTGCCACTGGCGATGACCCTGGTTGAAGACGGCCTGCTGGACCTGCCAACGCTGCTCTCACGCTTGAGCGCTGGCCCGGCAGCGGCGTTGCGCCTGCCCGCCGGCCAACTGGCCGCCGGTGCTCCCGCCGACCTGGTCTTGTTCGACGCAGCGGCGTCCACCGTGGCGGGTGAGAAGTGGCTGTCCAAAGGCGAGAACTGCCCGTTCCTCGGCCACTGCCTGCCGGGCGCGGTGAAATACACCTTCGTGGACGGCCGGATCAGCTATATCGGCTAAGTCGACGCGCCGCTCTGTCCTCGCAGGAGCGCGCTTGCCCGCGACGGCATCAGGTCAGACCCTGAAAACTCAGGTCTGACGCCTCGCGGGCAAGCGCGCTCCTACAGGTCAGCGTTTACCGGCGCTGCACGTTCTTCACCGAAATCTGGTCGTTGAGCGTCCAGAAGTCATACAGCACGCCGATGAACGCCAGGCCGCCCGTCAGCAGGTAGAGGATCCCGGTGATCCACTTGCCCTGATACATGCGATGCACCCCGAAGACGCCCAGAAACGTCAGCAGAATCCACGCGACGCTGTAGTCGGTCGTGCCGGCGTTGAATCTCAAGTCAGCCTCGCGATCCATCGAGGGAATCAGAAACAGGTCGATCAACCAGCCGATTCCCAACAGGCCAAGCGTGAAAAACCAGATCGTGCCGGTCACCGGCTTGCCGTAATAGAAGCGATGAGACCCCGTGAAGCCAACGATCCACAGCAGATAACCCATGAGCTTACTGTGGGTGTCGTGATGCGGAGCGTCGTGCTGATAGGTGTTCATTGGTAACCTCTTTCGTTGCGATAGAAAAAAATATGCGTAACTTTTGTGACTTTGGTGACCCCGTCCGACGTATGGCTTGAACCTATCCTCGTTCGTGCAAACCCTTGTTCTTCAAGGCGATGATCATACCAACGTGACAGTTTGACTGCCGAAACTGACTTTCAGGGCAGTAAATTGTTCGACAAATGGCCTCGGCAACTGGAAAAAAGCTGTTATAAAGTTGCGCGCTGACCAATATGAGCCCTGCCTAATGCGTCCATTTTTGAAGACATGGCTAACTATTTGCCTATTTATGCCACTGGCCGCCCACGCCACCAATCGTGAGCAACCGCTTCCTTCGAGTTTCACCGGTTTCACCGCACGAGCCGAGTCACCGGAAACCGTTTCACGCAATATCGCCGCTCAGCGAGCCGCGATGGCTGCAATCGAAGAGACAGCAACACCGCTTGCAACTTCCGGCAAAAAGTCGCGAGCCACCAAAAGCAAGAACACTTCGGGTTCTCGCAAGATTTCGCAAAACACGGTCGCCCTCGCCGCTTCGGCGCAGATGGGGACCAAGCAAAGCAGCAACGTGGTGAACCGTGCAGTGAAAGCCATCGGTACACCTTATCGTTGGGGCGGCACCAGCCCGACTAAAGGGTTCGACTGCAGCGGACTGGTTAAATACGCGTTCAACGACGTGAGTGAAGTGGATCTGCCGCGTACCTCGAACGCCATGGCCGAAGGTCACGGGCAAAAGGTCGATCGCAAGGATCTTAAGCCGGGCGACTTGCTGTTTTTCAACATCAAGAGCCGCAAGGTGAACCACGTCGCCATCTACCTGGGTGACGATCAGTTCGTTCACGCGCCGCGTCGTGGCAAGTCCGTGACGATCGATACGCTGAAAAAGCCGTATTGGGACAGCCATTACGTGGTCGCCAAGCGCGTACTGCCCAAGCAGCCGCCTAGCCGCAAAGGCACGACGGTGCGGATCGCTCAGCGCTGATCTGCGACGTTCTGTCTGACGACAGAAAGCGCTGTGGGAGTGAATTCATTCACGAGCGGATCGTACAGCCGATAGAAACCTGTCGGACGTACGGCCAATCGTGAGTGCATGCACTCCCACAGTCGTTCAAGGCGATCGAATCAGAAGTTATCCGGTGTCTTTGCCTTCTCGCGAGCGCTTTCCCGCGTGATCAGCCCTTTGGCGATCAAGTCCTTGAGGCACATATCCAGCGTCTGCATCCCCAGCGAGCCCCCCGTCTGGATCGACGAGTACATCTGCGCCACCTTGTCCTCCCGGATCAGGTTTCGGATCGCCGAGGTGCCGATCATGATCTCGTGCGCCGCCACCCGGCCACCGCCGACTTTTTTGAGCAGTGCTTGGGAAATGATCGCGTGCAGTGACTCGGAAAGCATCGAGCGAATCATCGACTTTTCCTGAGCCGGAAACACGTCAACGATACGGTCGATACTTTTGGCCGCAGACGTGGTGTGCAGCGTGCCAAACACCAGGTGACCGGTTTCGGCTGCCGTCAGCGCCAGGCGAATGGTTTCCAGGTCCCGCAGCTCGCCGACCAGAATCACGTCCGGGTCTTCACGCAACGCCGAGCGCAGAGCCTCGGCGAAACCGTGTGTGTCGCGGTGAACTTCGCGCTGGTTGATCAGGCTTTTCTTGGACTCGTGAACGAATTCGATCGGGTCTTCGATGGTGAGAATGTGGTGGTGCTTGTTGCTGTTCAAGTAATCGACCATCGCCGCCAGCGTGGTTGACTTGCCCGATCCGGTGGGCCCTGTCACCAGAATCAGGCCACGCGGGACGTCGGTAATCTTGCGAAACACTTCCCCCATGCCCAGCTCTTCCATGCTCAGGACCTTCGAGGGAATGGTCCGGAACACAGCGCCCGCGCCACGGTTCTGATTGAACGCGTTGACCCTGAACCGCGCCACGCCGGGCACTTCGAAGGAGAAGTCCGTCTCCAGATCTTCTTCGAAATCCTTGCGCTGCCTGTCGTTCATGATGTCGTAAATCAGCGCCTGAACCTCTTTCTGGTCCAGCGCGGGCAGGTTGATCCGCCTTACATCGCCATCGACGCGGATCATCGGTGGCAGGCCGGCAGAGAGGTGTAAGTCCGACGCGCCTTGCTTGGCACTGAAGGCAAGCAGCTCGGTAATATCCATACAGCTCCTCATCACATAGAATGCCGCAGACTTTAGCCCTGCTGGCGCAAATCAATGTCCACGATAGCAGAGAACATTTCAACGCTCGCGGAGCGAATTCATAACGCCGCGCAGGCCGCTCAGCGCGACCCGGCATCCGTCGGCCTGCTGGCCGTGAGCAAGACCAAACCGGCAAGCGACCTGCGTGAAGCTCACGCGGCAGGTCTTCGCGACTTCGGCGAAAACTACCTGCAGGAAGCCCTCGGCAAACAGGCTCAATTGAGCGACTTGCCCTTGATCTGGCATTTCATCGGCCCCATCCAGTCAAACAAGACGCGCGCCATCGCCGAGAATTTTGCCTGGGTACATTCAGTGGACCGCCTGAAAATCGCACAACGCCTGTCCGAACAACGCCCCGCCGAACTGCCGCCGCTCAATATCTGCATTCAAGTGAATGTTAGCGGCGAAGCCAGCAAATCGGGTTGCACACCTGAAGACCTGCCAGCGCTGGCACACGCGATCAGCGCCCTGCCCAATCTGAGATTGCGCGGATTGATGGCAATTCCCGAACCTACAGAAGACAGCGACGAACAGAACGCTGCCTTTGCCGCTGTACGTGACTTGCAACATAACCTGAACCTGCCGCTGGACACCCTTTCCATGGGCATGAGCCACGACCTGGAAGCCGCCATCGCACAAGGCGCGACCTGGGTGCGGATCGGCACTGCCCTTTTTGGCGCCCGGAACTATGGGCAGCCTTAACTTTCGCCTCACAGGAAACCGTTCATGAGCAAAACCCGTATCGCATTCATCGGCGCAGGCAACATGGCGGCCAGCCTGATCGGCGGCATGCGCGCCCAAGGCGTCGAGGCTGAACTGATTCGCGCCAGCGATCCCGGCGCCGAAACCCGCGAACGCATCACCCGAGAGCACGGAATCCAGGCTTTCGCCGACAACGCCGAAGCAGTCGAAGGTGCCGACGTGGTGTTGCTGGCGGTCAAACCGCAGATGATGAAAACCGTCTGCGAATCGCTCAAGCCAAGCTTGAAGCCAGATCAGTTGATCGTTTCCATTGCCGCTGGCATCACGTGCGCCAGCATGAAGGCCTGGCTCGGCGAGCAGCCGATCGTTCGCTGCATGCCCAATACGCCGGCGCTGTTGCGTCAGGGCGTCAGTGGCCTGTACGCCACCGATGATGTCACGAGCAACCAGCGCGAACAGGCCGAAGCCTTGCTCTCAGCCGTCGGCATCGCCCTGTGGGTGAATGAAGAAACCCACATTGATGCAGTAACGGCGGTGTCGGGCAGCGGCCCGGCTTACTTCTTCCTGCTGATTGAAGCCATGACCGCCGCCGGCGTGAAGCTTGGCCTGTCGCCCGAGGTTTCCAAGCAACTGGCCGAGCAGACCGCTCTGGGTGCTGCACGGATGGCGACTGAGAGCGATGTCGATGCGGCCGAGCTGCGCCGCCGCGTGACCTCACCTGCGGGCACCACGGAAGCTGCGATCAAGTCTTTCCAGGCCGACGGCTTCGAAGCGATCGTGGAAAAGGCGCTCGGCGCTGCGGCACACCGTTCCGCCGAACTGGCCGAATTGCTGGGTAAATAAGGAGTAGTTCATGAATGCACTCACTGGCGCCACGATCTTTGTTATTCAGACGCTGATCAGCCTGTACCTGACCATCGTCCTGCTGCGCTTCGTGCTGCAACTGGTCAAAGCCAACTTCTACAACCCGCTCAGCCAGTTTGCCGTGCGGGCCACGCAACCGCTGCTCAAGCCCATTCGCCGGATCGTCCCAAGCGTCCTGGGTCTGGACACGTCCTCCCTGCTGCTGGCGATCGTGATTCAGGCGTTGTTGATGGCCTTCGTGCTGATGATGACTTACGGCACCATCGGCGACGTCCCACACCTGTTGATGTGGTCGATCATCGGCATCACGTCGCTGCTGCTGAAGATCTTCTGGGTCGCGATGATCATTATGGTGATCGTCTCGTGGATCGCGCCGGGCACGCACAACCCTGCCGCAGAACTGGCCTACCAGATCAGTGAGCCGATCCTGGCGCCCTTCCGCCGCATCATCCCCAATCTGGGCGGCATGGACATCTCGCCGATCTTCGCCTTCCTGGCCATTCAAGTGCTGCAGTCGTACGTCATGCCCGAACTGGCAGCGTACTCCGGCATGCCGCAGGAGCTGTGGCGGCTGATCTAAATCCCGCCCCACCCTGTAGGAGTGAGCTCGCTCGCGATGACGGTGCGTCAGATACTTAGATGGCGTCTGGCACACCGCAATCGCGAGCAAGCTCACTCCTACAGGTACTCATCTGTCCACCGCCCCGTTGTTCGCTTGCCGCTACCCCCCGTGATCTTTAGACTTACGCCTCATTTCAGCGAGAGCAGGGTCGATGTCCACGGTCTTTCCCGAAGATTCTGTCGGTCTAGTCACGCCGCAAACGGCGCATTTCAGCGAGCCACTGGCTCTGGCCTGCGGTCGGTCGCTGGCCGCTTATGACCTCATCTACGAAACCTACGGTCAGCTCAACGCCGCCAAAAGCAATGCGGTGCTGATCTGCCACGCCTTGTCGGGCCACCATCACGCGGCCGGGTATCACAGCGCCGAAGACCGCAAGCCAGGTTGGTGGGACAGCTGCATCGGCCCAGGCAAGCCCATCGACACCAACACGTTCTTCGTGGTCAGCCTCAACAACCTGGGTGGCTGCAATGGCTCGACAGGCCCCAGCAGCATCAACCCGGAAACCGGCAAACCCTTTGGCGCCGATTTCCCCGTATTGACCGTCGAAGATTGGGTGCACAGCCAGGCGCGTCTGGCCGACAGCCTGGGCATCATGCAATGGGCCGCCATCGTCGGCGGCAGCCTGGGCGGCATGCAGGCCTTGCAATGGACCATCACCTATCCGGACCGCGTGCGTCACTGCCTGGCGATTGCCTCGGCTCCCAAGTTGTCAGCGCAGAACATCGCGTTCAACGAAGTCGCACGCCAGGCGATCCTGACCGATCCGGAATTTCATGGCGGCTCGTTCCAGGAACTCGGCGTGATCCCCAAACGCGGCTTGATGCTGGCCCGCATGGTCGGGCACATCACGTACCTGTCCGACGATTCGATGGGCGAGAAATTTGGCCGCGGCCTGAAAAACGAGAACCTCAACTACGACTTCCACAGCGTCGAATTTCAGGTCGAAAGCTACCTGCGTTATCAGGGCGAAGAGTTTTCCGGCCGCTTCGACGCCAACACGTATCTGTTGATGACCAAGGCGCTGGACTATTTCGATCCGGCCGCCAACTTCAACGATGACCTGGCCGCAACCTTCGCCGGTGCGAGCGCCAAATTCTGCGTGATGTCGTTCACAACCGATTGGCGCTTCTCGCCCGCGCGTTCTCGCGAACTGGTGGATGCGTTGATGGCCGCGAAAAAGGACGTCTGCTATCTGGAGATCGACGCGCCACAGGGCCACGATGCCTTCCTGATGCCGATCCCGCGCTACCTGCAAGCCTTCTCCAGCTACATGAACCGAATTGCACTCTGAGGACACCATGAGAGCCGACCTGGAAATCATCCAAGACTGGATACCGGCAGGCAGCCGCGTGCTCGACCTCGGTTGCGGCGACGGCGAATTGCTGGCCTGGCTGCAGCAGAACAAACAAGTGACTGGCTACGGGCTGGAAAATGATGCCGACAACATTGCGCGCTGCGTGTCCCGGGGCGTCAATGTCATCGAGCAGGACCTGGACAAAGGCCTGGGTAACTTCGCCAGCAACAGCTTCGACGTCGTGGTCATGACGCAGGCGCTGCAAGCAGTGCACTACCCTGACCGCATCCTCGACGAGATGCTTCGCGTGGGTCGTCAGTGCATCATCACATTCCCTAACTTCGGTCACTGGCGCTGCCGCTGGTACCTGGCGAGCAAGGGCCGCATGCCGGTTTCCGAGTTCCTGCCCTACACGTGGTACAACACGCCGAACATTCACTTCTGCACCTTCGAAGACTTCGAGGAGCTGTGCCGCGGTCGCTCGGCAAAGGTCATTGATCGGCTGGCGGTCGACCAACAACATCGCCACGGCTGGGCAAGTAAACTATGGCCTAATCTGTTGGGTGAGATCGGCATCTATCGGGTCAGCAGCCCGACCTTGCAGGATCACCAGATAGCGGTCTGAGCCAACCGACAGGAGAATGATCATGCGTCGTTTGAGTGCAATGCTGAGTCTGCTCATCGCACTTGCAGCTCCGGCGATGGCTGCCGACAGCGCGAGTCTGAACAGGCAACAGCAGTTCGGCGATGTGACCATTCACTACAACGCGTTTGGCTCAGGAATGCTGCAGCCGTCGATTGCCAGGGACAATGGCCTGATCCGCAGCAAGGGCATGGGTGTGATCAACATCACTGCGATCAAGAACGGCAAAACCGTCACAGCCAGCGTCGACGGGTCGGTGGCAGACCTGACCGGCCGCAAGAAAGCGTTGAGCTTCAGGCCGGTCAGCGAAAACGGCTCGGTCAATTACATTGCGCAGTACGACGTGCAGCCCGACACCTCGGCCACCTACATCTTCACCATCAACGTGAAAACCGGTGACGACCAGGCCCACACGCTCAGCTTCAACCAGGAAATCTTTTCGGACCCATGATGAACTTCACCCAGCTCGTACTCGCCAGTCACAACGCCGGCAAACTTAAGGAACTTCAGGCCATGCTCGGCGGCAGCGTGCAATTGCGCTCGATCGGCGAGTTCAGCAGCGTGGAGCCTGAAGAGACGGGGCTGTCGTTCGTCGAGAACGCCATTTTGAAGGCTCGCAACGCCGCACGCATTTCAGGTTTGCCGGCACTGGCTGATGACTCGGGCCTTGCCGTGGATTTCCTCGGCGGAGCGCCGGGTATCTATTCGGCGCGCTATGCCGATGGCAAGGGTGATGCGGCGAACAACGCCAAACTGCTCGACGCCCTGAAGGATGTGCCGGAACACGCGCGCGGTGCGCAGTTCGTCTGCGTGCTGGCGCTGGTTCGTCACGCCGACGACCCGTTGCCCATTCTGTGTGAAGGCCTGTGGCATGGGCGCATCCTGACGGCTGCCAGTGGCGAGCACGGATTTGGCTACGATCCGCTGTTCTGGGTGCCTGAGCGCAATGTTTCGAGCGCCGAACTCAGTCCGGCCGACAAGAACCAGATCAGCCATCGTGCACGCGCCATGGCTATTTTGCGTCAGCGTCTGGAATTGCAATGAATCACGATTCAGATACCCGGCCGCTGATTCTCGGCGCGGCCGGTTTCAGCTCCGAGCAGCCAAGAAACCCGCTGACCGAACTGCCTCCGCTTTCGCTGTACATCCATATTCCGTGGTGCGTGCGCAAATGTCCGTACTGCGACTTCAACTCTCATACCGCCAGCGCGGTACTGCCTGAGCAAGAGTACGTCGACGCGCTGCTTGCCGACCTCGATCAGGACCTGCCAAGCGTTTATGGCCGCGCGTTGAGTTCGATCTTTTTCGGCGGGGGCACGCCCAGCCTGTTCAGCGCAGAGGCACTTGGGCGACTCTTGAAAGGGGTCGAGCAACGCATTCCCTTCGCGCCCGATATCGAGATCACGCTGGAAGCCAACCCCGGCACGTTTGAGCAGGTGAAATTCAGCGCATACCGGGCCTTGGGCATCAATCGGCTGTCGATTGGCATTCAGAGCTTTCAGGAAGCCAAGCTCAAGGCTCTGGGCCGCATCCACAATGGCGACGAAGCGGTACGCGCCGCCGACATGGCGCGCCAGGCCGGTTTCGATAACTTCAATCTGGACCTGATGCACGGCTTGCCGGATCAGTCGCAGGACGATGCACTGGGCGATCTGCGCCAGGCCATCGCGCTGGCGCCGACCCATCTCTCCTGGTATCAGCTGACCCTGGAACCCAACACCGTTTTCTGGAATCAGCCGCCGACGCTGCCGGAAGACGACATCCTGTGGGACATTCAGGAGGCCGGTCAGGCGCTGCTGCGGGAAAACGGCTACGCGCAATATGAAGTCTCTGCCTACGCGCAACCCGGCCGTCCGGCACGACACAATCTGAATTACTGGAGTTTCGGCGACTTCATCGGCATCGGCGCAGGGGCTCACGGCAAGCTCAGCCACCCGGACGGACGCATCGTACGCACCTGGAAAACCCGGCTGCCCAAGGATTACCTCAATCCGGCAAAGTCGTATCAGGCCGGCGAGAAGCTGCTGGCGCTGGACGAAATGCCGTTCGAATTCCTGATGAACGCGCTGCGCCTGACAAAAGGCGTGGACGCTGCATTATTTCAGCGGCGCACCGGTCTAAGCGTCGATTCGCTCGCCAGCGCGCGTCAGCAGGCTGAACAACGGGGCTTGCTCGAGCCCGACCCGATGCGTCTGGTGGCAACTGCTCGCGGGCAGTTATTTCTCAACGACCTGCTGCAGTATTTTCTTCTATAAGACTCAACGCTAAGGACACTGAATGGACCTCGTACTCGACCTGCTGGCAACTGTCTCGCGCTGGAGTCGCAGCAACCTTTCGGAAATCGCACTGGCGTTGGTGGGCTGTCTGCTGATCCTGTTCGGGGCCGACATCAAGGGCTGGATCGAAGGTCGCATCAGCAGCTTCGCCGGGGCCTTGCGCGTTCCCGTCATGGCCCTGCTGTGCACCATCGGCAGCGGCGCCGCGCTCATCTACGCCACGCCTTGGGTCGTGCGCGGGCTGAGCCAGTTCAACAACTACAGCCTTGCGCCGGTGTTGTTGGTGGTGCTGGTACTGATCGGCGTTGTGGCGGATCGGAAGTGATCCAGGGCTGACACCACGCGCTCGCACGGCGGGCACGTCATCTATGGCAGCAAGCCTGCTCGCGAAAGCGCCAGTTCAGCCAGTGCACTACTACTGGCTGATCCGAAGCCTTCGCGAGCAATCTCGCTCGCACAGTGACTCATCGGCGGATGAGTCAGGCGGTTTTTTCGAACTTCAAATCCCAGACCCCATGCCCCAGACGCTCGCCACGGCGTTCGAACTTGGTGATCGGACGTTCCGCAGGGCGAGGGACGCATTTGCCGTCTTCGGCCAGGTTGCGGTAACCGGGAGCAACGTTCATCACTTCCAGCATGTATTCAGCGTAGGGCTCCCAGTCGGTAGCCATATGCAGGACGCCGCCGGGCTTGAGCTTGCTGCGAACCAGCGCCGCAAATTCGGCCTGAACGATGCGACGCTTGTGATGGCGCGCCTTGTGCCAGGGGTCCGGGAAGAACAGCATCAGGCGATCAAGGCTGTTATCGGCAATGCAACGATTGAGCACTTCGATCGCGTCGCAATCGTAGACCCGCACGTTGGTCAGGCCTTGCGTCAGAACGCCATTGAGCAGCGCACCGACACCAGGACGATGCACTTCAACGCCAATGAAATCCTGCTCGGGCGCCGCCGCTGCCATTTCCAGCAGCGAGTGCCCCATGCCGAAGCCGATTTCCAGCGTGCGCGGCGCAGAGCGGCCGAACACCTTGTCGAAATCAACCGGCTCGTCGGCCAGCGGCAGGACGAACAACGGTTTGCCTTGATCCAGGCCGCGCTGCTGGCCTTCGGTCATGCGACCGGCACGCATCACGAAGCTCTTGATGCGTCGATGATGGCTTTCATCGCCCTGTTCTTTACCGTCTTCGTCGTTCATCACTTCGTCGTCCGGAAGTGCATCGGGCTTTTGCGAATCAATCATCAACAGGCTCTTACTTGATCAGACCGTCCAGCGGCGAGGACGCGCTGGCATAGAGTTTCTTGGGCATACGACCCGCCAGGTAAGCCATGCGGCCTGCCAGAATGGCGTGTTTCATCGCTTCTGCCATCAATACCGGCTGCCCGGCGTGGGCAATGGCCGAGTTCATCAGCACCGCTTCGCAGCCCAGCTCCATCGCGATGGTGGCGTCCGAAGCAGTGCCGACACCGGCGTCGACCAGCACTGGTACTTTCGATTCTTCGAGAATGATCTGCAGGTTGTACGGGTTGCAGATCCCGAGCCCCGTGCCGATCAGGCCCGCCAGAGGCATGACCGCGCAGCAGCCGATTTCGGCCAGTTGGCGCGCGATGATCGGGTCGTCGCTGGTGTAGACCATCACGTCGAAACCGTCCTTGACCAGCGTTTCCGCAGCCTTGAGGGTTTCGATCACGTTAGGGAAAAGGGTCTTCTGATCAGCCAGAACTTCAAGCTTGACCAGGTTATGGCCGTCGAGCAGCTCACGCGCCAGGCGGCAGGTACGCACTGCTTCGATGGCGTCATAGCAACCGGCAGTGTTCGGCAAAATGGTGTAACGGTCAGGTGGCAGCACGTCGAGCAGGTTCGGCTCGCCCGGATTCTGGCCCAGGTTGGTACGACGCACGGCGACCGTCACGATTTCCGCGCCAGACGCTTCGATGGCCAGACGGGTTTCTTCCATATCCTTGTACTTGCCAGTGCCAACCAGCAGGCGCGACTGGAAAGTCCGACCGGCCACTGTAAACGGCTTGTCGCTATGAACATTGCTCATCGGAAATCCTCTTTACGGTTGAGGTTCTTGCAGTTCTTTCTGGATCGGGTCGCAGCGCGGATCGGCAGACCTAGCCACCGCCGATGGCATGCACCACTTCGACCTGATCGCCTTCATTCAGGGTCGTAGATGCGTGCTGGCTGCGCGGGACGATATCCAGATTGAGTTCGACTGCGATCCGACGTCCGACCAGATCCAGACGTGTCAGCAATGCCGCGACGGTCTCGCCGTCGGGCAGTTCAAAGGATTCACCGTTCAACTGAATGCGCATGCGAATGGCAGCCATCATTTTAGGGGGCGAGCATTCTAGCCCGATCAGCCTCCGGGACCAAGGCAAAGGCACGCCATTCGTCTCAGCCGGGGGGCAATGGTTTCACCTGTGGGAGGTCGGCCACTCAAAGGGTATCCACGCCCAGCCGCCAGGCCGTCCAACCCAGAATGAACCAGCCAATGAGAAAGCACAGCCCGCCTATCGGCGTGATGATGCCCAGCTTGCTTACTCCCGTGAGCGTCAACACGTACAGGCTGCCCGAGAACAACAGGATACCGAGCGTGAAGGCGATGCCGGCGTAACTGACCAGCCGCCCCTGAATCTGAGTCGCCAGGATCGCCACGCCGAAGATCGCCAGCGCGTGAATCAGCTGATAGAGCACGCCGGTCTGGAAGATCGCAAGGTATTCAGGGGTGAGGCGGTTTTTCAGGCCATGGGCAGCGAATGCGCCCAGCGCGACGCCGGTAAATCCGAAGAAAGCGGCCAGCATCAAGAAGGTTCGTAGCATGGGTGACTCCGTCAAAAATCGTTCTATCCTGCGTGGTCTGTATAATGGCCCGCTCAACCGCTTCGGCCAAGCCATCTCTATGCTGCGTTTCCTGCTCAGTCGTATCGCCAAAGTCCTGCTCTGGTTTGCAGCGGCGAGTGTCGTGCTGGTTTTGATCTTCCGCTGGGTGCCACCGCCCTTCACCGCGCTGATGGTCGAGCGCAAGATTGAATCCTGGTTCGACGGCAAGCCCATTGATCTGCAGCGTGACTGGCAGCCATGGGACAAAATCTCCGACGATCTAAAAGTCGCGGTCATCGCCGGGGAAGACCAGAAGTTCGCCGAGCATTGGGGCTTCGATATCGACGCCATTCAGGCGGCGCTGGTGCATAACGAGCGCGGCGGTTCGATTCGCGGCGCCAGCACGCTGAGCCAGCAGGTGTCCAAGAACCTGTTTTTATGGTCAGGCCGCAGTTATTTCCGCAAGGGCCTGGAGGCATGGTTTACCGGATTGATCGAGGTGTTCTGGTCCAAGCAGCGAATCCTTGAGGTGTATGTCAACAGCGTTGAGTGGGACGACGGGGTTTTCGGCGCGCAGGCGGCTGCGCAACACCACTTCCACGTCAACGCCGGCCAGTTGTCGACGCAGCAGGCCAGTTACCTCGCCGCAGTGCTGCCAAACCCCCGCGAATGGAGCGCCAGCAATCCGAGCAGCTACGTCTCACGACGGGCCGGCTGGATTCGCCAGCAAATGCGCCAGCTGGGTGGTGATGAGTATCTGGTGGGGTTGAATCACAGCCGTAAATGGTGAGGTAGCCCAACGCTCAATGAAACCCATAAACAAAAACGCCCCGATCATCTCGGGGCGCTTCGTTTCAGTCTTTCGCTTAAGCGGCGATTGACGACTTCAGCTTGTTCATCGCGCTCTTTTCGAGCTGACGAATCCGCTCGGCAGAGACGTTGTACTTCTCGGCCAGATCGTGCAGCGTCGCTTTTTCCTCAGCCAGCCAACGCTGATAGAGGATGTCGCGGCTGCGCTCATCGAGCACGTTCAACGCTTCGTGCAGGTTGGCGGTGGAGCTGTCAGTCCAATCGGAATCTTCCAGCTGACGCGCCGGATCGTAACGATGGTCTTCCAGGTAGTTGGCCGGGGACTGGAACGCGCTGTCGTCGTCGGCTTCAGCAGCCGGGTCGAACGCCATGTCGTGGCCAGTCAGACGGCTTTCCATTTCGCGCACTTCGCGCGGTTCAACGCCCAGGCTTTCCGCCACACGATGAACTTCTTCGTTGTTCAGCCAGGCCAGACGCTTCTTCTGGCTGCGCAGGTTGAAAAACAGCTTGCGCTGAGCCTTGGTGGTCGCAACTTTCACGATGCGCCAGTTGCGCAGGATGAATTCGTGAATTTCGGCCTTGATCCAGTGCACGGCAAACGACACAAGGCGGACACCCATCTCGGGGTTAAAGCGCTTCACGGCCTTCATCAGGCCGACGTTACCTTCCTGGATCAGGTCAGCCTGAGCCAGTCCATAACCGGAATAACTGCGTGCGATATGCACGACAAATCGCAGGTGGGCGAGCACCATCTGCCGAGCCGCCCCTAGATCCTGCTCGTAATAGAGACTCTCGGCCAGTTCACGCTCCTGCTCGGGCGTCAGCAGTGGAATGCTGTTTACCGTGTGCACATAGGCTTCCAGGTTTGCACCCGGAACCAAGGCATAAGCAGGTTGCAAAGAATTGGTCATACGAAAAAACCTCCGACACATGACTCGTGCAGTTCAGCACTGCGAAATTGACCGGGAACCGCTAGACAAGTTCCCTTAGCTGAAAAGTCAATAGATGAAACAAAATTTACGCTACAAAAAATGACCTGAACATTAACACTCAACGAGGTGCCAGCTCTCTCAAATGGCGTGCGACCGCAATCCACGCACCGATATAACCCAACAACACGGCTCCTAGCAAGAGCGACAGACCATCTGCCATCGGCACCCCCGCCAGCGCGAAGTTACTGCCATACAACCCGGCCAGCTTGACGACCGCCTCGTTCAGCCAATCCAGGCCGAAAGCGAGCACGCCCCATGACAGTACCCCGGCACCGAATCCATACAGAGCGCCCATATAAAGGAAAGGCCTGCGCACGTAGCTGTCCGTGCCACCCACCAATTTGATGACTTCAATTTCGGTGCGCCGGTTCTCGATGTGCAGACGGATGGTATTGCCGATGACCAGCAACAGCGCACCCACCAGCAATACAGTGAGGCCGAAAACGAAGCGGTCACCCAGTTTCAGGATCGCTGCCAGACGCTCGACCCAGACCAGATCCAGCTGAGCCTGCTGCACCTTCGGCAGTTCAGCCAGGCGAGTACGTAACGCCTCCAGCGCGGCTTTGTCAACTTCCAGCGGTGTAACCAGCACAACGCCAGGCAGCGGGTTTTCCGGCAGTTCCTTGAGCGCCTCGCCCAGACCGGACTGCTGCTGAAACTCATTCAACGCCTGATCACGACTGATGTACTCGGCATCCGCCACGCCCGGCATCTGCTTTATCTGACTGACCAGACTGTCGCCTTCGGTCGACGAGGCATCGAGCTGCAAATAAAGCGATATCTGCGCGGCACGCTGCCAGGACCCGCCCAGACGCTCGACGTTGTTCAACAGAAGCGACAAGCCCATCGGCAAGCTCAGCGCGATGGCCATGACCAGACAGGTGAAAAAGCTGCCGATCGGTTGCTTGCCCAAGCGGCGCAGACTGTCCAGCAGACTGGAGCGATGGGCTTCGATCCATGCGTTGAACAGCGTGCCGAAATCCGGGCCGTCGTCATCGTCGTGTTTCTTTTTCTTCTGCGGCGCGGGATCGGCGGCCTTGGGGGCCACGCGCTCGGAAACCTTGGGACTGCGAGTCGCACTCATGCTCCAGCCTCCCCGTCGCCGATCAGTCGGCCGCGTTGCAGTGTCAGCATGCGATGACGCATGCGCGCAATCAGGGCCAGGTCGTGACTGGCGATCAGCACGCTGGTGCCAAGGCGATTGATGTCTTCGAAGACGCCCATGATTTCCGCTGCCAGCCTTGGATCGAGGTTACCGGTCGGTTCGTCCGCCAGCAGCAAGGCCGGGCGGTGAACGATGGCGCGGGCAATACCCACGCGCTGTTGCTGACCTGTGGACAGGTCGCCGGGGTACAACTCGGCCTTGTCAGAGAGCGCCACGCGCTCCAGTGCCGAATCGACGCGTTTGGTCACCTCGGTTTTGGACAACCCCAGAATCTGCAGGGGCAAGGCGACGTTATTGAACACCGTGCGGTCGAACAGCAACTGGTGATTCTGAAACACCACGCCGATCTGACGACGCAGAAAGGGAATCTGCGCCGTGCTGATCTGGCCCAGGTCCTGACCGGCCAGCAGCAACTTGCCGGTGGTTGGGCGTTCCATGGCGAGCAACAGACGCAATAGCGTACTTTTGCCGGCGCCAGAGTGACCGGTTACAAACAGAAATTCCCCACGACGTACTCGAAAGCTCAGCTCATGCAAGCCGACGTGTCCGTTCGGATAGCGTTTACCGACCTGTTCGAAACGAATCATGTGCGCTCCCGCTCGGCGAAAAGGGCCTGAACGAAGGGTTCAGCCTCGAAAGTCCGCAAGTCGTCGATGCCCTCACCGACACCGATGTAACGGATCGGCAGACCGAACTGCTTGGCCAGCGCGAAGATCACGCCGCCCTTGGCCGTGCCGTCCAGCTTGGTGAGCGCAAGTCCGGTGAGGCTGACGGTCTGATTGAACTGCTTGGCCTGGTTGATAGCGTTCTGCCCGGTACCGGCGTCGAGCACCAGCAGCACCTCGTGCGGGGCATGCTCGTCCAGTTTGCCGATCACGCGGCGAACCTTCTTCAGCTCTTCCATCAGGTTATCTTTGGTGTGCAGACGGCCAGCGGTGTCAGCGATCAGTACATCGATACCGCGCGCTTTGGCCGCCTGCACGGCATCGTAAATCACCGAAGCCGAATCGGCGCCCGTGTGCTGAGCGATCACCGGAATCTTGTTGCGCTCACCCCAGACCTGTAACTGCTCGACCGCCGCGGCGCGGAACGTATCGCCAGCGGCAAGCATGACTTTCTTGCCTTCGAGCTGGAGTTTTTTCGCCAGCTTGCCGATCGTCGTGGTCTTGCCTGCGCCATTGACGCCGACCACGAGAATCACGAACGGCTTGTGCTCGGAGCCAATGACCAACGGCGCTTCAACCGGCTTGAGCATCTCAGTCAGCTCGCTCTGCAGCGATTTGTACAGCGCATCGCTGTCCGTGAGTTGTTTTCGCGCCACTTTCTGCGTCAGGTTGCGCACGATCAAGGACGTGGCTTCAACACCGACGTCGGCCGTCAGCAGGCGGGTTTCGAGCTCATCGAGCATGTCGTCGTCGATGGCTTTCTTGCCCAGGAACAGGCTCGCCATTCCTTCGCCGAGACTGGCGCTGGTTTTCGACAGGCCTTGTTTCAGGCGCGCGAAGAAACCGGGCTGTTTCGATTGGACGGGCGCCTGCTCAGTCGCAACCGGCACCGCGGGAGTCTCTGCCAAAGGCACGACCGGCGCCGCGACGGGCGGCGGCGTGACAGTAGGCGGGGCCAGTGACGGCAGATCATCGCCGGCTACCGGATCAGGCAGGGCGGGCGGCGCAGGCTCGACCAACGGGATCGCGTGCGTCTCAGCGGTCTGACGGGGGGCCGCTTCATCGGGAACGTTCAGTGCGCCAGTCTCAGGTTGCTCCAACACGACCGCCTGCGGTGGAATCTGCGGCGTCACGTGGGGCTCGCCTTCATCCGTCAAAGCGACCGGTTCTTCGGCCACTGGCAACTTCAACCAAGGCTCTGCGCCAGGCGCCTGGTCAGTGACGGGCTCGACGACAACAGGCGGCTCGCTCGAAACGAGAGCCTCCGGAGCGCGCTCGGCGGGAATCGGCGGAGCGACTTGGGGCTCAGCGGCGATCTGTGGTTCAGCAGCGACCGGCGTCTCTTCAACGACAGGCTCGGGCGCTGTTTCAGGTGCGGTCTGTGGCTGCTCGTTGACGGTTTCCTGCGGCTTTTTGCGCAGCCATCCGAACAGGCCTTTCTTCTCGCCAGCCGGGGCTGGGGTCTTCTTGTCGTCGTTGGAACCAAACATGGAGGACGGCTATCTCAAGGTAGCGACGCGCCAGAGCGGCGCCTCTGAAAAATTCTGTCAATGCGAAACAGACTGCTTTTATGTCTGCTTGTTCATAGCCTGCCTGGACACATCACCCGGACGTCGCGTCTGCCTGACAAGGGTCGTCAAGGCCATTTCTTACGAAGTCCGTTTACGACTCACACATTTTAGCCGTGGTCGGCAAGCAAACTGGTCGCTATCCTAGGGCGTGTGATCACATATTTCCACCGCCGCGTTCCCGCGCAAAAGCGCGTAAGACAAGGCGCAAGCCGTGAGGGATGTGTGTTTCCCTGCCAGGATCTGTAACGCAGTATGGCGCGCTTTCAGACCACCCTCCGGAGCGCTGCGGGAAATATGTGATGATACGCCCTAACCCCTGCGCCCGCCGACGCTAAGTTCATGCAGGCCGCCTCGAAGGTTCAAATTACGAATGAATGCTCTTGCCCGCTGCGCCGCAGGCCTGCTGCTCAGCACGATCTGTTTGCCCTTTGCAGCCCTGGCTGCCGACCCTCAACCCACCTCCGAATTCACGCTCGATAACGGCCTGAAAGTCATTGTGCGCGAAGACCATCGCGCACCGGTCGTGGTTTCTCAGGTCTGGTACAAGGTTGGCTCCAGCTATGAGACGCCAGGCCAGACCGGCCTCTCCCACGCGCTGGAACACATGATGTTCAAGGGCAGCGCAAAAGCGGGTCCTGGCGAGGCGTCACTGATCCTCCGCGATCTTGGCGCGGAAGAAAACGCATTCACCAGTGACGACTACACCGCTTACTACCAGGTGCTGGCGCGTGACCGTTTGAGTGTGGCGTTCGAGCTTGAGGCTGACCGCATGGCCAGCCTGCGTCTGCCGCCCGAAGAGTTCGCTCGCGAGATTGAAGTCATCAAGGAAGAACGCCGCCTGCGCACGGACGACAAGCCCAATGCCAAGGCGTACGAGCGCTTCAAGGCAATCGCTTACCCCGCCAGCGGCTACCACACGCCGACCATCGGCTGGATGGCTGACCTGGACCGCATGACCGTTCAGGAGCTGCGCCACTGGTACGAGTCCTGGTACGTGCCGAACAACGCCACGCTGGTCGTGGTGGGCGACGTGAAACCCGATGAAGTGAAAGCACTGGCGCAACGCTTCTTCGGGCCAATCCCTCGCCGCGATGTTCCGCCCTCCAAAAAGCCGCTGGAGCTCGCCGAACCCGGATTGCGCCAGATCACCGTGCATGTGGCCACGCAAATGCCCAGTCTGATGTATGGCTTCAACGTGCCCAGCCTTGCAACCGCCACCGATCCGCAGTCGGTCAATGCCCTGCGCCTGATCTCTGCCTTGCTCGACGGCGGCTACAGCGCCCGCATCCCGGCCCGTCTGGAGCGTGGTGAAGAACTGGTGACCGGCGCGTCGTCGGACTACGACGCCTACACCCGTGGCGACAGCCTCTTCACCATCAGCGCCACGCCTAATCAGCAGAAAAAGAAAACCCTGGCAGACGCGGAAGCCGGCATCTGGCGTCTTCTCGACGAGCTGAAGACCAAGCCACCGACCAAAGAGGAACTGGAACGGGTTCGGGCGCAGGTCATCGCGGGGCTGGTCTATGAACGCGACTCCATCACCAGTCAGGCCAGCACCATTGGTGAGCTGGAAACGGTGGGACTGTCCTGGAAGCTGATCGATCAGGAACTGGCGGCGCTGCAAAGCGTGACGCCTGACGACATTCAGAAAGCAGCACGCACGTATTTCACCCGCGAACGCCTCGCCGTTGCGCACGTTTTGCCTGAGGAGAAAGCCCAATGACCAAGCGCATCGACACCCGCGCTGCACGGCCTCGGGCCTCGGTACTGCTGCTGACCGCGACGCTGAGCCTGCTTGGCGCCGCACTTGTGCAGGCGGACGCGCCAGCCGACGCACCCAAGGCAATCGACAAGGCGGCATCCACGCTGGAATCACTGAAGGCGCTTGATGGAAAAGCCCCACCCCGCCGCGACCTGAACATTCAGTCGTGGCAGACCGCAGAAGGCGCGCGGGTATTGTTCGTCGAAGCCCATGAGCTGCCGATGTTCGACATGCGCCTGCTGTTTGCCGCTGGCAGCAGTCAGGACGGCGCCACGCCGGGAATCGCACTCGTGACCAACGCCATGCTCAATGAGGGCGTAAAGGGCAAAGACGTGAGCGCGATCGCGGAAGGATTCGAAGGACTGGGCGCGGACTTCGGCAACGGCTCCTATCGCGACATGGCCATTGCTTCGCTGCGTAGCCTGAGCGCCCCTGAAAAGCGCGAGCCTGCGCTGAAGCTGTTTTCGGAAGTCGTGGGCAAGCCTACGTTTCCCGCCGACTCGCTGGCCCGTATCAAAAACCAGCTGATGGCGAGCTTCGAGTACCAGAAACAGAACCCTGGCAAGCTGGCGGGTGATGAGCTGTTCAGACGCCTCTATGGCGACCATCCTTATGCACACCCGAGCATGGGCACGGCCAAAACCATCCCGCCGCTCACGCTTGCCCAATTGAAGGCGTTTCACGCCAAGGCGTACGCCGCCGGAAATGCTGTTATCGCGCTGGTGGGCGACCTGTCGCGGGCCGAAGCGCAAGCCGTCGCGGCGCAGGTGTCGGCTGCGCTGCCAAAAGGCCCGGCGCTGGCGAAGACCGTTGCCCCTACCGAACCCAAAGCCGGCGAAACCCACATCGAGTTTCCGTCCAAGCAGACTCATCTGATGATGGCTGAGCTGGGCATTGACCGCGCCGACCCGGATTACGCGGCACTGTCGCTGGGGAATTCGATTCTCGGCGGCGGTGGCTTCGGCAGCCGTCTGATGGCCGAAGTTCGTGAGAAACGCGGCCTGGCTTACGGCGTATCCTCTGGCTTCACGCCCATGCAGGCTCAAGGTCCGTTCATGATTGGCCTGCAGACCCGCGCTGAAATGAGCCAGAACACGCTGCAACTGGTCAAGGATGTCACCCGTGATTTTCTCGCCAATGGTCCCACGCAGAAAGAACTCGACGATGCCAAGCGCGAGCTGGCCGGCAGTTTTCCGCTCTCGACCGCCAGCAACTCGGCAATCGTCGGTCAACTGGGTGCGATTGGCTTCTATAATCTGCCTCTGACATTCCTCGAAGACTTCATGACGCAATCGCAGAGCCTGACGGTCGAGCAAATCAAGGCCGTCATGAACAAGCATCTGGACGTCGACAAGCTGGTGATCGTGACCGCAGGTCCGACCGTCCCGCAGAAGCCTCTGCCGCCACCTACTGATAAACCAGCCGAGCAACCACTCGGCGTACCGGAGCACTAATGACCTCGACTTCAAAGCCGCCGCGCATCCACAAAGGCCACAAAATCCATACGGGCCTGGGCCAGTTGCGGATCATCGGCGGCGAATGGCGCAGTCGGCGTCTGAGCTTCCCGGATGGCCCGGGGCTGCGGCCTACGCCGGACCGCGTTCGGGAAACCCTGTTCAACTGGCTCGCGCCTTATATCGAAGGCGCGCGCGTGCTGGACCCGTTCGCGGGGAGCGGCGCCTTGTACCTTGAAGCCCTGTCGCGAGGGGCGAGCATGGGCCTGGCGCTGGACACCAATTCGGCGGCCATTTCCAGCTTGCGCGAGCATCTGGGCACGTTGCGCTGCACGGTCGGCAAGACCTCCAGCGGCGACGCACTGCGCTATCTGGAGACCCAACCGGCGGAACAATTCGACGTGGTGTTTCTCGACCCACCCTTCCACCAGAATCTTCTGCTCCCGGCGTGCGCGTTGCTGGAAGAACGGGCATGGCTGGCAGATGACGCCTGGATCTACACCGAAAGTGAAACCGCGCCGTCTTCACTTGGCCTGCCCGCCAACTGGCGCTTGCACCGCGAGAAAAAGGCCGGACAGGTTTACTACGCGTTGTGGGAACGAAGTGTCATCGCCAGCTGACCGCCGCCCGTTCGTCCCCGCGTTCGGTCTCGGCAACCCGCATTTGCAGACCCTCTGGGGACCGCTCTGGCGCCGGACCATTCATCTGGACCGGCGCCGTGAGCGGATATGGCTGGACGATGGCGATTTTCTCGACATGGACTGGCACGGGCCGCACGACGCCCACGTGCCGGTCGTTCTGGTCCTGCACGGGCTGACCGGATCGTCCAATTCGCCTTACGTGGTCGGCCTGCAGCAAGCCATGGAAAAACTCGGCTGGGCGAGCGTGGCGCTCAACTGGCGAGGTTGTTCTGGCGAGCCGAACCTGTTGCCGCGAAGCTATCACTCAGGCGTCAGCGAAGACCTTGCGGCTGTGCTCGCGCACCTCAGAGCCGCACGCCCGCTCGCGCCCCTTTACGCGGTCGGCTACTCGCTGGGCGGCAACATTTTGCTCAAGCACCTTGGCGAGTCGGGGCTGGACAGCAACCTTCAAGGCGCTGCTGCCGTGTCGGTCCCGTTCAGGCTCGACGAGTGTGCCGACCGTATCGGTCTGGGCTTCTCGCGGGTCTACCAGCGCCATTTCATGCGGGAAATGCTCGGTTACATCAAAGACAAGCAGCGCCGGTTTCAGCACGAGGGGCTCAGCGACGGCCTGGCGGAGCTCGCCGCTTTGGGCTCGCTCAAAAACCTGCGCACTTTCTGGGAGTTCGACGGGCGGGTGACGGCGCCACTCAACGGCTTCGTGGATGCCCATGACTACTACCGCCGCGCCTCAAGTCGCTATTTCCTCGGCGCGATCCGGACGCCGACGTTGCTGGTGCAATCGCTCGACGACCCATTCGTGTTCAAACACAGTCTCCCTGATGCCGGTGAGTTGTCGGCAAGCACGCGATTCGACCTGCAAACCCATGGCGGGCACGTGGGTTTCGTCGGCGGAACGATCAGGACGCCGTCCTATTATCTGGAACAGCGCATCCCCGCCTGGCTGCTGGACGTGCATGGCGCTCAGACCCACCTCTGAATCGTATCGGCGAGCCCGATTGCCGGGCGAGAATCAGTCGCCCGTTGCGACGCCACGGGCCGGATCGTTGATCCATTCGCTCCAGGATCCGGCGTAGAGCCCACCGAGCGGATAGCCCGCCAGGCACAGCGCGAACAGGTTGTGGCAGGCCGTGACGCCCGAACCGCAATAGGCGACCAATGCCTGCGGCGCCCTTCCTTTCAATGTCTCGGCGAAGCGTTGTTTGAGCTGCTCGGCTGGCAAGAACCGACCATCGGGGCCGAGGTTGTCAGTGAATGCGGCGCATTGAGCACCCGGAATATGGCCTGCAATCGGGTCGATGGGCTCGACTTCTCCGCGAAAACGCGCGGGTGCCCGGGCATCAATCAAGGTCAGGTCAGCCTGCCCCAGCCGGGCCAGCAGCTGCTCGGCGCTGAGTACCAGCGCATCGTCGGGCTGCCCCTGAAATGTGCCCCTTCGTTGTAGCGGCGGATCCAGGCTCAGCGGCAGACCGGCGGCATGCCAGGCCTTGAGCCCGCCATCGAGCAAATAGACGCCATCTCGCTTGCCCAGCCATGCCAGTAACCACCACGCCCGGGCGGCGTAAGCGCCGGGGCCATCGTCGTACAGCACGATATCGCTGTCCGGGTTGACGCCCCAGAACTGCAGCCGCTCGGTCAGAATCTGAGGATCCGGCAAAGGGTGTCGCCCCGTCACCCCTCTGACGATTGGCCCACTCAGGTCATTGAGCAGGTCGGCGTAGGACGATCCTTCGATATGGCCTTCCGCGTAGCTGCGCTGGCCGTAGTCCAGATCATCGAGCGAGGAGCGACAATCGAGAATGACAAGACCCGGTTGCTTGAGGCGGGCTTCCAGTTGTTGCGGGCTGATCAATTGCGCGATGGACATGACGGGCTCCTGCAGACAGTGAAAATGGGGCAATACGACGATCGATTCGAGGCCAGCCGGTCTCAGCCGGCGTCCTCCAGTGCCTTGTTCAGCGGCACATAAAATTCTGCGCACAGCGCATGCACGGCCTCGTGCGCCTGGGGCGTTACGTAAGCCAGTTCCAGCATCAAAACCTGATAAACGCCCCGACGAATCGCGTCTTCGCTCAAATGCGTGGCGTTCTCTCTGGTCGTGCACAGGAAGCGAACCCACGACGTCAGAATGATCCAGGCATTGAGCGTCAGCGACTCGATCTGCACCTGATTCATGCTCAGGATCTGCGCCTCGACGAACCCGCCATAGATAGACATCGCCTTGATCAGACAATGCTGGGAAAACCGCCGATAACGCGCTGCCAGCTCTGGATCGGCGTCGAGCAAGTGTTCGAGATCGCGATGCAGGAAGCGATAACGCCACATGCCATCGAGGATCGCCACCAGGTAATGGCGCTTGTCCTCGACGCCGGGAAGGCGACCTTTGGGCGGGTGAAGAAAGCTGTCGACGAGGGTTTCGTATTCAGTGAACAGTTCGGCGATGATCGCCTGCTTGTTGGGGAAGTGGTAATAGAGATTGCCTGGCGAAATCTCCATGTGCGCCGCGATGTGGTTGGTGCTGACACTGCGCTCGCCTTGCTGATTGAACAGCTCCAGGCTGCTCTGCACGATGCGTTCGCGGGTCTTGATGCGTAAGGTTTTGATGCGCGGCGCCATGCTCAGCTCAAACGTCAGGACGTAACAGGATTGTGCTGGATCTTAACGCAAGCTTCAGGATCGCGGGCACTCTTCACGGCTCGAACTGCGCCCTGCTGCACGAGATGCACATCGCTGCGGCGCCGATTGACTTTTTAGAGTGATGACTCTAAAAAGGCTCAAACCCAAGAGCGCCGCCGCGATGCCCGCCGAATCCATGTGTCTACCACTGCCGCAAAACTCAGCTCCGCAGCACGATGAGCTTGCCGTGCAGTTCGACGCACAGCGTCGAGCCTTCGCTGTCAATCCGATGCCGACGGCGAGTCAGCGACAACAGTGGCTCGACGGCCTGCATCGCGCGTTCAGCACCGAACGACAGGCGATCATCGATGCGATCAGCGCCGATTTCAGCCATCGCAGTACGGACGAAACACTGCTGGGCGAACTGATGCCCAGTCTTCACAACATCCGATACGCCCAGCGTCAGCTGAAAAGGTGGATGCGACCTTCTCGACGCCGCGTCGGCCTGGCGTTCCAGCCGGCCAGCGCCAAAGTGATCTATCAGCCCCTCGGCGTGGTGGGCGTGATCGTGCCGTGGAATTACCCGTTGTTTCTGGCTATCGGGCCGCTGGTCGGCGCGCTGTCAGCGGGTAATCGGGTGATGCTCAAGCTCAGCGAAGCCACGCCTGCAACCGGCCAGTTGCTGAAAACCTTGCTAGGACGGGTGTTCCCAACAGATCTGGTGTCCGTGGTTCTCGGTGAAGCCGATGTTGGCGTCGCGTTTTCCAGACTGCCCTTCGACCACCTTCTGTTCACGGGCGCAACCAGCATCGGGCGGCATGTGATGCGCGCCGCCGCCGAAAATCTCACGCCTGTCACGTTGGAGCTGGGCGGAAAATCGCCAGCCATCGTCTCCGCTGACGTGCCGATAGAGGACGCAGCCCAGCGGATCGCGTTCGGCAAGACCTTCAATGCAGGACAGACCTGTGTGGCCCCGGACTACGTGCTGGTCCCCACAGATCGCATCGATGCGTTCGTCGCTGCCTACACCAAGGCGGTTACCGGTTTTTTTCCTACGCTGGATGACAACCCGGACTACACCGCCATCATCAGCCCTCGGCATGTCGCTCGTCTTGAGCATTACCTGACCGACGCTCGGAGCAAAGGCGCGAAGGTTATCTCGCTGTTCGAACGAGGTCAGGGGCGCCGAATGCCGTTCAGCCTGCTGCTGGATGTCAGTGACGATATGATCGTGATGCAGGACGAAATCTTCGGGCCACTGCTGCCCATCGTGCCGTATGAGACTATCGAACAGGCCTTCGATTACATCAACGCCCGACCTCGCCCACTGGCGCTGTATTACTTCGGCTACGACAAGGCCGAACAGAACCGCGTGCTGGAGCAGACACATTCCGGCGGCGTGTGCCTGAATGACACGTTGCTGCATGTCGCCCAGGACGACCTGCCCTTCGGCGGCATAGGCGCCTCTGGCATGGGGCATTACCATGGCCGCGAAGGATTTCTGACGTTCAGCAAGGCCAAAGGGGTGTTCATCAAGCAACGCTTCAATGCAGCACGTCTGATTTATCCGCCTTACGGCAAGGCCCTTCAGAAGCTGATCCATAAGCTGTTCATACGCTGAAAGGCGAACCGGGACCTACACCGAGCCGACTTGGCCCACCCGACGCGCTGCGATACCATCCCAGTCCCTTTACGGACTCCGACCAGGACGACGCGATGAACCGAGTGTTGTACCCAGGCACCTTCGACCCCATCACCAAGGGCCATGGCGATCTGGTCGAGCGCGCATCGCGCCTGTTCGATCAGGTCATCATTGCCGTCGCCGCCAGCCCGAAGAAAAACCCGCTCTTCCCGCTGGAACAACGCGTCGAGCTGGCGCGTGAAGCCACCCGGCACCTGCCCAATGTCGAAGTCGTCGGATTCTCCAGCCTTCTGGCGCATTTTGCTCAGGAACAGAACGCCAACATCCTGTTGCGCGGCCTGCGGGCGGTGTCTGACTTCGAATACGAATTCCAGCTGGCGAACATGAACAAACAGCTGGCACCTGACGTAGAAAGTCTTTTTCTCACGCCGTCCGAACGTTATTCGTTCATATCATCTACGCTGGTCAGGGAAATCGCAGCGTTGGGGGGTGATATCACGAAGTTCGTCCACCCTGCGGTCGCACAGGCGCTGAGTGAAAGGTTCAAGTCCTGATCCCATGCGTCACGGCTTAGGTGCATACCGAGCGCTAATGCGGCACAATTCGCCGCATTAGTTTTGATATGCCCCGGTGTCGACCGCGGCAGGAGTATCCATGTCCCTGATCATCACCGACGATTGCATCAACTGCGACGTCTGCGAACCCGAGTGCCCGAACGAAGCAATTTCCCAGGGGGAAGAGATCTATGTGATCAATCCGAACCTGTGCACCGAGTGCGTCGGCCATTACGACGAGCCGCAGTGTCAGCAAGTCTGCCCCGTGGACTGCATCCCGCTGGATGAAAACCACGTCGAGAGCAAAGACGAACTGATGGCCAAGTACCAGTTGATTACCAGCAAGGCATAAAAACCGAAGGCATATTTGTCGGCATACGCGCTTTCGCCGAAGACACTGGCTGTAAATGCCTGTTGAACTGAGCGAGATACGCATGACATCGAAGTCAACGCCGATACTTTCCTTGTTTGGCGCAGCCATTCTGCTGTTCGCCGTTTCGGTCCACGCGCAACCTGACCATCCTGATCAGGCCGCAATTGCCAGCCCACATCCCCTCGCTACTGCCGCCGGTCGGGAAATTCTGATCGATGGCGGTAACGCATTCGATGCCGCCATTGCCATCAGCGCGACCCTGGCAGTGGTCGAGCCATACGGCTCGGGCCTGGGCGGTGGCGGGTTTTTCCTGCTGCGGCAAGCGGGCGATCCCGTTCAGTATCAGTTTCTGGATGCGCGCGAAAAAGCCCCACTCAAGTCCCGGCCCAAAATGTTCCACCGCAACGGCATCGTCCAGCCTGACCTGTCTCTGAACGGGCCACTGGCGGCTGCGATTCCGGGCATGCCTGCGGCGCTGGTCGAACTGGCCGAGCGATACGGCCGTCTGCCGCTGTCTATCTCCCTCGCGCCCGCGATACGCACGGCATACCGCGGCTTCAAGGTCGACGAAGTCTATCGGGAGCGCGCCAGCTGGCGGTTGTTCGCGCTGCGCAGCAACAAGGAAAGCGCGCGCCTGTTCCTGCGTAACAACGATGTGCCGAACCTGGGGGACGTCATCACTCAACCCGAACTGGCGCAAACGCTGGACCGTCTGGCGGACAAGGGGCGAGCGGGCTTTTACAGCGGCCTGACAGCGCAGGCGATGGTCAGCGGTGTGCGGCGCGCAGGAGGCATCTGGAATTACCACGATTTTGAAGAGTACAACGTCATCACGCGCACGCCGCTGCGCTTCCAGATGGCCGACCAGCGCGAGCTGATCAGCGCGCCGCCGCCCTCAGCCGGCGGCATTGCCCTGGCGCAAAGTCTGTTCATGCTTCAGCAGCTGCCATGGCGCGAGTCTGCCAAGGTGCAACGCGCACACTACGTGGTGGAAGTACTACGCCGCGCCTACCGCGACCGCGTGCTGTTCGGCGACCCGGACTTCGTGCCCAACCCCATCGCGCAGGTGCTGGCTCCGGATTACCTTTTTCAGCTGTCCACCAGCGTCGATCCTCACCGCGCGACACCGAACAACACGCTGCCTCCGGCACCTCGCTGGCGTGAAGGTGACAACACCAGCCACTTTTCCGTGCTCGACAGCGAAGGCAACGCCGTTGCGGCAACGCTCTCACTCAATCTGCCGTTCGGCTCGACGTTTACGGTTCCGGGGACCGGCGTGGTGCTCAACGATGAGATGGACGATTTTTCGATCGATCCCAAGGGCAGCAGCACCTCTGGCCTGCCAGGCAGTCAGGCCAACGTCATTGAACCGGGCAAGCGCCCGCTTTCGAGCATGAGCCCCAGCTTCATCGAGAGCCCTCACGCCTTTGCCGCGTTCGGCACACCCGGCGGCAGCAGAATCCCAAGCATGGTGCTGCTGTCGATGCTGCAGTATCTGGACGAGCAACCGATCGCCAACTGGGTGTCGGCGCGTCGTTATCACCATCAGTACACGCCTGACGTGGTGGAGTACGAATCTGGCGCTTTCAATGAGGCGGAACTGGCTGACTTACGTGAGCGCGGCTACCCGCTGAAGGAAGCCAAGCGCGACTTCGGCAATCAGCAAGTGCTCCTGTGGAACAAAAACAGCGCGAAGGTCGAAGCTGCCAGCGACCCCCGCGGCGTGGGGGTTTCAAACACTTTCAGCCCTGACAGCCGACTGAGGCTGGTGCGGACCTGCGCCGATCAGTCTTGCTTGCCGTAGCCGCTCGTCGTGCAACCGAGGCAGCGGACGAACGCTGCCTTGCCTGGATCGACCACCAGCGCTTTACCGGTAGCGCCCAGGTTGCCGCCCGCAGCGGCGAAAGGCGAGGCAACCACGAAAAGCCCGGCCCCGATCACAGTGGCGACGATCAACAAGGGGCGCGCGATCAGCAGGTCGCCGATCATCGCGTATGCAGGAGGATTCTGGATTTCGTAGACCGGATCGCCACTGCCGGACACTTCGACCTGTGCCCAGGCCGGCGCCATCTGCAAGCCGAAGAACAGGGCCAAGGTAGCAGCGAGAATACGAAACGGGCTCATGGCAGATCCTTCGGGCTCAGCAGAAAAGTGATGCTGCTCACTATAAACAGGGATCGGGGTTACGCAAGGGGCCGTGTGTTTCATTCCCGACACAGAGCCTGCACCGACCACCGAGGTTGACGACCTCGACCTTACTTCTGACATTTGGGGCAATAAACGCTGGCGCGCTGCCCCAACTTGATCTCGCGCAGCGTCGTACCGCAGATCTTGCACGGCTGTTCGCCACGCCCGTAGGCAAAGAGTTCTTGCTGAAAATAACCGGGCTGCCCGTCTCCCCCGATAAAGTCCCGCAGCGTCGTGCCGCCGCGCTCGATGGCGGCGGCCAGGATGCGTTTGATCTCGATTGCCAGCTTGATATAGCGCGCCTTGGAAATACTGCCGGCCGCTCGACGCGGGTCGATGCCGGCAGCGAACAGCGCCTCTGTCGCATAAATGTTGCCGACGCCCACGACAACGGCGTTATCCATGATGAACGGCTTGACCGCCATGGCGCGACCGCGAGACAGCTCGAACAGGCGCAGACCATCGAACAGATCGGTCAACGGCTCAGGCCCGAGGCGAATCAACAGCTCATGATTGTGCGGGTCAAGACTCCACAGCATCGCCCCGAAACGCCGAGGATCGGTGTAGCGCAGCGCCAGCCCCGACTCCAGTTCGATATCGACATGTTCGTGCTTGAGCGCGGGCAGCCCCGCCTCTACCAGACGAAGATTCCCGGACATCCCCAGATGGCTGATCAACGTACCCACTTCGGCCTGAATCAACAGGTACTTCGCGCGGCGCTCCACCACCACAATCTTCTGCCCCGACAGGCGCACATCGAGGTCTTCCGGGATCGGCCAGCGCAGGCGTCGATCACGCACGATCACGCGACTGACGCGCTGACCTTCCAGATGAGGCGCGATGCCCCGACGGGTGGTTTCGACTTCAGGTAATTCAGGCATTGGGGGCTCGACGCAGGATTGAGCGAGGGCGCGCAGGATCAGTGCGCGCTCAGCTCGCGAATGCTTTCCTTGAGGTTTTCAAAGTCGTAATCGGACAGACCGACGTAGTCCAGGACCAGATGGCCGATGCTGTTCCATTCATGATCGATGGTCTGATTACCCAGCACGCGATGCGACGAGCAGATGTGCTCGGCCATCTTGAGGATTGCCAGTAGATTTTTCAGCGGCGCATTGCGGCCCGAATCATCCTGAAAGATTGCCAGCGCGTTGTGATGGTTGGCGATTGCATTGCTGACATGTTCCGGCAAACGCCAGGACTTGGCAGTGAAATAGCCAACAACCGCATGGTTCGTATTGAGGATGCGGTTTTCTGTGTCAACCACGCGGACATCCGGGCTGGCCTTGGCGTAAGCCTCTTCAAGCACGTTCATGTATTCGGGAAAACGCTTGAGCATGAGCGGAATGCCGCAGTCGTGAAACAGGCCCAGCGCATAGGATTCGTCGACCGTCTGCGAGCCGATGCGCTTGGCCAGCGTCAGGCTCGTCATCGCGACGTCTTGCGCGGTGTCCCAGAAGCGGTTGAGCACCACGATGGTCTCGTCGCTCATCTCGCCTTTAATCGACTGGGCGTTGATGAGGTTGATCACCGAACGGCTGCCCAGCAGGTTGACCGCACGCTGGATCGAGGCAATTTTGTTGGCGAGGCCGTAATGCGCCGAGTTGACGATCTTTAACAGCGCGCCGGACAAGCCAGGGTCCTGCGCAATCAACCGGGCGATCACACCCAGATCAGGGTCGGGCATGTACTGCTCCATCTGCAAATCCACCATGATTTGCGGCTGGGGCGGCACGCTGATGCCTTGCAACGCCTGCTGAATCTGCTCGGAAGTAAGCTCTTGGGACATAAGTACACACTCAAGGTCAGGGGGCGATTCTAACCCTTACCGCCCATGCTTCGACAGCCGTTGAAACACTTAATGGATCCGACCGGCTGCTTGTTTGTAAATTCATCCGGACCGCCCGCGTGCCGGATGACGGGTTATAATCCCGCTCTTTTTTTCGGAGCGACGTCATGTCCCTGCCCAGCTTGCGCCTCAAGCCCAACGCCGACCGTCGCCTGCGCGCCGGTCACCTGTGGATCTACAGCAACGAAATCGACGTTGCCGCCACCCCGCTCAACGGCTTTGCACCAGGCGCCCAGGCGATCCTTGAAGCAGCGGGCGGCAAACCATTGGGCATCGTCGCGATGAGTCCGAATAACCTGATCTGCGCCCGCTTGCTGTCGCGCGACATCAAGTTGCCGTTGGACAAGTCGTTGCTGGTACATCGCCTGAACGTCTGCCTGTCCCTGCGCGAGCGCCTGTTCGACAAGCCTTTTTATCGCCTGGTATACGGCGATTCCGACCTGCTCCCCGGTCTGGTCGTCGACCGTTTCGGCGATATTCTGGTCGTGCAGCTGGCATCGGCCACCATGGAGCAGCATAAGGACGACGTGCTGGCTGCGTTGATTCAAGTGCTCAAGCCAAGCGGCATTCTGCTCAAGAACGATTCGGCTGCGCGCGACGCGGAAGGCTTGAATCGCTACGTCGAAACCGCATTCGGCCTGGTGCCTGAGTGGGTCGCGCTGGAAGAGAACGGCGTGAAATTCGAAGCGCCGGTCATGGAAGGCCAGAAAACCGGCTGGTTCTACGATCACCGCATGAACCGCGCGCGCCTGGCGCCGTATGTCCAAGGTAAGCGCGTTCTGGACCTGTTCAGCTACATCGGCGGCTGGGGCGTCCAAGCGGGCGCTTTCGGCGCGAGCGAAGTGTTCTGCGTCGATGCGTCAGGCTTTGCACTGGACGGCGTAGAGCGCAACGCGGCGCTCAACGGTTTTGCCGAGAAAGTCACCTGCATCGAAGGCGACGTTTTCGAAGCCCTTAAAGAGCTCAAAGCCGCCGAAGAGCGCTTCGACGTGATCGTTGCCGACCCGCCCGCGTTCATCAAACGCAAAAAAGACCTGAAAAACGGCGAAGGCGCCTACCGTCGCCTGAACGAGCAAGCGATGCGCCTGCTCAGCAAGGACGGCATTCTGGTCAGCGCATCCTGCTCGATGCACCTGCCCGAAGACGATCTGCAAAACATCCTCCTGACCAGCGCCCGCCACCTGGACCGCAACATCCAATTGCTGGAACGCGGCGGCCAAGGCCCGGACCACCCGGTCCACCCAGCCATTCCGGAAACGCGATACATCAAGAGCATTACGTGTCGGTTGTTGCCGAATAGTTGATTTTCTGGCGACTTCACTAATGCAATCGCGGGCAGGCGCGCTCCTACAACGGAACGCGCTTTCCTACGGATAAGCGCTGCGATGCCGCTGGAGAACGCCGCGGTCCACTGTAGGAGCGCGCTTGCCCGCGAACGCTCTCACAGCCAAACCGCATCCCACAACGGATAATCCCCTACTCGCTTCACCAACCCTGCTCTTAACGGATTAGCGACGATGTAGCGCGCAATGGCACGCACATCCTCCTCACGCCTCACCGCCCGATCGTGATAGCCCTTCTGCCAGACGCGAAGCGGCGTGTAGCCAGACCTCATGATCGCAAGCGCGCTGCCGGATTTAACACGCCGCATCAGCATTCCCAGACTGCCTTCTCTCAATGTCACCAGCCAATGAAAATGGTCTGGCATGACCACCCACGCCAGTGATTGCGCGATGCCTTCCTGCTCTACCCGACGGAACTCGTCTACCACCAGACGGCCTGCCAACCAATCGGAAAAGAGGGGTTGGCGGCCATGCACGACTGACGTCAGAAGATAGATATGGCCTTGCCCCGAATATCGTCCAACCCTTAGATCACAGCCCCGTTTGAGTGCAGACATCCCTCTGTCCTTAAAAGAATTCAAGAAAAGGCTAGTGCAAGGTTGAGCAAACAAGGGGTGATCAAGTAATCAGATGTGTTCGCAAGGACGTCTTCGCGGGCAAGCGCGCTCCTACAGTCGAGCATGTTCCCATGCGATAAGGCGGCTGTTTGCAGGAGCACGTTTGCCTGCGAACAGGACAGATGTTGCTCCAACAACCAACCGTTCAGGCTCAAGACCAGACGTTCAATACTTCCCGCCATTCCCTCCCGCCCCCACAGGTGTAGAATCAGCGCTATTCATCGCCAGTCATCCCCCGGCGGGTTTATGAGCTCAGGCTGAGCGTACGGTGATCCCGTGTCGTTCGGTTTCTTCGCTGCATCCGGTCACTGCCTTTTGCAAACGACGTCACTAGAAGCTCACTCCCTTCCTTATTAGCCGATTAGCCGGAGTGCTCCAATGCCTGATTACCGTTCGAAAACGTCCACCCACGGCCGCAACATGGCCGGTGCACGCGCCTTGTGGCGTGCCACGGGCATGAAGGACGAAGATTTCAAAAAGCCGATCATCGCCATCGCCAACTCGTTCACCCAGTTCGTGCCAGGCCACGTACACCTCAAGGATCTGGGTCAACTGGTTGCCCGCGAGATTGAAAAGGCGGGCGGCGTTGCCAAGGAATTCAACACCATCGCCGTGGACGACGGCATCGCCATGGGTCACGACGGCATGCTGTACTCGCTGCCAAGCCGCGAGATCATTGCCGATTCGGTCGAATACATGGTCAACGCTCACTGTGCCGACGCGATCGTCTGCATCTCCAACTGCGACAAGATCACCCCCGGCATGTTGATGGCTGCGCTGCGCCTGAACATCCCGGTGATCTTCGTTTCCGGTGGCCCGATGGAAGCCGGCAAGACCAAGCTCGCCAGCCACGGCCTGGACCTGGTTGACGCGATGGTCATCGCGGCAGACTCCTCGGCTTCCGATGAGAAAGTCGCCGAATACGAGCGCAGTGCCTGCCCGACCTGCGGTTCGTGCTCCGGGATGTTCACGGCCAACTCCATGAACTGCCTGACCGAAGCCCTGGGCCTTGCTTTGCCTGGCAACGGTTCGACGCTGGCCACCCACTCCGACCGCGAGCAACTGTTCCTGCAGGCTGGCCGTACCATCGTCGAGCTGTGCAAAACCTACTATCGTGACAACGACGACTCGGTTCTGCCACGCAACATCGCCAACTTCAAAGCGTTCGAAAACGCGATGACCCTGGACATCGCGATGGGTGGCTCGACCAACACCATCCTGCACCTGCTGGCAGCCGCGCAGGAAGCCGAAATCGCGTTCGACCTGCGCGACATCGACCGTCTGTCGCGCAAAGTGCCGCAACTGTGCAAAGTCGCGCCGAACATCCAGAAGTACCACATGGAAGACGTCCATCGCGCGGGCGGCATCTTCAGCATTCTCGGCGAACTGGCGCGCGGCGGCCTGCTGCACACCGACCTGCCGACGGTGCACGCTCGCTCCATGGAAGAGGCGATCGCCAAGTGGGACATCACGCAGACTGACGACGAAGCGGTGCATACCTTCTTCAAGGCAGGCCCGGCCGGCATCCCGACGCAAACCGCATTCAGTCAGTCGACCCGTTGGGAGACGCTGGACGACGACCGCGAGAACGGCTGTATCCGCAGCGTCGAGCACGCCTATTCGCAAGAAGGCGGCCTGGCCGTGCTGTACGGCAACATAGCGCTGGACGGCTGTGTGGTGAAAACCGCAGGCGTCGACGAATCGATCCACGTGTTCGAAGGCAACGCGAAGATCTTCGAAAGCCAGGACAGCGCGGTGCGCGGGATCCTCGCTGACGAAGTGAAGGCTGGCGATATCGTGATCATTCGTTATGAAGGTCCGAAAGGCGGTCCGGGCATGCAGGAAATGCTCTACCCAACCTCGTACCTGAAATCCAAAGGTCTGGGCAAAGCCTGCGCCTTGCTGACTGACGGCCGTTTCTCGGGCGGCACTTCGGGCCTGTCCATCGGCCACGCTTCGCCTGAAGCCGCTGCCGGTGGCGCGATTGGTCTGGTGCGCGACGGCGACAAAGTGCTGATCGACATCCCGAACCGTTCGATCAACCTGTTGATCGACGATGCGGAGATGGCCGAGCGGCGTGCAGAGCAGGACAAGAAAGGCTGGCGGCCTGTCGAATCCCGTCCGCGCAAGGTGACCACGGCGCTGAAGGCTTATGCCCTGCTGGCGACCAGTGCCGACAAAGGCGCGGTGCGAGACAAGGCGATGCTGGACAAGCTGGTGCCGTAACTGGCCTTAGCGCGCAGCGAACCAAAAAGAAGCCCGGCAGCGATGCCGGGCTTTTTTTACACCGCGTATCAGCACGCTCCTGCAAACATTCTTTACTGGATTTCGTCGGGCTTGACGATCACCCAGTTCTTGTCGGCCGTCACTGGCAAGCCCTCTTTGGCCTGAGCGTCGGCGTTGGATTTGATCATGCCGTTGAGTTGGGTCATGTATTTGTCTTTGCGGTTCACCCACAGATGAATCCCGCCTTTGTTGACGTCGACGCTGTGAAACAGCATGTAACCATCGCTCGTCGGCGTGTCGCCACCCACCAGAACCGGTTTTTTCCACTGATCGATATAGGTCAGGATCGCCGCCTGCTTGCCGGCCATCCAGGTCGCCGGAGTCCACAGATAGGGCGTCAGTTCGAGGCCAAGGTTGGCTTTCTCGTCGTATTTGCCTGCGGTGATCTGCTTGCGCGCGGTGGTGAGCTCCCCGGTTTCGCGATTTTTCAGCAACGTGGTCACGCCAATGACGTTCTGCGGTTTGACGTTGTAGCCATATTTGGGATCGGCGGCCACCATGCGCACCAGTTCTTCGGACGCCGCGGTCATCACGTAAACCTCGATGCCGTTCTCCATCAATTTGTTGAACAGCTCCGCCTGACCGGTGAACACCTTGGGCGGCTGGACTTCGATGGTCTTGACCACGTCACCCTCGTAGTACGTACTCGGCACCGGCCTGCCTGAAGCCATCAGCTCGTCGACGTAGCCCTTGAGTTCCTTGAGGGTGAAACCGGAAAACACCTGCGCAACCCATGGGTAACAGACCATGTCGTCGACTTCGCAGAGACGATAGTAATAACTGAACAGGCTTTCCTTGTGGTCCGCCGTGTCTTTGAACGGGATGAGCTTAAGGGAGGGGTCGAGCTTGTCGCGGGTGATCAGCCCTTTGTTTTCCATGAAAGGCAGCAGCGATTCTTCCAGGTCGTTGCGGTAGCTGGTGTTATCCATGTCGAAAACCGCGAAATTACCTTTATTGGCATTCGCCGCGATCATGGCGTTCAACTGCTTGGCGGCAGGCTCCGGCCAGTGCGTAAGCTCCGTCGAATACGCCTGAGCGGCAAGCCCCAGACAGAGCGCAGCGGCCAACAATTTCGGTGCGAGCTTCATTACGATGTCCTCCCCTGTTTCAGTTCGAGGCTGGACCGTAACAAAAAGCTGTTGCTGTTTTAATGCGTCAGCGACTGTGTGCGTTCTGATGGCGTCATGTTGAAAACCGTTCGCGACAGATGACATAAAAACGACATGTTTGTGACGGCGGGAACAACTGTTGCGCCGTCGCCTGCAGGAATTGGCCGCTCTACGACGTGTCCAGAAGATTCGGTATCAGATCCGCTCCCACACCTCAAAGTTGTAGGCAGGCTTGCCATCCAGTGCGGGGTTCGGCGTGTCGGAAACCAGTTTCCACTCAGTCGGATCAAACTCGGGAAACCAGGCGTCACCGTCGGGACTCAACGCGACGCGAGTGAGGTATAGACGATTGGCCTGCGCCAGGCTTTGGGCGTACAACTGCGCGCCACCGATCAGCATGACTTCATCGACGTTTTGCTCAATCGCCCATTGTTCTGCACGCGCGACAGCCGCATCCAGTGAGGTGAACACCTCGGCACCTTCAAGCGTGAGATCGGCCTGGCGAGTTACCACGATATTCAGGCGGCCCGGCAGCGGACGGCCCAGCGAATCCCAGGTCTTGCGACCCATGATGATCGGCTTGCCCAGCGTCGTCGCTTTGAAGTATTTGAAATCGCCCGGCAGATGCCAAGGCATGGAATTGTCGATGCCGATGACGCGGTTTTCACCGAGCGCGGCAATCAGGCTGAGGGGGAGATGATTTTTCATGTCGGCGAGAATAACAGCACACATGCACACACGCATGCACGGAAGCGCGCGATAGCGGTCACACCAGTTATGCTCCCACCTGAACTCACCAACGAGACGCCGCGTGACCGCACTGACCCCCCTTGATGAACTGTGGCTGACCGAAGCCGTGCGCTTGCGTGAACAACACGCAGGTCCGCTTGAGGATGAAGAAGCCTGCCGCCGTGCCCGCAACACCGCGGGCGACTTGCTGACCCGCGTCAAACACCGTGCCTTGGGGCTGGCCGAGCGTGACGGCATGGTCGCCGCTTTAAGTCACTGGAAACAGGGAGCACGGCTGGGCGTGATCCTCTTGTCGATCCTGGCCGTGGTCAGTGGCGCCGGGCTGGCCTTTGCTGCGCTGGGCGACGGACAAACGCCGGTCAATGTGTTCTGGGCCTTGGGCAGCTTGCTGGGCCTCAACCTGATTCTGTTGATCAGTTGGGTGCTGGGCCTGGTGTTCGCAGGCGAAAACGCTGCCAGTCTGGGCCGCTTGTGGCTATGGCTGAGCGAGAAGCTCGCCCGTGACGCTCAGGCTGCACAACTGGCTCCCGCGCTGGTCCTGTTGTTACAGCGCAAGCGCCTGAACCGCTGGTTATTGGGCACGTGCGTCAACGGCCTGTGGCTGATTGCATTACTCAGCGCCCTCACTCTGCTGCTCTTACTCATGGCGACGCGACGATACGGATTTGTCTGGGAGACGACCATTCTGGGCAGTGACACGTTTGTCGGCCTGACCCAAAGCCTGGGCGCGCTGCCCTCATGGCTAGGATTCGACGTGCCCAGCGAGTCGATGGTGCGAGCCAGCGGCGAAGGGGCGCTGGTCATCGAAAATGCGCGACAAGTGTGGGCCGCCTGGTTGGTGGGCGTGCTGGCGGTGTACGGGATCGCACCACGCCTTTTGCTGACGCTCTTTTGCTACGGGCGTTGGCGAGCAGGACGCCAGGCACTGGATCTGGATTTGAGTCAGCCCGGTTTCGCCGAGCTGCGAGCACGCCTGATGCCCAGCAGCGAACGGTTGGGCATCAACGATGCCGCACCGGCGCAACTCCATTCGGTGCAGCCCGGCCCTCGCGCCAGCGAAAGCGAGGGCGCATTGCTCGTGGCCATCGAACTGGACGACCAACACCCTTGGCCGCCCGCGCTGCCCGAAGGTGTGACGGACGCAGGCATACTCGACAGCCGCGAATCACGACGCAAGCTGCTGGATCAGTTGACCCGGTACCCTCCTGCGCGGCTGGTGGTTGCCTGCGACCCTCGACGCTCGCCTGACCGTGGCAGTCTGGCCCTGATCGCGGAGCTCGCACGCTGCGCCGCAGACACACGCATCTGGCTGCTGCCAGCGCCCTCCGGCCAGGCACTCGATGCGGATCGCCTGGGCGACTGGCACGCCGCGCTGCATCAGCTGGAGCTGAACTGGACGCAAGGCTCGCCCCTGACCTGGCTGGAGAATGGACATGACTGAGACCGCAACCCGCGCGCTGAAGCTGGCGGTGGTCGGCCACACCAACGTCGGCAAAACGTCTCTGCTTCGCACGCTGACGCGCGATGTCGGATTTGGCGAGGTGTCACATCGCCCCAGCACGACCCGCCATGTTGAAGGGGCGCGATTATCGGTGGACGGCGAGGCGTTGCTGGAGCTGTACGACACGCCTGGCCTGGAAGATGCGATCGCGCTGCTCGACTATCTGGAGCGACTCGACCGGCCGGGCGAACGGCTTGATGGGCCGGCGCGACTGACCCGTTTTCTGGAAGGCAGCGAAGCGCGGCAGCGGTTCGAACAGGAAGCCAAGGTGCTACGCCAGTTGCTGGCCTCGGATGCCGGCCTTTACGTGATCGACGCCCGTGAGCCGGTGCTGGCCAAATACCGCGATGAACTGGCGGTGCTGGCCAGTTGCGGCAAACCGCTGCTGCCCGTGCTCAATTTTGTCAGCAGTCCTCAGCAGCGCGAGCCTGACTGGCGCGAAGCGTTGGCGCGCCTCGGGCTGCATGCGCTGGTGCGTTTCGACAGCGTCGCCCCGCCCGAGGACGGCGAGCGGCGACTTTACGAAAGCCTGGCGCTGCTGCTGGAGGACTCACGTCCACGTCTTGAGCGCTTGATCGCTGACCAGCAAGCACAGCGTCAGGTTCGCCGTCAGAGTGCAGCGAGACTGATTTCGGAATTGCTGGTCGACTGTGCAGCGTGTCGTCGTAGCGTTGCGACGACTTCTGAGCCTATGCAGGCGGCGATCCAGGACCTGCGCGCGGCGGTGCGCAAGCGTGAACAACGCTGCGTCGAGGCGCTTTTGACGCTCTATGCGTTCCGCCGTGACGACGCCTCTGCCAGTGACCTGCCGTTGCTTGATGGTCGGTGGGGCGATGACTTGTTCAACCCGGAAACGCTTAAATTATTGGGTGTCAGGGTGGGCGGCGGCATCGCTGCCGGCGCCGCCGCGGGCGCCGGCGTGGATCTGCTGGTGGGCGGAATCACCCTTGGCGCTGCGGCGCTGGTGGGTGCGATTGCCGGCGGCGCATTGCAGACAGCGCGCAGTTACGGCGGGCGTCTGCTGGGCAAGATCAAAGGCCAGCGCGAGCTGACAGTGGACGATGCCGTGCTGCGACTTCTCGCGCTACGCCAGCGACAATTGCTGAGTGCGCTGGAGGCAAGGGGTCATGCGGCGATGGACAGCATCAAGCTCGATGCCCCACAGGACAAGAACTGGCGCGAAGGCAAGCTGCCGGACGCGCTGCGCAAAGCCCGGGCACATCCGCAGTGGTCTTCGCTGAATCCACACGCCAGGCTCAATCAGGCAGAGCGGCAGGAACAGATCGAGCGATTGGCCGAGGTCATCATTCGCACGTGAAAAGCTGTGGAGCTTTGAAGCATGCGCAAGTTCACGCCGCCTTCAATATCCTGCCGACAGTCGCGTCGATCATTTTGCGATAGGGGAAATGCGCGCGGCCCGGTATGATCGCGCGCCCGATACACCCGGAAGTACAACGCCATGAAACCCACCTTGATCGCCGCTGCAGAAATCGACCGCCTCGAGACCTGGCAGAAATACTCCAGCCACATGTGCGGAGGCTGCATTTCCAGCTGCTGCACGTTGCCGGTCGAAGCGAAGATCAAGGACCTGATACGTATCGGCGTCGTCGACGAATTCGAAATGGGCGACAACCCGAAGAACATTGCCAAGCGCTTGCAGAAGGAAGGCATTGTCGAGCGCTTCAATCAGAAGTCCGGGATTTTCACGCTTCAGCGGATGAGCAATAACGACTGCCTCTATCTGGATCGCAAAAGCCGACTGTGCACGATCTACGACAAGCGCCCGGACACCTGCCGTAATCATCCAAAGATCGGTCCACGGCCGGGCTATTGCGCATACAAGCCAAAAGAGGTCGTGCGCGAGAAAAGCGGCACATTGAATTCGAACTCTGGCCGGGTACCGTTGAAGTTCTAAAACTTCTACAGCAATCGCGTTCGCCTTCCCGCCTTAAGCTGGCCCTACTGACGACGCGCGCAGCGTTGGACTGGTATTAGCCGAGAAGAGACCAGTTCGAGCGCTATTGGTATCTGCTGCCCCCCCCCCCCGTA
>Ga0213834_100114_pt1 | contig 84270 bp, 67 predicted proteins | sample SWPTP12_FD_160580 | JGI IMG/M metagenome (GOLD analysis project Ga0213834, IMG submission 160580) | Coastal seawater microbial communities from Marineland, Florida, United States - SWP TP1 #2 | ecosystem: Environmental > Aquatic > Marine > Coastal | place: USA: Florida | collected 2016-08-06 | reverse complement strand
ACGTGCCGCTGCTCAATCTGGATCAGCTGGACGTCTCGGCTGAACCGCACACCGCGCCGGAGGTGGTGATTCATCCGCAGCAACTGGCGTACCTGATCTACACCTCGGGGTCGACCGGCAAGCCGAAGGGCGCAGCGATTGCCCACGGCGACATCTCGATGCACATCCAGACCATCGGCGAGCGTTACCGCTTCACCGCGGAAGACCGCAAGTTCCACTTCCTGTCGATCAGCTTCGATGGCGCACACGAAGGCTGGATGATGCCGATGTGTTACGGCGCCCGCGTGGTGCTGCGCGATCAGGAGCTGTGGAGCGTCGAGCAGACCTACGACACGCTGATTCGCGAAGGCATCACCGTGGCCTCGTTCCCGCCGAGTTATCTGCGCCAGTTGTCCGACTGGGCCGGGTTGCAGGGCAAGGGCCCCGGCGTGAAAACCTACTGCTTCGCCGGGGAAGCGTTCAGCCGCGAAATGCTGCGCGACGTCATCCGCAATCTGCAGCCGCTGTGGATCATCAACGGCTATGGCCCGACCGAAACCGTGGTCACGCCGACGCTGTGGCTGGCATCTGCGCAAACGGCGGATTTCAGCACCGCGTACGCGCCGATCGGTGATCTGGTAGGCGACCGTCAGGGCTACGTGATGGACGCCGACCTGAACCCGCTGCCTCAAGGGATTGCAGGCGAGTTGTACCTGGGTGGCGCAGTGGCGCGGGGGTATCTGGATCGTCCGGGCGCCACCGCCGAGCGTTTTCTGCCGCACCCGTTCCGCCCCGGCGAGCGCCTCTACCGCAGTGGCGACCGCGTAAGGCTGAACAGCGAAGGACTGCTGGAATACCTGGGCCGCATCGATCATCAGATCAAGATCCGCGGTTTCCGCATCGAAGCCGGTGAGATCGAAGCGGCGCTGAAGGGCTGCGAAGGCGTGCGCGAGGCGCTGGTGATCGTCCGCGAGGGGCCGAGCGGCAAGCGTCTGCTGGGCTATGTCGGTGGCAACGATCTGAGCGAGGACAGCCTGAAACGACAACTGGCAAGCACGCTGCCCGAATACATGGTGCCGCATCACATCATCGTCATGGCGCGTCTGCCGCAGCTGCCGAACGGCAAACTTGATCGCAATGCGCTGCCGGATCCGCAGCTCAACAGTCAAACGTTCGAAGCACCGCAAGGCGAGCGTGAAGAGCAACTGGCGCGGGTCTGGCAGCAATTGCTGGGCGTCGAAGCCATTGGGCGCTCGGACAGTTTCTTCGAGCTGGGTGGCGACTCGATTCAATCGCTGGCGGTGATCACTCGCTTGCGTCACGTCGGCCTGAAACTGGTGCCCAAGGACGTGTTCAGCCATCCGCGGCTCAAGGATCTGGCGCTGCGTCTGAGCGTGGTCGAGGCGAGTGCCGCGGTGCTGATCGATGAAACCCCAAGGGGCGAGGTGCCGCTGACGCCGATTCAGGCGCATTTCTTCGAACAGCCGATGACCCATCGTGCGCACTTCAACCAGGCGTTGTTGCTGGACGTCCAGCGTCCGCTGGAAGCCGATGTGCTGGAGCGTGCGCTTGAGGCCGTCCAGCGGCATCACGACGCGCTGAACCTGAGTTTCAGTCAGCACGCCGACGGGCGCTGGCAGCAGGTCTACCGCGAAGCGCCGGCGGGCGACAGCCTGTGGGTCCGCGAGGTGGCCGATGACGCCGCGCTGTCAGGGGTGTGCGAACAGGCGCAGCGCAGCCTCGATCTGGAGCACGGCCCGTTGCTGCGAGTGGTACTGGCGCAGCTGCCTCACGGCCAGCGTCTGTTGCTGGTCGCGCATCACCTGGTGGTCGACGGCGTGTCCTGGCGTGTGCTGCTGGAGGATCTGGCCCGCGCGTATGCGCAACTGGCTTCGGACAGCGCCGTGAACCTGGGGCCGAAACCCGGCAGCTACCAGCGTTGGGCGCAGCAACTGGCGCTCGCGGCACGCACGCCGGAACGTGAAGCCGAGGCCGAACAGTGGCTGGCGCAGATCGGCCAGGGTGATGACGCATGGCCGGTGGACGACGCCCAGGGCCGCGCGACGCAGCAGGACCTGGAGCAGTGCGAGCTGTTGCTGGACGCGGACATGACCCGTCGTCTGTTGCGTGAAGCGCCAGCGGCACTGGATGCGCGAATGGACGAAATCCTGTTGGCGGCACTGGCGCAGGCCCTCAGCGGCTGGAGCGGCCAGACCGGCCACCTCGTCGCGCTCGAAGGCCACGGTCGCGAAGCGCTGTCCGAAGCCTTGGACGTCGGGCGTACGGTGGGCTGGTTCACCAGCCTGTTTCCGCTGCGCGTCAAAGCAGCGCAGGACATCCGGCACACCCTGCAGAACGTGCGCGCCACCGTGCGCGGTCTGCCGGACAAGGGCGTGGGTTTCGGTCTGCTGCGTTATCTGGGGACCGATCGGGTTCGTCAGCAACTGGCTGCTCTGCCTGAACCCAAGGTGGTGTTCAACTACCTCGGCCAGTTCGACCAGGATCTGGGCGATGGCCGTTTTGCACCGGCGAATCTCTCGGCCGGTGACCTGATCGACCCGTCCGCGCCGCTGAATCGCGAGCTGGAAATCAACGGTCAGGTGTTCGCCGGGCAGTTGGGTCTGACCTTCCGCTTCAGTGGTCAACGCTATCAGCGCCAAACCATCGAGCGCCTGCAGGCCGCCTACCGCACGGCGCTGGTTGAGTTGCTGGACAGCCTGCCCGTGCCTGAAGACGCCCCGGCTCACACGCAACCGGTCTTGCGCAATGGCGCGCCGAATCCGCTGATTCGCCTGAGCAGCGGTGCCAGCGACAAGCCGCCGGTGTTCTGCGTGCACCCGGTCAGCGGCACGGTGGTGGGTTACTACGCCCTGGCGCGACGCCTGTCGGCCCAATGGGATGTGTGGGGCATCCAGAACCGTCAGGTGCTCGACGGCAATTGGCGCGACAGCTCCATCGAGCAAATGGCCCGCGACTACGTCAAGGCCTTGCTCGAACACCAACCTGCCGGGACCTACCGCCTGATCGGCTGGTCGATGGGCGGGACCATGGTGCTGGAGATGGCCCGTCTGATGGTGCGTCTGGGCAAGCGCGTGGCCTTCGTCGGCCTGATCGACGGCTACGTGCCGGGCGCCGGTCAGCCGCGTCCTCCGGTGCCGGAATCGACAGCGCCTGCGGTGGGCGGTGATGACGACAGCCAGGCCGACGAGCACTGGCAACAACTGCTTGGCGTCGAGCGGCACATGCGCCAGCTGGCCAATCAATGCCGGGAAATCCACACCTCGGGCGTGCCGGTCTACGCCTGGTGGGCCGAGCGGTCCCCGGAAAATAACGATAACGCACCGGCTCTTCTGGAGCAGGGCATGGGTGGGCGCCTGCAGGTTTCGGCCTGGATCGACGCCGACCACCTTTCGATCGTCCGTGATCAGCAGTTCATCACTCAGCTTGCCGAGTCCCTCGCGCAGGTCAACGAACGCCCTCAGTCACATGATTTCCAGGAGCAGGAATATGCATAGCCCACACAACGTGACGCCGATCACCGAACTGACGCCGGATGCGGCGTTGGCCCACGCCGACTACCAGTTCGCGCCGACCCCGCGGCTGGAACGTCAGGCCGCCGTGGAGTCCAACGCCCGCAGCTACCCGCGGCGGATTCCGCTGGAGCTCAAGCGTGCCCAGGGCATTCACGTGCAAGACAGTCAGGGGCGCTGGTTCATCGATTGCCTGGCCGGCGCCGGTACGCTCGCCCTTGGGCATAACCACCCGGAAGTGGTGCAGTCGATGCGCAGCCTGCTCGACGGGCACCGCCCGCTGCACACGCTGGATCTGATGACCGAGGCCAAGGACGACTTCATCAACGAGCTGTTCGCCTTGCTGCCGCCGGCGTTCGCCAAGGACGCCCGCATCCAGTTCTGCGGGCCCGCGGGCACCGATGCGGTGGAAGCGGCACTTAAACTGGTGCGCACCGCCACCGGGCGCAGCAATCTGATGGCGTTCCACGGTGCTTATCACGGGATGACCCAAGGCGCGCTGGGGCTGATGGGCAATCTCGGGCCCAAGGCGTACCTGGACGGCCTGGCCTCGAACGCCCAGTTTCTGCCGTTCCCGTACGACTACCGCTGCCCGTTCGGCGTCGGTGGCGAGGCCGGTGAACGCATCGGTCTGCACTACATCGAAAACCAGCTGAGCGACCCCGAAAGCGGTGTGCTGCCGCCGGCCGGCATGATCCTCGAAACCTTGCAAGGGGAGGGCGGCGTAGTGCCGACGTCGGCCCACTGGCTGCGCGAAGTGCGCCGCATCACCCGCGACGCAGGCGTGCCGCTGATCCTTGACGAGATCCAGTGTGGCGTGGCGCGGACCGGCAAGCCGTTTGCCTTCCAGCACGCCGACATCGTTCCGGATGTGCTGGTGCTGTCCAAGGCCATCGGCGGCAGCCAGCCGATGGCCGTCGTGGTGTACAACAAATCGCTGGACGTCTGGAAACCGGGCTCTCATGCCGGGACATTCCGGGGCAACCAGTTGGCGATGGTGGCCGGGTCCACCACCTTGCGCATCGTGCGCGAGCAGCAACTGGACCTGCATGCCGCTGCCATGGGGGAGCGCCTGGGCAACCACCTGCGCGCCCTGCAGAAGGACTATCCACAGATGGGCGATGTGCGCGGCATGGGGCTGATGCTGGGCGTCGAAATGGTTGACCCTGAAGGGCGCCCGGACGTGCTCGGTCGCTTCCCGCAGAGCGGCGAACTGGCTTCGAAAATCCAGCGTCAGTGCCTGCAACGCGGCCTGATCATCGAGGTCGGCGGCCGTCGCTCTTCGGTGATCCGTTTCCTGCCCCCTCTGATCGTCACCACTGCGCAGATCGACCAGATCGCCGACATCTTCGGCGCCGCCGTCCACGCCGCCGTTCATCAACGCTGACCCCTACGTTTGTAACAGCAATGACACCAGGGATGGCTTTTTGCTGTTACACGTAATATTAATAGTAATGAGAATGTTTCTTTGTTACATTTTTCACGCTTTTTTGACACGTTTGGTCAAACTTTGAGGCGAGTGCCTCGTGTGATTTTCAAAGGGAGGGGGCGTTCGGATGGCTAGCAACAACAAGGGACAATTCAGGGTAAAAGCCTTGGCAGCGCTGGTTGCCACGGTCGCGTGTCAGGGGTTGGCATGGGCTGAAGAGGCACCTGCCACGCCCGCGAAGCGATCAACGATTCAATTGCAGAACTCGGTGGTGAGCGGTGAAGCGCCGGTGCAAGAACAGGACGTCGGTTACCAGGCCAAGAACAGCACCGCGGGCACTAAAACCAGCACTCCATTATCAGAAACGCCGCGTTCTGTATCGGTGGTGACACGTCAACGCATTCAGGACCAGGGCTCGCAGACCCTCACCGACATCCTCGGTTATGTGCCGGGCATCTTCGCGCCGCCGTTTGCGGTCGGCGACGGTCTGGCCGGCGACTTGTTTTCCATCCGCGGTTACAACGCCACCGACTACGGCTACGGGTTGCTCAAAGACGGCCTGCGTCTGCAAGGCAACCGTTATGACACCACCACCGAGCCCTATGGTCTGGAACGCACCGAAGTGTTCCGTGGGCCGAGTTCGATTCTGTACGGTGAAAACGCGCCGGGTGGCCTGGTCAACCTGGTCAGCAAACGGCCGACCGAAACCGCGCAGGGCGAAGCCAAGTTCAGCTATGGCAGCAACAATCGCCGTCAATTGGGCCTGGACGTGTCCGGCCCGCTGACCGATGACAACCGCATTCTGGGGCGCATCGTCATGCTGGGTCGCAATGCCGATACCCAGGTTGACTCGGTACCGGACGACCGTCTCTACATCGCCCCCTCGATGACCTTCAATTTCGATGAAGACACCGCCCTGACGTTGCTGTCGTCGTACCAGCGGGATCGCACCAAGCTGCTGCTGGGCTATCCGGCCGCAGGAACGTTGCTGAACAACCCGAACGGCAAGATCGGCAAGGACCAGTTCAACGGCAACCCGAACTGGGACGACTTCGAGCGTGAGTCCTGGACGCTGGGGTATGAGTTCAGCCATCAGCTCAATGAAAACTGGCAGTTCCGGCAGAACTCGCGCTACATGGAGTCGCGCGTGGATCGGCATGAGACCTGGCCGAACAACCTTAACGATGGAGGTTTTGGCAGCACGCTGAGCAGCCTTGCGTACGATCGCGACAACAAGTCCGTGGCGTATTCGGTGGACAACCAGTTCGAAGGGCACTTCACCAACGGCGCGCTGGACAACACTGTGTTGCTCGGTGCGAGCTATGATCGTACCTCTTACAATCAGGATTGGGCCGCAGGTGCGGGTGGCACCTTTAACGTATTCGATCCGGTGTTCACCGGACGTCCGGACACTACGCAGTACGTGCAAAACTCCCAGCTCGACCAGCACATGTACGGTGCCTATGGTCAGCTGCAGAGCAAGTACGACAACTGGATCTTCCTGTTGGGCGGGCGTCAGGACTGGGTACACAGCGAATACCGCAACCGCGCCAGCGCTGCGCGCGTGGGTAGCGCAGCGGTGCCTGCTACCGATCTGGACGGCTGGGATCACCGGTTCAGCTGGCAGACCGGCGTGATGTATCAGTTCGAGAACGGTATCTCGCCTTACGTCAGTTACTCGACGGCGTTCACGCCGGTGCAGCAGTCTTCGCAGCCCAACGGCGAACTGCTCGATCCGATCCTCAGTCACCAGTACGAGGTGGGGTTGAAGTATGAACCGGCTGGCTGGAATACCACCTTCAGCGCTGCAGTGTTCCAGTTGACCAAGACCCATGATGTGGTGGCCGGCAGCAACGGTTTCAGCCGTCAGGTGGGGGAGAGCGAGTCCAAGGGGCTGGAGCTTGAAGCGAACAGTGACATCACCCCGAACCTCAGCCTGACCGCGTCTTACACGTACACCGATGCGCGGGTGACCAAGGATGCGCCGGGGTCGTTGTTCGAGGATCATCAATTGACCGGTATTCCGCGTAATCAGGCGTCGACCTGGGCGACTTATCGTTTCCTCGAGGGGCCGTTGAGCGGTTTCCGTCTGGGCGGTGGTGTGCGCTATTTCGACAATACGTTCGCGTATACCGCGCCGACGCTGTACGGCAAGCTGAAAACCGGGGATGTCACGCTGGTGGATGCGTTGGTGGGCTACGACATCGACAAGCATTGGTCGGTGGACGTGAACGCGAAGAATCTGTTCGACAAGGAGTACGTCAGTGGTTGCAACAATGCCGGGCGTTGCTACTGGGGTGAGGAGCGTACTGTGATGGGGACGGTTGCGTTTCGTTGGTGATGTGATTGGGTAATCGCGTAGTCGGGCAGGGGTCTGGCTGACGCCAGACTGGTTTCGCCTTTGGCGAGTTACTTGGAAAAGCACCCCAAGTAACCAAGGGTGCTTGCTCCTGGCTGGGTTCCTCCTTCGTCGGAATTCCCTCACTCCGACGACGCTCCGTGGGCCCGCCGCCATCCGCCATCCATGGCGGGGGGCGGCTCTCGCGGCATCCATGCCGCTCGGCCCACTGCGCGTCGCCTGCGCTCGGCCTGCGCCCAAGTCGCGATGTGTGGCGTTTGGGCGTTTGCGTTTGAAGATCAAGATCAAGAACAAAGGCTGTAGGTGCGAATTTATGCGCGGATGGTCGTTTGGGCGATGGAGGCGGCTCTCTGATTTTTTCACCGAACCACTAATCATCCCGCTCGCTTGATCGTCTTTTAGATACGGCCGCCTGCACGCGGCGATTCAACATTGACGAGGTCCTCACATGAGCTTTGACGGCGAAAACACTCAGTTCCGCGTAGTCATCAACGACGAAGAGCAATACTCGATCTGGCCCGACTACAAGGCGATTCCCGATGGTTGGAAAAGCGTCGGCGTCGAGGGCGACAAACAGACCTGTCTCCAGTACATCGAAACCACCTGGACCGACATGCGTCCCCTGAGCCTGCGCAAGGCCATGGCCTGATAGAACCCATTCCCTGCGGAGCGTCTTGCCCATGAATATGCGCATGCTTACGCCACATCAGCTTCATGTCGAAACCGGCTTCCCGCTGCGGGTCTACCCCGGTCAGACCGGTGCAACGCTGGCGGCCGAGTTCGACAATCTGCGCGGCGTGGTCGAACAAATGCTTGAACGCGACGGTGCGATTCTGTTCAGCGGGTTTGCCAGCGACGGCGTCGAGGGCTTTCAACGATTCGCCGCCGCCTTCGGGCATCCTTTGCTCAACTATGAATTCGGCTCGACCCCACGCAGCCAGGTCGACGGCAAGGGCGTCTACACCTCCACCGAATACCCGGCGCACCGCTCGATCCCGCTACACAACGAGCAGGCCTACACCACCGAATGGCCCATGCGCATCTGGTTCTACTGCGCCAAGGCCGCGGCCAGCGGCGGCGAAACTCCCATCGCCGACAGCCGCGAAGTCTTTCGTCGGGTGAATCCGGCGTTGCGCAAGCGCTTCCAGGACAAACGCCTGATGTACGTGCGCAATTACGGCAACGGCCTGGACCTGACGTGGCAACAGGTGTTCAACACCGACCGCCACAGTGACGTCGAAGACTACTGCCGCAAGCGTGGGATCGAGTGTCAGTGGAACGAGGACGGCGACCTGCGCACCCGTCAGTCGGTGCAGGGCGTGGCGCAGCATCCACGTACCCGGGACTGGGTCTGGTTCAATCAGGCGCATCTGTTCCACCTGTCCAACCTGGACCCTGAAATGCAGGAAATTCTGCTGGACACCGTCGGCGAAGAAGGACTGCCGCGCAACGTGTATTACGGCGACGGCAGCCCGCTGGAAGAGGACGCGCTGGCGGAAATCCGCGGCGTGCTCGCCGAGTGTGAAGTGGTCTTTCCGTGGAGCACGGGCGATGTGCTGATGCTCGACAACATGCTCACCGCCCATTCGCGCAAGCCTTTCAGTGGTGAGCGCAAGGTGGTGGTGGCGATGGCCGAAGGCGTCGACGGCAACACGCTGATCAATACCCCATGAGTCCGGAATTCATGCAAAAAACCAAACTTGTTTACGTCTGGTCGTTGCGTAACGCATCGGCCGACAAGGCCGGCCAGTACGTGGATTACCATGGCGAACGGCGCTACATGAAGTCACCGCTGGAGTATCTGGCCCATGCGCTGGATCACACGCCGTTGGGCGATCACTACTCGCTGGAAGCCGTGATTTGCGACGATGACCCGGCGTCCGCCCGCGATCGGGAGAACATCAAGGAGTATGGCTTCACGCCGGGGCAGGGCGAGCACTGGTTCTACCCGCCGCAGCTGACCGTGCAAGGGCGTCTGATGAACGATCTGCTGGAAAACGTGCCGTCCTCCTATCGTGCGTTGCCGTTGGGAGACAGTCAGCGGCCGGCGGGCAAATCCGATTTCGAGCGTCGCCTGGGCCAGCGGCTGCACGCGCTGCAGGCCGAGGTCGTGGTGCTTGACGGGCTGCTGGTGATCCTCGATGAGCTGGTGCGGCCTGGCGCCGATTTTCATCGTCGCATCGTCAATATTCACCCGGGGATCACCCGTCTCGAGTCGCCGTATGAGCGTCGCGGCGCTTACGCGACCCTCGATGCCTTGTACGGCGCGAAAGGCAAAAAGGTGATCGACTGGACGACCCGCGAAACCATCGACATTCCGGTGGTGGACATGACCGGCGCCTCGTTCCATTACGTCGACAACGGGATCGATTCGGGTGAGGTCATCTTCGATGTGCTGGACACCCCGATCGCGCCGGACGACACCATCCTGGAACTGCGCTGGAACAACTTCAACAACAGCCTGTTTCCGGCACTGGAGCAGGGGTTGTGGGTGTTGGCGCGGCGTCAGCCTCATTAATTGCCGTCGCGCCCGAGCGGCGTCAGCCAGGGCGATCATGTCGTGATCCCTGCGCTGGCGCCGTTGTTCATTGCCGACTTCGAGCACTACCGCGAGGTGCTGGTGCTCGCGGACGATCCGCGTCCGGGCGTGCCGCTGCGCACGTTGTCGAGTGCTGGACACCTGGGCCCGCTGCTGAGCCGCTTCGGCGCCCGATACCACGTGCCGGACCTGCGCGGGCTGGCGTCGATCTGGTCCAAATACTACTTCATCAAACTCATCCCGCCGGTGGTTGCGGCGTCCTTACTGCTTGACCGCCGCTTGCCGCTACACCTCGATCACCTGCAGGTGGTGCTCGACGACGAACAGTTGCCCGTGGCGTTCAAACTGCCCCACGAAGGTGAGCGCTGGGCACCCGCGCCGGCCGATCCTTTTCAGCGTTTTGACGCGTTGATCGAAGGCCATCTGCGGCCACTGATCGACGCCTTGGCCGGACACGCTGGCGTCTCGCCCCGAGTGCTGTGGAGCAATGCCGGTAATTATTTCGAGTGGCTGCTGGGGGTGCTCGCTGGCGCTATGCCCGGAGCAGACCTGAAAGACGGGCACGCGTTGCTCAACGCCCGGACCACGCCCGATGGCCGCCGCAATCCAATGTATCAGCCTGTACGCTACATGTCGGTTGATGGCCAGTCGGCGCTGAAACGCCAGCGTCGCGTGTGCTGCGTGCGTTATCGGGTGGATGATTTGCCTCATTGCGAGAACTGTCCACTGAGTGCAAGCGGGCGAAACGGTGATGCCGGGCCACACCTGATTTCAACCGGTTTGTAGCGTGTACGCGCGATAAAAATGCCGTTGCTGATTTACCTGACGTCAAAAAGCCAGTAAAACCTTTCAAGTTGTATGACCTCTTGCCGATAGGTAAAGACCACATGACTGGAAGGTGTTTTCCCCCATGAAGCTTACCGTCAAGAGCAAGCTGCTCTGTCTTGCCATCATTCCCGCCCTGCTTTTCGCGCTGATTCTCAGTGGCGTGGCCGCATGGATGCTGCAAAGCAGCGCCGATCAGGAAATGAAAGAAACCCGCGAGCAACTGGTCGAGCGCAATCGCCAGGTGTTGCAGAACTACGTGCAGGTGGCGCTGACCACGATCAAGCCGTTGCACGACGCATCCGCTGCCGGTGACATGGCCGCGCGGGACAAGGCGCTGGAGTTGCTCAAGCCGATGAAATACGGCGATGACGGTTACTTCTTCGGCTACGACACCAAGGGCGTGCGGATCTTCCGCGGCGACAGCCCGGCCGGCGTCGGCAAGAGCTTCTGGGACACGCGCGATCCGGACGGCACCTACCATTACCAGACCTTCGTGGAAGTGGCGAAAAACGGTAAGCATTACATCGATTACGCTGCGCCCAAGCCAGGCGATGAAGCCGTTCAGGTGCCCAAGCTCGGTTACACCGTGTACCTGGACAAGTGGGACATGGTGCTGGGCAGCGCGATCAACATGGACGACATCGATGCCGCCATGGTGAAGGAGCAGCAGGCAGTTACTCAGCGCACCCACACCATCCTGACCAGCGTGTTCGTCGTCACTCTGGTGCTGTTGCTGGTCACCGCTGCTGCAGGCATCTGGACCGCCAACGGCATCGTCCGTCCGCTGCGCGTGCTCAAGACCAACCTGGATGACATCGCAGCCGGCGACGGCGACCTGACCCATCGTCTGGTGGTCACCAGCCGCGACGAGCTGGGCGATCTGGCGACCTCGTTCAACCTGTTCGTCGACAAGATTCACGCCATGGTCCGGCAGATCGCGCAGATGACCACCGACCTTGCCGGCCTAGTGGAACAGGCCACGCAGCAGACCTTGCGCTCGGAGCAGGCGATGCAGCGTCAGCGAGAGGAGACCGATCAGGTCGCCACCGCGATTCACGAAATGTCTGCGGCCGCGCAAGAAGTCGCGAGCAGTGCGCAGCGTGCCGCCGAGGCTGCTTCGCAGACCGATGAGCAAGGGCAGGCCGCGCGCAAAGTGGTGGGGACCAGCATCACTGGCATGAGCTCGCTGGTGAACGACATCCGCCTGAGCGGCACCAGCCTGGACAGCCTGCAGCAGGACGTGCGCTCCATCGTTTCGGTGCTGGACGTGATTCGCTCGATCGCCGAGCAGACCAACCTGCTGGCGCTCAATGCCGCCATCGAAGCGGCGCGCGCCGGAGAAGCCGGGCGCGGTTTTGCCGTGGTCGCCGATGAAGTTCGCGCGCTGGCCAGCCGTACGCAGCAAAGCACGCAGGAAATCCAGGGGATGATCACCCGACTTGAAACGGGCACCCATGCCTCGGTCGAAGCCATGCGTCGCTCCACCGAAGCCGGCGAGGGCGCCAATCAGAAGACCAACGAGGTCGGCGTTTCCCTGGATTCCATTTCCACGCTGATCGGCACCATCAACGCCATGAACGCGCAGATCGCCAGCGCCGCCGAGGAACAGACATCGGTCGCTGAAGAGATCAATCGCAGCGTGCACCAGATCGCCGGTGCCGTGGAAAACCTCGCCGAGGAAACCGAACAAAGCTCGCGCACCATGCGCGACGTGTCTGCGCTGGGCGGCAATCTCAGCGCGCTGGTCCGCCAGTTCAAGATCTGATGAATCGTTTAACCCCGCCGCTCGGGTAGAACCGGGCGGCAATAACTGGTTTAGTGACGCGCAAATACTTAGCCAGGCAATGATTAGCTGGCAATCGAATTTCCCTGCGCGCGACCTTTCAGGCTCGCTGCGTTGGGAGATCCATAAGAAGAAACCACAAGAAAAACGAAGCACACCCGTGTTCAGTCTCAGGAGAAGTGAAAGATGTTCGATGACGACACCTCCCCGGCGCGTCGCGATTTTCTACGCAAGTCGCTGACGCTCATCCCCGTCGTAACCCTGGCCAGTGCAGGCCTTCCTTCCAGTTCATTCGCGCAGACGCCGGCCAGCGATGCCGGGCAAACGCCTTCCGCCGTCCCGGGCGGCGAGTACAAACCGACCTTCTTTACCCCGCAGGAATGGGCGTTTGTGATCGCCGCCTGTGACCGTCTGATTCCCTCCGATGCTGTCGGCCCCGGCGCCGTTGAGCTGGGCGTCCCCGAGTTTCTCGATCGCCACATGCAGACGCCTTACGCCAATGGCGGCATCTGGTACATGCAGGGGCCGTTCCTCGAAGCCGCGCCGGAATTCGGTTATCAAGGCCGCCTGAACCTGCGCGAAACCCTGCGCATCGGCATCAAGGCGATGGACGCCAGTTGCAAGAAGACGTTCTCCGGCAAGGCCTTCGCCGATTTGTCCCACGCCCAGCAGGAAGAACTGCTCAAGGCGGCCGAGGGCGGCAAGCTGGTGCTGGAAGACATCTCCTCGAAGCTGTTTTTCACCAACCTGTTGAACGAGGTGCGCAACGGCTATTTCGCCGACCCGTCCCACGGCGGTAACAAGAACATGGGCGCCTGGAAGATGATCGGCTACCCCGGCATGCGCGCCGATTACATGGACTGGGTCACGGTGCGCGACAAGCCGTACCCGCTGCCGCCCGTCGATCTGGCCGGACGGAGGGGATAATCATGGCGAACGCAAAACCGAAAGTGGATGCCGTGATCGTCGGCATGGGATGGACCGGGGCGATCCTGGCCAAAGAGCTGACCGATGCCGGTCTGCACGTGGTGGTGCTGGAGCGCGGCGCCGATCGCGACACGCAGCCCGATTTCGCCTATCCGAAAGTGGTCGATGAGCTCGAAGGTTCGGTGCATCGCCGCTACCTGCAAAGCCTGTCTCAGGAAACTGTCACCGCCCGGCACAACCTGACCTCGACGGCCGTGCCGTATCGGCAGATGGGCTCGTTCAAACCCGGCACCGGCGTCGGCGGCGCGGGCAGTCACTGGTCCGGCTGCCATTTCCGCGCGCTGCCGGAAGATTTCAAACTGCGCAGCAACGTCGAGCAACGCTACGGGGCGAAATTCATTCCGTCGGACATGAGCATTCAGGACTTCCCGGTGACTTACGAGGACCTGGAACCGCATTTCGATCACTTCGAATACGTCTGCGGCACCTCCGGCAAAGCCGGCATCATCAACGGCGTCAAGCAGCTCGGCGGCAACCCGTTCGAGGGCTCGCGCTCGCGTGAATTCCCGCTGGGCCCGAACCCCAATTACCTCGGCGCCGAGATGTTCTACAAAGGCGCCCGCGAGATGGGCTGGGACCCTTATCCGATCCCGGCTTCCAACGCTTCGGCGCCTTACGTCAATCCGTACGGTTGCCAGATGGGGCCGTGCAACGCCTGCGGTTTCTGCAGCGACTACGGCTGCTTGAACTACTCCAAGGCCAGCCCGAACATCAGCATTCTGCCGGTGCTGCGGCAGCGCAAGAACTTCGAGCTGCGCACTCACGCGCAGGTGCTCAAGGTCAACCTCGACAGCGACGGCAAGAAAGCCACGGGCGTGACCTACCTCGACGCCCAGGGCCGTGAAGTCGAGCAGCAGGCTGACCTCGTCTTGCTCTGCGCGTTCTCGCTGTACAACGTGCACCTGATGCTGCTGTCCGGCATCGGCAAACCGTACGATCCGCAAACCGGTGAGGGCACGGTCGGGCGCAACTACTCGTACCAGAACCTCAACCGCGTGGTGCTGTTTTTCAACAAGGACGTGCAGGCCAATCAGTTCATCGGCATCGGCGGCGCCGGCACCACGATGGACAACCTCAACGGCAACCAGCTGGACAACGCTCAGGCCGGTTTCGTCGGTGGCGGGATCATCTGGGCTCGTCAGCCCGGCGCCGGACCGGTGCGTGGCATCAACGTACCGCCGGGCACGCCGAACTGGGGTACCGCATGGAAACAGGCGGCCAGCGATGCCTTCCGTCATTCGTTCTACTTCGAAGTGCAGGGCGCCTGCATGTCCTACAAACAGCATTACCTGAGCCTGGATCCGACCTACAAAGACGGCTTCGGCCGGCCACTGTTGCGCATGACCTTCGACTGGCACGACAACGAGGTCAAGGCCTCTCAGTTCCTGGTGGGCAAGGCCATGGAGATGTCGAAGGTGCTCAATCCGACGGCGCTGTCGGGGGACGCCAAGAAACCCGGCGAGCACTACAACATCACCAAGTACCAGAGCACCCACACCTGTGGCGGCGCGATCATGGGCAGCGATCCGAAGACCTCGGCGCTCAATCGTTACCTGCAATCGTGGGACGTGCACAACGTGTTTGCCATCGGCGCCAATGCGTTCCCGCAGAACAACGGCTACAACCCGACCGGCATGGTGGGTGCGCTGGCGTACTGGTCGGCCAAGGCTATTCGCGAGCAGTACCTGAAAAACCCCGGCCCGCTGGTTCAGGCATAAGGAGAAACGACCATGAAAAAGTTTCTCTTGAGCCTGGTATCACTGGCGGTGGTGGTGTTCGTCGCGCTGCTGGTGTTCGCCTTTTGGCCGACGACAACCCCGACGCTTGCGGCTGCCGGGGATGCCGATCAGGCCGCGTTGATCGAGAAGGGCCGCTATCTGGCCGACGCAGGCGACTGCACGGCGTGTCATACCGCGAAAGGAGGCAAGCCGTTCGCCGGTGGACTGCCAATCGCCTCTCCCATCGGCACGCTGTACAGCAGCAACATCACGCCTGACAAAGCCACCGGCATCGGCAATTACACGCTGGATGACTTCGACCGTGCCGTCCGCCATGGCATTGCCGCCAATGGCAGCAGTCTGTACCCGGCCATGCCATATCCGGCCTATGCGCGGACCAGCGATGAGGACATGCGGGCGCTGTATGCCTACTTCATGCAGGGCGTGGCGCCGGTTGCTGCCCAGAACCGCGCCAATGACGTACCGTGGCCGTTATCGATGCGCTGGCCGCTGGCGATCTGGCGCAAGGTGTTCGCACCTGCGCCGCAAACGGTCGCCTTCGATGCCAGCCGTTACAAGGATCCGCAGATCGCACGCGGCGCCTATCTGGTCCAGGGACTGGGACACTGCGGCAGTTGCCACACGCCGCGTGCATTGACCTTGCAGGAGAAAGCGCTGGATGAGTCGGGCGACGCTTATCTGTCGGGCGGTCCGGTGATCGACGGCTGGCTGGCGGTCAATCTGCGGGGCAATCCCGCGGATGGTCTGGGCAGCTGGACCCGCGATGACATCGTGGCGACCTTGCGCAGCGCACGCAGTACCACCCACGCGGTACTGGGTGGCGCGATGGGCGATGTGGTGGTTCACAGCACCCAGTACCTCAACGATGCAGACCTGCAAGCCGTCGCCGCCTACCTGAAAACCCTGCCGCCGACCAAGGATCAGGTCGCAAGCTTCAACGCTGATCCGGCCACGGCCAAGGCGTTGGCAGCGGGGCAGGAAGACAGTCGCGGCGCCGAGCTGTATGTGGACAACTGCGCGGCCTGTCACCGCACCAATGGTCAGGGCTACGAGCGGGTGTTCCCGAAGATCGCGGGCAACTCATCGGTGCTGTCGCAAGATCCGGTGTCGATGATCCGTCTGGTGCTGGCGGGCAGCAAGCTCCCGGCCACTGCAACGGCGCCTTCGGAACTGGGCATGCCGGGTTTCGCCTGGCGACTGTCGGATGAGGAAGTGGCGCAACTGCTGACCTTCATCCGCAGCAGTTGGGGCAACCAGGCGCCGGCGGTGAACGTCGAGGAGGTGACGAAGCTTCGGGCGACCCTGCCCAAGGAATCGCCAGCGGTGAGCCGCACGGACATCGCCAAGCCTTGAGGTCCGGCTCTCACTCAGCCTGAATCTGATCGTTCCCACGCCCTGCGTGGAACGATCATTGACTGGAACTTCGATCGGCAGGACCGCATCACGCTGCACGGTCGTGGCTGATAACCCTGTAGGACCGGCTTCAGCCGGGAAGGCGTCGGCCGTTACACTGCAAGAGCGAGACTGCTGCCACTGGCCTCTTCCCGGCTGAAGCCGGTCCTACTGACCGCGCCACGCGGCAGTATCGTGAGTGAACGCCTTGTGGGACCGGCTTTAGCCGGGAAGGCGTCGGTCGTCACACTGCAAAAGCGAGACTGATGCTACTGGCCTCTTCCCGGCTGAAGCCGGTCCTACTGACCGCGCCGGCAAAGACCCGATTACGCCTCCCGCCCGCGCATCCCGCTCTTCCCGTAAAATGCCACCACCACAAAACACCCCAATGGCAGCAGATACGCCAGCGCTGTCGAGAAGTGATCGGCGACCAATCCCATGAAATACGGCATCAGCGCGCCGCCGACGATGGCCATGATCAGGAACGAGCTGCCACGTTTGGTGTGCGGGCCCAGGTTCTTCACGCCCATGGCGAAGATGGTGGGGAACATGATCGACATGAAGAAAAACACCGCGATCAACGCCACCACGGACACGCTCTCGACACCGCTGACCACCACGGCGCACAGCGCGACGTTGATCCACGCATAGACCATCAGCAGCCGCTGGGCGGGAATGCGTCCCATCAGCCAGGTGCTGAAGAAACGCCCACACATGAAGCAGATCATCGCCACCGACAACAGATAGGCAGCGGTCTGGCTGGTCATGCTCGCCCAATGCTCGGTGACGTAATTGATGAAGAACGCGCCGACGCCGACCTGTGCCGCCACGTAGAAAAACTGAGTCACGACGCCGCCGACGAATTCACGGTGCTGCCACAGCGTCTTGCTGTCACTGCGCTGAATCCCGGATTCCTGCTCACGCAGATCGGGCATCGGCGTGCGGGCGAAGAGGGCGGCGACTAGCAACACGATTACCGCGATTACCACGTAGGTCGTCTGCAGCGAGCTGTTGTCAGTGGCCGCCTGGGCGCCGCCGAAGAACAGCGCGCCGCCGAGCAGCGGGCCGACGAACTGGCCCAGGCCGTTGAACGACTGCGCAAGGTTGAGCCGGCGCTCGGCGCCTTTAGGGTCGCCGAGCACCGTGGCGTAAGGGTTGGCTGCGGTCTCCAGACATCCCAGCCCCAGCGCGATGACGAACAGCGCGAACAGGAAGAACGGAAAGCTCGCGGCACTGGCGGCCGGCATGAACAGCAGCGCGCCCGCAGCGTAAAGGCACAGCCCCAGCAGAATCCCGGCCTTGTAGCCGAAGCGGTCCATCAGAAACCCGGCGGGCAGGGCGATGATGAAATAGGCGCCGAAGTAGGCCGCCTGCAAGAGGCCGGACTGCGCCTTGCTGACATGCAGCGTTTCCTGGAAGTGCTTGTTCAGGACGTCGAGCAGGCCATAGGACAGGCCCCAGAGAAAAAACAGGCTGGTGACCAGCATCAACGCCATCCGCACCGATGGCTCGGCGTGACGGTATACCTGGGTTTCGACTTTCGTGTCTTTGGTCAACATGACGCTCTCCTATTGTTTTTGTTGGGGCGTGAAACGTGACGGTGGGTGATGCATCGATTCCTGTAGGAGCGCGCTTGCCCGCGATATCAGTGGGTCAGCCGACACGTGTGGGTCAGGCTGAGTGCATCACGAGCAAGCTCACTGCTATAGATTCAGAACGTTATCAAAGCTGCTCCGCCAGACTGAAAATCCGCTCCATGGGCTGCCATTTGTTGCCCGGTTCGGTCCAGGGTGTCGGCTTCTGGAAAGCCCACATCAGGTCTTCCCATTCCTGCACTTTGGGGTTCTCTGCAGCGGCCTTGTCCATCGCTTCGGCACTGAATTCTCTGGTGGTTTCCATGACCATGAACAGCCGCGTGCCCAGCCGCCAGATCTGCATGTCGAGCACGCCCTGTTCGCGCAGGTGAGCGGCGATTTCTGGCCAGATCCGCGCGTGCAGGCGCTGATATTCGGCAATCGACGCGGGGTCGTCGGCCAGGTCCAGCGCCAGGCACAGTCGCTGCGCGCTCATGTCAGCGCCCGGTCCAGATGGGTGTAACCGCCATCGACCACCAGCCATTGTCCGGTGGTGTGCGAGGCGCGCGACGACAACAGAAACAGCACGCTGTCGGCGATTTCGGTCGGCGTGGTCATGCGCTTGCCCAGCGGAATTTTCTCGACGATCTTCGCCAGCTTCGCCTGTGGGTCGGTAAAGCTGTCGATCCAGCGCTCATACAGCGGCGTCATCACTTCCGCTGGAATCACCGCATTGACCCGCACGCCATCCTCGAGCAATGAGGCCGCCCACTCGCGAGTCAGCGAGAGCTGCGCACCTTTGGACGCGGTGTAGCCGCTGGTGCCGCCCTGGCCGGTCAGGGCCGTCTTGGAACCGATGTTGACGATCGCACCCTGGCTCGCTTTCAGCGCCTCGACGCACAAATGCGCCATCAGGTAGTAATGGATCAGGTTCTTTTCCAGCGACTCGATGAACGCCTCGCGTCCCGCGTCCAGCCCGACGTTGTCGTTGACCCCGGCGTTATTGACCAGCCCGTCGATGCGCCCGAAACGTTCGAGCACGCTGCTGACGGCGGCGGCACATTGCGCTTCGTCGCGCAGCTCGACCTGGACGAAGAGGCTTTGCGGCTGGCGCTGATCGAGCTGTGCAGCCAACGGCGGGGGCAGCGGCTGGTTGGCGAAGATCACCGGGATCGCGCCTTCTTCGGCCAGACCCAACGAGATGGCGGCGCCGATGCCCGAGCCGCCGCCGGTCACGATGATGACTTTGTCTTGCAGGTGCAGATTCATGGGCAGTTTCCTTGCAGGCCATAAAGGCGGAGGGCAGTGCCGCCACGGATCGCCGCCTGTTCGTCGGCGGACAGCTCGCGCAGGGCGCTTTCGAATAAGTGGTGGACGTCACCGTAGCTGCCGGCCAACTGGCACACCGGCCAGTCCGAGCCGAACATCAAGCGCTGCGGACCGAACAGCTCCAGCGCAAGGTAGAAGTACGGCAGCAGCTGCACGGGTCGCCATTGCTGCCAGTCGGCCTCGGTGATCAGCCCCGAAAGCTTGCAGCTGACGTGGGGCAGGGCCGCAAGCGGGCTGATGCGGTCGGCCCAGGCCAGCGGGTTTTCCTGCGACAGATCGGGTTTGCCAAGGTGATCGAGGATGATGTGATGGTCGTCGTGACGTTTGCAGAACTCGGCAGCGGCCGGCAGATCGACGTCCTTGATCAGCAGGTCGTAGCTCAGTTCGCGGGCTTGCAGCAGACGCATGCCTCGGGCGAACGCCGGGTCTTGCATGAACAGCGAAGGCGACGGCTCGTCCTGGATCAGGTGGCGCATGCCCACCAGCTTGCGGGCCTGCGACCAGCTTTCCAGCTGGCGTTCCAGATCCGTCGCGCGCAAATCGACCCAGCCGACCACACCGACGATCCACGGATACTCATCGGCCAGCGCCAGCAGCGCATCGGTCTCATCGCCGCATTGGCGGGCCTGCACGGCAACGCAGCCGTCCAGGCCGTGCGCATCGAGTAACGGCTTCAGGTCCTGTGGTTGAAAGTCACGACGCAGCAGGCCGTGACGATCATCGATCCACGGATACTCCTGCGCCTGGTAACGCCAGAAATGCTGATGAGCGTCCAGGCGTAACGCGGCCGCCGGGTTGCTCAAGTGTCGGGACGACATTGTTGTTGTACTCCGTCCGTTTTCGTTGCCTGTCACATCTCATCTGCAGGCGTGAGCTTGCTCGCGATTGCAGTGCGTCAATCGATAAATGCGGTGCAGATGGACCGCTATCGCGAGCAAGCTCACTCCTGCAAGGGATAAGCGCTTGATCAGGTAAAAGCAGGATCAGCCCCGATACGCATACTGTTTCCTCGACGCCTCTTTCATCTGGATCGAAAACCCTGGCGCCGAGGGTGGCATGTACGCCGCATCGCGGATCACGCAGGGGTCTTCGAAGTGTTCATGCAAGTGATCGACGAACTCCACCACGCGGCCTTCGTGAGTCCCGGCGATGCACAGGTAATCGATCATCGACAGGTGCTGCACGTACTCGCACAGCCCGACGCCGCCGGCGTGCGGGCACACCGGCAGGTGATATTTGGCAGCCATGAGCATGACCGCCAGCACTTCGTTGACCCCGCCCAGGCGGCAGGCGTCGATCTGCACCACGTCGATGGCTTCACGCATGATCAGTTGCTTGAAGACGATGCGGTTCTGGCACATCTCACCGGTGGCGACTTTCACCGGCAGTACGCCGAGTCGAATCTTGCGGTGGCCTTCGACGTCATCCGGGCTGGTCGGCTCTTCGATGAACCAGGGCCTGGCAAAGGACAGCTCGCGGACCCAGTCGATGGCGGCGTCGACTTCCCAGACCTGATTGGCATCGATCATCAAATGTCGATCCGGACCGAGCACTTCGCGGGCGATGCGCACCCGGCGAATGTCATCCTGCAGGTCGCGGCCGACCTTGAGCTTGATGTGCGAAAACCCGCCGTCGACCGCTTCCTGGCACAGCCGGCGCAGTTTGTCGTCGGGGTAGCCCAGCCAGCCGGCAGAGGTGGTGTAGCAGGGATAACCCTTGGCCTGAAGCGCTGTCTGGCGCTCGGCCTTGCCCTTGGCGCGATCACGCAGCAAGGCCAGTGCTTCGTCCGGGGTGATGCAGTCGGTGATGTAACGAAAGTCGATGCAGCGCACCAGTTGCTCGGGGCTCATGTCGGCCACCAGTTGCCACACCGGCTTGCCCTCGGCCTTGGCCCACAAGTCCCATGTGGCGTTGACCACCGCGCCGGTCGCCAGGTGGATGGCGCCCTTGTCCGGGCCGATCCAGCGCAACTGGCTGTCGCTGGTGACGTGCCGCCAGAAGCGCCCCATGTCTTCGGCGATCCACTCAAGCTTCAGGCCGACCATGACGCCGGACAGCGCCTTGATCGCCGCGCAGCAGATCTCGTTGCCACGGCCGATGGTGAAGGTCAGACCATGACCCTGCAGCGCGGGATCATCGGTTTCAAGAATGACGTAAGCGGCGGAGTAATCCGGGTCGGGGTTCATCGCGTCGGAGCCGTCCAGCGACTGCGAAGTGGGAAAGCGAATGTCTTCAACGCGCAGGGCGGTGATGGTCGTCATGGCGGGTCCCTTTGGAATTGTTGTTGGGAGGCAGTGAGTCTCGGATGCAGCGGTCATCCGGCGGAAGTGAGTGCTCAAGACGAGGCCGGTCCGCGCGTTTTTGCGGTCCGGACGACGCCTTGGTGAGCGTGCTCACTGCCCTCCGTGCAGCGCCGTCGGTCAGTGCGACGGCGCCATCCTGATCAAGCGTCGACGGTCAGTTGCTCCTGTTCACCCAAGCCTTCGATGCCCAGGCGCATGCGCTGACCGGCGCGCAGGAATACCGGCTCCGGCTTGATGCCCAGGCCCACGCCCGGCGGCGTTCCGGTGGAAATCACATCACCCGGTTGCAGGCTCATGAACTGGCTCAGGTAGCTGACCAGTTTCGGGATCTGGAAAATCATCGTGCGGGTATTGCCGTTCTGGTAACGCTTGCCGTCCACTTCCAGCCACAGGTTGAGCTGATGCGGGTCGGCGATCTCATCCTTGGTCACCAGCCACGGGCCGGTCGGGCCGAAGGTGTCGCAGCCCTTGCCCTTGTCCCAGGTGCCGCCGCGTTCGATCTGGAATTCGCGCTCGGAGACATCGTTGATCACGCAATAGCCGACCACGTGATCCATCGCATTGGCTTCGTCGATGTAGCGGCCGCCCTTGCCGATCACCACGCCCAGCTCCACTTCCCAGTCAGTCTTTGTGGAGTTGCGCGGGATTTCGACGTTGTCGTTCGGGCCAACGATCGCGCTGGTCCACTTGTTGAAAATGATCGGTTCCTTCGGGATGTCGGCGCCGGTTTCCGCCGCGTGGTCGGCGTAGTTCAAGCCGATGCAGATGAACTTGCCGACCTGACCCACGCACGCACCGATGCGCGGTGAGTCCTGTACCAGTGGCAGACTGGCCGGGTCCAGCGCCTTGAGCCTGGCGATGCTTTCCGGGCTCAGCGCCGGGCCTGACACGTCATCGATGAATTCCGACAGGTCGCGAATGCCTCCGTCTTTGTCCAGCAGGGCCGGAAGTTCTTTGCCTGGTTCGCCGTAACGCAGCAGTTTCATTGGATGTCCTCGTTTGAATGATGAATCAGCATGGGGTGTCAGCCCGTGTAGGCGTGCTTGCTCGCGAGAGCGTCGTATCAGCCACCGCTTGCGAAACAGACATATCGCATCGCGAGCAAGCTCACTCCTACAGGGGGCAGGTAGGCGTGGGTGAGTTCAATTACTCCATCCACCATCGATGATCTGTGCCGTACCGGTAGTGAACCCGCTGGCAGGGGAGCCGAGGTATAACGCCAGTTGCGCGATTTCCTGCGGCGTACCCAGGCGCCCCATCGGCTGGCGGGCCTCGAACGCAGCGTACACGTCGGCCTCGTCCCGCTGCTCGCGGGCCGCCTGTTCGGCCACCCGTTGACGCAATGACGGCGACTCGACGGTGCCGGGGCAGATGCAGTTGCAGCGGATGTTCTGACCGACGAAGTCGGCGGCGACCGAGCGAGTGATGCCGATCACGGCGGCCTTGCTGGCGCAGTAGGCGAAGCGGTTGGGAACGCCCTTGATGGCCGAGGCCACCGACGACATATTGATGATCGAGCCGCCGCCGTTGGCCAGCATCGCGGGCAGGAACGCCCGAATCATCTTGTACATGGCCGTGACGTTGAGGTCGAACGCGAAATTCCAGTCTTTGTCCGAACACTCCAGAATGTTGCCGCTGTGCACCACGCCTGCGCAGTTGAACAGCACATCCAGTGCGCCGATCTTGGCGGCCAGTTGCTCGATGGCGCGATGGTCGGTGACGTCGAGTACGTGTTTGTGCACGCCCTGCAGGGTATCCAGCGCGGCGCCGTTGATATCGACCGCAAAGACTTCCGCGCCGGCATTCAGATAAGCCTCGACACTGGCTTGACCGATGCCTTGAGCTGCGGCAGTGATGAGCACGCGCTTACCGGTAAGGTCCATGATGCATCCTTTGTTTTTATTGTTGAGGCGACCGTGTTCGGTCTGATGGTCAGGCCATTCAATGCGTGGCAGGGGAGTTGAGCCGAACCGGTTCGGGTTTGCTATCATCCGCTCGTCACAGGCGTCCAATGGTCAGGCCATTGGTCCTGTTTTTAGCACTTGTTTTCGGCCTCAACAAGGTCATTTTCATGCCGGACAGCCATCTTCATCTTTGAGCCGAGTGCCCATGCCAATCCAAGCTATTGATAACCAACGGCTTTACCGCCAGATCGCTGATCAGCTTCGGGCCTTGATCGACAGCGGCGAATTTCCGCCCGGCAGCCGATTGCCCGCCGAACGAGAGCTGGCCAAGTTATTGGGTGTCAGTCGAGCGTCGGTGCGCGAGGCGATGATCGCGCTGGAAGTCATCGGCCTTGTCGATGTGCGCGTCGGGAACGGCGTACTGGTGTGTGAGCCACCGGTGCAGTCGCTGTCGGATGAACCGGTGATGACCCAGGCGACCCGCGATCAGTGGAAAGACGTCGATCCGGAGCTGGGCATCGAGGTGGATTTCAGTGCGGAAATTCCGCCGTTCGCCTTGCTCCAGGCGCGCCGTCTGATCGAGCCGGAGACCGCGGCGCTGGCGGCGCAGAACGCGAGTGATGAAGAGCTGGAGTCGATCCGCGAAGCCTTCGAGCGCAACACCCGCGACAACCGCGAACATTCCCACACCCATCCGGGCGACCGGCTGTTCCATATCCGCATCGCCCAGGCGTCGGGCAACCCGGCGTATGCGCTGATGATCCAGCACTTGCTGGGTCATCAATACGGCAGCATGTTCCAGCGTCTGCAGGCGCATTACACCTCGGACGACATGCCGTTCCGCTCGGAGCACGAGCATCGTCTGGTTCTGCAGGCGCTGCAGAACCGTGACCCGCACGCCGCGCGGCAGGCGATGGCCGATCACCTGGATGAAGTGATCCGGATCTTCAGCCGCGGCGGGGCGTAACCGTCGCCGCGGCTGCAGACCCTCTCAAGCGTTGTCGGTCATGCGTCGGTGGAGAGCGTCACCGCTTCCCACGCGGCAATTTCCGATTCCAGCAAGGCCAGCTTGTCCCGCACCAGTTTCAACGCATCGCTGCCGAGCAACAGGTGGGCAGGCGGGTTTTCGCTGTCGATCAATTTCAGCATGGCGTTCGCCGCTTTCAGCGGATCGCCGATCTGTTTGCCGCTGCGTTCCTCCCGGGCCTTGCGGATCGGGTCGAAGGTTTCGTCGTAATCGGCGATCTGGCGAGGCGAGCGTTGCATCGAACGACCTGCCCAATCCGTGCGAAACCCGCCTGGCGCCACTGCCGTGACGTGCACGTTAAACGGCTTGAGCTCCTTGCCCAATGCTTCTGAAATCCCTTCCAGCGCGAACTTGCTGCCGTTGTAGTAGGCAATGCCCGGCATGGTGATGAAGCCGCCCATCGATGTGATGTTGAGAATGTGGCCTTTGCGACGCTGACGAAACAACGGCACGAAGGCTTTGGTGATCGCGACGGCGCCGAACACGTTGACGTCGAACTGGCGGCGCAACTCGTCCAGCGACGACTCTTCCAGAATGCCTTCGTGACCGTAGCCGGCATTGTTGACCAGCACGTCCACCGGCCCGAACGCTTTGTCGACGTTGGCGATCACGGTGTCGATGGCGTCGAATTCGGTGACGTCCAGCAGCACACCGTGGGCGCGGCCGTTCGCCTGGGATTCAAATTCGGCCAGTGCTTCCTGGGTGCGCAGGGTGCCGATCACGGTGTGTCCCGCGGCCAGCGCCTGTTGCGCCAACGCTTTGCCGAAGCCACTGCTGACGCCGGTGATGAACAGGGTTTTGGTCGTGGTCATATCGTTTCCTCACAAGGCAGATGTCGTTGCTCGATAACGCCATATTAGAAACCTCGGGCTGCGAAGCGCTGTACCAGTCCTCCGGGATGATTGCCTGATCCTGCACGGGACAACATCACCGATCTTTGCGCGCGAGCACTTGCAGGACCGGCTTCAGCCGGGTAGGGGCCGGTGCGTTGGGTGGAGATGCAGCGGCTGGAAATCAGTCTTCGCGGGCAAGCGCGCTCATGCAGTGACAGAGCGGGTGCGCGCGCCTGCGAACGGGCGTGCAGCGTTCAGGTTCGGGGGTTGGCCGAGTTCTTGGTCACCAGCCGCAACCCACTCGCCACGCTGCCCACGGCGGCGAAACCGGCGCCAATGCTCAAGGCCAGCACCGGGCCGTGTGCGCTGGAGATGCCGAAGCTCAACGCGACCAGCGCCGCGCCTGTCGCCTGACCGATCAGCCGTGCCGTGGCGATGGTGCCGCTGGCGCCGCTGGAGCGCTCCTTGGGGGCGCTGGTCATCAGGGCTTTCTGGTTGGGCGCCTGGAAGAAACCGAAGCCGATGCCGCAAAGGATCATCCGCAGCACGATGGACACGACGCTGGCGTCGGCCGGCATGGTCGCCAGCGAGATCATCCCGCCGCACAGCATGGCCAGGCCAATGCCGCCCAGCAGGCCGGGTGGGTAGCGGTCCGACATGCGCCCGGCGAACGGCGCGATCATCGCCACCACCACGGACCATGGCGTCATCAGAAACCCCGTCTGCACCGGGTCGCGGCCGAGCGTGGTTTCAAAAAAGAACGGCAGTGACACGAACGCCAGCCCTTGGGTGGCGAACGAGCAGAAAGCGGTCAGCGCCGACAGGGCGAACATCGGCCGCTTGAGCAAGTCCAGCGGAAACATCGGTGCAGGATGGCCCGCCTCGCGCTTGAGCATCGCCGCGCCGCCCACCAGAAACACCGCCAGCGCAATCAGCACGCTGCTCATGGAGCCCAGCTGCGCCGCTTGGCTGAGCGCGAAAATCAGGGCGCCGAAGGTGATCACGTTGAGGATCGCGGTCACCCGGTCGAAGGTCAGGCTGCCCGGCCGGGTGGCAGGCAGGGAGTTCCAGGCGAAGACCAGCGCGAACACGCCGATCGGCAGGTTGATCGCGAACAGCCAGGGCCAGTTGGCGACCGAGAGCACCAGCGAGGCGATGGTCGGGCCGATGGAAAACGAGGTGCCGACGACCAGCGCGTTCATGCCCAGACCGCGACCGAGGCGTTCGTGGGGGAAGATCGAGCTGATCAGCCCGGCATTGACGCTCATGATCGCGCTGGCGCCAATGCCCTGCAGTACGCGGGCGATGGTCAGCGTCGGCAACGACCAGGAAAACGTACACAGCGCCGACGACACCACGAACAGGATCAGGCCACCCAGATACACTTTGCGCTGCCCCAGCACGCCGCCTAGCGCGGCGAACGGCAACAGCGTGGCGACGGCGGCGAGTTGGTAGGCATTGATGATCCACACCGATGCGGCAGGCGAGGCGTGCAGGTCGGCGGCGATGGCGGGGAGTGCGGTATTGGCGATGGCCGTGTCCAGTGTCGCCAGGGCGATGGACAGCAGAATCGCGACCATGCCGCGAAACTCGCGAGAGGTCAGCTTATCGTTGACGCGTGGGGAATCCTGAGTGGCGGGCTGGACCATTATCGACAACGCTCCGAGAGAGGCGACAGGCGGGTTTGCAAGCACAGACGAAAGCGTGATGGTGCCGGTTCGGCAGGGGGCTATGCAATGGGCAATGCTTGAGTTTGAGCGGTTCGCGCGTTTGACGGACTGTCGAGGCGTCGAGAACGGGTGAAAGCGCGCTTGCCCGCGAAGCGTTCATCTCATCCGACCGAGCTGCAGGTAACGCAGCATTTGTTCGGATCAGGAGTGTCTTCGCGGGCAAGCGTGTCAATGCAGAGCGCGGGGGTGCTCAGCCCGCCGGCGCATCAATATCCCGGTCAGTCTCTCCCGTCTGGTTTTCTTCTTTGGTGGTGTCCGGTGACTCATGCTCTTCGGGCTCGAAGTCAGGCGTGAAGCTGTTTTCCCCGGACAGATTGCCGTTGTTCTCCTGGCTCTGCGCACCGTTGTTGCTCTGACTCTGCGCGCCGCCCTGTGCAGGCGCCTTGTCCTGACCCATCTGGTTATCCGGGGTATCCGGGTCAATGGCCGGGTCGTTGCGTTCGCCGTTCTGCTGATTATTCGGGTTAGCCATATCCACCTCTTCGGTCATGCCCTGTTCAAAGGGCTTACAGATATCGATGGCGGCGCCCTGCAAGCGTTCGATCAATCTGCCGACTGGTTGCCGGCGCGGCTCAGCTGTCTCGATAGGCGCCCGTCACCGGCAGGCGGCTGCCGAGGCGATAGCGCGAGGAGGGATGCACCAGCCGCACGAAGGTGACCACGCGACCGCTGTTCCACGTCCGGCGCAGCAACACCAGACACGGCTCGCTGGCGTCGATCTGCAACAACCTGCGCTCCTCGGCGCTCGGGTGACTGGCTTCGACGATGTGCTCCATCTCGTCCGGTTGAATGATCTGCAGCAGATAGCGCGCCGACTGCAACGTGTCACCGAATGGCTGCTCGAGAAACGCCGGGGCGGTCTGCGGATTGACGTAGCGATCTTCCAGCTGCACCGCGACGCCGTCCTCGTAATGCACGCACAGCAGATGAAACACCGACGCACCGGTCGTCAGGGACAGCGCAGCGGCGATCGGCATCGAAGCGGCTTCCCGACCCAGATGCAGCACCTGGCAGTGATAGCGATGACCGCGCGCGACGATCTCGTCGGCGATGTTAGTGATGTGCAGCAGGTTGGACTGCGGCTTGCTCTCGGCCACGAACGTGCCGACCCCGGTCACCCGCAGCAGCCGGCCTTCTTCCGTCAGCTCGCGCAGGGCGCGATTGACTGTCATGCGCGACATGCCCAGTTCCAGCACCAGACGGTTTTCCGACGGAATCAGGTCGCCGGGCTTCCATTCCCCGGACACCAGCTTGCCGTGCACGAACTCCTTGGCCTGCCGATACAGCGCCTGCGGTGCCGGCTTGTCCATCATTGACCTCCTTAACGCAGTACGGTCTGGATGATCACCTGCAGGAGCGCGCTTGCCCGCGATCACGACGGGTCTGCCCCATCCTGTCTCAAGATCTTACGACCGGTTCCCGGCCGATCGCGGGCAAGCGCGCTCCTACAAGATCAGCGCTTGCTGTTTGCCGTCCTGCCAGAATGCGTTGCGGTCCAGGTAGTTCTGCAAAAACTGCTGCAAACGCGGCTGTTCCGCGTTGTGGAAAATCTGCTGCGGCGTGCCGCGCGCGACCACCTCGCCCTGATCGAGGAAAATCACCGAGTCGGCCACCTGCGCAGCGAAACCCATCTCGTGGGTCACCACGACCATGGTCATGCCTTCTTTGGCGAGCGTCTTCATCACTTGCAGCACTTCGCCCACCAGTTCCGGATCCAGCGCCGAAGTCGGCTCATCGAACAGCATGATGTGCGGCTCCATCGCCAGTGCCCGGGCGATCGCCACGCGCTGCTGCTGACCGCCCGACAGCTGCGCCGGATAGGCCGGGGCCTTGTGTGCCAGACCGACCTTGTCGAGCATCGCCATGCCACGGGTGTTCGCCTCGTCTGCGGACAGTTTGCGCACGCGGCGCAAGGCTTCGCAGACGTTGCCGATCGCTGTCATGTGCGGCCACAGGTTGAACTGCTGGAACACCATGCCGACGTTGCGCCGCACCTGATTGATCTGCGACTGCGGAGCACGACGGCGACCCTTGTCGGTCTCCTGCCAGCCGAGCAACTGGCCCTCGATGCGGATCTGGCCTTCGTCGTATTCCTCGAGAAACGCCATGCTGCGCAGCAGGGTGCTTTTGCCCGACCCGGAAGGGCCGATCAGGCACACCACTTCGGAGCGGCGCACCTGCAGATCGATGCCTTTGAGCACGCGCAGATTGCCGAAGCTTTTGCCGACCCTGTCCAGCGTCAGAATGGTTGGCTGCTCGCCGGGCGCTGTTGCCGAAGTCTTCATGCTTTCACCTTGTTTCTCGCGTGTGCTGGCGGACACGGGGCCGCTGGGAATCAGGAAGCTGTTCATCGTGGTTGCTTGTTCATGAAGCGGCCGACGCGGGTTTCCAAGAGCATGCCCAGCCGCGAGCACAGCTCCACCAGAATCAGGTAGCCGATGCACAGCATCAGCAGGGTTTCGACGAACGCGAACGTCTCCGAGCCGATCCCGGTGAGCACCATCGTCAGCTCCGGAATGGTGATGATCGACAGCACGGCGGTTTCCTTGCACAGCACGGTGATCATGTTCACCAGCGCCGGAAGGATGATCACCAGCATCTGCGGGACCTGGATGCGCCAGATGCATTGCAGGCGGGTGATGCCCAGGCAATCGGCGGCTTCCAGTTGCCCGCGGGCGACCGAGTCGAAGCCGGAGCGGAAGATTTCGGCGAAGTACACGCTGCCATAGACGCCCAGGCCCAGAATGCCGGCCGGAATGGGGTCCAGGCTCAACCCGAAGGACGGGCCGCCGTAGTACACCAGAAACAGTTGCACCAGAAACGGCGTGCTGCGGATCAGCTCGATGAACACCCTGAGCGGCGCGCGCACGACGTTGTTGCCGAACACCTGTGCCACGGCGATCAACATGCCCAGGGCGATGCCGAGCACGACGCCGCTGCTCCACGTGGCGAGGGTGACCATGAAGCCCGAGCCGATGTCGCCCAGGTGGTCGGTGATGATGGTCGGATCGAAGATCATGCGGTCTGCTCCTTGAGCCGACGCTCCAGCACGCTGCCACAGAAGGCCAGCGGAATGTTGATCAGGCAATAGAAGCCGGCCAGCATCAGGTAGTCCTGAACGAACATGTAGTCGCTGGCGGCGAGGTTCTGCGCGGTGCGCGTCAGATCGGCCAGGCCCACCACCGACACCAGTGACGATGCCTTGATCAGCAGGATCATTTCATTGACCAGTGCCGGCAGCGTCAGGCGTACGGCCTGAGGCACACGGATGCGGATCAGCATCTGGCTGGCGCTCATGCCGAGCAACCCTGCGGCTTCGAGCTGGCCGCCCGGAATGGCGAGGAAACCGCCGCGCATGATTTCCGCGATGTAAGCGCCCGCCGCCAGCGACAGGCCAATGATCGCGGCCACCGTGGGCGACACGTTGGGCAGGCCGATGCGCGGCAGGAAGTAATAAATGAACAGCAACTGGACCAGCAGCGGAATGCCGCGGAACACGAAGATGTAAGCGCCGCCCAAACGGCGGAGCAAGGGAATTGGGGACAGACGCAGGCTGCCGACGACGATGCCGATGACGAAACCGAACGCCAGCGCGGCGATGGACACCTGCAACGTCACCCACAGGGCGCCGAGCAATAAAGGTGCGTTCTGCTGCAGCAAGGGCCAATCGAACACGTTGTGACTCCAGCTATCTCGAACGGGTGGCGTTGCACGTGTAGGAGCGTGGCTTGTCCCGCGATCGGCTGCGTAGCAGTCGCAAGTCCATGTCTCCCGGCGGTATCTGAAACACCGTATGGGTAGACTTTACGACGACTTCGTCGCCGGTCGCGGGACAAGCCGCGCTCCTACAGAGGGGCGTGGCATTGCTGAGCGCGCGCTTTACCACGTCGGCTCGAAATCACCCGTCGGCACGTCCATCTCCGCACCGAGCCATTTTTTCTGCAGGGCGGCGAGGCGGCCGTCGTCGTGCATCCTGGTCAGGGCTGCGTCCAGCGCCGCGATCAGGCTGTCGGCATCGGCGCCCTTGCGGCCCAGGTACGCGAAATAGGATTTCTTGCCGAACGGCGGCTGCACCACTTTGTACAGATTGGCTTTCTGGGCAGCGACGTAAGAGATGTTCGGCAGCGAGTTGGCGACGGCGACGATGCGCTTGGCGGCGAGGTCAGCGTAAGCCTGGTTGTTGTCGACGTATTCGCGAATGGTGACCTTCTCCGGCAGGGTCGCGGCAAAGGCTTTGAGCTCTTCGAGTTGCGCCGACCCTTTACCGGCACCCACGGTTTTACCGGCGATGTCTTCAGGCTTCTTGATGCTGTCGTCCTTGGCCCCCGCCATCAGCGCCACAGTGGCTTCGGCAATGGGCGAAACGAAGTGATAGCGCTCTTTGCGCGCCTTGGTGACGATGATCGGGCCGGCAACCACGTCGAATTTCTTCGCTTCCAGCCCTGGCAGCACGCTCGGCCAAGGCAGATCGAGGAACTTGATCTTGACCCCCAGCTCCTTGCCCAGCTCCTCGAACAACTCGGCGTTCAGGCCTTTCTGTTTGCCCCCATCGAGAAAGTCGAACGGGGCAAATTGCATTTCGGTGCCGACAACCAGCTCACCGGCTTTCTTCACGTCGGCCAACTGGTCCGCCTGCGCCGCGATGGAGAAAGCAGTCAGCGCCGCCGCGATGCTCAGGCTTTTGAACGTCTTACTGAAAAGAGAATCGAGTCGCATTGTGTAACTCCTTCAGATGCAGTGTTGTCGTCGTGAGGTGGGGCAGATGTGCTACGGGTGCTGCAGTTAGCGTGCCATACCGGTATATACAACCGGCCGGCCGTTCAGCCGAAGATCTTGCCCGGATTGAGAATGCCCTTGGGGTCCAGGCTGTTCTTCAGCGCGACCATCGTCTGCATGGCGTCCGCACTGACCGAGTGGTGAAGAAACTCGCGCTTGAGCAGGCCGATGCCATGCTCCGCGGACACCGCCCCGCCCAGCTCGCCGACCGCGCTGTAGACCAGTTCTTCGATCTCGAACACGGGCGCAGGCTGAGGCAGCGAATGGCAGTCCACCGTCAGGTGCAGATTGCTGTCGCCGATGTGGCCGAAATACACGCTGCGGTTACCGGGCCAGCGCAGGTCCAGGCGTTCGCGACACAGGTCTGCGAACTCACCGATCTGGCCGATGGGCAGGCTGATGTCGAAATTCAACGGCGCCAGGCGGACCGGAAACTCTGCGGTCGCTTCACGGATCTTCCATAAGCTGCGCGCCTGGGCCTGCGAGCTGGCAAGGATGGCGTCGACCACTTCGCCCGCATCGAGGGCGGCTTCCAGTGTCTGTTGCAGCGCTTCATCGCTGGCCGAGGATTCGAGCAGGACGTAAAGCGGGTGATGATCCGGCATGGGCGAAATCGGGTTTTCCAGCCAGGACACGCCCATGCGAAAGAAGTCCTGCCACATCAATTCGTACGCCTGGGGCGTGCCGACGCTGCGCTGGATGCGCCGCAGCAAGGCGACGGCGCTGGGGTAGTCGGGCAGGGCGCAGAGCAACGTGGTGGACTGGCCTGGCTGCGGCGCCATCTTCAGCACCGCGCGGGTAATCACCCCAAGGGTGCCTTCGCTGCCGATGAAGCACTGTTTCAGGTCATAGCCGCAATTGTTCTTGATCATCTTGTTCATCAGGTTCAGCACACGACCGTCGGCCAGCACGACTTCCAGGCCCAGCACCAGGTCGCGGGTCATGCCGTAGCGAATCACCGCGTTGCCGCCGGCGTTGGTGGCGATGTTGCCGCCGATCTGGCAGGAACCGCGCGCGCCCAGGTCCAGCGGAAACAGAAAGCCGGCGTTGGCGACAGCGTGCTGAATGTCCTGCAGAGCGGTACCGGCCTTGACCGTGACAGTGGCGGCCGCGGCATCGATTTCTTCGATGCCCTGCAATCGGTCCAGCGACAGGGCGATGTCCGTCGCGCGCGGCACCGCGCCGCCCGCCAGCCCGGTCATGCCGCCTTGCGGGACGACCGGTTGACCTGCAGCGTTGCAGATGCGCAGGGCGGCGGCGACCTGTTCGGTGTCTTTAGGCAGGAGCAGCGCTGCCGGGCACGTGGGGGCGTGGCGGGTCCAGTCGCTGTAGTGGCGCTGACTGATCGAGTCGCCCGTCAGCACTTGCCCGTCGCCGAGGGCGTCGCGCAATCGGGTGAGGGTCTGTTGCAGGTCGTTCATGACATCAACTCACGGAAAAGGTCGCGTCGCGCTGGCGGCTGGCGCGCAACTGGTTCAGGTCCGGCTGCCCGAGCAGGGTCAGGGCCAGACGCAATTCATGACTCAGCAGATCAAGGGCGTGACCGGCACCCGCCTGGCCGCCCACGGCGACGCCATACAGCGTGGCGCGGCCCAGCAGGACTGCATCGGCGCCCAGTGCGCAGGCTTTGAGAACGTCGGTGCCGCGCCGGATGCCGCTGTCCAGAAGGATGCTCAGCTTGCCTTTCGCGACCTCGGCGATGGCTGGCAGGCAATCGAGACTGGCAGGCACGCCGTCGAGCTGGCGTCCGCCATGGTTGGTCACCACGACGCCATCGAGCCCAAGCTGCACGGCGCGTTCGGCGTCCTCAGGGTGCATCACGCCCTTGAGCAGCAGCCGATGAGGCCAGCGCTCGCGCAGGCGGGCGAGAAACTCCCAACTCAGCTGCTTCTCCATTTTCGCGCCGATGAAATGCGCGGCGCCGGCAGCGTTGCGTTGATCGGCAGGCAAGTAGCGATTCAGATTGGCCATGCTCGGCATGCCGTGGGGCCACAGCGTCTGCCGGATCCAGCGCGGATGGCGCAAGACGTCCAGCTTGTTGCGCAGGCTCAGTTGGCGCGGACGGGCGAAATTACGTCGGTCCCATTCGCGATTGCCAAGCAGAACGGCGTCGGTGGTCAGCAGCAAGGTCTTGCAACCCACGGCGTCGGCGCGTTGCAGCAAGTCTTCCTGCACGGCGGGGTCGCTCATGCTGTAAAGCTGAAACCACAGATCGACGCCCGGAACGGCCTGGACGATCTGCTCCATCGAGGTGGTCGAGACCGTGCTCAGGGAGAAGGGCAGCCCGCGCTCGGTGGCGGCCCGCGCCAGGTGGATATCGGCGTCGCGAAACAGCATGCCGTTGTAGCCCGTGGGCGCGATGGCCATCGGCAGTTTTTTCTGCTCGCCGAGTAGCGTGCGGCGCGTGTCCGGCGACTCGCCCGGCACCAGCGTTCGGGGCAACAGGCTGACCTCGGCGAACGCCTGGCGATTGCGCGCCAGCGTCAGTTCTTCCTCGGCGCCCCCCTCAAGGTATTCCCAGGCGAAATGCGGCAAGCGACGACGGGCCATATGGGCCAGTTCGGCGATGCTGTGCGCACGAGTGAAATCAGTGCCGGCGTGATAACGACGCATGAATGTCCTTGGTCGAGCTGTATAGACAGCCGACGCAAGATACAGGCCAGTTCACCGCGTGAGGCTGGGTCTCGGGTTGCCAACGATTCCGCAGCAGAGAAGCCGAAAGGATGTCACCAAAAGTTGCACCGATTGCGTTCCCGTGCCCATTGATGGGGCGTCCAGAAACTTCACGCCACCCGGTTCGCTCCATCTGCACAGGCACGTACGATGTTCCGCGATTGCGGTGGTCGGCCATTGATTGCCTGTCTGACACACCGCAATCGCGGGCACGCATGGCCCTGCAGACTCCCGCGTCTCATGCACGGCATATTAAATGCTTCACCTGTCTATACAGCTTGCCGATCCTTTCGTAGACAGGAGTTTGCATGACCGTTCACAGCAACCCCGCATCCATCAGCCTCCCGCTGATCGACATGGCCGGTGTCCGAGAAGGCGACCCATCGGCGATCGCGCGTGCCGGAGAGGCCATCCGCAAGGCCTGCAGCGAAATCGGGTTTTTCTACATCATCAATCACGGCGTGCCGCAGAAGGTGATCGACGCCGCCATGGCTGCGGCGAAGACTTTTTTTGCCTTCCCGGCGGAGGTCAAGCGTCAGGTCGCGGTCAACAAACGCCATCGCGGCTGGCACGCGCTGGGCGGGGCGCTGATGTACGAAGCGACCAAGCCGGACTTCAAGGAATTCTTCAGCATGGGCCTGGAGTTGCCAGAAGACGATCCGTGCGTGTTGGCGGGGGAGGCGCTGCGCGGGCCCAACCAGTGGCCGGATTTCATGCCCGAACTGCGTCTGGCGCTGGATGCGTATTACGAAGAAATCGGCGAGGCCGGTGCGGACTTGCTCAAGGCGGTCGCGGTGGGACTGGGCATCGCTCCTGCGTTTTTTGAGCCCAAGTACGGCAAACGCCTGCAACGCACGCAGATGGTCTATTACCCGCCGCATCCGCCGAGGGCTGAGACGGATCAGTTCGGCGTGGCGCCGCACACCGATTACGGCTGCATCACGCTGCTGTATCAGGACAACAGCGGCGGCCTGCAAGTGCGCGAGCTGGGCAGCAACAGCTGGATCGACGCCACACCGATGGAAGGCAGCCTGGTGGTCAACGTCGGCGATCTGCTGGCGCGCTGGTCCAATGACCGTTTTCGATCGACGCTGCATCGGGTGATCAACACGTCGGGGCACGAGCGGTATTCGATTGCGACTTTTTATGACCCGACCTACAGCGCGGTGGTCGACCCCTGCGATCTGGGCATCGATTCCGCATCCAGCCTTTATCCACCCGTGGCGGCAGGCGATTACATCCTCAAGCGGATCGACGACTCCATGGCGTATCGCAAGAAAGCGCAGTGATTAGGGCCATGAGCCGATGCATTCGATTGGATGAACGCGAGCAAGCGCGCTCCTGCAGGGTTGTGTGTCGAGCACAAAAAAGGGGAAGCAGACATCAATCTGCTTCCCCTTTTGCCGTTTCCGGCTTGCCGCTGCTGTTTCAGATCACTGCCAGAATCGCCTGGGTCACCGCTTCGATGTTGCGCGTGTTCAGCGCTGCAACGCAGATGCGGCCGGTGTCCAGCGCGTAGATGCCGAACTCGTTGCGCAGACGATGCACCTGTTCGGTGGTCAGGCCCGAGTAGGAAAACATCCCACGCTGACGCGCGACGAAGCTGAAGTCCTGGCCCGCAGCGTTGTTCGCCAGACGTTGGGTCATCTCTTCACGCATGCCACGAATGCGCAGGCGCATTTCTGCCAGCTCGTCTTCCCATTTCTGACGCAGCTCAGGGCTGTTCAACACCGCGGCAACGATGGTCGCGCCGTGGGTCGGCGGGTTGGAGTAGTTGGTGCGGATCACACGCTTGACCTGCGACAGGACGCGCGCGGTTTCTTCTTTGGAGTCGGTGACGATCGACAGCGCGCCGACGCGCTCGCCATACAGCGAGAACGACTTGGAGAACGAGCTGGAGGCGAAGAATGTCAGGCCGGAGTCGGCGAACAGGCGCACGGCGGCGGCGTCTTCGTCGATGCCATCGCCAAAGCCCTGATAGGCCATGTCCAGGAACGGCACGTGGCCTTTGGTTTTCAGGACCTCAAGGACCTTTTTCCAGTCTTCCAGGGTCAGGTCGACACCGGTCGGGTTGTGGCAGCACGCGTGCAACACGACGATGGAGCCCGCCGGCAGATTCTGCAGGTCTTCCAGCATGCCCGCGCGATTGACGTCATGGGTCGCGGCGTCGTAATAGCGATAGTTCTGCACCGGGAAGCCGGCGGTTTCAAACAGCGCGCGGTGGTTTTCCCAGCTCGGGTCGCTGATGGCGACGACCGCGTCTGGCGACAGCTGCTTGAGGAAGTCGGCACCGATTTTCAGCGCGCCGGTACCGCCGACGGCCTGCACGGTCATGACCCGGCCCGAGGCCAGTAATGGCGACTCGGCACCGAACAGCAGGGTCTGCACGGCCTTGTCGTAGGCTGCGATGCCATCGATCGGCAGATAGCCGCGGGGTACGTGTTGAGCGACACGAATCTCTTCTGCTTCGGCAACGGCACGCAGCAGCGGAATTTTCCCTTCTTCGTTGCTGTAAACGCCTACACCCAGGTTGACCTTGGTCGTACGGGTATCAGCGTTAAATGCTTCGTTGAGGCCCAGGATAGGATCGCGTGGTGCCATTTCGACAGCGGAGAACAGGCTCATTTTTGCGGCAGCTCTGAATGGGGAGTGAATGGGTAGCATCGCTCCGGCCGAATGCACTAGAGCGGTGCACAAACGGGGAGCTAGTATAGAGGCCATCGCCGACGGGGGCGACAGGTCAGGGGCGGTTTTTTCGAGGTATTTCCGATTATTTCCCGACCATTAGTCATGTCGCGCGGACTAATGTCCTGACGACGGCTTGAAAGCCGGCGATGACGACTCCATTTGTAGTCCCATCACTTCCTTTCACGTGCGTCTTTTCCTTTGGCGGGATCAGCCGTCCGCGCTCATTACGCCCCGGCCAGACGTCATGCTGCGGGGGAACACAGAGGTACATTATGTCCGAGTTCCAACTCGTTACCCGTTTTGAGCCGGCCGGGGATCAGCCGGAAGCCATTCGTCAGCTGGTCGAGGGCATCGATGCCGGGCTGTCGCACCAGACTCTGCTGGGCGTGACCGGCTCAGGCAAGACGTTCAGCATTGCCAACGTCATTCAGCAGGTCCAGCGCCCGACCCTCGTGCTGGCGCCGAACAAGACCCTGGCCGCTCAGTTGTATGGCGAGTTCAAGGCGTTCTTCCCGAACAACGCGGTCGAGTACTTCGTCTCTTACTACGATTACTATCAGCCGGAAGCCTATGTGCCTTCGTCCGACACCTTCATCGAGAAGGATGCGTCGATCAACGACCACATCGAGCAGATGCGCCTGTCCGCGACCAAAGCCCTGCTGGAGCGCAAGGACGCGATCATCGTCACCACGGTGTCGTGCATCTACGGTCTGGGCAGTCCGGAAACCTACCTGCGCATGGTGCTGCACGTCGATCGCGGCGACAAACTCGACCAGCGTGCCCTGCTGCGCCGCCTGGCCGACCTGCAGTACACCCGCAACGACATGGACTTCGCCCGCGCGACCTTTCGCGTGCGCGGCGACGTGATCGACATTTTCCCGGCCGAATCGGACCTCGAGGCCATTCGCATCGAGCTGTTCGACGATGAGGTCGAAAGCCTGTCGGCCTTCGATCCGCTGACCGGTGAGGTGATTCGCAAGCTGCCGCGCTTTACCTTCTATCCCAAGAGCCACTACGTGACGCCGCGTGAGACGCTGCTGGACGCGATGGAAGGGATCAAGGTCGAGCTGCAGGAGCGGCTGGAGTACCTGCGCGGCGCCAACAAGCTGGTGGAAGCGCAGCGCCTGGAACAGCGCACCCGTTTCGACCTGGAAATGATCCTTGAACTGGGCTACTGCAACGGCATCGAAAACTATTCTCGCTACCTGTCCGGTCGTCCGGCAGGGGCGCCGCCGCCCACGCTCTACGATTACCTGCCGGCCGATGCGCTGCTGGTGATCGACGAGTCCCACGTCAGCGTGCCGCAGGTCGGCGCCATGTATAAGGGCGACCGCTCGCGCAAGGAAACCCTGGTGGAATACGGTTTCCGCCTGCCGTCGGCGCTGGACAACCGGCCCATGCGATTTGACGAGTGGGAATCCGTCAGCCCTCAGACCATCTTCGTTTCGGCCACGCCCGGTCCTTATGAAGGCGAGCACGCTGGGCGCGTGGTCGAGCAAGTCGTCAGGCCGACCGGCCTGGTCGACCCACAGATCGAAATCCGTCCGGCGCTGACTCAGGTCGACGATCTGTTGTCGGAAATCAAGAAGCGCGTCGAACTGGAAGAGCGCGTGCTGGTGACGACGCTCACCAAGCGGATGTCCGAAGATCTCACCGACTATCTGGCCGATCATGGCGTGCGCGTGCGTTACCTGCACTCGGACATCGACACCGTGGAGCGGGTGGAAATCATCCGCGATCTGCGCCTTGGCACCTTCGACGTGCTGGTGGGGATCAACCTGCTGCGCGAAGGCCTGGACATGCCCGAAGTCTCGCTGGTAGCGATTCTCGATGCCGACAAGGAAGGCTTCCTGCGCTCCGAGCGCTCGCTGATCCAGACCATCGGCCGCGCGGCGCGCAACCTCAACGGCCGGGCGATCCTTTACGCCGACAACATGACCGGCTCGATGGAGCGGGCCATCGGCGAGACCGAACGCCGTCGCGACAAGCAGATCGCGTTCAACCTCGCCAACGGCATCACGCCCAAAGGCGTGGTCAAGGACATCACCGACATCATGGAAGGCGCCACCGTCCCCGGCTCGCGCAGCAAAAAACGCAAAGGCATGGCCAAGGCCGCCGAGGAAAACGCCAAATACGAAGCCGAACTGCGCTCACCCAGCGAAATCACCAAGCGCATTCGCCAGCTGGAAGAGAAGATGTACCAACTGGCTCGGGATCTGGAGTTTGAAGCAGCGGCGCAGATGCGCGATGAAATCACCAAACTGCGGGAGCGGTTGTTGGCGGTTTGAAGATGGGGGCGCTGGGATGTGCTGTTGCGTGCAATGCGTCCTGGCGCATCCCTTGCTGGCCAGAATATCCGCTAAATGCCTGGGGTTTTCCCAAAAAAACCGGGTTGTCCATTCTCCGGTCTGACTTGTCCGTGTCACATTTTCGAGGGTGTTGTCAGATCCCTCTGGAATGATTTATCTGACTGCGCGTAGCTTTCCAATTTTGCAATGCTTAGCTTGTGCTTTGGTTAGTTAGCGTCAGTTGCTGCTTTTCTTCTGTCGTTTTGCTTTATTTTGCTGAGGCAGGGGTTGTTTTAAAGGTAAGTTTTCCCGTGCTTTGTACGGGGTGGTCATCGCGTAAGGATTGTCACTGCAACTGTTAGTTTTTTAAGTCAGAATGAATTTTCGACGGTCGCTTTACGTAGACTAAAACATCCATGTCGTCATCATGCCCCGGAAGCGTGTCCTCAAATAAATCGATCGCCCAATCGAAGGTGCTGCTGAAAATTGTAATATTCTGCAAATCCTCCAGCGTCATGGCCGAAAGGTAGTGTGCAACTTCGCTACCGGTACATTGGAGTATATAAGTTCTTCTCTTTTTAGGTATTCTCTCCTGAGTATATTGCGGCATAAAATAAACGTTTTTCTCTTCGGCGATAAAGTTTTCACTTTTAAGTGTTTTGAGTTTCTCAATGTTCTGGACGTTGTGGTACGAGCCAGTAAGAGGGCGCCATGTGTGAAACCAGAAGTATTTTTTTTCAGTGAAGCATGTTTTTTCTACATCGAATCTTGGCTTTAGCTCTATTCTATTTTTTATGAACTTATAAATGTAGCACTTGAGAACTCTGTAGCCTTTTTCGTCATCGATCAGGTGTCCTGGGTAGGGAGTCATCATGGGCGGGTCAGTCCTTAAAGAAAATATGTCCAACATCCTGAGGGCCATCTCGCCACTTGTAATGTGGCAAATCATTTCCGACACTCACCTCGCGTTCCTCCCACTTTCCTGGTTTCGAGCCGTGTTGAGGCTTATGGACTTCATATCCCTTGGAGTACTTCTCATCCTTATAAGAGTACATTCGTCTAGCATCCATATTGCCTCTACTTTCTCTTAACAGTGCCTTGGCATCCGCCGCACTGCCCACACGCACGTCTCCTCGTCCGCCGCCACGAATAGCTGCGACAGCTTCAATCCAGCTTTTTGAGCCGGGTGTGACTGCGGGCAGGTCGCTCGCCTTGTCGTGTATCTTTCCAGTTAAACGGCATTTAGGGGACAGCCCTAGTGGATCCACCCACCCAATCGGATTCGGTGCGTACTGATATAAATTCAGCCCTCCCAGCAAGCCAATCGGGTCCGGCGCGGTGAAGCGGCCGATGTCTGGATCGTAGAACCTGAAGGTGTTGTAGTGCAATCCGGTTTCGCGATCGAGGTATTGGCCCTGGAAGCGCAGGTTCTGGGGTTCGCCCAAATAGGTGCCGCTGATCTCTTCCCGGGTGTTGCCCCACACCTGATAGCGCGCCTCCCAGACGATGCTGCCGTCGGTTTCGGTGAGCTGTTCGGGCAGCCCGTTCAGATCGTTGTGGTAGTAGCGGACGGTCTGGTGTTTGCCGATACCATCGATGCGGGCGAGGGGTTCGTGGCTGGCGTCAACGTAGAGGTACAGGCTGGTTTGGGTGAAACGCTGTTCGTGCAGGAGGCGCAGGCCGTCCCAAGTGAAGCGGGTTTCGCTTATTTCACGACCGGTTCGGTGGTATTCGCTTTTGGAGATGCGTCGGCCGAGTGGGTCGTAACTCATTCGGATGACATGGCCGTTCGGGTTATGTACCTCGATCAGCCGACTTTCTGCGTCGTAGACGAAGCGTTGAATACCGTGCCGCGTACTGCGCTTTTCAATGAGCCGTCCAAAACCGTCGTAGCGGTAATGTTTGTCCTGGTAGGTGAGCAGCCGGTTGTGACGTACCGGTTCAACGTCGAAGATCGAACCGTTGATCAGGTTCGCGGCGGCGTCGTAGGTATAAGTTTCTTGACGACCGGTGAGAGGCTCATGAGCCGCGCAGATGCGGCTGCTGGAGTCGTAGTGGAGTTGGTCGCTCCGGGTTTCGGAGCGCTGGCGGTCCATGCGCAGTCGAGCGGTCAGGTTGTCGGTGGGATCGTATACAAACTCCTGCGTGAGCTGGGCTGGCAGTTGCTGGGGTAGCTTCACGGCGCGACGTTGCCTGGACTTCAGCCGTCCTGTTCGGTCGTACTGGCTGCGGGTATTGATCTGCCCCTGACTGCGCAGCACTTCGCGGTGCAGACGATCCCGGTCGAAGTCGCTGATGACCAGACCATCAAGGTTGATCTGGTGCAGGTGGCCACTGCCGTAATGCAGACGATTGAGCCAGCGTCCATCGGGAGTCCGGGTCTGAACTCGATTGCCCAATTCATCATAGCGGTGCTTCAACGATCCGCTCGCGCTTTGTTCTTCAAGCAACTGACCGAGTGCGTCATAGACAAAGCCGACTTTCTGCTGCTGGCCGTCGTGACGGGTAAACGTGACGTCGATGAGTTGATCGAGTGCGTCGTAGCAGTATTCGGTGCGTCCGTCGTCGGTGATCCTGGCGATCAGTCGACCGACCGCATCGCGTTCAAACAGCTGCACCGCCGGCTTGATGGCTTCGTGTTCGCGCTCGAAGGGGGCAGGGAAGTGGTGCAGCCCTCGTGGATGACCCAGCGCGTCGTATTGGTAACAGTGCCGACTGCCATCCAGATCCTGCTGCGCTATCAGCTGATCACCAGCATCCCAGTAAAAGCGGTAACGTTCGCCGTTCTCGTTGGTGAGCGAATGCAGGTGACCATAGGCGTCATAATCAAACCGCACCTCACGTCGATGAGGATCGAAGCGTTGCCTCACCTGACCCCGGCGATCATAGTGACAGCGGGTCGTGTGGCCTGCGGGGTCGGTGTATTCCGTCAAATTCCCGCTGGCGTCGCGCCGGAAACGCTCGATACGCCCGTCTGGCAGTTCCCTCTGCAACAGACGACCCCGATAATCGTGTTGGAAAAGCGTCTGCTCGCCCACGGCATCGATGACGCTTAGTAAACATCCCCGCACGTCGTACTTGAACTGTGTTGTATGACCTGAGCAATCGGTCTGCGCCTCGAGCTGGCCCAGGTCGTTCCAGCGCAGCGTTTTGCTTTTTTCAGTGGCGTCAACGATTTCGATGACCTGACCGCGGTCGTCATAGCGATATCGGGTCATGTGACCCAGCGGGTCGACGGCATGAGTGCAGTTGCCTCGGGCGTCATACCGGAATTGCCAGCTGTTGCCAGCTGCATCGGTCTCGACCTTGGGCAGCGACCAGTGCTCGAGCCAAAGCGTCGACTCCTTGCGCCCCAGGGGATCTTCGGTTGAACCGAGATTGCCCGCTTCGTCATAGCTATATCGCCATTGCCCGCCCTGAGTATCCACGGCGCGGAGCAACTGACGTTCATCGTTCCAGAAAAATTGCCATCGCTGACCAAGAGGGTCGGTGTATTCGGTGATCTGGTGTTGTGAATTCCAGCGACGGGTGCTGACTCGATTGAGGCCATCAGTGACGCGGGTCTGCCCGGCGTCGAGGTCATACTCGAATACATAAGCATCACCGTCATCGGTCCAGAGGCGGACCACTCGCCACTCGCGATCCCCGATCAGCGCCCACTCATAAAAACAGCGCAGGCCTGCGGGCAACTGGTGTTCGACCATCCGCCGTTCGTGATAGACGAAACGACGCGTGACACTCTCCAGACCCACTCGCACTTCGGCCAGATCACCGAAAGGGTCGTAGCCATAACTCACCAGCGTCTCACGGGTCTCATCCGCCAAGACCCGCTCGATCCGCTCCACCCTGCGCGGCCATTGCCTCGAGTACACCAGCGTTATCCGAGGTACGTCGAAGGTATCGCTCAGCTGCGTCAGCCGACCTTCATCGTCGTAATCCAGATAAATCCGGTTGTCATTGCGATCCCCCAATTGCACCAACCGCAGAAATGATGAGTCGGTCAACGCTGGCTGAAACAACCGATAAACCCCGTCCTGACTTTCAATGAGCAGACGACCGCTTTCATCACGCCGTACCACCAACCCTTCACCCGCACTGAACGCCGCACCACCCAGTGGGATTACACCCAGATCAATCGAACGGGCTTGCTCATCGACATAGGTCAGCCGCTCGCCGCCCTCGGGATGCGATTCGACCTGCACACCGACCTCAAACCCCACACTCCAGCCCGCGCCGAACATCCCGTCACGCCGCTCGTCGCGACTGTTGTAGACCCGCTGCCATTCAAGCGGCATCACCCCCGGCAGCACGAAGTCCAATTCTTCGAGGCCGCCCAACACCTTGGCCCCCGTCGCCACATGTACCGGATTCGGCGAGCCGGTTACCGCGCGGGTCAATGCTCCGATGACCTGGCTCACGCCGTAGGCGTTCACGCTACCCAGCAGCATGCATGGCAGATTGCTGACGAATTTCCTGGGACCGCCCCGCAACAGCATCAGCGCAGTGACCGCCAGCCCCACGCCCGGCGTCGTGCCGCTGCGAATGGCACGCACCGCCACCGAGCCACCGCCAATGACGATGTTGGGGGAGATTTGTCCGGACGAGGTCACCAACGCGCCGCAGGTGCTGCGGTCGCGGCTGCGGACGGCGGGCTGGCCGTTGATGAAGACCTTGCTCGAACCCTCGGCGAGAAACTGCGGCGGCATGGGCGGATGGCGGCTGCAGTTCACCTCGTCCATCGGTCGGGGCAGGGCGCCCGGAGCAGGGGAAGCCAGGGTCGGGCGCCACAGCTCCGAAAAAAAGCCCTTGGCTATGTCGAGGAAGGTGTTTTCCGGCGCGGCGTCTTCCGGCAGATCAGGCATATCAGACGAAATGACGCCCGCCGCGCGTGCCGCCGGCAGGCCATTGAAAAAGGTGTCAGGCGAGCCACTGCTGATGGACCCGCACACCTCGGGCGGGAACAGCTCGTTGGCCAGTTCCGAGCAGAACTGACGGATGCTCTCATCGGTGCCCGTTGCACTCATGCCAACGCCAACGGCAACACTGACCACCGCCCCGAGCACACAAGCGCCAAGCCCACCCGTGGCAACGGTCAGGGCCGTGGCGCCGACCACGGCTGCGCTCGTTGCGCCTGCGATGGCAACGCCTGCGGCGACCTCCAGAAAGCCACCAAGGGCGTCAGCAAGTATTGAGCTGTGAACGATCGCATCACCCTGGCGGGCGGCGTGTGGGGCGTCGGACATTCCGTGTGCTTCGCGGTCAGAAAGCGCGGGAATGTAAGGGCTTCACATCACCCTGTCTGAGCGCTGAAACACAAAAAGACCGGACTGCAGATTTTTCAGAAATGGACTACGGCAGTGCTTCAGTTAATCCTATGCCGCGTAGGGAAATGCCCGACTCCACCTACTGAAACACGTCAATGCGCAGCCCCACCCTTGACGCCCGACGGCAGCTTTTTGGTCAGCATCACCGCCACCATGCTGATCCCCAGCGCGATCCCGACAAAGTGAAACGCGTCGTTATAGGCCATGATCGCGGCCTGTTGGTGGGCGATTTCGCTGAGCTTCCCCATTGCCGCCGTCTCGTTGCCCAATCGGTCGGTCAGTTGCGTCAGGCGCTCGGCCACCTGCGGGTTGGCGGGGGAGATGGATTCTCGCAGGTAATCGAAGTAGGTCTTGGTGCGGGCGTCCAGCAGCGTGGCCAGCAAGGCGATGCCGATGGCACCGCCCAGGTTGCGCAGGATGTTGAACAGGCTCGACGCTGAACCGGCGTCCTGCGGCTGAATGAATGCCGTGGCGATCAGTGAGACGGTGACCATGATCAGTGGCTGCCCGAGGGCGCGGACAATCTGGATGTGGTTAAACTGCGGCCCGGCAAAGTCAGGGTTAAGCACGCCTGAAGAAAAGCTGGCGATGCCGAACAGGCCAAAGCCAAGGGTGCACAGCACTTTGGGGGAGATGACCTTCATCAACTGTGGCACCAGCGGAATCAGGAACAGCTGCGGCACGCCCATCCACATGATCACTTCGCCGATCTGCTGGGCGTTGTAGCCTTGCACCTGCGCCAGGTACAGCGGCAGCAGATAGATCGAGCCGTACAATCCTACGCCCATGCCGACGCTGGAAATACTCGACAGTCCGAAGTTGCGGTTACCCAGAATGCTCAGGTTGATCAGCGGTCTGGGTCGGGAAAACTGGATGATCACGAACGTGATCAGACTGAGCAGGGCGACGCTGCCCAGGCCCACGATCAGCGTCGACTCCAGCCAGTCCTTGCGATGCCCTTCTTCCAGAAACACCTGCAGGCAGCCGAGGCCGACGCCGAGGGGCACGATGCCGGCGTAATCGGTGCTTTTGAGCAGTTCCCAGTGTGGCGCTTTCTTTTCCAGTCCGTAGAGCAGCCCGGCAATCATCACCAGGCCAGGCGGAATATTGATGTAGAAAATGTATTCCCAACCGAAATTCTCCGTCAGCCAGCCACCCAGCGTCGGGCCGATGGAGGGCGCGAAGGTCGCGGTCATGGCGAACAGCGCCATGCCTTTGGCGCGGTGGTGTTCGGGGAGTTTGATCAGCGTCAGGGTGAACGCCAGCGGGATCAGCGCGCCGCCAGTAAAACCCTGCATGGCGCGGAACACGATCATGCTTTCCAGGCTCCAGGCCATCGAGCAGAGCAGCGAAGACAGCAGAAACCCCAGCGACACCCACACCGCCAGACGCCGCGCCGAGAGCAGCTGCACCAGCCAGGCGGTCAGCGGGATCATGATGATCTCGGCCACCAGATAGGAAGTGGAAATCCAAGAGCCTTCTTCAAGGGTCGCCGAGAGCGCGCCTTGAATGTCCTTGAGTGACGAGTTGGTGATCTGGATGTCCAGCACCGCCATGAAGGCGCCGAGCATCACGCTCATCACTGCGATCCAGTCGCGCCGGGTCGGCTCACCGACCGGGCGGATTAGCTCGTCACCGGCCACTGTGCGGGTCGTTCGCCGGCTTGATGTTGACCGAAACGGTCACCGACATTCCCGGGCGAACCTTGCCATGCAGGGGGTTATCCGGCGCGAACGTCAGCTTCACCGGAATGCGCTGCACGACTTTGGTGAAATTGCCCGTCGCATTGTCCGGCGGCAGCAGGCTGAACTGCGCGCCGGAGGCGGCGAACAGGCTGTCGACCCGGCCTTGAATCGGCGTGCCCGGAAAACTGTCGAAGGTCAGTTCGGCCGGCTGACCGATTTCCATGTGCTCGATCTGCGTTTCCTTGAAATTGGCCTGCACCCAGATGTCCTCATCAGGCACCACCGACAACAGGTAGGCGCCAGCCTGAACGTACTGACCGTTGCGGGCGGCACGCTGGCCGATCAGGCCGCTGATCGGTGCATGAATTTCAGTACGCTGCAGGTTGATCTGCGCCTGAGCCAGGTCGGCGCGGGCGTTGGCGATCTGCGCGTCCAGGCGCTTGATGTCGGCGTTCAGCGCATTGACTTGCTGGCGTTGGCTCTGCGCATCGGCCTGGGCCTTGGTGACTTGCGAGCGCGCGACGCTGCTGTCGGCGGTCATGGTCGTCACCTGCGCTTCAGAGACGAACCCCGGCGTGCGCAGTTTCTGCAGGCGGGCCAGGTCGAGCTGCGTACGACCCAGCGTCGCCTGATTGGCCTGCACCTGAGCGTCGCTCGCGGCAATCAGGCTCGCCTGCTGAGTCAGCTTGCTTTGCGCTTGCAGGCGCTCGGCTTCACGCGTCGCGAGGGTCGCCTGCGCACGCTCGATGGCCAGCCGGAAGTCGTCGGGTTCCAGACGCACCAGCAATTGCCCCTGCTGCACAGGCTGGTTGTCCTGCACCAGCACCACGCTGATCCGCGCGCCCAACTGACTGGAAACGCGCGTGATCTCGCCCTGCACGTAAGCATTGTCGGTGGATTCGTAGAACCGGCCCTTGAAGTACCACTGGGCGAAGAAGGCGAGGGCGATCAGCAGGACCACCCCGAGAAAGATGAGCAGGCGGCGTTTGAGTTGGGCGGGCATGGTCGTTCTGAATTATTAGAATGTAAGCAAATTTATCAGCATTGGCGATCGGGCATCTAGCGACCGTTGGAATAATGACTGGAAGTGATATTTCGGTATTCAGTCGGATGGAGCCGTGCCGCGCTGACGCTGCGGGATGTCATCGAGCCGATTCTGTCCGCCATGCCGAGCTGGCGCTGGAGCCGCGACGGCTGCGCCTGTTAAGATTCGCGGCTTGTTCGATCCATTCGGAATTTTCCATGACCACCGTTCGTACCCGCATCGCGCCATCGCCCACCGGCGACCCTCACGTTGGCACGGCTTACATCGCACTGTTCAACTACTGCTTTGCCAAGCAGCACGGCGGCGAATTCATCCTGCGCATCGAAGACACCGATCAGCTGCGCTCGACCCGCGAGTCCGAACAACAGATTTTCGACGCACTGCGCTGGCTCGGCATCGAGTGGAGCGAAGGCCCCGATGTGGGCGGCCCGCATGGTCCGTATCGCCAGAGCGAACGCGGCGACATCTATAAGAAGTACGTCCAGGAACTGGTCGACGCCGGTCACGCCTTCCCGTGCTTCTGCACCGCCGAGGAACTGGACCAGATGCGCGCCGAACAGATGGCACGCGGTGAAACCCCGCGTTACGACGGCCGCGCACTGCTGCTTTCCAAGGAAGAAGTCGCGCGCCGTCTGGCCGCGGGCGAGCCGCATGTGATCCGCATGAAGGTGCCGAGCGAAGGCGTGTGCATCGTGCCGGACATCTTGCGCGGCGAGGTCGAAATCCCATGGGATCGCATGGACATGCAAGTCCTGATGAAGACCGACGGCCTGCCGACTTACTTCCTGGCCAACGTGGTCGACGATCACCTGATGGGCATCACCCACGTGCTGCGCGGCGAGGAGTGGCTGCCTTCGGCGCCGAAGCTGATCCTGCTGTACGAATACTTCGGCTGGGAAAAACCTGCGCTGTGCTACATGCCGCTGCTGCGCAACCCGGACAAAAGCAAGCTCTCCAAGCGCAAGAATCCGACCTCGGTCACGTTCTACGAACGCATGGGCTTCATGCCTGAGGCGATGCTCAACTACCTGGGCCGCATGGGCTGGTCGATGCCGGACGAGCGCGAGAAGTTCTCGTTGCAGGAAATGGTCGATAACTTCGACCTGAACCGCGTATCGCTTGGCGGCCCGATCTTCGACATCGAGAAGCTGTCCTGGCTCAATGGTCAGTGGCTGCGCGAACTGCCGGTGGAGGCGTTCGCCGCCCGCGTGCAGAAATGGGCGTTCAACAGCGATTACATGATGAAGATCGCGCCTCACGTTCAGGGCCGTGTCGAAACCTTCAGCCAGATCGCACCGTTGGGCGGGTTTTTCTTCGCCGGCGGCGTGACCCCGGACGCAAAACTGTTCGAGCACAAGAAGCTGTCGCCGGAGCAGGTGCGTCAGGTCATGCAACTGATCCTGTGGAAGCTCGAGTCGCTGCGTCAGTGGGAAAAGGACCGAATCACGGGCTGCATCCAGGCCGTCGTCGAGCACCTGGAGCTCAAGCTGCGTGACGCGATGCCGTTGATGTTCGCTGCCATCACCGGTCAGGCGAATTCGGTATCGGTGACCGACGCCATGGAAATCCTCGGGCCGGACCTGACACGTTTCCGTCTGCGCCAGGCCTTGGACCTGCTGGGTGGCGTGTCGAAGAAAGAAAACAAAGAGTGGGAAAAGCTGCTGGGCGCCATCGGCTGAGGCATTGTCGGCCCTGAGCGGGATGCCCAGGGCCGACAAGTCCCTCGAATTCGAAGGGGCAAACCGGGGGAGGGCGGTAAGTGATTGTTATCCCGGAAAATTCTTTTGAAATTTGTTGAAAAAGAGTTTGACAGGTATCGGGACCGCACTTAATATGCGCCCCGTCCACACGGCAACACAGAAACACGGCGGCAACGCAGCGTTATCTGAGAGTGTAATGTGGGGCTATAGCTCAGCTGGGAGAGCGCCTGCATGGCATGCAGGAGGTCAGCGGTTCGATCCCGCTTAGCTCCACCAATTTAGAGGCTTCAAGATCGGCTACACTGCCTTGAAGTTTGTACCGCAAATCGGAACCAGCACCGATCAGGTACACAAGGGTTACGTCCCCTTCGTCTAGTGGCCTAGGACACCGCCCTTTCACGGCGGTAACAGGGGTTCGAGTCCCCTAGGGGACGCCAGTTTTACCGAGTGATGCCGCAAGGTTGATCTCCGCCGAGAGGCGTAAATCCGGGGCTATAGCTCAGCTGGGAGAGCGCCTGCATGGCATGCAGGAGGTCAGCGGTTCGATCCCGCTTAGCTCCACCAAATTTGCCAGGATTCGTCGAGTTGTATTCAACGAATCTGACTGAAGGTTTTGCGTCCCCTTCGTCTAGTGGCCTAGGACACCGCCCTTTCACGGCGGTAACAGGGGTTCGAGTCCCCTAGGGGACGCCACGATTTCTCGCTCTGCGAGACCAAGGGTCATTCGATTATTGAATGGCCCTTTTGTTTTTTTGGGGTTTCAATTCTCGAGCCCTCATTCTGGTCGTCCGACCGTCCCGCAGGCTGAGTCATGCTGCAGTCCTTCGCATCCTCCCTTGCATTCATTCTCTTTGCTTGCCATCGCGCATGATGCAGATAATATTACTGCCATCATCCCGGAGGCGGACATGAACGATAAAAAGGCACAAACCCGCGAGCGCATCCTGACTGCCGCCAGCATGGCGCTGATCGCACGCGGTCCGGTGGAACCCAGCGTCAATGAAATCATGGGCGCGGCCGGATTGACCGTAGGTGGCTTCTACGCCCACTTCGACAGCAAGGAAGCGATGATGCTGGAGGCCTTCAATCACTTGCTCGCCGAACGCCGGGAGATGGTCGCCAGTATCGACGATCAGTTGCCGGGAGCCGAGCGCCGCGCCCTGCTCGCGGCGTTTTACCTGTCGCGCAAACACCGCGACGCCGAAGACCACGCATGTCCGTTGCCCACCGCGATCGGTGAAATGGCGCGTCTGTCGGACGATTTTCGCGGGGCGCTGGCCGAGCACGTCGAGTTGATGATCGCGCAGCTGGCATCCAGCCCCGAGGAAACCGACAAGACCCTGGCCGACATCGCCCTGATGCTGGGCGGCCTGGCGCTGGCTCGCGCTTTGGGCCCCTGCGAGCTGTCCGACCGCGTCCTGCGGGCCGCGAAGTCGGCCATGCTCTAAGCCGGAACGGACATCGCGCTTCATCGCCTGACGCTTTTCGTTACACTGTGCGAACACCCTCAGTCTGAGAGGTGATACCCGGCGTTTTCCGCTGAAAGCCGGTCCTACAGTTCGAACGCGAATGAAACCACGAGGGCAGGAACGAGCATGGTCTGGGATCTGGCAACGCCATTCGTCATCGATTTGCACGTCAGTGAGGACGACATCGATGGCCTGGGGCACGCCAACAATGCGGTGTACGTCACCTGGCTTGAACGGTGTGCCTGGCGTCATTCGCAGCATCTGGGTCTGGATCTGACCGAATACCGGCGACTGGACAGGGCCATGGCGGTGGTGCGGCACGAGATCGACTACCTCGCCAGTGCTTATCAGGATGAGGAGTTGCAGCTGGCAACCTGGATCGTCGACTGGGACCAGCGCCTGAAAATGACCCGACGTTTCCAGCTCAAACGTCCGGGCGATGGTGTGACCCTGCTGCGTGCGCAGACCACCTTCGTGTGCATCGAGCTGTCGACCGGCAAGCCCAAGCGGATGCCGACTGAGTTCATCGACGGTTACGCACCGGCGTTGCAGATGGCGACCTCCTGATACCCGGTAGGGCTTGCCCGTTTCCATTACGGCGGCCACTGCGTAAACTGCCGGACTTTTTTCCGAGTGTGATCCATGCAAATTGCTCTGGCGCCCATGGAAGGCCTGGTCGACGATATTCTGCGCGATGTGCTGACTCAGGTGGGCGGCATCGACTGGTGCGTGACCGAATTCATCCGGGTGACCGAGCGTCTGCTGCCGGCGCATTACTTCCACAAGTTCGCTTCCGAACTGCTGACCGACGCCAGGACCCGCGCCGGCGTGCCGTTGCGTGTGCAATTGCTGGGCTCCGATCCAGTGTGCCTGGCGGAAAACGCCGCCTTCGCCGCTGAGCTGGGCGCGCCGGTGATCGACCTCAACTTCGGCTGCCCGGCCAAGACCGTCAACAAGTCGCGGGGCGGGGCTGTGCTGTTGAAGGAGCCCGAGCTGCTGCATTCGATCCTCAGCCATGTGCGCCGTGCCGTGCCCGCACACATTCCCGTCACCGCGAAGATGCGCCTGGGCTACGACAGCACTGAACCGGCGCTCGATTGCGCCCGGGCGCTGGAAGCCGGTGGCGCGGAGCACATCGTGGTGCACGCCCGGACCAAGGTCGACGGCTACAAGCCGCCCGCGCACTGGGAGTGGATCGGCAAGATTCAGGACGTGGTCAGAATCCCGATCATCGCCAACGGCGAAATCTGGACGGTCGACGACTGGCGCCGTTGCCGGGAGATCTGCGGCGCGCGCGACATCATGATCGGCCGTGGCCTGGTGGCGCGGCCCGACCTGGGCCGGCAGATTGCCGCTGCGCAAGCCGGGCGCGACGTGGTGGCGATGACCTGGCAAGAACTGCAGCCATTGCTGCGCGAGTTCTGGTTGCAGGCGATGGCCAAGATGACCCGTGTTCAGGCGCCCGGGCGCCTCAAGCAATGGGTGGTGCTGCTAACCAAAAGCTACCCCGAAGCCGTCGTGTTGTTCGACGCATTGCGGCGGGAAACCGATTGCGAGCGCATCAGCCGGATGCTCGGCATCGTCGAGCAGGAAGTGGCCTGAAAAATTTTTCATAGCGACTCTTGAAACAGAAGTGACTGTCCTTATCTAGGGATTACGCGATGCCGAAGTCGGGTCGCGGAGACAACCACTTGCTGATTTATCAGGAGATTCACAATGACTACCGCATTTTCCCTGGCTCCACTGTTCCGCTCTTCCGTTGGCTTCGATCGTTTCAACGATCTGTTCGAATCGGCAGCCCGTAACGAGTCGGCCAGCAGCTACCCTCCCTACAACGTCGAGAAACACGCAGATGACCAATACCGCATCGTCATCGCGGCTGCGGGTTTCCAGGAAGAAGACCTGGAGTTGCAGGTCGAGAAGGGCGTGCTGACCGTGACCGGCAGCAAGCGTGAAAAGGCCGCTGAAGGCGTGACCTTCCTGCACCAGGGCATTGCCCAGCGTGCGTTCAAGTTGTCGTTCCGCCTGGCCGATCACATCGAAGTGAAAGACGCCGCGCTGGCAAACGGCTTGCTGAACATCGATCTGCTGCGTCTGGTGCCGGAAGAGGCCAAGCCTAAGCGCATTCAGATCAACGGTCAGAAAGCGCTGGCTCATTGATCCATCCAGCCAGACAAGAGGCGCCCTCCGGGGCGCCTTTTTTATTGGATGAATCATCGGCACGTCCTCGGGCGTTCCGGGTGTCCATTTCAAGTGCCGCTGTCCGGCGCAAGCCTCAGCCCTGGCTTTCCTGGACACGCAGCAATGCCTCGAAGCCATCGGCACTCAAGGGCTCGCTGAACAGGTAGCCTTGATACAGATGGCAGTCGAGCTGAGCCAGAAAGTCCAGCTGTTCCTGCTTTTCCACGCCTTCGGCAATGATCGTCAGGTTCAGGCTGGCCGCCATGGCGACGATCGCTCTCACGATTTCCGCATCGTTGGGGTCGCTGGTGGCGTCGCGCACGAAGGACTGATCGATCTTCAGTGCGTCCACGGGCAGGCGTTTGAGGTAGGTCAGCGACGAATAGCCGGTGCCGAAATCGTCCATCGCGAAACTGATGCCGATCTGCCGCAGTTGCAGCATCTTGGCGATGGTGTCTTCCAGGTTCTGAATCACGATGCCTTCGGTGATTTCCAGTTTCAGCATGCGCGTGGGCAGGCCCCAACCCTGCAGGCAACGCTGGATGCGCTGGACGAAATCGGTCTGGCGAAATTGTCTCGGGCTGATGTTGACGCACAGGCTGAAATCTTCGCCGTCGATCAGGCCCTTGCCGAGCAATTCGCTGCCGGTCCTGCAGGCCTGCTCGAGAATCCAGTTGCCGACGTCGAGGATCATGCCGCTTTCTTCCATGATCTGAATGAACTGGTCTGGCGGCAGCTGACCCAGGCCCGGACGCTGCCAGCGCAGTAGCGCTTCGGCGCCGACAATGCGGTTGCCGCGGGTGTCGACTTGCGGTTGGTAACTGAGGCTGAATTCTCCGCGGCTGAGAGCCTGGCGCAGATCGTTTTCCATACGCAGCCGCTCGCTGGCGGCCACCTGCATGGTGTCGTGAAACATTTGCGTGGTGTTGCGTCCCGAATCCTTGGCCCGGTACAGCGCGATGTCTGCACGCTTGAGCAGATCGGCCGGCGTAGAGCCGTGATCGGGAATCAGCGCAACGCCGATGCTGGGCGTGACTTGCAGCCGATGCCCGTCGAGGAACATCGGTTCGGCGAGCAGCTCGCGCAGTGTGTCGGTCAGTGCGTTGACCTGATCGACCACCTGCTCGCGTGAGCCCTCAAGGCCGCTAATCAGGACCACGAACTCGTCCCCGCCCAGTCGCGCGACGGTGTCTTCCAGCCGCACGCTCGCTTCCAGCCTGGCCGTGACGATCTTCAGGACGCTGTCGCCGACCGGATGGCCGAGCGAGTCGTTGATGTGCTTGAAATGATCCAGATCGAGGAACAGCAGAGCGCCGCGCAGATCATGCCGATTGAGCAGGGCGATCTGTTGGCTGAGCCGGTCCATCAGCAGCGCGCGGTTCGGCAGGTTGGTCAGTGAGTCGTGGTACGCCAGATGCTGAATCTGCGCCTGCGCGTTTTTCAACTGGCTGATGTCTCGTGCGGTGATCAGCAGGCAGGCGGCGCCGTTGAGCATCAGCGGCACGATGGACACGTCGACGGTGAGCAGGTCGCCGTTCTTGCCGCGCGCCAGCAACTCCCGGTTTTGCACTGTGCCGCGCTCTTCCATTTCCTGGATCAGCCGGGTGCGCTGGGTGATGTCGGCCAGAATCCCGGACCGGTAGACAGAGCGGCCCATCACGTCGCTGCTGGTGTAGCCGGTCAGTCGGCAAAAGCCATCGTTGACTTCCAGGTAACGGCCGGTGGCCTGCTCGGTGATGATGATAGCGTCCGGACTTGAGTGAAACGCCTTGGCGAACTTCTCCTCGCTGGCCTTCAAGGCCGCTTCGGCGTGCTTGCGCTCGGTGTTGTCGATGAACGTGCTGAGCAGGTACATGCCGTCGCTCAGCTCGATTGTCTGCGTGTACAGCGTGCCATCGTGGATGCTTCCGTCGCGTGCACGCCACTGGCTCTCCAGGCTGGCGGGCTGATCGGTCAGGATCGTCCTTTCGAGTGCCAGCTGGCGCTGTCGCAAATCGATCCATAGCCCGATGTCGACCGTGGTGCGTCCCGCGCAATCAATCATCGGCCAGCCGAAGATCAGTTCGAAATGGCGATTGGCGTTGCAGATCAGGCCGTCTTCGAAACGGGTCAGCAGCACCACGTTAGGGCTGAGATTGAACAGCGTCGCAAAGTGTTTTTCCGACTCCTTTGCGGTCAAGGCCAGGCCAGTGAGCTCAATCGAGGGGCTGTCTGCGGTTATGGGCATGTGATCACGAGCCTTCAAAGAGTGAAGCCGGTATGTCGATCAGTGAACTGCACCCGCTCAGACGGTTTGCGCCTGTGCATCCAGCAACGCCATGAACGCCCGGGCGGCGTTCGACAGCGTGCGTTCCGTGTGGACAATGTAGCCTAGCTGGCGGCGCAGCTGTATGCCCGGCAGCGGAATGCGCGTGACCTGTTCGTCGAGCATGGTTCTGGGCAATACGCTCCAGGCCAGCCCGATCGACACCATCATCTTGATCGTCTCCATATAGTTGGTGCTCATCGCGATGTTCGGCTTGAGCCCCTGTGCTTCGCACAGGTCGCTGACGATGTGATGGGTGAAGGTGTTGCCGCCCGGAAACACCGCCGGGTAGCTGGCAATGTCCGCCAGGGTCACCGACGCAGTGCTGGCCAGTGGATGCTCGGGCGCGGCGACAAAGTCCAGCGGATCATCCCAGACCATCACTGCCTTGATCAGCGAGTGCGGCTCGGGCGCGAGGGTGATGACGGCCAGTTCCGCGCGACCGTGGAGGATTTCCTCGTAGGCCACTTCCGAATCAAGAAACTGGATGTCCAGCGCCACATCCGGATAGGTCCGCGTAAACGCCCTTAACAAAGAAGGCAGCCGGTGCAAGCCGATGTGGTGGCTGGTGGCCAGAGTCAGCCGGCCGGTGACCTCTCCCGTGAGGTTGGTCAGCGCGCGACGCGTGTCGTCCAGCACATTGAGGATCTGATAAGCCCGTGGCAGCAAGGCGCGACCGGCCTCGGTCAGGCTGACCTCGCGACCCAGCCGGTCGAACAGGCGCACATCAAGTTGTTGTTCAAGGCCCGCGATACGTTTGCTGACAGCAGGCTGTGTCAGGTGCAAGCGCTCGCCCGCGGCAGAGAAGCTGCCGGTCTCGGCGATCGCGATAAAGGCGTTGAGGTTCGCTAGGTCCATCTCGAATTCCTGTTGGTTATCCAAAGCATGAAAAATATGAATTTGAGTTATTTAAGCATATTCCATAGCATCTCCCCCACAAGCCAAAGGGTTTTAGGGCATCGCCGTGATGTCGCAGCCCAGGGCATAGAAACAAGCTGATGAGGAAACCGTCTGATGGCCGGCAAAACGCTTTACGACAAGCTCTGGGATTCGCATTTGGTCAAGCAGCGCGACGATGGCTCGGCGCTGCTTTATATCGATCGTCACATCATTCACGAAGTGACTTCGCCACAGGCGTTCGAGGGCTTGCGCCTGGCGGGCCGCAAACCGTGGCGTATCGACGCCAACGTCGCCACCGTTGACCACAACGTGCCGACCACGCCTGACCGCAAGGACGGCGTGGATGCCATCGTCGATCAAGTATCGCGCCTGCAGGTCAAGACGCTGGACGACAACTGCGATGAGTACGGCATCACCGAATTCAAGATGAACGACGTGCGCCAGGGGATCGTTCACGTCATCGGTCCGGAGCAGGGCGCAACCTTGCCGGGCATGACCGTCGTCTGCGGCGACTCGCACACCTCGACCCACGGCGCCTTCGGCGCGCTGGCCCACGGCATCGGCACCTCTGAAGTCGAGCACGTGCTCGCGACGCAGTGCCTGGTCGCCAAGAAAATGAAAAACATGCTGGTGAAAGTCGAGGGCAAGCTGCCGTTCGGCGTCACGGCCAAAGACATCGTGCTGGCGATCATCGGCAAGATCGGCACCGCTGGCGGTAACGGTCACGCCATCGAGTTCGCTGGCAGCGCGATCCGCGACCTGTCCGTCGAAGGCCGCATGACCATCTGCAACATGTCTATCGAAGCGGGCGCCCGCGTGGGGCTGGTGGCGACCGACGAGAAGACCGTTGCCTACGTCAAGGGCCGTCCATTCGCACCGAAAGGCGAGCAGTGGGACCTGGCGGTCGAAGCCTGGAAAGATCTGGTGTCCGACGCCGACGCCGTATTCGACACCGTCGTCGAGCTCGACGCCGCTCAGATCAAACCGCAGGTGAGCTGGGGCACGTCGCCGGAAATGGTCCTGGCCGTCGATCAGAATGTTCCCGATCCTGCGAAGGAAGCGGATCTGGTCAAGCGTGGTTCCATCGAGCGCGCACTGAAGTACATGGGGCTGCAGGCCAATCAGGCGATCACCGACATTCAGCTCGATCGCGTCTTCATCGGCTCCTGCACCAACTCGCGGATCGAAGACCTGCGCGCGGCTGCGGAGATCGCCAAAGGCCGCAAAGTGGCGTCGACGATCAAGCAGGCAATGGTCGTGCCGGGCTCGGGGCTGGTCAAGGAACAGGCCGAGAAAGAAGGTCTGGACAAGATCTTCATCGAAGCCGGTTTCGAATGGCGTGAGCCAGGTTGCTCGATGTGTCTGGCGATGAACCCGGACCGGCTGGAAAGCGGCGAGCATTGCGCCTCGACGTCCAACCGCAACTTCGAAGGCCGTCAGGGTGCCGGTGGTCGTACTCACCTGGTCAGCCCGGCGATGGCGGCGGCGGCAGCCGTGAACGGCCGTTTTGTCGATGTTCGCACCATGAGCCAGCAATAAGGAGCCTCCCATGAAGCCTTTTACTCAACACACCGGCCTGGTCGCTCCGCTGGATCGCGCCAACGTCGACACCGACCAGATCATTCCCAAGCAGTTTCTGAAGTCGATCCGCCGTACCGGTTTCGGCCCTAACCTGTTCGACGAGTGGCGCTACCTGGACGTCGGCCAGCCTTATCAGGACAACTCCAAGCGTCCGCTGAATCCTGACTTCGTGCTCAACGCCGAGCGTTATCAGGGCGCCAGCGTCTTGCTGGCCCGCGAGAATTTCGGCTGCGGCTCGAGCCGCGAGCACGCCCCGTGGGCGCTGGAGGAGTACGGTTTTCGCAGTATCATCGCGCCGAGCTACGCTGACATCTTCTTCAACAACAGCTTCAAGAACGGCCTGTTGCCGATCATTCTGAGCGAAAGCGATGTGGACGATCTGTTCAAGGTGGTCGAAGCCAATCCAGGTTATCAGCTGAACGTCGACCTGCAGGCGCAGACCGTGACCCGCGAAGATGGCAAGGTGTACAGCTTCGAGATCGACGCGTTCCGCAAGCATTGCCTGCTCAACGGCCTGGACGACATCGGCCTGACGCTGGTCGATGGCGAGGCGATTTCGGCGTTCGAGAGCAAGCATCGTGCAAGCCAGCCGTGGTTGTTCCGATAGAAGCAGCGACAAGTTTTCAGCGACAAGCGGCAAGTTGGACGCGGCGCAGCTTCTTCTGACAGCTTGCCGATTGGAACTTGCAGCTCCCGAGTCGGCCTCGCTCTAGAGGCCGACCGCAATTTTGAAACGAGGGTTCTATGAGCAAGCAGATTCTGGTTCTCCCAGGTGATGGCATTGGTCCGGAAATCATGACCGAAGCGGTCAAGGTGCTGGAGCTGGCCAATGAGAAGTATCAGCTGGGTTTCGAGTTGAGCCACGACGTCATCGGCGGTGCGGCCATCGACAAGCACGGTGTGCCGCTGGCCGATGAAACGCTGGACCGCGCCCGCGTGGCCGACGCCGTGCTGCTGGGCGCGGTGGGCGGTCCGAAGTGGGACGCCATCGAGCGTGATATCCGTCCGGAACGTGGCCTGCTGAAAATCCGCTCTCAGTTGGGTCTGTTCGCCAACCTGCGTCCTGCCATCCTGTATCCGCAACTGGCCGATGCGTCGAGCCTCAAGCCTGAGATCGTCGCGGGCCTGGACATCCTCATCGTTCGCGAGCTGACCGGCGGTATCTATTTCGGTGCACCGCGTGGCACCCGCGAGTTGGAAAACGGCGAGCGTCAGTCTTACGATACCTTGCCTTACAGCGAGAGCGAGATCCGTCGCATTGCGCGCGTCGGTTTCGACATGGCGCGGGTGCGCGGCAAGAAGCTCTGCTCGGTGGACAAGGCCAACGTACTGGCGTCCAGCCAGCTGTGGCGCGAAGTGGTCGAGCAGGTCGCCAAGGATTATCCGGACGTCGAGCTGAGCCACATGTACGTGGACAACGCCGCGATGCAGCTGGTCCGCGCACCCAAGCAGTTTGACGTGATGGTCACCGACAACATGTTCGGCGACATTCTGTCCGACGAAGCGTCGATGCTCACCGGCTCCATCGGCATGCTGCCGTCGGCATCGCTGGATTCGAACAACAAGGGCATGTACGAGCCTTGCCACGGTTCGGCGCCCGACATCGCCGGCAAAGGCGTGGCCAACCCGCTGGCGACCATCCTGTCGGTGTCGATGATGCTGCGTTACAGCTTCAATCAGCACACGGCGGCCGATGCCATCGAGAAGGCCGTGAGCCTGGTTCTCGATCAGGGTCTGCGCACCGGTGATATCTGGTCTGAAGGCACTGTCAGGGTCGGTACACAGGAAATGGGCGACGCCGTAGTCGCCGCGCTGCGCAATCTGTAATATCTCGGGCCCGTGACTGCAATGTCGAGCCTGACGGCTCCGTGCAGAAAGGGCCCCACTTTTAATTAAGGTGTAGTTGCGATGAAACGTGTAGGTCTGGTCGGTTGGCGCGGTATGGTTGGTTCCGTGCTCATGCAGCGTATGCTGGAAGAGCAGGATTTCGATCTCATTGAGCCGGTTTTTTTCACCACCTCCAACGTCGGTGGACAAGGTCCATCGGTGGGCAAGGATGTTGCGCCGTTGAAAGATGCCTACAGCATCGACGAGCTCAAGACCCTGGACGTGGTACTGACCTGTCAGGGCGGCGACTACACCAACGAGGTTTTCCCCAAGCTGCGTGAGGCGGGCTGGCAGGGCTACTGGATCGACGCCGCTTCGGCCCTGCGCATGCAGGACGATGCCGTGATCATCCTCGATCCGGTCAACCGCAAGGTCATCGACCAGCAGCTGGACGCCGGCACCAAGAACTACATCGGCGGCAACTGCACTGTCAGCCTGATGCTGATGGGCCTGGGCGGGCTGTTCGAAGCCGGTCTGGTCGAGTGGATGAACGTCATGACGTATCAGGCGGCGTCTGGCGCCGGCGCGCAGAACATGCGTGAACTGATCAAGCAGATGGGCACCATCAACGCCTCGGTCGCCGATGAACTGGCCAATCCCGCCAGCGCCATTCTGGACATCGACCGCAAGGTCGCCGAAGCCATGCGCAGCGACAGCTTCCCGACCGAGAACTTCGGCGTGCCGCTGGCCGGCAGCCTGATCCCATGGATCGACAAAGAATTGCCGAACGGTCAGAGCCGCGAAGAGTGGAAAGGTCAGGCCGAGACCAACAAGATCCTCGGTCGCTTCAAGAGCCCGATCCCGGTCGACGGCATCTGCGTGCGCATCGGCGCCATGCGCTGCCACAGCCAGGCGCTGACCATCAAGCTGAACAAAGACGTTCCGATCGCCGACATCGAAGGCATGATCAGCCAGCACAACCCGTGGGTGAAACTGGTGCCGAACAACCGTGAGGCGAGCATTCAGGAACTCAGCCCGACGTCGGTGACCGGCACCTTGAACATTCCGGTCGGCCGCCTGCGCAAGCTGAACATGGGCTCGCAGTATCTCGGCGCGTTCACTGTAGGCGATCAGCTGCTGTGGGGCGCCGCCGAGCCGCTGCGGCGCATGCTGCGGATCCTGCTGGAGCGTTGATCCGGCCTGCGTGCCAGACGTAAAAAAACCGCCTCTCGGGGCGGTTTTTTTTGGCGTCTGCAAAAGTCTTGAACGCGCTGCCTGCGTGGCCGCGTGTCAGGCCTGCTGCTGTGGCGGATCATCCTTGCGGCGGTGGAAACGCGTGCCGTGCTTCCAGTTCTCGCCCAGCCGGATGCCGGGCGCCTCGATGTAACGATGGGTCAGCATCGAGACAACGACCACCGCGACCACCACCAGCAGCATCAACAGGTTGTCGTTCAGGGCGCTGCCGGTGCTCAGGTAACGCAGCAGTGTCCCTGGCGCTTCTCCGGGTCTGTCGACCAGCAGTGCAAAACCGCCGAACTTCCCGGCGACGGTCAGGCCGGTTGCCAGTACGAAAATCACGGCGGCGTGGGTCAGGTAGATCGACAGCCAGAGTCTGCCCAGTGCCGGAAACACTCGCAGCTTGAGCAGTTGCGAAACGATCCCGGCCTCATGGGCAAAGATCAGGATCGCGACGCAGAACAGCAACCCCAGCTCAATCGTCAACGGCGGCTCGGCGTCGCTCATCACCCAGCCGATGCTCGCCAGAATCGCCACTTCCAGCACGCTGGCGACGATCGGGCCCGGCGTCGAGTGCAGCCGCGCATAAATCCGGTACGTCATCGCCCCGGCGAAGAAGCACGCGGTGCCCCAGAGCACGTTGCGCGGAATCGCACCGAAGTCCTCGAACAACGCCACGAACGCCAGCAGGCCGAGCAACGCGAACACTTTGCGGGCGATGCCGGGCAGCGCGTAGGCGATCACGCCGAACACCATCCACAGATAAAACTGAACGCTGATGAGCCAGGACGGGTAGTTGAACGACAAGGCGTTGAACCCCGGCCACCAGGCGTGTATCAGCAGCAGGTTCGGCAAGATCTCGCTGGGCGCCCGGTCGCCGCTGAACGCTGGAAAGCTGAGCGACAGACCGCGGCGCTCAAGCAGCAGTTTCAGACATTCGAATCCGATGAAGAACAGCAGCACCGCCACGTGCAACGGCAGCACGCGGCAGACGCGCGAGATCACGAACTCATGCAACAGCCGTGGGGTTTTAAAGGAGGCCACGTAGTGGCGATAAATCAGAAAGCCACTCAGCGCGAAGAAAAAGCCTGCGAACTGGCTGGCGTTCCGGAAAAACGCAAGCTCGCTGATGCTCCGTTCAATGTGTGAGTGGTGGACGATCAGCGCCAGTGCGCAGAGCCCGAGAAAGCTGTCGAGCACGAGGAATCGCTTCATCGTACGGGTCCTTATGTAGATGAGTATCAGGAATGTCGGGCAGTGGGCGGCACAGGCACGTCACGCGTGGCGCGCGAGAAGAGTCATATGGGCAGGGTGATGACCGCTTTTCGCTCTGATGGCGAATGCGCGGGAGGTTGTTCCAGAGAGGCTGGACGCCGACGTATCTGCGTGGCACCGACCGGTGTGCGGCACTGGCGCCGGTAATGGCGATTCGCAGGATCGCTACCGCCAGCAAATGATGCTGAGACTGAAAAACCGGGGCGCTCCGAGTATGCCTCAGCCCGGGGCGCAGAGGCCAGACATGAACGCTCGCGAATGAGCGCGCTCGTCCGATAGAGATTCCCATAATATGGGATAGTCATTTATATATTGAGATATGGTTGGGCTCAGGTTTATAGTTCGTCTCGCATTCACTCATTAATAACAATCAGGTGAAGCCATGCAGGCGCAATTGATCGCGCTCGACTGGGGAACGACTTCCCTTCGTGCGTATCGACTCGGCGGACACGGCCGGGTTCTGGAACACCGCTCGCTCACGGCGGGCATCATGCAACTGCCTTCGACCCCTCGCAGCATTGCCGGGCAACAGGTCAGTGACGGTTTCGAACTGGCCTTCGATGAGGCCTGTGGCGACTGGCTGGACGCCGACCCTACGCTCCCGGTGATCGCCTGCGGCATGGTCGGCAGTGCCCAGGGCTGGCGCGAAGCGGCGTATCAGCAAACCCCGGCCAGCGTCGCGGCGCTCAGTTCGGCGCTGGTGACGGTCCGCAGCGTACGCGGCACCGACGTGCACATCATTCCCGGCGTGTTGCAACGCTCCGAGCTGCCCAACGTCATGCGCGGCGAAGAAACTCAAGTGCTCGGCGTGCTCGACGCACTGCCGCCCGGCGATGCCGCCAGCCCCCTGTTGATCGGCTTGCCTGGCAGCCACTCCAAGTGGGTGAGGTCGCAGGATGGCCGCATCGTGCATTTCGACACCTTCATGACCGGCGAGGTCTACGCCGCGCTGTCCAGTCACACCATTCTCGGGCGCACCCTGCAGCGGGGCGACGGCTTTGACGCTGCCGCCTTCGATCGCGGCGTCGGCGTCGCCTTTTCTTCCGTCGGCGCGGCCGGTCCGCTGTCGACCATCTTCAGCTGCCGGACCCTCGGCCTCACCGGGGCACTGTCTGGCGCGGCGCAATCCGATTACTTGTCCGGCCTGTTGATCGGTCACGAGATCGCGGCCCTCGCGCAACTTTTGCGCCATGACGCGGCTCCATTGCCAGCGGTCATCCTGATCGGCAGCGATGCGTTGTTGACCCGTTATCAGCGTGCGCTCGATGCCGGCGGTTTCCCGCAGATCACGCTGGCCGAACAGGCCACCGAGCGCGGTCTCTGGCAGGTCGCGGTGCAGGCCGGTCTGATCCCATCCCTTTCGGCGGCCGCTGCCCGGCCCCTTCACGTAGAGAACTGACATGCTCAAGCAAGCCCTCGTGCAAAACGGCCTGGTTGCGATTCTGCGCGGCCTGCGCCCCGAAGAAGCACCCGTCATCGGCGACGTCCTGTACACGGCCGGTTTTCGGGTCATTGAAGTGCCGCTCAATTCCCCGCAGCCGTACGACAGCATCCGCCTTCTGCGTCAGAGTCTGCCCGCCGATTGCCTGATCGGCGCCGGGACTGTGCTGACCGCCGAGCAAGTCCAGCACGTCAAGGAAGCCGGCGGGCAGGTCATCGTCATGCCCCACAGCGATCCGAAAGTGCTGCGCGCGGCCAAGGAGCACGGTCTGTTTCTGTCGCCAGGCGTGGCCACGCCGACCGAAGCGTTCGCTGCGCTGGCGGAAGGCGCCGACGTCCTGAAAATGTTCCCGGCCGAGCAGATGGGTCCTGCGGTGGTGAAGGCCTGGCTGGCCGTCCTGCCGGCGGGGACCGCGCTGATTCCGGTGGGCGGGATCACGCCTGACAACATGAAAGTGTTCCTCGACGCTGGCGTGTCGGGCTTCGGGCTGGGCTCTGGCCTCTTCAAGCCAGGCCTGAGCGCAGAGCAAGTCGCCGAGCGTGCCAAGGCCTACGTCGCCGCCTGGAACCAGCACAAGCCTGCGAACAACCTTTGAATCGAGCGCTTGTTGCGCCGCCGAACAAGCGTCATTGAATAAGAGAGACCCTTATGAAAATCACCAAACTCACGACCTTCATCGTTCCGCCGCGCTGGTGCTTCCTGAAAGTCGAAACCGATCAGGGCGTGACCGGCTGGGGCGAACCCGTGGTCGAAGGACGTGCGCACACCGTGGCCGCCGCCGTCGAAGAGCTGTCCGACTATCTGATCGGCAAGGATCCGCGCAATATCGAAGACATCTGGACCGTGCTGTATCGCGGCGGCTTCTACCGCGGCGGCGCCGTTCACATGAGTGCGCTGGCCGGTATCGATCAGGCCCTGTGGGACATCAAGGGCAAGGCGCTGGGTGTTTCGGTCAGCGATTTGCTGGGTGGTCAGGTGCGCGACAAGATCCGCGTGTATTCGTGGATCGGCGGCGATCGTCCTGCCGACACCGCCCGTGCGGCCAAAGAGGCCGTTTCCCGTGGGTTCACCGCGGTCAAGATGAACGGCACCGAAGAGCTGCAGTTCCTCGACACTTTCGAGAAAGTCGACCTGGCGCTGGCCAACGTTGCCGCCGTGCGTGACGCGGTCGGCCCGAACGTCGGCATCGGCGTGGATTTCCATGGCCGTGTGCACAAGCCGATGGCCAAGGTGCTGATGAAGGAGCTCGATCCCTACAAGCTGATGTTCATTGAGGAGCCGGTACTCAGCGAGAACTACGAAGCGCTCAAGGAACTGGCGCCACTGACCAGCACGCCGATTGCACTGGGTGAGCGTCTGTTCTCGCGCTGGGATTTCAAGCGCGTGCTGAGCGAGGGCTACGTCGACATCATCCAGCCGGACGCGTCCCATGCCGGCGGCATCACCGAAACCCGCAAGATCGCCAACATGGCCGAGGCCTATGACGTCGCGCTGGCCCTGCACTGTCCGCTGGGGCCGATCGCGCTGGCGGCCTGCCTGCAACTGGATGCCGCCTGCTACAACGCGTTCATTCAGGAACAGAGCCTGGGTATTCATTACAACGAGAGCAACGATTTGCTCGACTACATCAAGAACCCGGAAGTCTTCGACTACGACAAGGGCATGGTCAAAATCCCCAACGGACCGGGCCTCGGCATCGAGATCAACGAGGAGTACGTCAAAGAGCGCGCGGCCATCGGCCACCGCTGGCGCAACCCGATCTGGCGCCATGCCGACGGCAGTTTTGCCGAGTGGTGATTGACTGAGGTCAACTCTGATACCGGGTTGACCTCATTCGTGAGCACGCTCACGCCCAGAGACTTTGTGTCGTGCTCAAAAGGGGCACACCCGGAACCCTGTGGCAGAGCGCTTGCTCACGAAGGCTCATTGATCGTTTCCGCGCAGCGCGTGCAAGCATCAACTGCGCAGTCACGATGCGTCATACACGCAAAACAATTCCAGACCTCAGACAACCATAAAAAGAGGCACTTCCCATGCGCACACAGACGTTGCCAGAAGCGGGGACGCTTGCCGTCACACCGACCCGTAAACGCTTTTTCATCATGGTCCTGCTGTTCATTACGGTGGTGATCAACTATCTGGATCGCAGCAACCTGTCCATCGCCGCGCCCGCACTGACCAGCGAGCTGGGCATCGATCCGGTCCACGTCGGCCTGGTGTTTTCGGCCTTCGGCTGGACCTACGCGGCCATGCAACTGCCCGGTGGCTGGCTGGTCGATCGCGTTCCGCCGCGTATTCTCTACACCGTGGCGCTGGCGCTGTGGTCAGTGGCGACGATATTCCTGGGCTTTGTCGGCAGCTTCATCGGCCTGTTCGTGCTGCGCCTGGCGGTCGGTGCGCTGGAGGCTCCGGCGTACCCGATCAACAGCCGTGTGGTCACTGCCTGGTTCCCGGAAAAGGAGCGCGCAACCGCCGTTGGCTTCTACACTTCCGGGCAGTTCGTCGGCCTGGCATTTCTGACTCCGGTGCTGGCCTGGCTGCAGACCCGATACGGCTGGCACATGGTCTTCGTTGCCACCGGCGGCGTCGGTGTCGTCTGGGCTGCGATCTGGTACATGGTCTACCGCGAACCGCGCGACTTCAAAGGCGTCAATCAGGGCGAGATCGACCTGATCAAAGAGGGCGGCGGTCTGGTGGATATCCAGAACGACGCCGGCAACGTCAAGCGCGGTTTCAGCTGGATGGACCTGGGCATCGTCCTGAGCAAGCGCAAGCTGTGGGGCATTTACCTGGGGCAGTTCTGCCTGAACTCGACGCTGTGGTTCTTCCTCACCTGGTTCCCGACCTATCTGGTCAAATACCGTGGCATGGACTTCATCAAGTCGGGGCTGCTGGCGTCACTGCCGTTCCTGGCGGCGTTCGTCGGCGTGTTGTGTTCCGGGTTCTTCTCCGACTGGCTGATCCGGCGCGGTCACACCGTCGGCTTCGCGCGCAAGCTGCCGATCATCGCCGGACTGCTGATCTCCACCTCGATCATCGGCGCCAACTACGTCGATTCCACACCGCTGGTCATTGCATTCCTGGCGCTGGCATTCTTCGGCAACGGACTGGCCTCGATCACCTGGTCGCTGGTGTCCACATTGGCTCCGGCGCGCCTGCTGGGCCTGACCGGCGGCACGTTCAACCTGATCGGCAACCTCGCCGCCATTGCCACGCCGATCGTCATCGGCTTCCTGGCGTCGGGCGAATCCTTTGCGCCGGCCATCACCTACATCGCCGTGCTCGCACTGCTGGGCGCGTTGTCCTACATCCTGCTGGTGGGCAAGGTCGAGCGCATCGAGCTCTAAGGCTGGCAGGCGACGAAGCTGGCGACGATAATGCCGCCAGCTTTCTGATTCGATAAGGCGCGATATGCACGATTCTTCCGACACCGCTGGCGTGACTGGCAAAGACCCTGCGCCGACCGGCACGCAAACCCTGCTGCGCGGGCTTGGGGTGGTTCAGGCCGTCGCCGGCGGCGCCCGCGATCTCAAGGAAATTGCCCGGCAGATCGGCACCACGCGCAGCACGACACATCGGCTGGCCAGTTGCCTGGTAGAAGAGCGTTACCTGCGCGTGCTGCCCCAAGTGGGGTATCTGCTGGGTCCGAAACTGATCGAGCTGGGGTTTCAGGCGCGCGAAGAAGTGCCGTTGGCGATGCTTGCCAGGCCGTTTCTCGACGAGCTGTCGGCGTTGACCGGCGACACCGTTCACCTGGCAGTGCGCGATGGCGACGAAGTGCTTTATCTGCATAAGAATCCCGGTCGCAACGGTCCGGAAATGCGCTCGCGGGTAGGCCATCGCATGCCGCTGGCGCGCACCGGCATTGGTAAGGCGTTGTTGCTGGACAGTCCCGAAAGCGAATGGCGGCGTCTGTACGACATCAGTGTGCCGGAGGTTACCCGAAACCCGCTGTGGCCTGCGCATCAGGAGCAGACCTGGGAGCAGGTGCGCACGCGGATGCACGAATACGTGAAGGGCGGTTACGCGTTCGATCTGGAAGACAACGAACCGTCGATCCGCTGCGTGGCGGCGCCGATCCGCGATGCGAGCAAACACATCGTCGCCGGTATCAGCATTGCCAGCACGGTGCCGTACATGCCGCTGGAAAAGATGGCCGAACTGGTGCCGGTGATCAAAGAAACGGCGGCACGGCTGTCGGCGGAGTTGGGGGGCTGATCCCTCTGTCTGATCAAACGCCCTTCTTGTGGGAGTGAGCTTGCTCGCGATCGCGGTATACCGGTCTCCTGATGAGGTGAGTGGACGACGGCGATCGCGAGCAAGCTCGCTCCTACAGTTATTGCGTTCTGACCGTCCCCATGGAACGATCAGAAGGCAAGCGATCAGGCTTTCAGCGTGGCCATGTCGATGACGAAACGGTACTTCACGTCGCCCGCGATCATGCGGCTGTAAGCCTCGTTGATGTGCTTGATGTCGAGCATCTCGATGTCGCAGCTGATGTCATGCTCGGCGCAGAAATCCAGCACTTCCTGAGTTTCGGCAATGCCGCCGATCAGCGAACCCGCCAGCACTCGACGCTTCATCACCAGATTGGCAGCGTGCAGCGCCGGGTCCACCGGTTCGATCAGACCGACCAAGATGTGCACGCCGTCGAAGCGCAGGGTTTCCAGGTACGGATTGAGGTCGTGCTGCACCGGAATGGTATCGAGCAGGAAGTCGAAACGACCGGCAGCGGCCTTCATCTGCTCGGCGTCGGTGGACACGATCACGTGATCGGCGCCTTGGCGGCGGGCTTCTTCCGCCTTGCTGGCCGAGCGGGTGAACAGCGTGACTTCTGCGCCCATGGCCTTGGCGAACTTGATGCCCATGTGGCCCAGACCGCCCATGCCCAGCACGCCCACCTTGTCGCCTGCCTTGACGCCGTAATGCTTGAGCGGGGAATAGGTGGTAATGCCCGCGCAGAGGATCGGCGCTGCGGCGGCCGGATTCAGCTTCTCGGGAATGCGCACCACGAAGTGCTCGCTGACCACGATGCTGTTGGAATAGCCGCCCATGGTGTTGCTGCCGTCGATGCGGTCGGGGGTGGCGTAGGTCAGGGTCGGGCCTTCCAGGCAGTATTGCTCCAGGTCGGCGGCGCAGGCTTCGCAATGACGGCAGGAGTCGACCATGCAGCCAACGCCCACCAGATCGCCGACCTTGTGCTTGCTGACATTGGTGCCGACTTCGGTGACCTTGCCGACGATTTCATGGCCTGGCATCAATGGGTAAACGGCGATGCCCCACTCGTTGCGTGCCTGATGGATGTCGGAATGGCACACGCCGCAGTAGAGGATTTCGATGGCCACATCGTCAGGCCGCGGGCTGCGGCGGTTGAAGGTCATGGGGGCGAGGGGAGTGGTCGCGGACTGAGCGGCGTAACCGATGGCTGTGTACATGTAATACCTCGCAAAAACGATGACGGTTGAGGCGGGCTATTGTCCGCAGCGGGGCCGACGGCAGCCATGAACGATTCTCCGTCTCTCATGCACATTCCTCCGAAGTTGCCTTTGCGGTAGCGGCTTGATGCGGCATATCTGCGATGATGTCAGTGTCTAATCCTCTGTCCGGTCACCTATGTCACTGACTCTTCATTCAGCGGCCAACGCCACGTTGGTCGCCCTGATCAAGCCCCTCGCGGTGCAACCCGGCTTCGTTGATACACGCGTTCGTGGCGTGCAGGCAATGTCGTGGGACCGCTATGTCGCCAGTAGTCCGCAGATCTACGAGCCGAGCCTGATCATCCTCGCCCAGGGCAGCAAACTCGCGCGCCTGGGGCCGCGCACGTTCGAGTACGGCGCAGGCCATTACCTGGTTCAGGCGCTGTCGGTGCCGTTTATGTGCGAAACCTTCGCCACCCGGGACGAACCCATGTATGGCGTCGCCGTGTCCATCGACCGCACGGTGCTGAGCGAGCTGGTGCAGATGATGCACCTGGCGCCCGACCCGTCGGTGAAGGCGCAGACGCCCGAGTCCATGACGTCTGCCGAACTGGACGCATCCATGCGTGAAAGTGTCGAGCGTTTGTTGCGCTGTCTGCACGATCCGCTCGACGCGCAAGTGATGGGCGCGGCGCGGGTGAGGGAGGTGCTGTATGCCGCGCTGCGAGGCGCCCAGGCCGGCGTATTGCGGGCGCTGGTCGAGCAACAGGGCCACTTCGCGCGGATCGGCGCGGCGCTGCAGTTTCTTCGCGATCATTACAACGAGCCATTGAGCGTCGATGATCTTGCCCGCCGCGCCAACATGAGCGCGTCGACCTTTCATGAGCACTTCAAGCGCAGCACCCTGTTGTCGCCGGTGCAGTACCTCAAGCGGGTGAGGCTGCTCAAGGCCCAGCAGATGCTGATCGGCGAAGGCATGGGCGTGGCGCAGGTCGCGCACAAGGTGGGCTATCAGAGCACGTCGCAATTCAGCCGCGAGTACAAACGGTATTTCGAGCGCAATCCGGGGGAAGAGGGCGACCGGTTGCGGTTTTCGGCGTAAAGCACCAGGCCTGATAAACGGAAAAAGGCGCCCATCAGGGCGCCTTTCTCTTGTCGCTTGCAGCTCGACACTGGCCGCTGGGTCTTTTACATATTCGGGTAGGTCGGCCCACCCGCGCCTTCCGGCGTCACCCAGGTGATGTTCTGCGAAGGGTCCTTGATGTCGCAGGTCTTGCAGTGCACGCAGTTCTGCGCGTTGATCTGGAAGCGCTTGGCGCCGTCTTCCTGAGTCACCACCTCGTACACACCTGCCGGGCAGTAACGCTGGGCCGGCTCATCGTACTTGGGCAGGTTGACGTTGATCGGAATGCCTGGATCCTTGAGCTTCAAGTGGCAAGGCTGCTCTTCTTCGTGGTTGGTACCCGAGATGAACACCGAGCTCAACTTGTCGAAGCTCAGTTTGCCGTCCGGTTTCGGATAATCGATCTTCTTCGAGTCGGCCGCCAGCTTCATGCACGCGTAGTCAGGCTTGTTGTCGTGCAACGTGAACGGGATCTTGCCGCCGAACAGGTTCTGATCGATGAAGTTGAAGGCGCCGCCCAGTACCGGACCGAACTTGTGGATCGCCGCGCCGAAGTTGCGGCTGGCGAACAGTTCTTCATGCAGCCAGCTGGCTTTGAACGCGTCGACATAGGTGTTCAGCGCATCGCCGCCTTCGTTGCCCGCGAACAGCGCGTCGGCCACCGATTCGGCGGCCAGCATGCCGGACTTCATCGCGGTATGGCTGCCTTTGATCTTGGCGAAGTTCAGCGTGCCCAGGTCGCAACCGATCAGCGCGCCGCCCGGGAATACCATTTTCGGCAGCGAGTTCAGACCGCCTTTGCAGATCGCGCGGGCGCCGTAGCTCACGCGTTTGCCGCCTTCCAGATACTGCTTGAGGATCGGGTGATGCTTGAGGCGCTGGAACTCGTCGAACGGCGACAGGTACGGGTTGGCGTACGACAGGTCGACGATCAGGCCGACCACCACCTGGTTGTTTTCCAGGTGATAGAGGAAGGAGCCGCCGGTGTTTTCGGTGCCCATGACGTCCAGCGGCCAGCCAGCGGTGTGCACCACCAGGCCTTGCTGATGTTTGGCCGGGTCGATTTCCCAGATTTCCTTCAGGCCGATGCCGTAATGCTGAGCGTCGGCTTCGCTGTCCAGATTGAAGCGCTTGATCAACTGCTTGCCGATGTGCCCGCGGCAGCCTTCGGCGAACAGCGTGTACTTGCCGCGCAGCTCCATGCCCGGGGTGTACAGGCCTTCTTTGGGATTGCCTTCACGGTCCACGCCCAGATCACCGGTGATGATCCCGCGCACGACGCCGTTTTCGTCGATCAGCGCTTCCTGGGCGGCGAAGCCAGGGTAGATCTCCACGCCCAGGTTTTCCGCCTGCTGGGCCAGCCAGCGGCACAGATTGCCCAGGGAGATGATGTAGTTGCCTTCGTTGTGCATGGTCTTGGGCACGAACGCGCCCGGCACTTTGGTGCCGGCTTCGGCGCTGGTCAGGACATAAATGTCGTCGCCTTTGACCGGTGTGTTCAGCGGCGCACCCAGTTCTTTCCAGTCCGGGAACAGCTCGTTGAGGGCGCGAGGTTCGAACACCGCACCCGACAGGATGTGGGCGCCAACTTCAGAGCCTTTTTCCACCACGCACACACTGATTTCCTGGCCGGCTTGGGCGGCTTTCTGTTTCAGGCGGCATGCGGCGGAAAGCCCGGCGGGGCCGGCTCCGACGATGACGACGTCGAATTCCATGTATTCGCGTTCCACAGGCTATCTCCTACTCAGGGCTCAACGGCATATTTTTATAGGTTGCTAAAACCGACACGCGCATGGGGTACACCCGCGCGATATCTCAAAGGGTCTGCATTATATCTACACCACCTCACAGGTCCAATACAAACGTTTGTTTGAATCGGCCGAAACCCTGATAAAACATAGGGACGCGGCTTGTGACTGGCGTTTTTGTCGTATTGACCGGACTAGGCGTTCCGGTCAAGATACGGGCGGTTTTGCGCTCGCCGTAGGCTGACCGTCAGGCAGGAGAACGCCTCTAAAAGCGACGCAATGCTGTGCTGCAGATCCGCTGGGCCCAAGGGGCGGCGGGGCGCGGTGCAGTTTACACGGCCAGCCGGCCTCTGGCTTGAGTTGGCGTGGCTGAGCGGCTGTTTTTGCTGAAATCAGCATTCAGCAACGACGAATACGTTGTTTTCAGAGGTGTTCTTTACACTGACGTGTACCCATCGCCGGGCTGAGCCTGGCGACTTTCTTTTCACCGGAGAGTAACGAGGAATCCATGAAGGTTCTTGTAGCTGTCAAACGAGTGGTCGACTACAACGTCAAGGTTCGCGTCAAAGCGGACAACTCCGGCGTCGATCTCGCTAACGTCAAAATGTCGATGAACCCCTTCTGCGAAATCGCTGTGGAAGAAGCCGTACGCCTGAAAGAGAAAGGCGTCGCGACCGAGATCGTCGTCGTTTCCATTGGCCCGACCACCGCTCAGGAGCAACTGCGTACCGCTTTGGCACTGGGTGCCGATCGCGCCATCCTCGTTGAATCCGCTGACGAGCTGACCTCTCTGGCCGTGGCCAAGCTGCTCAAGGCTGTTGTCGACAAAGAACAGCCCCAATTGGTCATCCTTGGCAAGCAGGCCATCGACAGCGACAACAACCAGACCGGTCAGATGCTGGCTGCGCTGAGCGGCTACGCCCAGGGCACTTTCGCCTCCAAGGTTGAAGTCTCCGGCGACAGCGTCAATGTCACCCGTGAAATCGATGCCGGCGCGCAGACTGTTTCGTTGAAGCTGCCAGCGATCGTCACCACCGACCTGCGTCTGAACGAGCCACGCTACGCGTCGCTGCCGAACATCATGAAGGCCAAGAAGAAGCCGCTCGAAACCCTGACGCCTGACGCGCTGGGCGTTTCCACGTCTTCGACCAACAAGACCCTGAAAGTCGAAGCCCCGGCTGCCCGCAGTGCAGGCATCAAGGTCAAGTCGGTTGCAGAACTGGTCGAAAAACTGAAGAACGAGGCGAAGGTAATCTAAATGACTATCCTGGTTATCGCTGAGCACGAGAACGGCGCGATCGCTCCCGCCACCCTGAACACCGTGGCGGCTGCCGCCAAGATCGGTGGTGACATCCACGTCCTGGTCGCGGGCCAGAACGTTGCCGCTGTAGGTGAAGCGGCTGCGAAGATCGCCGGCGTCGCGAAGGTGCTGGTTGCCGACAACGCCGCTTACGCGCACCAACTGCCGGAAAACGTGGCACCCCTGGTTGGCGAGCTGGCTGCGAACTACAGCCACGTACTGGCCGCTGCCACCTCCAACGGCAAGAACATCCTGCCGCGCGTGGCTGCGCAGCTGGACGTCGACCAGATCTCCGAGATCATCTCGGTTGAATCGGCTGACACCTTCAAGCGCCCGATCTACGCCGGTAACGCCATTGCGACCGTTCAGTCGTCGGCGTCCGTCAAGGTCATCACCGTGCGCGCCACCGGTTTCGACGCCGTTGCCGCCGAAGGTGGTTCGGCGAGCGTTGAAGCCGTTGCTGCGGCCCACGACGCAGGCAAGTCGTCTTTCGTCAATGAAGAACTGGCCAAGTCCGACCGTCCTGAGCTGACCGCTGCCAAAATCGTCGTTTCCGGCGGCCGCGGCATGCAGAACGGCGACAACTTCAAGCATCTCTATGCACTGGCCGACAAGCTGGGCGCGGCCGTCGGCGCTTCTCGCGCTGCCGTCGACGCAGGCTTCGTGCCCAACGACATGCAGGTCGGTCAGACCGGCAAGATCGTCGCGCCGCAGCTGTACATCGCCGTCGGTATTTCCGGCGCGATCCAGCACCTGGCCGGCATGAAGGACTCCAAAGTGATCGTCGCGATCAACAAGGACGAAGAAGCGCCGATCTTCCAGGTGGCCGATTACGGCCTGGTTGCCGACCTCTTCGAAGCCGTCCCCGAGTTGGAGAAGCTGGTCTAATCCAGCCGTCTGACTTATAAAGAGAACCCGTTCGTTCGGGCTGCTGGAAAACGTTGATCGTCGGTTGCACTGCGCCGAATGACGTTTTCCCCGGTCGGAACAGAGCGGGTTTTTTTATGGGTCGAAAAAAGGATGTAGCCATGTTGTCGTCAAGGCGCACGCTGGCATCACTGGCAGGCGCAATGCTGCTCGTGCCTTCGCTGGTGATGGCGGCGGGCAAGTGCGATCGTCTGATCGTGACGGGCAGTCCGGATGCACCGCCTTACCTGTGGCGTGATCCGCAGGATCCGAAGCGCTTGATGGGGGCCAACGCCGACCTGCTCAAAGAGGCTGCGACGCAGATCGGCATCAAGGTCGAGTTGCTGTTTGCGGGCAAGCGCAGTCAGGCACTGGAGGAAGTGCGCACCGGACGCATGGATCTGCTGGCCGACACCCCGCTGAACGACGCCGAACTCGAGTCGCTGGACTTCGTTCATCCGCCGGTTTCCCAGAATGAAATCATGGTCTGGACCCGCGCAGGCCACGCTCAGCCCTTCAACGCGCTGGCGGACCTGCAGGGCCATGCGGGCGCCATCTCCGAGAAAACCCGCGTGACCCCTGCGTTCGAGCGCGCAATCAAAGAGCACCTCACGTTGGAGAGGAAGACCAACCTGACGCAGACCTTCCAGGCCCTCGTTCAGGGACAGGTCGAATACGTGCTCGCCGGACGCTACGCGGGAATGGCGATGACGCAGACCCTGGCGGCGGACCTTGAGGCACAACCGCTGCCGCTCGACCGGCCGGGCTTGTATCTGGCGTTGTCGTTCAATTCGGCGTGCAACGAACCCTGGCTACGCGGACAGCTGGCAAAAAAAATGACAGAATTGTCCGCTTCGGGCCGCTCCAGTGAAGCCGTTACGCGCAATCTGGAATTGTGGAAAGCCCAGTTGCAACAGCCGACCAGCGCCACCCACCAGTAGGAATGTTTTTTGAGCTTTCTTTTGAAAATACGACCTTTGATCGCAGCCGTGGCAACGGCCTCTCTGTTCGGCTGCGCGAACGATCCTGCGCCGGTTGAACAGTTGAAACTGACCGAACAGGCGGTGACTCAGGCGGGCGCCGTGGGTGCGACCGATGACGAACCGGACCTCGCCAAAGCGCAGGCCAAACTGACTCGCGCCCGCGCCGACATGGCCGACAAGGCCTACAAGGATGCGCGCATGCAGGCCGAGCAGGCTGAGCTGGATGCCCGTCTGGCGGAAGCGCGGGTACTGACGCAAAAGAGCGACGAACAGGTTGCACAGGTCAACGCGCGCCTGGAGCGTCTTCGCAAACAGTTGGGGGCGAGCCAATGAACGCCATCCCGCGTGCAGTGAGCGTCGCGATGTTGTTGGCGAGTGCCGGGCTGTACGGTTGCGCGGCTCACCCCGGCAGCGAAGCCACGTTGCAGAGCGCCAGCGCCGATTTCCAGAAAGTCAAAGAAGACACCAACGTCTTGCGCAGCGCGCCGAAGGACGTGATCCGCGCAGGCGAATTGCTCGCCAGAGCCGAGCGTCTGTCCAGTTACATCGGCAGTGCCGACGACGTCAGCCATTACGCCTACCTGAGCAGCCGCTACAGCGCGATCGCCACCGAGCACAGCAAGTTGCTGCTCAATCAGGAGAAGCTTGCGCGCCTCGAGCTTGAACGCCAGCGCCTGCAACTGGCGCTGCGTGAGGCCAAGTTGTCGGGTGCGCAGCAGCAAGGCAAATGGGCCGAAGATCAAGTGATCAGCCTTTCCACGTTGCAGACCGAACGGGGTCTGGTCATGACGCTGGGTGACATGCTGTTCGACACCGGCCATGCCGAACTCAAGAGCTCGGCAAACCGTACCGTGCTGAAGGTCGTGCAGTTTCTGCAATTCAATCCTAAGCGCGTCGTGCGTATCGAGGGTTACACCGACAGCACCGGCGACGCTCAGGAAAACCTGCAGCTGTCCCGTGACCGGGCGCAAGCGGTGGCGGATGTCCTGGCAGACCTCGGGATCGAAGACGAGCGCATCCAGGTGGAAGGGTATGGCGATCAATACCCGGTGGATGTGAACACTTCCGAACGGGGAAGGGCGCAAAATCGTCGGGTGGAAATCGTGTTCTCCGACGAGAAAGGCCATTTAAGCGCCCCGCGCTGAATTATTTGGTTGATCAGGCCCGGCTGTCTGCAAAGACGCCGGGCTTTTTTGTGCAAATCGTCCAGAGGTTTGGCGCAAACGGCTTAACAAAATTTTCTTCACACTCAAGTATTACTGGCGGTTTCCTGAACTGTCCCCGTACACTTCTCAACTGTTCCGGTGAGATTGAAAAGTGTGCGCCGGAATCGACCTGCCTGTGACACGAGGGACGCCATGACCAATCTTCTGCTGTATCAACGTATCGCTCAGCAGTTGGCTGAAGACATTCGCCGGGGCGTGTATCAGCCCGGTGAGCGCGTGCCTTCGGTGCGCAAGATGAGCTCGCAGCTCAATGTCAGTCATGCCACCGTCCTGCAGGCCTACGCCAATCTCGAGGATCAGGGGCTGATCCGCGCGCGCCCGCAGTCCGGTTACTATGTCCATCAGACGCCTGCCCTGACTGCGCCGACCCCGGACATTGCACGGGTCGAGCGGCCGGGTCTGGTTACCCGCGCCAGCATCATCCAGCAAGTGCTGGTGGAGGCCCGGCGTGAGGGTGTCTTTGCGTTCGGCGCTGCGGTGCCGCACATCGATTACCTGCCGCTGCGTGCGCTGCACCAGCAGTTGGCGAAGGTCACGCGCTTCCAGAGCCCTCGCGCCTTCAACTACATGTTCAGCCCGGGCTTCGAGCCGTTGCGGCGTCAGGTGGCGATCCGCATGCGCGATGCCGGCGTGGTGGTCGATCCTTCAGAGGTCGTCATCACACACGGCTGTGTCGACGCACTGCAGATGTCGCTGCGTGTGCTGACCAGTCCCGGTGACCTGATCGCGGCCGAGTCGCCGACCTATTACGGGTTGCTGCAACTGGCCGATCTGTTGGGCCTGAAGGTGATCGAGATTCCCAGCGATCCGAACACCGGCATCAGTCTGGAGGCCTTGCAGCTGGCGGCCAATCAGTGGTCGATCAAGGCTTTGGTGATGACCTCGCGGTTGAGCAACCCGCTGGGCAGCACGATGCCCGAAGAGCGGCAGAAACACTTGCTGCGGCTGGCGTCGGACTTCGACATTCAGGTCATCGAGGACGACATTTACGGCGAGCTGATGTATGAGCAGAACAAGACCAAAGCGCTGAAGGCGTTTGATCGCCTGGGGCGGGTGATCTACTGCTCGAGCTTCTCCAAGACGCTGTCGCCAGGCGTGCGCATCGGCTGGATGATCGCCGGAAAATACCAGGCCGAAATCCAGCGGCTGCAAACCTTCAGCACCCATTCGGCGTGCAGTGTGACGCAAATGGCCGTGGCCTCTTATCTGGAGAACGGCGGCTATGACAGGCACCTGCGTTACATCCGCCAGGAGCATCGCAAGAACCTGAGCGCCTTTCAGTTGGCGGTGCAGCAAATGTTTCCAGAGGGCACGCAAATCAGCCGTCCGGCTGGCGGGTTCATCCTGTGGATCAGCCTTCCGGGGCGGGTCAATACGCAGGAGTTGCACGTGCGCGCGCTCGAGCAGGGCATCAGCATCGCGCCGGGGCTTATCTTCAGTAACACAGAGCAATTCAACCATTGCATCCGGCTCAATTGCGGGCTGCCGTGGAACCGTGAGGCGGAGAGGGCGCTGATGACCCTGGGCATGCTTGCCAAGCAGTTGTGTCAGGACGCCGGTCAAACGTGGTGAACTCAGTCGGTCCGTTGCTTTCCATTGTTCAGGGGCTGGCTGACAAGGCTTCACTTGTCACCGGTTGACTAAAGGGCCAGCATATTGGCTCGTGTCTTAATCTGCCGTCTTCGATCTATGAATTCATTGCGTTGTATTGGCGTGTTGTTGCTGGTCTTGTTGAGCGCTTGCGATGGCGACAAGCCGGTGACACCGCCGCCTAAAGTAGCGACGACCGCGACCGCCCCGACGGCTCAAACCAGGGACGCTCAGGCGCCTGCACCGTTGGAAAAGCCTGTTGTTCCTGCTGCAACGGCGCCAGCGGTGCACGACCTAGCGCCTGACGCTGGCGTGGTGCCCGTTATCGCGTCGAGTAAGCCGCAGGCCCCCGCCAAGTCTGTCACGCCTGTCATCACGCCCAATAAGGCGGCTGCGGTCGAGCAGAAATCACCCAGTGCCAATGCCCGATCAGCCAAGGTGAAAGCCGACAATTCAGAGGTGGCCAATCGTGCGCCGGTTGCCAGCAAGACCAAGCCTGCCTCCCAAGTGGTCAAGGACACGCGACTGCCGAAGGCTCAGCTTGATTTGAGTCTGCCGCCGGAGATGGTCAAGCAATTGGCCCCGCCAGCGAATGTGATCACCTCCGCTGCCAAGCCCAAGACGCCTCCGGCAGGCGCCAAGCCGCTGCTGCCGCAGCTGTTTCCTGATTCGCAGAGCGATCCGGATTTTCAGCTCCAGGGCCGTCTGCTCAGCAACGAAATGCAGCTGCAACTGCGTAACGAGGCGCGCCGGGATGTCGAGGGCGCTGCACTGGATTTCAAATTCAAGCAGTAATGGGCCCTCGACCGTCGGCTCGCGTGAATCCCGTATTTTCAAACGCGCGTTTTAGCGGTTAAGATCCTGTCATCTCTCACTGCCTCCCAGAGTACGTTTTCATGGAATGCCGTCCGGGTTGCGGCGCTTGCTGCATTGCACCCTCCATCACCTCGCCGATTCCCGGGATGCCGCAGGGCAAACCCGCTGGCGAACGTTGTCTGCACCTGTCGGTCGACATGCTCTGCGGACTGTTCGGCAGGCCGGAAAGACCGGCGGTGTGTAGCCAGTTCTCGGCAGACGTGGAGGTCTGTGGCAGCAGTTCCGAAGACGCCATTCGCCTGCTGGGCTGGTGGGAGACACTCACATCGGTTGCTTGAAGGCAGGGATGTGGATCAATCGAGACAACTGAACTTCAAGAATAAGGAATACAACAATGGGTTCGCTGTACCGGATTGCATGTGGAATCGGCCTGACTGTAATGGTCGCTGCCAGTGCCCAGGCTGAGGACTGGAAGGTTGCCAAGAACGAGGAGGGCATCAAGGTCTCGCTCAGTGACGTCGCGGGCTCTCAGTACAAGGCCTATCAAGGTGTGGCCACTATCAAGGCCGGCATTCCCAAATTGCGCGCGCTGCAAGAGGATGTCGCTGCCGCGTGTGCCTGGATTCATGAGTGCAAGTCGCAGAAAATCCTCAAGCATGAGGGCGACAAGACCTGGACCTACACCCAGTTCAACACGCCGTGGCCAGTCACGCCGCGGGATTCGGTGCTTGAGGTCACGACCGTGGAAGGTGCCGATGGCAGCCTCACTCGCAAGCTGCTGGGGCAGCCCAAATACATTCCTGAAGAGAAAGGCTTCGTACGGGTTGCGCAGGTGGAGGGCTATTGGAAGTTCGTACCCAAGGGCGACAACCTGACCGAGGTCACCTACCAGGTGCACACCGAACCGGGTGGCAGCGTTCCGTCCTGGCTCGCTAACAAGTTCGTCGTCGACGCGCCTTTCAACACGCTCAAGGCGCTCAAGGAGCATGCGGAGCAGTAAGCGTCGCAAGCGTTCTTCAGCGCACAAAAAAAGGCTGCCAATCGGCAGCCTTTTTCATGTCGGTGTCGCGCTTACTTGCGCTCTGCGAGTGGCACGATGTCGCGAGAGACTTCACCGGTGTACAGCTGGCGCGGGCGGCCGATCTTGTACGGGCTGGAGAGCATTTCTTTCCAGTGCGAGATCCAGCCGACGGTGCGGGCCAGGGCGAAGATCACGGTGAACATGCTGGTTGGAATGCCGATCGCTTTCAGGATGATGCCCGAATAGAAGTCGACGTTCGGGTACAGCGAGCGCTCGATGAAGTACGGATCGGTCAGCGCGATCTCTTCCAGACGCATCGCCAGTTCCAGCTGCGGATCGTTGGTGATGCCCAGTTCGCGCAGGACTTCGTCGCACGTCTGTTTCATCACGGTGGCGCGTGGGTCGCGGTTCTTGTAAACGCGGTGACCGAAGCCCATCAGCTTGAACGGATCGTTCTTGTCCTTGGCCTTGGCGATGTACTTGTCGATGTTCGAGACATCGCCGATTTCATCGAGCATGGTCAGAACGGCTTCGTTGGCGCCGCCGTGTGCCGGGCCCCACAGCGCGGCGATGCCGGCCGCGATACAGGCAAACGGGTTGGCGCCCGAAGAGCCGGCCATGCGCACGGTGGAGGTGGAAGCGTTCTGTTCGTGGTCGGCGTGGAGGATGAAAATCCGGTCCATGGCCTTGGCCAGCGTCGGGCTGATCGGTTTGATCTCGCACGGCGTGTTGAACATCATGTGCAGGAAGTTTTCTGCGTAGCTCAGGTCGTTGCGCGGGTACATCATGGGCTGACCCATGGAGTACTTGTACACCATCGCGGCCAGGGTAGGCATCTTCGCGACCAGGCGGATCGCCGAGATTTCGCGATGCTGAGGGTTATTGATGTCCAGCGAGTCGTGGTAGAACGCCGAGAGGGCACCGACGACGCCGCACATGACGGCCATCGGGTGAGCATCGCGACGGAAGCCGTTGAAGAAGGTCTTCAACTGCTCGTGCACCATGGTGTGGTTCTTCACGGTGACGACGAATTGAGCTTTTTGTTCGGCAGTCGGCAGTTCGCCGTTCAGCAGCAGGTAGCAGGTTTCCAGATAGTCCGATTGCTCGGCCAGCTGTTCGATCGGGTAGCCACGATGCAGCAGGATTCCGTTGTCACCGTCGATGTAGGTGATCTTGGATTCGCATGAGGCGGTCGACATGAAACCTGGGTCGAATGTGAAGCGTCCGGTGGCGGTCAGGCCGCGTACGTCGATTACATCGGGACCAACTGTGCCGGTCAGAATGGGCAGCTCGACGGGGGCAGCGCCCTCGATGATCAACTGCGCTTTTTTGTCAGCCATGTGGCCTCCTATTTATGCTTCAAATCATCAGACAGGCCCCCCACGCAGGGCCCGCACCACTATAGTGAGATAAATTCTAAAGTCAATTTGCCAAAAGTCTTGTAGCAGAAGGCTTTAAGGCGATGTTTTCCGCGAAATTACCTGCCATTTACGCCTTTTATCGAGCTAAAGCAATCCGCCCTTAGCGTGGGGTCTTTGCGTTGTCATTAGTTGGCTAACTGTCTATACTCGGCGTCCGACCGCCAGGGGCTTTCAGGCCCGTTTTTCTGGGGGCCGTCACTTCCTGGGTAGTGGGTACCTGACCAGTGCACTTCCCAACAACTTGCCCTGATTGTTAGGGGCTCTTCAGTGTGAAAAAAAGCCGTGAAAAGCCAACGACCTGTAAACCTAGACCTAAGGACCATCAAACTCCCCATCACCGGCGTAACGTCATTTCTTCATCGCGTCTCCGGCATCATCCTCTTCCTGGGCCTCGCCATCATGCTTTACGCATTGAGCAAGTCTCTGGGTTCCGAGGAAGGCTTTGCCGAGGTGAAGGATTGCCTGACCAGTCCGCTGGCCAAACTCGTTGTGTGGGGTCTCCTGTCCTCCTTGCTGTATCACTTGGTGGCCGGTGTTCGCCACTTGATCATGGATGCGGGTATCGGTGAGACGCTGGAAGGCGGAAAACTGGGCTCGAAAATCATCATCGCCGTTTCCCTGGTGTTGATTGTTCTGGCGGGAGTTTGGATATGGTAACCAGCGTTACGAACCTGTCACGTTCGGGCCTCTATGACTGGATGGCGCAGCGCGTCTCCGCCGTAGTGCTCGCGGCTTATTTCATCTTCCTGATCGGATACCTGATCGCCCACCCTGGCATCGATTTCGCCACGTGGCACGCTCTGTTCTCCCATAACGGAATGCGCATTTTCAGTCTGCTGGCCTTCGTTGCCCTGGGCGCTCACGCCTGGGTCGGCATGTGGACCATCGCGACCGACTACCTGACGCCGATGGCGCTGGGCAAGTCCGCGACAGCTGTGCGTTTCCTTTTCCAGGCTGTCTGCGGCATTGCGATGTTCGCGTACTTCGTCTGGGGTGTGCAGATTCTTTGGGGTATCTGATTCATGGCTAACATTAATACACTTTCATTCGACGCCATCATCATCGGCGGCGGTGGTGCAGGCATGCGCGCTGCATTGCAGCTGGCTCAGGGCGGCCACAAGACCGCTGTAGTCACCAAGGTCTTCCCGACCCGCTCGCACACCGTTTCCGCCCAGGGCGGCATCACCTGCGCCATCGCTTCGGCCGACCCGAACGATGACTGGCGCTGGCACATGTACGACACCGTCAAGGGTTCCGACTACATCGGTGACCAGGACGCGATCGAATACATGTGTTCCGTAGGCCCTGAAGCCGTGTTCGAACTCGAGCACATGGGTCTGCCGTTCTCCCGTACCGAGCAGGGCCGCATTTATCAGCGTCCGTTCGGCGGTCAGTCCAAGGACTTCGGTAAAGGCGGTCAGGCTGCGCGTACCTGCGCTGCTGCCGACCGTACCGGCCACGCCTTGCTGCACACCCTTTACCAGGCCAACCTGAAGGCCGGCACCGTATTCCTCAACGAATACTACGCAGTGGATCTGGTGAAGAACCAGGACGGCGCTTTCGTCGGCATCATCGCCATCTGCATCGAAACCGGTGAAACCTCGTACATCCGCGCCGACGCGACCGTACTGGCTACCGGCGGCGCAGGCCGTATCTACTCGTCGACCACCAACGCCCTGATCAACACCGGCGACGGCGTCGGCATGGCCCTGCGTGCAGGCGTGCCGGTTCAGGACATCGAAATGTGGCAGTTCCACCCGACCGGCATTGCCGGCGCAGGTGTACTGGTCACCGAAGGTTGCCGTGGTGAAGGCGGTTACCTGATCAACAAGCACGGCGAGCGTTTCATGGAGCGCTATGCGCCGAACGCGAAAGACCTTGCAGGTCGTGACGTCGTTGCGCGCTCGATGGTCAAGGAAATCATTGCCGGCAATGGTTGCGGTCCCGATGGCGACCACGTGATGCTGAAGCTCGATCACCTGGGTGAAGAAGTGCTGCACAGCCGTCTGCCAGGCATCATGGAGCTGTCCAAGACCTTCGCACACGTCGATCCTGCCGTTGCGCCGATCCCGGTCGTTCCAACCTGCCACTACATGATGGGCGGCATCGCCACCAACATTCACGGTCAGGCAATCACGCAGAACGCCGCTGGCGAAGACACCATCATCCCGGGCCTGTTCGCGGTCGGTGAAGTGGCGTGCGTATCGGTTCACGGTGCCAACCGTCTGGGTGGCAACTCGCTGCTCGACCTGGTCGTGTTCGGTCGTGCTGCCGGTCTGCACCTGGAGCAGGCGCTCAACGAAGGCATCGACTACCGTCGCGCCTCCGACACCGACATCGATGTCGCTCTGGCCCGCCTCAGCGGCCTGAACGAGCGCACCGATGGCGAAGACGTCGCCACCCTGCGTAAAGAGCTGCAAAGCTGCATGCAGAACTACTTCGGTGTATTCCGCACGGGCGAATACATGCAGAAGGGTATCGCTCAGCTGGCCACCCTGCGCGAGCGTATCGCGAAGGTCAAGATCAACGACAAGAGCCAGGCGTTCAACACTGCCCGGATCGAAGCGCTGGAATTGCAGAACCTGCTGGAAGTCGCCGAAGCAACGGCCATTGCTGCAGAACATCGCAAGGAGTCCCGTGGTGCGCACGCTCGCGAAGACTTCGAAGATCGCGACGACGAAAACTGGCTGTGCCACACCCTGTACTTCCCGGGTGAAAAGCGCGTAGCCAAGCGTGCCGTGAACTTCTCGCCGAAGACTGTTCCGACTTTTGAGCCTAAGGTTCGGACTTATTAAGGGTGATCGCCATGTTGCAAGTCAGTGTTTATCGTTACAACCCTGATCAGGACGCTGCGCCGTTCATGCAGGAATTCCAGGTCGACACCGGTGGCAAGGACCTGATGGTGCTGGACGTGCTGGCCCTGATCAAAGAGCAGGACGAAGGTTTCTCCTATCGTCGCTCCTGCCGTGAAGGCGTCTGCGGTTCCGACGGCATGAACATCAACGGCAAGAACGGCCTGGCCTGCATCACGCCGCTGTCTTCCGTGGTCAAGGGCAACAA